>Ga0180016_100108_pt1 | contig 33484 bp, 36 predicted proteins | sample KR46_M_MetaG_FD_129673 | JGI IMG/M metagenome (GOLD analysis project Ga0180016, IMG submission 129673) | Groundwater microbial communities from the Olkiluoto Island deep subsurface site, Finland - KR46_M_MetaG | ecosystem: Environmental > Aquatic > Deep subsurface > Groundwater | place: Finland... | reverse complement strand
CTGTGGCGGTGGCCACCGGCTGCCCGGCCTGCATGCTGCAAATAAGCGACCAGCTATCCCAGGCGGGCCGCCACGTGGCGGTGAAGCACTACCTGGAGATATACGCCGAGACCCTCTAGCCAGGCCCCAAGCGCAAAAAAGGGACGGCCCCAGTGGGCCGTCCCTTTGATTTTTTCATTGCCGCCACGTGAGCGGCTTGCGGGCCTTAGAAAGTCAGGTCCGTGGACATCAGTTGGTTGTCCACCTCGGTGACCCCCGCCTGAGTCTTGGCGATCTCCCCGGCCTTCTTGATGGCGTCGCGGTCGAGCACCGCGCCGGTCAGGACCAGGCGTCCTTGTCCCAGGTTTTCCACCTCCACGTCACGGGCCGGGAAGGTGGGCACCTTCTTCTTGATCAGAGCCTCCACCCGCTTGGCCAGGGCCAGGTCCGCGTACACGGCCTTTTGCCCCTCGCCCACCGGGCCCAACTCCTGGGCGGCCAGGCAAACCACCTTGGCCAGCAGGTCCTGGGTCAGTTCGGCGCTGTTGAGCACCATGTCGTAGAGGCTCCAGTCGTTGAGATCGACCTGGAAGATGCTCTCGATAAGCGAACGGCGCTGCCGGTCGTAGTGACGCACGTAGTCCGTGGCCTCGTCCTGGCTTATGCCCTTGCGCTGAGCCACCCGGTTCACCCGGATCCGGAAGGGAGCCACGATGCGCACCTTGAGCACCTTGGGCTGGCCCCCCAAGACGATCTGGGAGCCTCGCCCCCGGATCACCACGTCGCCCATGGCCGCCTGCTGGTAGATGAGCGAGGCGAACAGGCTGGACCCGGCCGGATCGCGGAAGAAGATGCGCTCAAAGAAACCCGCGGGCAATTCGGTTTCAAAGGTGCGGCAGATATCCGCCAACTCCTTGTCGCATTCCAGGGCCAACTGGTGAATTTCGGACTCGCCGATCACCTTGATGCCCAACTGAGCAGCCGCCTGCTTGGCGATTTCGTCCCCCAGGCTGCCTACCTTGCGCGAGATAGCCACAATAGCCATGTTCCACCTTCCGCTGTAATTTTAGATCCTAACCCAGCCACCTAATAGAGGTCGTCCACCTACGGTCCCGCTAGAGCCGAACCGTTGATTCATGTTAGCAGATTAGCGCTCCCAGGGAAATGATTGGCTTAATGCCCCCCTTGGGGCTGGCCGCCGAATGTGCTAACTTTCTTTGAGTAGCCACATGCCAAGCCAAAGCCTAGCGACGGGGAGGAATATTAATGGAACTGATGGAAGCTATCCAGCAACGCAGAAGCATACGCAAATTTGAAGACCGTCCGGTAAGCGACGAGTTGGTGCGGGAGTTGATGGACGCGGTGATGTGGTCCCCCTCCTGGGCCAACACCCAGTGCTGGGAACTGGTGCAGGTGAAGGACCCGGCCAAGCGCGAGCAGTTGCAGCAGACCATAAGCAAGGGCAACCCGGCCACCAAGGCCATCGTCAGCGCTCCCGCCTTGTTCGTTATTTGCGGCCGTCTCAAGAGCTCGGGATATTACAATGGGGTGGTGACCACCAAGTTCGGTGACTGGTTCATGTTTGATCTGGGCATCGCCTGCCAGAGCCTTTGCCTGGCCGCCCATGACAAGGGCCTGGGCACGGTCATCGTGGGCCTTTTCGACCAGGACGCGGCGGGCAAGGTGATCGATCTACCCGAGGGCTACGAGGTGGTGGCCATGGTGCCCATGGGATACCCGGCCCAGGAAGTCAAGGCCCCCAAGCGCCGGCCCCCCGAGGAATTCCTGCGGGTGGATAGCTTCTAGAGCCGCCGGGCTATAATGAGATTGGCGTAAATACTCCCCGCCCACCAGCGGCGGGCCGCTTCCCCATGAGAAAGGACGAGGGTATGTCCAGCACCTATGCCCATGATTTCGACAAAGCGCTCCAGATAGGGCGCCCGCCCAACATCACCCGCCTTTTCCCCAACTCCAAGGCCCTCATCGTAAGCGGCAAGGTGATCGACCGGGCCATGCTGGCCAAGGGCCGGGCCATGACCATCGCGGCCAACGGGCGCAACCACTTCGTGATCAGGGGCGTGCTCAAGGCGGCCCAGAAGGCCAACGCGGCCATCATCCTGGAAATCGCCAAAAGCGAGGGCGGCCGCAGCGCCTACTGCGCCACCAACTACTGGAACCTGGCCCGCCAGGCCGACCAGATCATGAACGAGCTGGGCATAACCGTGCCGGTGGCCATCCACGCCGACCACTACGCGGTGAAAAACCTCAAGGACCTGGAAGATGCCAAGGTGGAGGTCCCCTCCATGTTCGAGGCGGGCATCACCTCCATCGCCATCGACGCCTCCCACCAGCCGGACGCCGAAAACCTGCTGGCCACCCTGGGCCTGGCCCCCTACATCCCCTCCTGGGCCTGCCTGGAGACCGAGGTGGGCGAGATCAAGGGCAGCGAGGGCCTCTCCACCCCCGAGGACGCCCTGTTCCTCATCCAGGGTCTCAACGCCCACGGAATTTTCCCGGACTGGATCGCGCTCAACAACGGCACCGCCCATGGCATCCAGACCGCCGACCAGGGCATCCAGGTGGAGCTGACCGCCGAGATCCACAAGGCCCTGGAGCCCTACAAGGTCTCCGGCGCCCAGCACGGCACCAGCGGCAACAACTCCGAGCGCCTCAGGCGCATCGCCGCCGGGACCAACACCACCAAGGCCAACGTGGCCACCGCCCTTCAGATGATCTCCTGGGGTGTGAAGGTCGATGAGTACGGCAACGCCGCGTTGGACGGCGAAGACAACCTGATAAAAGTGCCCGGCCAAGGGGTGAGCGAAGAAATGTGGGCCGAGATGATGGCCTATGCCGCGGAAAAGGGCTGGAAGAGCGGCAACACCAAGAAGCTCAATCTGCCCTTTGAGAACAAGCTCCTGTCCCAGCCCGCCTCGGTGCGCCACCGCATGGTGGAGGGGGTTGAGCAGTTCGTCTACGACCTGCTCACCAAGGTATTCAACGCCCAGGACTCCGCGCCCCTGGGGGTGGAGGCCATTTTAAAGGCGGGCGGCTTCGACCTGGGCCCCAAGTCCGAGCGCCTGGAAGACCCGGCCAAGTGGACCGAACAATACATCCGCGCCACCGGCGCCACTGTGGGCGGCGACAAGGGTCCCAAGGGCAACTTCGACGATTAGGCCTTGCGCCCGGCACAGCCAGACACCGCGGGGCAAGGCGGCAGGCAAACGAGGGACGCAGGGGTAGTGGACCTACCCCGAGGACCGAGTGACGCCGACAAGGCGGCCATGCGGCGACTGGCTGCGCCGCGCCGGGCATAATATTAGGAACCAGGCCCCACGCTGTTGACAGTCCTAAGGGCTGAGGCCATAATAACAATTTCGAATGAACCGGGCCCATAGCTCAGCTTGGTAGAGCCTCCGGCTCATAACCGGATAGTCCCTGGTTCGAAGCCAGGTGGGCCCACCATTTTTTGCGGGAGAGCACCCTATGCGAGTATGCCTCGCACCCTGCCCAAAGGCCGGGGCGGGAAAAAGCACGATGCGAAGGGTTCTCTACGGGCGCCCCCCAGCAAAGGGGTGCCCTCTTCTTTGGGTGTAGGTTGATGTCAGGCAAACCAGCCATAGTCGGCGATTTCGTGCGGGTGATGGAGCAGTGGGCTCCAGCCTGGAGCGCCGAAAGCTGGGACAAGGTGGGACTGCAGGTGGGCGACCCCGTCGCTCCCGCGCCCAAGGCCTGGACAGCTTTGGAGTTGGGCGAGGAGCTTTTGGCCGACGCCTTGCAAGCCAAGGTGGCCCTGCTCCTGGTGCATCACCCGGTGTTGTTCCAACCGCTCGAACAACTGCGGGTGGACCGCCCGGAGACCGCCCGCCTGATCAAAGCCGCCTGCTCATCCATGGCCATATTCGCCGCCCATACCAACCTTGACTCCGCCCCCGGCGGAGTCAACGACGTTTTAGGGGGACGTTTGGGTCTGAGCGAGCTTACGCCCCTCGTCTCCGCCCAAGACCAAAGCACCGCCAAGCTGGTGGTGTTCACCCCGCCCGAGGCCATGGAAACCGTCTCCGAGGCGCTGTACGCCGTGGGTGCCGGGCGTATCGGCGGCTACCGCGAATGCTCCTTTGCCGGAGTGGGAGTGGGCAGCTTCCTGGCGCCCCTGGACGGAGAGCCCTACCTGGGCCGCCCCGGCGAGAAGAAGATGGTGGAGGAGCTGCGCCTGGAGATGGTGGTCCCCACCGCCCTGGTGCCCCAGGCCCTGGAGGCGGTGCGCCGGGTGCACCCCTACGAGGAACCGGCGGTGGACGTGTATCACCTGCGCCAACCCTCCCAGGGCTTCGGCCTGGGCCGGGTGGGACACCTGACCGCCCCCGAGGAGGCGCACTCCTTTGCCCGGCGGGCGGCGGCGCAACTTGGCGCGGGTTGGGCCCATATGGGCGGACGGCCGCCCGAGAAAATCGAGAGGGTGGCTGTGGTGAGCGGCTCGGGCGGCGACCTGCTGCCCCAAGCGGCCGCGGCCGGAGCCCAACTGCTCGTCACCGGCGAGGCCCGACACCATGTGGCCCAGCAGGCGGCGGACCTGGGTCTGGGCATCCTGTGCCTGGGCCATTACCAAACCGAAGTGGTTATCGTAAAGCCCTGGGCGCACCGTCTCGCGCAAGCGTTGGCCGACCAGGGCCTGAACAGCATCGTAGAACCATACACCGGCGGGGTCGATCCTTGGCAGCCGGTTGTTCCAGAGGAGGAGTGACCTTGTTTGATCAGCTGCGTCTTTTGGTTAGGCTGCAAACCATGGATAAAACCCTGTTCGACCTTGGACAGGAACGGGATGTGATCCCCGGCCGCCTGGCCGACCTGACCCAAGCCGAACAGGCCTTGCACAGCAAGCTGGAAGCCCAGCAGCAGCAGTTGGACCAGGTGCAAAAGCGCCGGGCCGATTTGGAGGAGATCGCCGACAACGTGCGCGCCCGCTTGCGCCGGGCCGAGAACCGCCTCATGGGCTCCAAGAGCACCAAGGAGTACCAGGCGGCCAACGCGGAGATCGACGACGGCAAGGACTCTCTCAAGGACACCGAAAACCAGCTCCTGGAGGTTATGGAGCAGGTGGAGACCCTGGAGAAGAAGGTGGCCGCTCTCACCGAGCGCCACGACGAGTTGGTGGCCGCCTCCAAACAGGAGCGGGCCCAGCTTGAGGAGCGCTACCACAACACCGACAGCGAAATTTCCCGTATGATCGGCAATCGCGAAGAGCTGGCCGGCCAGGTGGACAAGGACCTGATGAAGGACTACGACTTCATCCGTCAGGCCCGCGACGGCGTGGCCCTGGCCGCGGTGAGCGAGGGCACCTGCACGGTGTGCCACATGACCATCCCGCCCCAGCAGTTCAACGAGCTCCAGCGCATGGACAAGATCATGTCCTGCCCCTCTTGCCGGCGCCTCATCTACTGGGCCGAGGCCGAGCAGCTCAAAGAGGTCCTGTGAGTCCCCAGGGGCTCAGCCTGACCCTGCACAGCGACGGCGGCTCCCGGGGGAATCCCGGACCCGCCGGGGCCGGGGCGGTGCTCTACGACGACCAAGGCCAAGAGGTGGCGGCGCTCAGCCGCTACCTGGGCCGCACCACCAACAACGAGGCCGAGTACCAGGCCCTGCTCTTGGGCCTGAACGAGGCCAAGCGCCTGGGGGCGGCCCGGCTCACCGTGAAGATGGACTCCGAGCTGATCGTGCGTCAGTTGGAGGGCAAGTATCGGGTGAAGGCCCCCGGCCTGAAGCCCATGTACGACCAGGCCAAGCGCCTGTTGCAGGGCTTCGCCTCGGTGACTATCTTGCACGTACGGCGCGAGTTCAACAAAAGGGCAGACGAGCTGGCCAACCAGGCCATGGACCAGCATTAGGCCGTTCAAAGCGCCAGGCGTTCAAATCAGCTATAATTCAAGAGCCGGGACGGAGTCGGCCGGATGACCGCCGGCCCCTTTTGGGGGCGAGAGGAAAGTCCGGGCACCGCAGGGCAGGGTGCTGGCTAACGGCCAGGGGGGGCGACCCCACGGAAAGTGCCACAGAAAACAAACCGCCCGCGCTTGTTGGGCGCGGGTAAGGGTGAAACGGCGAGGTAAGAGCTCACCGCTGGGGCGGCGACGTCCCAGGCAGGGCAAACCCCACCCGGTGCAAGACCAAATAGGGAAGCGTTACGAGGGCGGCCCGCCCCAGCTTCCGGGTAGGTTGCTGGAGGCGTCGGGTAACCGGCGTCCTAGATGAATGGTCATCGCCCGGCCGCGAGGCCGGGAACAGAACCCGGCTTACAGGCCGGCTCCGCCCCGGCTCTTCACGCGGAATTTGCCCATGACCGTCAACTACCGAGTCAGACCTGCCCAGTTGTCCGACGCTGAACAGCTTTGCCAAATCCTGGAGGCCCTGGGCTGGTTCCCCCATCTGGACGGCAGCAGCCTGAGCCGGGACGGCATCACCCGCCAGGTGGCCGGTTGCCTGGCCGACCCCAGCCATTGCCTGCTGGTGGCCCAGCAAGGCCCCGGCCATCTGCTGGGCTACGTCTCCCTGCACCGCAACCCCTCCCTGTTCCTCACCTCGCCGGAGATATACCTGGCCGAGCTGTTCGTGCACCCCGAGGCCAGGGGGAGCGGGGTGGGCACCAGCCTGTTGGAGGAGGCGGAGCGTTGGGCCCAGCGCGAGGGCTGCTCGCGCATGATGCTCATCAACAACCGCCTGCGCCAGTCATATTTAAACGGCTTTTACGCCAAGCGGGGCTGGCGCGAGCGCGAGGACATGGCCAACTTCGTGCTCCCCCTGCACCGGCCGGCGGGCAGTGACTAAGCCCATCGTTATAGGCGCGCGCCTCAAGCGCTACCCCCAGTTCACCACCCTGGGCCCCCGGCCCAACCTGGACGACTACCCGCCCGAGCATCTGGAGCTGATCCGTGAGGCATCGGTGGTCTATTACCCCACCGAGATCCTGGCCCCTCAGCTGGCCGCCATGGGCAAGCGCCTTTTCCCCTCCCTGGCCTGCCACCTTTTGGAGGGCGACAAGATAAAGCAGACCACCCTGTTCAAGCTCCTGGGCCTGCCCCACCCCCACACCAGGGTGTTCTACGGCAGCCAGCGCCGGGAGATCCTCGATCACTTCGCCTTCCCCTTTGTGGCCAAGAAGGCGCGGGCCTCCTCCCGGGGGCGGGGGGTTCACCTCATCGAGAACCAGGCCCAGCTCACGGCCTACCTGGCCGACAACAAGGTGGCCTACATCCAGGAGCGCCTGCCCATCAGCCGCGACCTCAGGGTGGTGGTCATCGGCTTTAAGCCGGTGTGCGCCTACTGGCGCGTGCCCCCGCCTGGCGAGTGGCGCAGCAACGTGGCCCAGGGCGCCACGGTGGATTTCAAGGATGTGCCGTCCCAGGCGGTGGAGTTGGCCGTAGCCGCGGCCAAGGCGGCGGACCTGGACGAGGTGGGCCTGGACCTGGCCGTGGTCGACGGCCGGCCGCTTCTGCTAGAATTTAACGTTAAGTACGGACGCCAAGGACCCAGCCAGATGGGCCTTGACGTGGTGGATTACGTGGCCCAAGGCATATTGGCGGGCAGGCTGCCGCCCCCAAGGAGTAGCGCATGAGCAAGTGGATGCAGATCAGGGTCAGGGTGGAGCCGGTTTACAAGAAAAGCTTTGCCAAGGACTTCCCCAAGCTGTACGCGGTGGTCACCGGCCTGGACAACAGCCTCATAGACCAGAACCCCTCGCTCATGGACCTGGTGCCCCTGGTGGTGCGCCTGAGCCAGGAGAAAACCCTGGAGCCGGGGCTGTCCAATGCCATCGAGCACTACGGCCCCAAGATCGTGGAGTTGCACCGCCAGATCAGCGATGCGGTGGGCGGCTGGAAGCTCGGCGACGCCGAGAAGCTGCTCTACGAGTTGGAGGACAACTTCGTGTCCTTCGAGAAGGAACTGGGTTAGCAGCAACCTCTCCCCTGCCCTCTATGCGCCACCGGCAATAAAAAAGGTCCGCCGCAGGCAATGCCCGCGGCGGACCCAGTCGTTTTCAGACGGTTCGGCGCTGAGACGGCGCCAAGCCCCCAGGCAAGCGGCCTAGAAGGCCCAGGCGATGCCGAACTGAGCCTGGTTGCTGGTCACGCCGTGGTTGCGCTCGTCCAGCCCGGCGTTGCTGATGTGGCGCAAACGATAGCCGAACTCGATGCTCACGTTGTTCTGCAAGGGAATGCGCAGGCCCACGCCGCCGTAGCTCAGGAAGTTGAAGCCTATGCCCAACTCCTGGATGTCCAGGCTGTTGTAGGAGGGGCCGATGCCGCCTTCGATGTAGGGGATCACCGCGGCCTTGCCGATGTACAGGCGCAGGGCGGGAATGATGGCCACCTCAACCCCGTTGCCGTAGTCCCAGAAGCCGCCCACCAGGCCTTCCAGGCGGAAGTCCAGGCGCACGTCCTCGTTGTCTACAAGAGGCATGGCCACGTGAACGAAGATGCCGCCTTCATACAAGTCCCCGTTGTTGACGTCCATGGACAGGTTGCCGAAGGCGGTGAGGCCCCATTCCTTGAAGCCCATTTCACCGGCGGAGGCCGGAGCGGCCATGGTGATCAACAGCAGGGCCAATAGAGGCAGGATCATAGACAAGCGTTTGGCCACGTTTTCCTCCTTGCGTCGCCGGGGTTCGCGTAAATTTTCAATCGTCGCCGCCAGGTGCGGCGGTCCCCCAAAATGGCCGGGACCACCCAGATAGTGCAAGCTTGGAGCCTCCATGTCAAGTACCTGGAACAAGCGGTAGTGGGTCAGTTTGAATGAGAGGACCAAATCTTGCTTTTTGGATCACAAGTTGCGATAATCCCACCTCAACCACACTACAATTGGGGAGGGGTGGGTTATGGCAGCCGAAGAAAGCGGCAAGGAACAGGTACAGATCGGACCAATACCACAATTTTACATCCCCATGTTTACGGTGGCGCACAGCAGCTTGGATTTCAAAATAGTCGGATTCTTCGCCAACTGCCTTTCGGACACCAAGCCTGGGCCGAATGGTATGAGTGTTGGTGTGAGGGCTGGCATAGAGATTGTTGTGAGCCCTGGGGGAGCCAAGGAGCTTTTAAACACCCTGAAAACCAACATAGAAAAATTCGAGAAAGAATTTGGCGAAATAAACCCGCCACGCAAGGGAAAACAGCCCCCTGCGGAATAGGTGATTGCATGCTGGGGGAATTGTTTTATGAAACGGCCCCGTTCGTGGGTGATGTGGTGTGCTACGAGGTTGAGTGGCAGGAGCATGTTGTCGCTGAGCATCCAGAGATGGAGGGCAGAAAAGAAGAAGTTAGGGCGACCGTACTAGACCCGTCGCTTGTTGTCACCAGCTATAACGAGTCTTATCTTTTAGTTAACGAAGATATTTCACACCCCGATATACCAGAAGCGGTTTTGCGGGTTCCGGTCCGTCGGCATGGTACAATTTACAGGGTAGCCACGGCTTATTTTGATGATGACGTTACGGGTGGGGGCGTTATTGTGTATAGGAGAGATGCTACACGTATCGTACGATAGGGGCTCCGATGTCCTTTATGTAAGGACCGGCCAGGCGGTTCCTAGCGTTACTAGGGCGCAGCCTGACGGCGTATTGTTCCGTTTTGCAATTGATGGTGGCGAAGCAAGCGGCGTTACAGTGCTAGAAGTTTCCAGCTTATGGGGAAGCCGTTTTGACAAGCTTGCCGAGATAGTTTCAGAATTTTTAGCAACACCAAGCGAAGAAGCGTTTGTAAAAATTAAGGATGAAATTGGCAGGGGCACCGTTTCCTTGGCCTAATCTAACAGCGCCGCAATCTCCACCAAATCCCAAACATGGTCACAGGCACCCGCCTCCATAGCGGGGGTTACTCTCAGCGTCTGGTGGATGCGGGCGTAGTTGTAATGCATGAAATGCAGGCTCACCGAAGCTGCAAGGTTCTCCCACTTCTTAGAAAAGCCGTTAGTTAGGCGGGTAAAGCGCCTCATGCCCATACGCATGGTCAAGTTCTGGCGCTCCGAAAAGCTTGTCGATATTTTCTTGGGGTCAGGGTTGCCGTTAATTACCGTCTTGCTTGTGCCTAGGCACTTGGCGGGGCTGTAACGCTTTTGCCCCTCGGGGTCAACACCGTATAGCTTTACTAGCTGAGCAAAGTCAACATCGGCCCCAAAGGTAGATTCCACCGCAGAGATATAGGGAGCGTGGCCGTCACTGGTGAGTTGAATCCGCGCACCAGAGGCCAGGCGGCTATGCAGGTCGGCCAGGAACACGGTTGCCGCCCCTGCATCGCGAGTGCCCACCAAATAAGAGGGCACCAGCTTGGTATCAGCATCAATCGCAACCCATGTCCATATGTCGCCATAGCCGAATACGCCCCGCTTATCAACGGGTACATTCTTTTGCTTGGCGTAGCAGTAGGCCCATATCTCGTCTACCTGGATGCGCTTGCAGTTGAGATTGACAAGGTGTTCGTTCTGGTACTCCGCGCAGGCTTGGCCCAAATCCACCAGGAGCTTGACCACAGTATTCTTGGCCGCGCCGGTCATGCGAACCGTGGCGCGGATAGAATTGCCCTCGACAAGACAGCCGATGATTTGGGCGCGTTTCTCTGTGGTAAGCCTGTTCATGGTTTTAAAGTAACTCTTTTGCTTGTGGGGTGTCAAGCATAAAAGTCAGTTTAAAATAAAAAATATTAATGCGCCCCCCGTGCGGAACAGGGGGCGGCAAAGATTAGTAAGATTAAGTCGTTACCGGTTTATAGGTTTGGTGGCGGCGGCATAATGGCCCTCCAGTGGAGCCAATTATGCTTGACAAAACCGCCCAGGTAGGCTAAATTACACATAGTTTTTGTGCCTTCCTTGGCTTTTGCTTGTTGGTTTGTCTCCATTAACGCAACAAGCTGGTTAAGGTGGCGGAAGCGGCGGGAGTTGAACCCGCGAAACACGTGCCAGCGCGTTTGTCCGATCCTAAGTCGGATGGCTTAAACCACTCGCCCACGCTTCCGTGTCGACTTAGAGGGAGTCAGAGCCATTACCAGGCTCGGCTCCCTCGTTATTTTCATCGTTCGAGTTAATTATTTCGTCTGCCTGTGTTTTGAGGCGATACTCCCCGACGTCTACACGCTTGAGGGTTCCACCATTGCTTGCCTTGCGGGCCAGGGTGCTTCGTATCGTGTTGATATACTGGTCATCATGGGCGGGTAATCCCTGTAGGGCCAGCCTATCTCGCACCGCGTCTATGTTTAACACTTCGCCAGTTTTAAACACCTCGTCGATGGCTGCCGCCCAGCCGCTTGCTTTCTGTTGCGTATCCTGATCGGATGTTTCTCCACGATACGCTGCGAGTGCCCGTTGGCACCGGGCCGCCTCACTAAGATAGTATTTTATCTCGGCCTCTAACATTGCTTCTATGTCGTGTTTTCCCGTGGGCATCTTCACCCTCCCAAAGTTATAGATGGAGTATATAGGTGTATCGCCATGTTTGTCAAACAGTTTTTCTGTATGGCGCGACAGAGCAACGCGTTTTACGCGCCTGCATTGGAACTTGTTGGGGAGAAGCGGACGCACTACCACCAGATATGGTGGTCAACGGTAGAATAGTGCCGCTGGGGCCTAGTTTGTTTTTGCCCACCGCGCCTCGGCGGCTTTGCGGGCTATCTCGCTGCGCTGCTCAGGCGTGAGTTTCTCAGCGCGTATCTTGCCGCCCCTAAGACCGCCCTCTCGGGCGTGTGCGATAGCTGTGGCCTTGGCGGGGTCGATGGGCTCGGGCGGGGTTTCGTCGGTGGCGTTCTCCAAGATAGAGGCAGCCATTTGATTAAAGTCGCGTGGGCGTTTGTTCTTTTTCTCTGCCATGCCCTATTTTATAAGCAGGCACAGGCATAAGCAAGCTCATCTATTTTCAAACTGACCCACTACCGAACAAGCCTGGCGGTTTGACTTTGCCCGCGGATTAGCGTATCTCTAAATCGTAAATAAGTTCTTAATCATGGGATGCTACCAGTAAGGAGACCTCGATGCCTGAGGTGCACCTAGAGGAAAACCCCCAAAATATCACTTCAGCCCAGATGGTGGTGGCCATCCCTTCCTACAGGGAAGCCGAACTCATCGGATACCCCACCACCCAGGCCGCGCAAGGTCTCAAACGTTATTTCGGCGATAAACAGGGCGTTATCATCAACTGCGACAACAACTCCGACGACGGCACCAAGGAGGCCTTTTTCGCCGCAGACACCGAGGATGTCCCCCAGATATACATCTCCACCCCTCCCGGGGTCCGGGGCAAGGGCAACAATTTTAAGAATCTTTTCCGCAAGGTGGTGGAACTGGGCACCGAGGCGGTGGTGGTGGTGGACGCGGACCTCAAATCCATCACCCCCCAGTGGATCAAGCACCTGGGCGAACCGCTTTTCAATGACTTCGGCTACGTGGCTCCCCTGTACGTGCGACACAAATACGACGGCACCATAACCAACTCCATCGCCTATCCCCTCACCCGGGCCCTATACGGACGCCGGGTGCGCCAGCCCATCGGCGGCGACTTCGGCTTCAGCGGGGAGTTGGCCCGCATCTACCTGGCCAGCCACACCTGGTCCGAAGCGGTAAGCCAGTTCGGCATCGACATCTGGATGACCACCCTGGCCATGAACAACAATGTGCCCATCTGTCAGGCCTTCATGGGCCGCCCCAAGATCCACAAGCCCAAGGACCCGGGCTCGGAACTGGGGCCCATGTTCAGCCAGGTGGTGGGCACCATCTTCGACCTGATGGTGCAGAGCGCCGGCTACTGGATGCGGGTGAAGTGGTCCAAGCCCACCTCCATCTACGGCTTCGGCCTAGGCGAGGTGGAGATGCCGCCCCCGGTGAAGGTGAGCCAGGACAAGCTGGCCGAGAACTTCCACAAGGGCATGGGCGTATACCGCGAGGCCTGGCAGCAGATCCTCACCGAGCCCATCTTCCGCAAGGTGGAGGAGGTGGCCAACCTGCCCGCCGAGCAGTTCGACTTCCCCACGCAGACCTGGGCCAAACTTCTGTTTGACTACGCAGGGGCATATAATAGAAAAGTAATGGATCCCCAACAACTGTTGGACTCGCTGATCCCGCTCTATTTCGGCAAGACCCTTTCTTACGTGCGCAAGACCGAGCGGATGAGCGTGCAGCAGGCCGAGGATTTCATCGAGAACGAGTGCATGGTTTTCGAGGAAACCAAGCCCTACCTGGTTGATCACTGGGTGGCCTAAACGACCTGAAGGTGAAAGCATGGCCAAGATACTGATCGTCGACGACGAAGAGCACATCCGCTTTCTCTACTCCGAAGAGTTGGCCGACGAGGGCTACGAAGTGGCCACCGCCGACAGCGGCTTCCAGCTCTTGGAGCGCATCGAGAAAGAAAAGCCGGACCTGGTGGTTTTGGATATCAAGATGGTGGACTACAACGGGCTGGACCTGTTGCAGGACATCCGCAACAAGTACTATGACCTCCCAGTGATTCTCTGCACTGCTTACGACACCTTCAAGGAGGACATGAAGTCCATCGCCGCGGACTTCTACGTCATCAAGTCCTTTGATCTGACCGAGCTCAAGAACAAGATCAAGATGGCCTTGGAGACCAAACTCCCCGGAGAGTAGGCCCGCCCACCTGCCAAAACAAACCGCCCCCGGAAGCTCCGGCGGGCGGTTTTCTTTGGGGCCTTACGGGCTAGTGGCGAGTGGCGCTGAGTTCGTCCCTTAGCCAGGCCTCGATCTCGGGAGTGAGGCCGTATACGCCCTTGTGCCCGCCCCAGGCCTGCTGGAAGTGATCGCGCAGATCCTCGGGCAAGGGAATCACGGCCAGTTCTTCGGCCCCGTTGATGTCCCGGCGCACGAAGTGCAACACCGGCCCGTTTTCCCAGGAATAGACCACAAAGTAGTAGGACTGGTCATCGGCCGAGCGCACCATGCGCACCCCGTGGTTCCAGCCGTTGCCCCACTCCAAATATAGCGACACGGCCTTTTCCGGGGTCATCTCCCAGTCGATCTCGTTGATCAGGTGCTGGTCGCCGCGAATATCTTCAAGGGTCAGCATCGTCGCCTCCTCCGTCAATAATAGTTCCTATTTTTATTATAAGGCATGTACGGACAAAGGCAAGGGCTCCGCGCGGTCTGGAGCCACTTACAGGACGATACTCTTTAAGGCTGAATTAACGGTTGGTTACTGCTTGACGTGGGTGAACATGAAGAGTCCCACCAGGCCGAAAAACAGGTTGGGCAGCCAGGCAGTAATCAAGGGCGGCAGAATACCGGAGTAGCCGAATATGGTCTTCACGTAGCTGAAACCCACCCAGTAGAACAGGGCCACCCCCAGGCCGATGATGATGGCGGCCGGCAAAAAGCGGCCCTTTTCCTTGAACATGGCCAGAGGTATGCCGATAAGGGCCATGATCAGGCACACGAAGGGGAAGGAGAGCTTGGCCTGCATGTCCACCCGCTGGCGGATGGGGTCGAAGCCCTGGCCTTCCAGCTTGGCCACGTAGCGGGCCAACTCGCCCAGGCTCATCTCCTCGCTGGGCTTGCTCATCTGGCTGAAGTCGGAAGGCTTCTCCGGCAGGGTCATTTCCAGCTGCTTGAATATCTGGGCGCTGTATCCCCCTCCGGGCAGGCGGCGCTGGTACAGGCCGTTGAAGAACACCCACTTGCCGCCCAGGTAGCGGGCCCGCTCGGCGTCGATGCGCTCGGTGAGGGTGAACTCCGGCCCGAAGCGGTAGCAGGTGACCTTGGACAGGCTCTGGCTGTCGGGCAGGTACACCCCCACCTGGTAGATGGAGTTCTGCCCCTTGAACCAGAAATGCTCGGTCTGGTACAGCTTGCCCGGCTGCTTCTCCACCCGCACGTTCCAGATGTAGTTGGTGCGGGACTTGGTGATGGGCAGCACCACCTCGTTGATCAAGGCCACCCCCAGGGCCAGGACCATGGCCAGCAATATGATGGGCAGGCTGAAGCGAAATATGCTGATCCCGCTGGACTTGACCGCCACGATCTCGTTCTTTTTGGCCATGAGCCCCAGGGAGAGGATGCTGGCCATGAGGATGGCCATGGGGATCATCAGGGCGGTGATCTCCGGCACCTGGAGCAGGAAATAGCTGAACATGGCCGAGCCGGGCACCCCGGCCTCCATGAAGTTGTCCACCTTTTCGATGAAATCGAACAGGGTGAAGATGGCCACGAAGCCGACCACCAGAAAGCCGAAAAGCTTCAGGAACTCGCGGGCCACGTATAGGGCGAGGATGCGCACCTAGACCTCCGAGGCTCCGCGCCGGCCCATGCCCCGCAGGCGGCGGAGAAGGTCCGGCAAACGGTCCACCTTGTCCAGCAGGGGGATGGGGGCCTCGTTGAGGGCCTGGCGGAACATCAACAGGCCCACCAAGGAGAAGACGATGTTGGGCACCCACATGCCCACGATGGGCGGGTAGTAGCCTCCCTCGCCAAAGGACCAGGCCGCAGACAAGAGCAGGTAATAGGCCAAGAACACCACCAGGGCCACGGCCACCCCCCAGGAGCGCCCGCTCTTGGAGCCTATGCCCAGGGGCAGGCCGATGAGGGCCATGACCAGGCAGGCGAAGGGCAGGCTGAACTTCTTCTGAAGCTCCATGTCCAGCAGGTAGTAGCGCTTGGAGTCCGGGGCCACCTTGGACATGGCGGCCAAAAGCTCGGAGACGTACATCTCCTTTTCGTGCTTTTCCTTGCGCTGCCTGGCCACGAAGGCTCCGGCGTCCAGGGTGACGTCGTAGGTCTCGAAGCCGGCCGTCTGGGGCGAGCGGCGGGCCGGATCCACCGCGTAGATGCCGCCCTCGTACAAGCGCAAGGTGAGCTTGCCGCCCTTGGCCGGGAAGAACTTGCCCCGCTTGGCCACGATGGTGTGCTGTTTCTTGGGGTCGCGCTGGTCCACGATGAACACGTCTTTGAGCACCCCGCCGCCGGGCAGCTTGTCGATGTAGATGAGCAGGTTGGGGAAGGTGTCGATGAACGCGCCCTCCTTGAGGGCCAGCTCCGCCTGGTGGGAGGCCACCTGGTAGATGAGGTTCTCGAAGCGGTTGTTGCCCCAGGGCAGGGCCCACATGGCCAGGGCGCTGGTCACCAGCCAGGAGAACAGGGCCAGGGCGGCCACCGGGGGCAAAAGCTTGGCCAGGCTCACCCCGGCGGCCTTGAGCGCCACCACCTCATTGTCCGAGGTAAGGCGCAAGAAGGCGATGAGCACCCCCAGCAGAGTGGCCATGGGGATGGTGAACACCAGGAAATATGGCATGGTGTACATGAGCAGGCGGCCCACCACGTCCAGCCCCACCCCACGGCTCACCACCAGGTCGGTGAGCTCCATGATCTTGGCCATGAGCAGCACGAAGGTGAACACACCCAGGCTCACGAAGTAGGGCGAAAGCATCTCAAAAAGGAGATATCGGTGGATTATCCTTGCCTTGAACATGGATGGGAGTCTAAAGGTTGGAGGTGGGTTTGTAAAGGAGAGTGGTGATGAACCTCAGAATGCAACGCGAGGCCCTGGAGGAGCAGATACTTAGCCCCCATGCCACCCGCTCCGCGGCCAGCAAGGGACGCCAGCGGCCCGAGCGCGAGGACCCCCTGCGCCCGGCCTTTCAGCACGACCGCGACCGCATCCTCTACTGCAAGGCTTTCCGCCGCCTTAAGCACAAGACCCAGGTTTTTTTGGCCCCCACGGGCGACCATTACCGCACCAGGCTCACCCACACCCTGGAGGTGACCCAGATAGCCCGCACCATGGCGCGGGCCCTGAGGCTAAATGAGGACCTCACAGAGGCCATCGCCATGGGCCACGACCTGGGGCACACCCCCTTCGGCCACGCCGGCGAATCGGTGTTGAACGGCGTCTTGCCCGGCGGCTTCAAGCACCACCAGCAATCGCTGCGGGTGGTGGAGCTGCTCGAAAAAAACGGCAAGGGCCTGAACCTGACCTTCGAGGTGCGCCAGGGCATCGCCGGGCACTCCAAGGGCAAGGGGCCCTTTTTGCCCAAGCGGGGGGAAAAAACCAAGCTGACCCTGGAGGGCCAGCTGGTGCGCGCCGCCGACGTCATGGCCTACATAGCCCACGACACCGAGGACGCCATCCGGGGCGGGGTCTTGAAGCGCAGCCAGCTGCCCAAGCCGGTGGTCAAGGTCTTGGGCGCCACCCTGAGCCGCCAGATAAACACCATGGTCAGCGACCTGATCAACCAGAGCGCCGCCGCCGGGGGCGGGGTCTTGGCCATGCGCGCGGAGGTGGAAGAGGCCATGAAGGGCCTGCGCGAATTCCTCTACCAGCGGGTCTACGAGAACATGGAGGTGCACGAGGACTTCATCAAGGCCTCCAAGGTGGTCACCGAGCTGTTCGAGATGCTTTGCAACCCCAAGTACAACCACACCTACCGGGAATACCTGGGCAACACCCCGCCCGCCGAATTGGCCGAGCGCCAGCGGGCCGCGGCCGACTACATCGCGGGCATGACCGACCGCTACGCCCTGAACATGTACCACAGCGTGTTTCTGCCCCACCCCTGGGGGAGGATGTAGGTGACAGGTATGTGTCGACAAAGTTAAAAGTTCTATCTTTTAAATCTACGCCGCAGAGCCAAAATAAAAAAAGCAAAGAATGTAGTCCCCAGGAAAGTCTCAAGAAACGACACCCACCTAGCTCCTGGGCCAATCGGGTGTATAAACTGCTGCCCAATTTTCAGGGGTAAAATATTTTGAAGGGAATACAAGAAATAATCATACCAGGATAACACGGGTGCAAAGGTTTTAAATTCAGGAGACCATCCATTAGGCACGAAGTGATCGCTAATAGTAAAATAAACACTAGAAAATAAAACAAGGAGAACTAGCCAAAGAAGGGTACGGCCATATCTCTCGCCATATCCATTTACCATTTTATATAACCACAATGTTGAAGCACGAAAAAACCGCTGGATTCTCAGATGTAGGTTGTTTTCAACATAATTTTTGCAATCGTCAAGAGCACACATACGCTTCATTTCCATAGAGCAGAAATGAAAATCTCCAGCGGTGATAGGGTCTCGCATGCTTTCTAACGACTGTTTTAGCTGCAAGCCCAGTATTTCGATATCTCCTGGCGTTAATTTACGTTCAAGCTTAACTTGCTCAACAGGCTCCCCGCTTTGGTTGCAGGTATTTTGGTCTTTTGACCTATATTTTCTCAGCAACAACTCGTCAAACATAATGCGTGGCTGCCGGAATCGCATTATTCCTTGAGCTTTTCTTCTATATTTCTTTTTACTTTCCAGACCTCCTCCCCATTTACAGTCAATAAATCTTGTTCTATTTATTTTGGAATCAATGAAAGACACATTGCTTAAATCTATACTTTGAAACCTTGTATTTGAAAGATCATTTCGGCGTATCAGTGTTGGCCCGCTAAAAATAGTTTTATTAAATATTAACCAAGGTGCGCCAACCTCAAATGGACCTCCCTCTAGCCCCGAATAATCTAGAGCATCTTTTCGACTAGTCTTAAGCTGTGTAAAAAATGCCTCTCCTTTAAACGTCGCACTTTGAAAACCTGTTTTATCATCAAAGGTAGCGTGACTAAAATCCACTTTCCCATGAAATATCACTCTGTCGAATATAGCACCTTTAATAAACCAAGCATGTCTAAAATTGATATCGTCGCCAAATTCTGCCCATCTAAAATTAGCTTTTCCAGTGCCGCTGGGACTAAACTCCCGTATGCCATTTTTCTTCCAATCAAATTTCCCTGGAAATTTAAACCCCCTAAAATCATAGCTGAGGTTTTTAATTATTTCTTTGAGCTTAACAATAAATACCTCTCTCAAGTTAACATCTTGTTCTTTCTCTCCAATGTCAGCATGAAAAATACACTTTCCATAGCCCGTAAGTGGTTCATGGGGGCAACTATATTCTTCATTGTTACTAGAATTAGGAGGGTGCCAGTTGCACGCACGCTCAGACATTGCTTTACCTCCCAGAAGTCAACGCCTACAAGCTAACAATTAATAATTTTATTAGTAAATCATTTTAGCTTTTTTCTGCTGACGACAACCCGTTCATTTTATAGTCGTCATAACTTTACAAAATTTACCCCAACAACTCCAGCGCCGTCCCCGCCGCCACCTGCTCCCGCTCGCCGGTGGTCAGCGGCAAATCCTCGAACCACTCCCGGAAGAACACGGCGTCGCGCCAGGGGCAGTCGGTGCCGTAGAGCACCCGCTCCGGGCCCTTCTGGCGGATTATCTCCACCACGCGGCGCGGCTCCAAGAGCCCGGCCAGGTAGGAGATGTCGAAATACACGTTGTCCAGGGCGAGCAGCTCGCCCAACTCCTCCCAGCCGTAGAGGCTGCCCCCGTGGGCCGCGATGATCCTCAACTCCCGGTGGGCATGGGCCATGGCGGCTATCTGGTGGGGCTCGCAGCCGGAAAAGCCATAAAAACTAAGCACCTGCTGCAGGTGGGGCTTGGCGCGCATCAGGCCTTGGAAATGAATGGTGTCCAGAAGCACCGGCAGGCGCTCCCCGGCCAGGATGGCGAACAAGCCGGCCGCCTCGGGCTGCTCCAGTGAGAAATGCTGGATAAAGGGATGCAGTTTCACGCCCTTGAGGCCCATCTCCAGCAGGTCGGCCAGCTGGCGCTTGGGCTCGGCCTGGGGGTGCAGGGTGCCGAAGGGTATGACCTGGGGATGCTCGGCGGCCACCCGGCTCATCCAGCGGTTCAGCTCCCCCACCCGGTTCTTGGAGCCGGTGACCGGCAGGATCACGAAGCGGTCGGTGCCGGATCGCTCCATGGCCGCCAGCAGGGCCTCCACCGAGCCGCCGCCGTGCACCTGCCACTTGTGGGGGCTGGTGTCGGGCAGATCCTCGTCCAAAATGGCCAGGCGTTCGCCCAGGACCTCCAGGTCCTGGGGCAAAAAGGCGTGGGTGTGTACGTCGATGAGCATATTCAATCTCCAGGGCCGCGTGCTGAGCGACAATTCAACATCAGCGGCCAGCTTCATCCATGAAAGCGCCTCAGTCAAGCCCGGCGTAACCGGCAAGTTGGTTTACAGGTGCCTGACACTGTGGTAAAAACCGCCTAACGTCCTGCAAGTACGCGGACGTTTTTTACAACGGGCGGGCCCGAGCCGCCTGACCTCTAGGCCCCCTCAAGGCACCATCATGGAAGATAGTCAACGCTACGACCCCAAAAGCATCGAAAGCCGCTGGCAACAGCAGTGGGAACAAGACGGCATCTTCGCGGTAAGCGATGATTCCAGCAAGGAAAAATACTACTTGCTGGAGATGTTCCCCTACCCCAGCGGACGCATCCACATGGGCCACAGCCGGGTGTACACCATCGGCGACACCCTGGCCCGCATCCGGCGCATGCAGGGCTTCAACGTCTTGCACCCCATGGGTTGGGACGCCTTTGGCATGCCCGCGGAAAACGCGGCCATAGCCAACAAGACCCACCCCGCCCGCTGGACCTACGACAACATCGACTACATGCGGTCACAGCTCAAGAAGCTGGGCTACTCCCATGACTGGAGCCGGGAGTTCGCCACCTGCGACCCCAGCTACTACCGCTGGGAGCAGCTCATGTTCGTGCGCATGTGGGAAAAGGGTCTGGTGTACCGCAAGAAGTCCCTGGTCAACTGGTGCGACACCTGCCAAACGGTGTTGGCCAACGAGCAGGTGGAAGCGGGCAACTGCTGGCGCTGCGACAACCCGGTGGATCAGCGGGAGCTGTTCGGCTACTTCTTCAAGATCACCGACTACGCCGACGAGCTCCTAAGCAAGCTGGACGAGCTGACCGGCTGGCCCGACTCGGTGAAGATCATGCAGCGCAACTGGATCGGCAAGTCCTACGGGGCCGAGATCCACTTCCCCATCGAGGGCCGCGAGGGCGTGGTCCTGGTGTTCACCACCCGGGCGGACACCCTTTACGGGGCCACCTTCATGAGCCTGGCCCCGGAGCATCCCCTGGCCCTGGAGCTTAGCGCCGGGACCGAGCAGGAGCAGGCGGTCAGGGAGTTCATCGCCAAGGTCAAGCGCCAGTCCTTCAGCCAGCGGGCCGACGACAAGGGCAAGGAAGGCGTGTTCACCGGGGCCTGGTGCACCCATCCCCTCACCGGGCGGCGCATGCCGGTGTACGTGGCCAACTTCGTGCTCATGGAGTACGGCACCGGCGCGGTCATGGCCGTGCCCACCCACGACCAGCGCGACTTCGAGTTCGCCAGCGAGTACGGCCTTGAGCTTATCGAGGTCATCGCCGGACCCGACGGCGCGGTGGGCGTTCAAAACATGACCCAGGCCTTCACCGACTATGGCACCCTGGTCAACTCCGGGCCCTTCGACGGCCTGAGCAGCGACGAGGCCAAGCGGGCCGTGGCGGCTGAACTGGAAAAGAAGGGCATGGGCCGGGAGACCATCAACTACCGCCTGCGCGACTGGGGCATCAGCCGCCAGCGCTACTGGGGCGCGCCCATCCCGGTGATCCACTGCGACAAGTGCGGCCAGGTGCCGGTGCCCGAGGCCGACCTGCCGGTGGTGCTTCCCCTGGACGCCCAGCTGCCCGAGACCGGCGGCTCACCCCTGCCGGACCTGGCCGAGTGGGTGAACGTAATCTGCCCCGTCTGCGGCGGCGCGGCCAGGCGCGAGACCGACACCATGGACACCTTCGTGGAGTCCTCCTGGTACTTCGCCCGCTACGCCTGCCCCCACTACGACCAGGGCCCCCTGGACCCCGGCCCCACTGATTACTGGATGCCGGTGAACCAGTACATCGGGGGCATCGAGCACGCGGTGCTGCACCTGTTGTACTCGCGCTTTTTCACCAAGGTGATGCGCGACCTGGGCCTGGTGAAGGCCGACGAGCCCTTCACCAACCTTCTCACCCAGGGCATGGTCATCAAGGACGGCTCCAAGATGTCCAAGTCCAAGGGCAACGTGGTGGACCCGGACCTGATGGTGCAGCGCTACGGCGCGGACACGGTGCGCCTGTTCATCCTGTTCGCCGCCCCCCCCGAGAAGGAGCTGGAGTGGTCGGACCGGGGCGTGGAGGGAGCCAGCCGCTTCCTGGGCCGCCTGTGGCGCCTGGGCTTGGCCGTGGCCGAGCAGGCCGAGGGCGTGGCCCCCTACACCGAGGGCGAACTGCCCGAGGCGCTGGGGGCTCTGCACACCAAGACCCACGAGACCATCAAGAAGGTCAGCGAGGACAGCGTAGACAAGTACCAGTTCAACACCGCCATCGCGGCCATCATGGAGTTGGTCAACCAGATCAGCCTGGTGGAGCAGGACGAGACGGTGGCGGGCGATCCCCAGCGGGCGGCGGTGCTGCGCGAGGCGGTGGAGGCGGCGGTAGTGCTCATCAGCCCCATGGCCCCCCACATCGCCGACGAGCTGTGGCAACGCATGGGCGGCCAGGGCTACCTGGTCAACCACGCCTGGCCCACCTGGGACGAGGCCGCCCTGGTGCGCGAGGAGAAGCTGGTGGTGGTGCAGGTGCAGGGCAAGGTGCGCTCCAAGCTGACCATGCCCGCCGACGCCGACGACGCCGCGCTGGAGTCGGCGGCCCTGTCTGATGAAAAAGTGCAAAAATTCATCGACGGCAGGCCGGTTAAAAAGGTAATAGTAGTCCAGGGCAAGCTGGTGAATATCGTTATCTAGCCCTGGCCGGTGCAGGGTCGCCTGTCCGGACGGCGGGACCATATAGGGAGAAGCTGTGGTGAAGAAGCTTTCGATTGTCGGGATTTTGATGTTGGCGGTCCTGGTGGCGGCCTGCGGATACCAGTTCCGCGGCAAGCAGAACAACCTGCCCAGCGACGTCAAGAGCATCGCCATACCGGTCTTCAAGAACAAGACCAACGAGATCCGCATCGAGCAGATCTTCACCGACGCGGTCATTCTCCAGTTCAACCGCAGCCAGATGGTGCGGGTGGTGTCCGAGAGCAGCGCCGACGCGGTGCTCACCGGCACGGTGGAGCGCGTACAGATCAACGACGTGGCCCTCACCGCCGACGACACCAGCCGCCAGCGGCGCATCACGGTGTGGGTCTCGGCCAAGCTGACCCGCACCCGCGACGGCAAGGTCCTGTGGCAGAACAAGAGCCTGTGGCAAAACGACACCTACAACGTGAGCACCAGCCCCACGGCCACCGACTCCAACAAGCGCGTTGCCCTCACCGCCCTGGCCAAGGTGCTGGCCCAGAGCCTGCACGACAGCGTCTTCGAGAACTTCTAGCCGAGGCGGTGCTATGACCGCCCCCGGCAGCCGTCAGAGGGACCCGACGGCTCTTCCCTGGCCCGAAGTGGCCAAGGGCGAGCCGGGGTCCCTTTACGGTCTTTTCAGCGAAGAGGATTTTCTGCTCATCCAAGGAGTGGAGCAGTTCATCGCCTCGCCCGCCTTCAGCGACAACCCCTCGCTCAACGTGGAGCGCTTCCAGGTCAGCGAAACCAAGCCCAGCCGGGTGTTGGACAGCGCCCAGACCCTGCCCTTTTTAGGCAGCAGGCGTTTGGTGGTGGTCAGCGAGGCGCACCTGTACAAGGCGGATCAGGCGGCGGAGTTTCTGCCCTACCTGGACGATCCCTGCCCCAGCACCACCCTGCTCCTGACCGGAGCCAAGCTGGACGCGCGCACCAAGTTCGCCAAGACCCTGAGCAAGGCGGGCAAGGTGCACCAGTTCCCCAAGATGTACGCCCGCCAACTGGTTCCCTGGCTGCAAGGCCGGGCGTCGGTGCGCGACAAGAGCCTGGACTCCCAGGCCGCCGCCTATCTGGCCGAGCTGGCTGGGCTGGGCCTGGGGGCCTTGGATTCGGAGCTGGAAAAGCTGGCTTTGTACGTGGGCAAGAACCGGCGCATCACCCTGGACACGGTGCGCGAGGTGCTGGGGGGGTCGCGCCTGTACTCCATCTTCGACTTCACCGACGCGGTGGCCGCCGGAGGCCTTACCCGGGCGCTGAGCAGTTATGCGCAGCTGGATTCCCTGGGCGAACCCGCGGTGCGGGTTTTGGCCATGCTCACCCGGCTCTACCGTCAGCTTCTGGAAACCAGGCGGGTCTTGGACCAGGGCGGCGGACCGCAGGAGGTGCAGCGCACCCTGCGCACCCCGCCCCAGGCCACTTCCACCCTGGTGGACCGGGCCAAGCGCGAGACTCCGGCCAGCCTGAGCGGGGCCCTGAAGGCGGTACTCACCGCCGACGTGGCCCTCAAGTCCTCCCCAGGGGCGGACCGGATAATCATGGAACGTCTTATTATGGACTTATGCGCCTGAGCCGGCCCATGCCGGCCCCGGCGCCAAGAAAAGCGGGCAGCAGCGCCGAGTCGCTACAGGGCGGAAACCTGGCGGGACAGGCGCGAGATCTTGCGGGCGGCGTTCTTCCTGTGGTAGATGCCCTTGCCTGCGGCCTTGTCGATGATCGGCACGGCCTGGTTCAGGGCGGTCTGGGCAGCGTCGGCGTCGCCGGCCGCTATGGCCTGACGCACCTGCTTGACCACGGAGCGCACACGAGTGCGGTAAGCCTTGTTGCGCATGCTGCGCTTTTCAATCTGGCGAGCCCTTTTAAGGGCGGAAGCGTGGTTGGCCAACTGAGTATCCTCCGGATAAGTTTAGGCTCCGGGCGGTTAGGGGGCCCGTCGCCCCTGACAGACCCAAACTTTTAACGGGAGCCGGGGTCCCTGTCAAGGGGTTTTGATGCAAGCAGCCAGTGAACAACATAAAATGACCCGGGCAGCGGGGGTGGTGGGCCTGGCCACCCTGGCCAGCCGCATCGGCGGATTCGTGCGCGATGTGGTCATCGCCTACCTTTTTGGGGCCGGTCCGGCGGCCGACGCCTTTTTCGTGGCCTTCCGCATTCCCAACCTTTTGCGCCGCCTTTTCGCCGAAGGCACTCTAACCATTGCCTTTATTCCGGTCTTCACCGAATTGCTCAAAAAGAAGGGGCGCGAGGAGGCCTTCCTCCTGGCCCGCTCCACCTTCTCGCTCCTGTCCCTGGCCCTGTTGGCGGTGACCATCGCCGGGGTGATCTTCGCCCCGGAGGTGGTGCGGCTCATCGCGCCGGGCTTCACCCCCGGCGAGGACACCTTCGCCCTGGCCGTGGAGATGACCCGCTGGTGTTTGCCCTACATTTTCTTCATCAGCCTGGTGGCCCTGGCCGCGGGAGTGCTCAATTCCCTGGGCCACTTTTTCGCCCCCGCGGCGGCCCCGGCCCTTCTTAATTTGACCATCATCGCCACCGCCCTGGTCCTGAGCCCCCGGGTGGACCCACCGGTACTCAGCCTGGCCATGGGCGTGGTCATCGGCGGGATCGCCCAGCTTTTGATGCAGCTGCCCTACCTCAAGGCCAAGGGGGTGCCCTTCAAGCCCGCCTGGGATCTCAAGAACCCGGCGCTTCGGCGCATGCTGCGCCTGATGATCCCGGCCATCTTCGGGGCAGCGGTGTACCAGGTGGCGGTGCTAATGGACACCATCCTGGCCTCTTTCCTGCCCAGCGGCACGGTGAGCTACCTCTACTACGCCGACCGCCTGATCCAGTTCCCCCTGGGCATCTTCGCCATCGCGGTGAGCACCGCCATCCTGCCCAGCCTGTCGCGCCAGGCGGCGGACGGCGACAAGAAGGCCCTGCTCAGCACCATGGGCTACGGCCTGCGCCTGATCCTGTTCATCACCGTGCCGGCCATGGTGGGGCTCCTAGTCCTGGCCCGGCCACTGGTGGTGCTGTTGTTCATGCGCGGCGAGTTCACCCTGGAAATGGCCGGGGAGACCGCCGGGGCGGTGATGGGCCTTGGCGCGGGGCTGTGGGCCATCGCCGGAGTGCGGGCGGTGGTGCAGTCGTTCTACGCCCTCAAGGACATCCGGACCCCGGTGGCCGTGGCCGCCCTGTGCCTGGTCATCAAGCTGGCCTTCTCCCTGGCCCTCATGGGCCCGCTGAAGCAGACCGGCCTGGCCCTGGCCACCTCGGCCTCGGGGGTGGCCAACCTGCTGCTGCTCTTGTGGCTGCTCAGAAAGCGGGTGGGGCTCTTAGGCGGGCGGCGGCTGTTCAAGTCCGGCCTGGGCACCTGCGCGGCGGCGGCGGTGATGGGGCTATTGGTGGCCCTGGTGGCCTATGGCCCGGACTGGGGCGACCCCAACGGGGCCCTGTGGCGCTGGGCCCGGCCCATGGCCGCCCTGGGAGTGGGCACGGCCTCCTACTTCGCGGCGGCCAAGTTGATGCGCCTGGCCGAGCTGGGCGAGTTGTGGCAGGTGTTCAGGAGCCGACGAGCTTAAAACTCTTTTAGGTTTCTCGAGATGCGGTTCGCACGCGGGAGCGGCACAGCCAGGTGCCGGCAGACAAGGCGTCTGGCAAGCGACAGCCGGAGGCGTAGCCTAAGCTACGTCGAGGCTGGAGCGCCGCCAGCAACGCAGTATGCCGGTGACTGGCGAAGCCGCTACTGGCGCAGCCGCTAATGGGTCTGCCCGGTGAGATGCTCGATGATGCGCCCCTTCTCATCCACCAGGTACACGCTGAAGCCCTCGTCCTGGGCCTGGCCCAAAAGCTGGGCCCGGTGGATGGCCTCCACGCTGCGGCTGAACACGCCCTCGGCCTCGGGCAGGCGGCCCAACAGCATCAGGGCCTTGTCCTTTTCGGCGGTCACCGGGATGAAGCGCTCGCCGTCCTCGTCGGCCAAGCCCAGGAAGTTCTCATCGTTGCGGGTGCGCTCCACGATGACCCAGACGTAGTTACCGGCATCAACCTTGTCGGACATGCTTCCCTCCCGGGGCTGTGTTGAACTGGCTACCCATCAAAACTAGGGCCAAAGGCCCGCCGCGTCAAGCCACCCTTGCGCCGGAGGGGCGAACGGCTAATATTATCAGCATGTGCACCTGCCGCGAATACAAGGAGCCCTACCGCCCGCCCAGCCGGGCAGGCGCGGCCAAGCGCCGCCGCATTCTGCTCCAGGACAAGGCCGGGGCCAGGCCCGCGGCCCAGGGGGAAGCCTTTGGGGAAGCCGCTTCCCTTGCGCCTGTCCGCCGCCCGCGCTAGAGTAGGCCCTCCAACCATTCAGGAGAGGGTCAAGCTCACATGGGACTTCTCAAGGGACGCGCCACCATCACTCGCTACACGGTCAGCGGCGAGCCGCCGGCCGGTTTCTGGGACTTCATCGACCGTAGGGTAAAAGCCCACGCCTTCAAAGACATCGAATCCAGCACCGAGGAGCTCTCCGTGGGCTGGTGCGCCATCAACGACTATTTCGACACCGAGTTCGCCTTCATGTCCTACGCCATGGAGCCCTACGTGCTGCTGGGGCTAAGGGTGGACCAGCGCCGGGTGCCCGCCACCCTGCTCAAGAAGTACCACCGCCTGGAGATGGACAAGGCCAAGAGCTACCTGGACGAGGGCCGCAACCTGGGCCGGGTGCGCCGGGAGGAGCTGAAGGACAAGGCCCGCCTGGGGCTTTTGGCCCGCATCCCCCCGGAGACCAAGCTCTACGAGATGGTCTGGGACACCGCCAGAGGCGAGCTTTGGCTGGGCGCGGCCACCCGCAAGGTCATGGACCTGTTCGAGGAGCACTTCGTGGCCAGCTTCGGCCTGGAGCTGACTCCCCGCCTGCCCTTCCTGGTGGCGCGGGACCTGGTGGCCGGGAGCCAACTGGCCTCCGCCCTGGAAGAGGCCCGGCCCTGGGGCCCCCTGGCCTGGGAGCAAGGCGCATGAACCTGAACGAGCTGCTGGAGCAGAAGATATTCCTGGGCCAGGAGTTTCTCACCTGGCTGTGGTTTTTGCTGGAAACCGATGGCGGGGCCGAGGTCAAGGACCTGGGCTGGGTGGAGCTGACCCTGGGCGAGCGCCTGGTGTTGGGCCCGGCCATGGGGGCCGACGGCTCCCGGGTCACGGTGAGCGGGGCCGAGGGCTCCCTGGCCGAAGCCCGCGAGGCCCTGCGCCAGGGCAAGCTGGTGGAGGCGTTGCGCGTGGGCCTGGAGATCCACGGCGAGGAGTACGCCCTTAACCTGGAGGCGGCCGAGCTTACGGTGAAAAGCCTGAAGCTGCCCACCACCGCCGCGCCCAGCGAAGACCCCGACGGCCTGGAAGGCCTGGTCCTGGAGCGGGTGGCCCTGCTGGAAAACACCATCAAGGCCACCGAGGGGCTGCTCAGCCTGTTTTTGTCCCAGCGCCTGCACCCGGAAGAAGGCCCCGAGCTGCGCCAAGCCATGGGGCAATGGGCGGCCCAGGAGGGCGCTTAGCTAGCCTTGCGGGCCACCTCCAGGGCTTCTGAAGCTCGCTGTAGGCAATAGGCCACCAACTCCGGGTCGTCGCCCTCCAGATCGAAGCAATAGCCGTCCTGGCCGAACAGCCCGCCGGGGATGAGGTTGCCCAACTCGTCCGGGTCGCTGATCTCCTCGTCGTAAAAGCACAACGAGAGCATCAGTTCCTCCTCGCCCAAGGGCACCACGTCGGCTATGGCGAATAAGGGTTTCTCCCGCCCGTCGGGCTTGGGGTCCAGGTCCCAGCGCAGGCTGTAGCTCACCCCCGGCCGGGGCAAAAAGCTCTCCCCCACCCCCTGCATATCCATCACCCCCTGGCGATAGGCCAGAAGGCTTTTCTTGAGGCCCGCCTCGGCGCTGGGCCATTGCTCCAAAAACTGATCCAAGGTCATGTCGGATTCCGCGTTCACGTTGCACACTCCCGCAGCAGTTAATACCCTGATAGGTGTAGGTATTAACACAAGCAGGCGTTCTTGGCAAATCCGAGGGGTTAATGCATCAGTTGGTTCAGGTGGGGGCTGAGGGCAACTATGCGGCGCAGACCGGCCTCTATGCGGTGCAACCGGATGACCCCCCGCCAAATGAGATAGCCACCCAGGGAAAGCAGCCCCAGGCAAACCAACAGCAACGGCAGGATATACCAGAAATTGTCACGGAAATGGTAAAAGCGCGAGGTGACCACCAACACCGAGATGATGCTCATGGGCACCGCCAACAGGGCCAGGCCGGTGCGCACGGCGGCCAGTTGGGTGCGTTTGTCGGCCAAAAGGAATTGCGCCTCGTTTATCAGCAGGCTTTCCGGTTCCTGGCCGCTACCCTGGTCCATGCTCTGCTCCACGCCGTCCTCCCTGGATGGGTCGTTCAACCCAAGGTAGCAAAACCCGCGTCCCGTGGCTAGGCGGCGGCCTCGGGTGAAGCCCTTACGGCCAAACCGGGCGCAAAAAAGCCTCCGGCCGAAGCCGGAGGCCGAGGTTGGAACTAGAAATAAAGGTTAAGCGGCCCGGCGGCGTCGGCGGCGGCGCCAGCCCAAGGCTCCAATTAACCCACTGCCCATAAGAAGCAAGGTGGCCGGCTCGGGGGCGGCCTCGGTGGTGCCGGTGGCACCGTCGAAGTTGACCGTGCCCGCCCCGCCCTTGGCGAAGTCCACATACTTTTGGATGAAATTGTTCTGGCCCGGCACGTTGTTGCTGATCTTGCCCACGGTGATGACTATGGGCATGGTGCTGGGGAAGTCGGTGAAGTCCGACTGGGCGGTGATGACGTTGAGCACGCCGGTGAGGGTCAAGGTGCTTCCGCCGTCGCTGAAAGTGATGGAACTGAGATCAAATGAGCCGGCCAGGCCGATATCCCCGGCAGGCGGGTCGTAGGCCGGGGTCTGGCCGCCTGGATAATAGGAGGTCCCGGCGCTCTTGACGTCCTTGGCCACCGCGAAATCGATGCTGGCCGTGGCGTCGAAGGTGCCGCCGTACAGGTTGGGGATTATGTTGCCCTGCTTGTCGTAGCCTGAGATGAGCCCGGCGGGTATGCCCCCCAGGGCGGCGTACATGTCAAAGCGCTGCATCCCGAAGTACCAGTCAAAGGTGCCCACCGGAACCAGGTTGGTCACCGCCTGCCACTTGAGGTCGTACCAAACGTTGTCCGCGCTCTGGTCGCTGGACATGTTGCCCGCCACTGGATTGAGCGAGGCGATGCCGAAGGAGTAGTTGTCGGCCTGGGCCGCGGGCGCGCCCAGGAGCATCAGTGCCGCCACCGCGGCCGCGAACCATGACACGCGAGACATGGGCCATCCTCCCGTAACAGGTCAGCCCGGGGCAGGCGTCCTATCGTGCGAATCTAGATGAATCCCCGGAAGGTATAGGCGTTGTGTATATTTTGTATTTTACACCAGTCCTCGTTATATTCCCATTACTCCCTTACAATACTCGTAATTTAGAGAAAATGAAGAAGATAGATAGAATTCTAGTAATTACGGTTCATTCATGGGTGAAGGTGGGAATCATGGCCAGACTCAACGCGGTTCCAAACCATGAGGTCTGGCTCCTAATCGCTTGCATAACAGCTACGATATCCAATACGATTATTGAACAATGAATTATATGGTGCCAGTCACTGGTGAGGCGCCACGAAAATCCGTCCAAGGCGACGCACCTCTGCTCGATCATCAGGGCTCCCAGGCTCCCTTGGACAGCGCCACGGCCCCGAGGCGTGGCCGCGCCCGAAGCGGCAGTTCGATTTAGCCTTTGATCACACCCTAGGAGGACTTCGGACCTGGTTTCCGTGGCGACCCCATCTTGCGACAGCCAATCCGGCAGCAGAAATTCCGGACGACCGCGCGCCGTTTTCGGTGTGACCAGGGCGCGGCGGCGCGGCGTCCCTGCCCGACTAGAAGCCGCAGTCAGGGAGCCGGCCACGGACGCTTTTTAAGGCGAAACGCTCAATTACCGGGTGGTTCGCAAATCCGGCGGCAGGAGATTAGCTTATGCCCCATAAGCCAACCGATGAAGAGTTGGTCCAGAAAGTAAAAGTGCTGGAGCAGGAACCGCTGGGAAGCGGGGCCAGGGCCGACTTCGACATCCCCGACGCCGGGGACCTCACCTCCATCCTCAATGTCGCGGAAGTCCAGTCCATCATGGACGATTTTTACCATCTGACGGGCATGGCGACAGCCATCCTCGACCTGAAGGGCAATGTGCTTGAACAAACGGGGTGGCAGGACATATGTACCAAATTCCACCGGAAGCACCCACAAACCTCTCAAAGTTGCACGGAAAGCGACCTTTTCATATCCAAGCATATCAAACCTGGGGAATACGTTGAATATAAATGTAAAAATGGCTTATGGGATGTAGTGACGCCTCTTTATATCGGGAACACCCACCTGGGCAACATCTACACGGGGCAATTTTTTTATGATGATGAAAAAGTAGACGAAGCGGTATTTGAAAAGCAAGCGGAAATGTATGGCTTTGACAAGAAAGCCTACTTGGATGCTTTTAGCCGCATACCAAGATACAGCCGAAAAGATATTCACCACCTGATGAGTTTTTTGGTCAAGTTCGCCGCCTACCTTTCCAAGATCAGCCTGTCCAACGTACAACTGCAAAAAGAGATCAGCGAACGCAAGCAAGCGGAAGCTGCCTTGCAAGACAGCGAGGCGCGCCTACGCATCTTGATCAACACCATTCCTGATTTGGTCTGGCTAAAAGACCAGCAAGGCATTTACACGCTTTGCAACCCCAGATTTGAAAGCTTTTTCGGTGTCAGCGAACGGTAAATCGTTGGCAAGAGCGACTACGACTTCGTGGACAAGGAAATGGCGGACCACTTCCGAAAGCATGACAAAATCGCCATGGCCAAGGGCAAGCCCAGCAAAAACGAAGAAGAAGTCACCTTTGCCGATGACGGGCACAGCGAGCTTCTGGAAACCATAAAAACGCCCATGTACACCAGCAACGGCCAACTCGCCGGAGTATTGGGCATTGGGCGCGACATCACCGAACGCAAACGGACGGAAGAGGAAAAGCTGCGGCTGGAGGAGCAATACCATCAAGCCCAGAAGGTGGAGTCCATCGGCCGCCTGGCGGGCGGGGTGGCCCACGACTACAACAATGCGCTCAGCGTAATCATAGGGTTCACCGAATTGGCCATGGAGGAGGTGGGCCCGGCCGGGCCCTTGCGCGCCGATCTCAATCAAATACTCACGGCCGCCCAACGCGCGGCGGACATCACCCGGCAACTTCTGGCCTTTGCCCGCAAGCAGCCCGCCGCGCCCCAAGTGCTGGACTTGAACCGCACCGTGGAAAGCATGCTCAAGATGCTGCGCCGCCTCATTAGAGAGGAGATCGACCTTGCCTGGGTGCCGGGGACCGATCTATGGCCGGTGAAGCTGGACCCCTCCCAGGTGGACCAGATACTGGCCAATCTGTGCGTCAACTCCCGTGACGCCATCGAGGAACAAGGTAAGATCACCATCGAGACCGGCAACGCCATCTTCGACGGGTCCTACTGCGCCGACCACCCCGGCTTTATTCCCGGAGAGTTCGTATTGCTGGCGGTCAGCGACAACGGCTGCGGCATAGGCAAAGACATACTGGACAACATGTTCGAGCCGTTTTTCACCACCAAGGACGCGGACAAGGGCACCGGCCTGGGTCTGTCCACGGTCTACGGCATCGTCAAGCAAAACAGCGGCTTTATCAACGTCTACAGTGAGCCGGGTGAAGGCACGACCATCAAGATCTACCTGCCCCGTCACCAGGGCAGGGCCGTGGACGTGCAGGTGCCAAGCCCGGAAGGCCTCCCCGGGGGTCGGGGTGAAATGATCCTGCTGGTGGAAGACGATCTGCTCATCCTCAAGCTGTCCAAGAAAACCCTGGAGGGCCTGGGCTACAAAGTATTGGCCGCCAACACTCCCTCCGAAGCCATGGCCCTGGCCGAGCAACACCCCGGCGCGATCGACCTGCTGCTTACCGATGTAATCATGCCCCAAATGAACGGCAAGGACCTGGCCTTGCGCCTGCAAACCCTTTACCCCAAGCTGAAGTGCGTGTACATGTCCGGGTATACGGCCAACGTTATCGTCCACCACGGCGTCTTGGACCAGGGAGTGCACTTCATCCAAAAGCCCTTCTACAAGAAGGACATGGCCAAGATAGTCAGAAAGGCGCTGAACGAAAAAGCCAAGTAAAGCCCGTGTCTTGAGAAGGCGCGCTGGCCCTGGCCCTGGTGCTCATCACCCAGGAAGCGGACATCGCCATCACCGCCCCCTACCGCCCCCGACCAAATACCCGGACCCCGCCCTGGAGCAATTCCTGCGCAGTCAGGGACCCTGCACCCTGGTGGTACTGCCCACGGCAACGGCGGCACCAGGGTGATGCGCTCCACCCTCAGCCCGGTGGGGCCCCGGGTGTGGGTGGACAAGCCCGGCCCCTACAGCCCGTGTATTTCGTGCGCCTGAGCCGTGACGGCCGCTGGATGATCTGGTGCGCGGCGGCCAAGGAGGCACGAGCACGACAAGGCCGACTACGAGGTGTTCCTTTGGGATACCACGCGCCCTATAGGCCAGGCGGTGCGCCTGAGCTTTGACGCCCACAACGACCGCTGGCCGGATATTTATCTGGAGGAGTAGAGAGGTTACCCATAGACACTTAACTAATAATTGTTGGTTCTTCGTCGTTAGCTGTGGAATTTGATTAGTTCTCCCAGTGGTGCGGCGATGAAATAGATCATGGTGATGAAGGTGAAAGCGTTGCGGTAGCCACGCGCTCTTGCCCTGGCGGCCTGG
>Ga0180016_100104_pt1 | contig 33957 bp, 29 predicted proteins | sample KR46_M_MetaG_FD_129673 | JGI IMG/M metagenome (GOLD analysis project Ga0180016, IMG submission 129673) | Groundwater microbial communities from the Olkiluoto Island deep subsurface site, Finland - KR46_M_MetaG | ecosystem: Environmental > Aquatic > Deep subsurface > Groundwater | place: Finland... | reverse complement strand
CCCTGCTGGGCTCGCCGGTGATCCTTCGGATGGAGCGCCCGGCATGAAGATTCTCCTGCTGGCGCCCCATCCCTTCTTCCAGGAGCGGGGCACGCCCATTGCGGTGCGCCTGCTGGCCTCGGAGTTGGCCGGGCAGGGCCACGCCGTGGAGATGCTCTGCTACCACGAGGGCCGCGAGGTGGAGATTCCGGGGGTGGTCATCCACCGCATCGCCCCGCCCGCCTGGGTGCGGGGAGTGCCGCCGGGACCGTCCTGGCAAAAGCTCATCTGCGACGCCTACATGTGGCCCGCGGCCAAGCGCCTGGCAAAGGGCGGCGGCTTCGACCTGGTGCACGCGGTGGAGGAGGCGGCCTTCATGGCCCGCCGCCTCAAGAAGCTCTATGGTTTGCCCTACATCTACGACATGGATTCGTGCATGTCCGCCCAGATCGCGGACAAGTTCCCGGTTGCCAAGCCCCTGGCCCGGTTGTGGGAGCGCTGGGAGGCGAGAGCGGTGCAAAACAGCTCCGGGGTGGTGGCGGTGTGCCAGTCCCTGGTCAATGTGGCCCAGGGCCACGACGCCATGGTGCCGGTGTGCCGCCTGGAGGACGTGAGCCTGCTGGAAGAGCTGGCCCATCCCCCCGAGGAGCGCCTGGACCTGGACGGCCCGGTGATCATGTACGTGGGCAACCTGGAGTCCTACCAGGGCATCGACCTGTTGCTGGAGGCCTTCGCTTTCGTGGCCCCCAAACACCCCAAGGCGCACCTTGTGGTGATCGGGGGCAGCGTCAAGGACGTGGCCAAGTACCGCGCCCAGGCCGGGAGCATGGGCTTGGCGGAGCGGGCCCTTTTCCTGGGGCCGCGCCCCCCGGCCCATCTGGGGCACTACCTGGAGCAGGCCGATATCTTGGTGAGCCCGCGCACCCAGGGCGAAAACACCCCCATGAAAATTTATTCCTATCTGGACTCGGGCCGCCCCCTGGTGGCCACCCGTTTGGCCACCCACACCCAGGTCCTGGACGACGGCATCAGCCTGTTGGTGGAGCCCAATGCCGGGGATTTGGCCCGTGGCCTGAACGAGCTGCTGGAGCATCCCGAACAGGGCCGAGCCCTGGCCACCGCCGCCCAGGAGCGCATGGCTAGCCACTACAGCCTGGAGGCCTACCGCCGTAAGCTGCACGGCTTTTACGAGAGCCTGGAAAACGCCCTGGAGCGGGGAGGGCGGCCATGAGCCAGGGCCAAGAGAGTTGGGCCCTGGAGCTGTTCAAGCGCTCGGTGCTCAAACAGCAAAAATTTAGCAACATAAAGGCCCTCTTGGGCGACACCACCGGCCGGCGCTGCCTGGACATAGGGGCGGACAACGGAGTGGTGAGCCTCCTCTTGCGCCAAAACGGGGGAGACTGGGCCAGCGCGGACCTGGCCCCCGAGGCGGTGGAGAGCATCCGCTCCCTGGTGGGCGGCCAGGTGGAGCAGATCGACGGTGGGCCCACCCCCTTTGCGGAGGGCGAGTTCGACACCGTGGTGGTGGTGGACTTCCTGGAGCACATCCCCGGCGACCAGGCCTTTGTGGCCGAGCTTGCCCGCATCATCAAACCGGGCGGGCGGCTCATCGTCAACGTGCCCCGAAAGCCCCGCTGGTCCCTGGTGTGGCCCCTGCGCCACGCCATCGGCCTCACCGACCAGTGGCACGGGCATCTCAGGCCCGGCTACCGCCGCGACAGCCTCGCGGCCCTGCTGGAGCCATACTTTGAAGTCACGGCGGCCAATACCTATTGCAAAACTTTCTCCGAGCTGTTGGACACGGCGCTCAATTTTGGGTATGTGATCAAACAACGCCGCAAGGGGGGCCAGACCTCCACGGCCAAGGGGACGGTGGTCACCCAGGCCGATTGGAAAGGCGGCGGCTCGGGAGCCATGAAGGCCCTTTATCCGGCCATGCGGGCCTGGGTGGGCCTGGATGTGCTTTTGCCCTTTTTCAAGGGTTACAGACTGATAGTTCAGGCGAGGCGCGGGAGTAATAAATGAAAATTTTGGTGACCGGCGGCACCGGCTTTACCGGTTCGGCCCTGGTTAAACGGCTCATATCCCTGGGGCACGAGGTAGTGGCCCTGGACTACAAGGAAGGCCTCATCCCCCAGAACCTCCGCGAGGCCGGGGCCGAGGTGCACATCGGCTCGGTGACCGACAAGGACCTGGTGGAAAAGGCCATGCAGGGGGTGGAGATCGTCCACCATCTGGCCGCCGCCTTCCGCGAGCTCAACGTGCCCGAGACTTTTTACGACGAGGTGAATACCGGCGGCACCCGCAACGTCTTCGAGGCGGCGGTGCGCCACGGAGTGCGCAAGGTGGTCTACTGCTCCACCTGCGGGGTGCACGGCAACGTGGACAACCCTCCCGGCGGCGAGGAGGCCCCCATTCAGCCGGCGGACTACTACCAGCAGACCAAGTACAACGGCGAGGTGGTGGCCCAGGAGTTCTTCGCCCAGGGCATGAAGACCACCATCCTCCGGCCCGCGGCCATCTACGGCCCCGGCGACCCGGAGCGCTTTTTCATGATCTACAGCCGGGTTGCTCAGGGGGTGTTCCCCATGTTCGGCTCGGGCAAAACCCTGTACCACCCGCTGTACATCGACAACCTGGTGGACGCCTTCCTCCTGGCCCAGGAGGAGGACAAGGGCCTGGGTGAGGCCTACCTCATCGCCGACGAGCACTTCTACCCCATCGAGGAGCTGGTCAAGCGGGTGGCTCAGGCCATGAACAAGCCGGTGAAGATTCCCCACTACCCGGTGTGGCCCCTGGTGGCCGTTGGTCACGTGTGCGAGAAGCTGTGCAAGCCCTTCGGGGTGACCCCGCCCATCTTCCCCCGGAGGGTGGACTGGTACCGCCAGAACCGGGCCTTCAAGATCGACAAGGCCAAGGCCCAGCTGGGCTACGCCCCCAAGGTGGGCATCGACGAGGGCCTCAAGAACACCTACCTCTGGTATCAAGAGATGGGCTACCTCAAATGAGGCGGGGTTAGGGGCGGCAAATGCCTACTCCCCTGGGCCATGCCCTGGCCGGAGTGGCGTTCGGCACCGCCGCCTCGGGCGGGCGCACCATCCTGGGCCCGGTGAAGGACCTGATCTTCTTCGCGGGCTTTGGCATCCTGGCCGATCTGGACTTCCTCCCCGGCCTGGTCCTGGGGGATGGCGCGGGCTGGCACCGGGGGATCAGCCACTCCATCACCGCCGCGGCGGCGGCCGGGCTCTTGGCCTGGCTCTGGGCCCGGCGCAAGCCGGGGGGCGGCTGGCTGGCCCTGGGGGCCCTGGCCGCCTACGCCAGCCACATTTTGTTGGACTACCTCAACGTGGACACGAGGCCCCCCTTTGGGATACCCTTGCTCTGGCCCTTTTCCGGGGAGTATATGCTGGCCCATCATGCTATATTTCCTGATGTTAAGCGCCATGCCCTGACCTGGGCCATCGTGAAGCACGACCTTTTGACCATGGCCTGGGAAACCCTGTTGCTGGGGCCGCCCGCGCTGGCGGCCCTGTTCTGGCGGCGAGTAAAGCGACGCCGGAGCGAAGGACGAAACTAAGTGGATCTGTCAGTCGTCGTACCGATATTCAACGAGAGCGCCAACCTGGAGGCGCTGCACCAGGAGTTGCATCACTCCCTGGAGCCCCTGGAACTGGACTACGAGGTAATCTACGTGGACGACGGCTCCCGGGACGACAGCTTCGACATCCTGGCCCGCCTGGCCAAGGACGAGCCCCGGGACGTGGTGGTGCGCCTGCGCAAGAACTTCGGCCAGACCGCGGCCATGAGCGCGGGCTTCGACCATGCCCAGGGCAGCATCATCGTGACCATAGACGGCGACCTGCAAAACGACCCACGCGACATCCCCAAGCTCTTGACCAAGCTGGCCGACGGCTACGACATCGCGGCGGGCTGGCGCCACGACCGCCAGGACAAGTACCTCTCGCGCAGGCTGCCCTCCAAGCTGGCCAACGGGCTCATCAGCAAGATCACCAAGGTGAAGCTGCACGACTACGGCTGCACCCTCAAGGCCTTCAGGGCCGAGGTGATCCAGAACGTGCGCCTCTACGGCGAGTTGCACCGCTTCATCCCGGCCATCGCCTCGCTAATGGGGGTGAACATCGCCGAGGTGAAGGTGAACCACCGCCCCCGCAAGGCGGGCAAGAGCAAGTACGGCATAGGCCGCACCCCCCGGGTGCTGTTGGACCTCATCACCGTGAAGTTCCTCTTGTCCTACTCCACCCGGCCCATCCAGATTTTCGGCCTGTGGGGTCTGTTCGCCTTTGGGGCCGGCTTTTTGTTGGGCCTGTACTACACCTGCCTGAAGTTCTTCGCCGGGGTTCCCCTGTGGGGCAAGCCCGGCTTGTTCCTGGCGATTCTGCTTTTGTTCATCGGGGTGCAGCTCATATGCATCGGCCTGTTGGGCGAGATGCAGGTCCGCACCTATTACGAGGCCCAGGCCAAGCCCATCTACGCCGTGCGCCAGGTGATTAACTACGCGCCGAAACGGCGGGACTGATTCCCCCTGGGGAGCGGCTTGGGCCCTCCTTGAGGACCGCGCCTTGAAACTCATCTACGACCTTAGGCTGTTGACCAGCCAGATGCACGGCATGGCCCGCTATGCCCTGGAACTCTTGCGGGCCATGCTGGACGCCGAGCCAGAGCTTGCCGTGGGGGCTCTGATTCGCAAACCCGAGCACGCCAGGTTTTTGCCCGCCGACCCCAGGGTGGTGGCCATCGCCGCAAACGTGGCTCCCTACGGCTTCTCCAGCCAGATGAACCTGCCCAGCATGCTCAGAGGCCTGAAGCCGGAGATCTACCACTGCCCCTTCTACGCCCCCCCCGCCCGCTTCAACGGCCCCATGGTCTTCACCATCCACGACCTGATCCATTTGCGCTTCCCCAAGGACCACGGCCTGCGCTACCGCCTGTTCTATCTATGGTTCGTGGCCCCGGCGGCCAAACGGGCCGGGGCGGTGTTCACCCCCAGCAAGCACTCCAAGCAGGACCTCATCGAGCTCATGGGGATGCCCGAGGGCAAGATAGTCATCACCCCCAACGCGGCGGGCGAGGCCTTTAAGCCGCCTGTCAAGGGCGCCACGCCCCCCGCGGGTCTGCCCGCCCGCTACGTGCTGGGCGTGGGCAACCCCTAGCGCCACAAAAACCTGGGCGCTCTGGTCCAGGCTCACCAGCAGTTGCGGCGCAACCCGCCCGGCGGGGTGGAGGTGCCCCCCCTGGTGGTGGTGGGGGTGGGGCCGGGCCAGGCCGACTGGGCCAAGCCCAGCGACCAACTGATCCTGCTGCCCTCCCTGGAAGACTCCGATCTGGCCCTGGCCTACGGCCTGGCCCGGGCGGTGGCGGTGCCTTCGCTCTACGAGGGCTTCGGCCTGCCCGCCCTGGAGGCCATGGCCTGCGCCGCGCCGGTGCTGGCCGCCAACCGGGCCTCCCTGCCCGAGGTGGTGGGCGAGGCCGGGCTGCTGGTGGAGCCCGACGCTGAGTCCCTGGCCCAGGGCCTGGGAAATTTGCTCATCGATTCGGCCCTGGCCCAGCGCCTGCGCCAGGCCGGGCCGGGGCAGGCGGCCAAGTTCTCCTGGGCCCGCACCGCCAAGACCACCCTGGCCACCTACCGCCAGGTGGCGGCGAGATGGCGGTGAGCGTCTCCCCCCTGCCGCCGACCCTGGCCGGGGTCCGGGTGGTGCTGGTGCACGACTGGCTCACCGGCATGCGGGGTGGGGAAAAGGTGCTGGAAGCCCTGTGCCGCATCTTCCCCCAGGCTCCGCTGTACACTCTTTTGCACGTGCCCGGCTCGGTGAGCAGCCTCATCGAGCAGCGGCCCATCCGCACCTCGTTCTTGCAGTCCCTGCCCCTGGCCCAAAAGCGCTACCGCCACTACCTGCCCCTGTTCCCCCAAGCGGTGAACTCGCTCAAGCTGCCGCCCTGCGACCTGGTGCTTTCCACCAGCCACTGCGTGGCCAAGGCGGTGCGTCCGCCCCGGGGATCGGTGCACGTTAGTTACCTGCACACCCCCATGCGCTACATCTGGGACATGTACTCCGACTACTTCGGCCCCGGTCGTGGCGGAGTGGCCCGCTATGTCATGCCCCTGTTGCGCGGGCGTTTCCAGCGCTGGGACGTGCACACCTGCGGCCGGGTGCACCATTTCCTGGCCAACAGCCGCCACGTTGCCATGCGCATAGAGCGCCACTACGGCCGCCAGGCCCAGGTGATCCACCCCCCGGTGGACGCCGGGCGTTTCGCCCCCTCGGCCTCGGTGGAGGACTACTACCTGGTGGTCAGCGCCCTGGTGCCCTACAAGCGGGTGGACCTGGCCATCCAGGCCTGCAACCGGGCCGGGCGGCGGCTCATGGTGGTGGGCTCCGGGCCGGAAGAGGAGCGACTCAGGGCCATGGCCGGGCCCACGGTGGAGTTCCGGGGCTGGGTGAGCGACGAGCACCTGGCCGGGCTCTACGCCAAGGCCAGGGCCTTTTTGTTTCCCGGCGAGGAGGACTTCGGCATCACCCCCCTGGAGTCCATGGCCTCGGGCCGCCCGGTGGTGGCCTATGCCAAGGGCGGGGCCATGGAGACGGTGGTGGGCCTGCACGACCCGGCCGGGCGTCCGCCCACCGGGGTGTTTTTCCACCGCCAGGAGGCGGGAGCCCTGGCCGCGGCCCTGGACCAACTGGAGGCCAACCTGGACGGCTTCGACCCCCAGGCCCTGGCCGAACACGCGGCGGGCTTCGACACCAAGGTGTTCATGCGCAAGATGAGCGCCTACCTGGCCGAGGCCCTGGCCGTCCCGGGCGTTGACCCGGCCGGGGAGCGATGATAGCTTTTTTCCAGTGGGCCGCTATAATGAGCGGCCCGGCGGCGTTTAGCGGCCCATATTTTTTGGGGAGGAATCCGTGCAAGTTCTGATCATCGGCGCGGGCGAGGTGGGCTTTCACACCGCGCTCAGGCTGTCCCATGAAGGCCACCGGGTGGTGGTGGTGGACAGCCTGCCCGAGCGGGTGCGCCAGATATCCGAGCAGATGGACGTGCAGACCCTGGTGGGCCAGGGATCGAGCCCGGCGGTGCTCAGGACCGCGGGGGTGCACAAGGCCGACCTGGTCCTGGTGGTCACCAACAGCGACGAGGTGAACCTGGCCGCCTGCCGCTTCGCCCGCCTGCTGGCCCCGGCGGCCACCCTGATCGCCCGCATACGCAGCACCGACTATTTGGATTTCTTCGAGGAAGTGGGCGCGGCCAGCCTGGACGTGGACACGGTCATCAACCCCGAGCGGGAGGTGGCCACCCAGATCATGCAGTTTTTGGCGGTGCCCGCGGCCAGCAGCGTGGCCGACTTCGCCGGGGGCATGGTCAAGATGCTGGGGCTCAAGATTCCCCCAACCTGCTCACACGTGGGCCATCCCCTCAGTGAGTTGCGCATCGCCGGTGGTCCGCGCTTTTTGGTGGTGGCCATCGAGCGCGGCGGCAAGGTGATCATCCCCCGCGGCGACGACGTGATCCTTTCCGACGACCTGGCCTACGTGGTCACCCGCAGCGAGAACATCGACCTGGTGGTGGAGCACTTTGGCCTGCAAAGCCAGCCGGTGCGCAACCTGGTGGTGGTGGGCGGCGGGGCCATCGGCCGCCTGGTGGCCCAATGGGGCCGCGAGCGGGGCATCAAGGTAAGGGTCATCGAGAAAAACGAGGCCCGCTGCGAGAGGCTGGTGGACCAGTTGGAGGACGTCACCGTCTTGAACGGCGACGGCACCGACATGAGCCTCTTGGAAGAGGAAAACGTGGGCGCGGCCGACGTGTTCGCGGCGGTGACCGACGACGAGGAAGACAACGTGCTCATCGCCCTCTTGGGCCGCAAGATGGGCGCGCGCCGCACCATCGCCAGGGTGGCCCACCTGGGTTACGTACCCCTGGTGAGTTCCCTGGGCCTGGACCTGGTGGTTAGCCCCCGTTTCGCGGCGGTGGGCGCCATCCTGCGCCACCTTCGGGCGGGCAAGGTCTTGAACGTGGCCCCCCTCAAGGATGAGGACACCGAGGTCATCGAGGTGGAGGCCCAGGAGACCAGCGAGGTGGTGGGCAAGCCGCTCAGCCAGGTGAACCTGCCCCAGGGCTCGCTGGTGGCGGCGGTCATCCAAAAAGACTCGGTGGAGATCGCCACCGGCGACACCGTGGTGCAACCCGGCGATCGCCTGGTGATCTTCGTCACCCGCAAGGTGCTCAAGAAGGTGGAAAAGCTTCTCACCGTGCGCCTGGAATACTTCTAGAGAGAGGTTGGCCTTGGGCCTGGCTGTCGTCCTATCCCTATTGGGAGTGCTGTGCATGGGCGTGGGGCTGTTCATGCTCCTGCCTCTGGGCGTAGCCCTGTATTACGGCGAGCCCGGCTGGCACGCCTTTGCCGGTGGGGCCTTTATCAGCCTCATTCTCGGCGCGGTGCTCTTTTGGCTGTTCCGTGACAAGAACACCAGGGAGATGAACCACCGCCAAGGCATGGCCATCGTGGGAGTCTCCTGGGCCGTGGCCGGTCTGCTGGGCGCGCTGCCTTTCTACCTCAGTGGGGAGTTCGCGGGCTTCGGGGACGCGGTGTTCGAGTCGGTGAGCGGCTTCACCACCACCGGGGCCAGCGTGCTCACCAACGTGGAGGCCTCCTCCAAAGGCGTGCTTTTCTGGCGGGCGCTCACCCACTGGCTGGGCGGCATGGGCTTTATCGTGCTGTCCGTGGCCATCCTGCCCTTCGTGGGGGTGGGCGGCATGCAGCTTTTCAAGGCCGAGGTGCCCAGCCCCACCCCGGACCGCCTGGCCCCGCGCATCACCGACACGGCCAGCGTGTTGTGGAAGGTCTACGCGGCCATCACCGCCGCCGAGGTGGCGCTTTTGATGCTGGGCGGCATGGACTGGTTCGACGCCACCTGCCAGTCCTTCGCCACCATGGCCACCGGCGGCTTCTCAACCAAGAACGCCTCGATCGCCGGCTTTAACAGCGGCTACGTGGACGTGATCATCACCATCTTCATGATCCTGGCGGGCATGAACTTCACCCTGCACTTCCAGATGATGTGGCAGCGGCGCTGGAGCGCCTGGTGGCGCAACGAAGAGTGGCGCACCTACATGTATCTGTGGCTGGGGGCCGCCCTGGTGGGCGCCCTGGCCCTGTGGTTCATCTCCGGCAAGGGGGCCTGGGAGGCCATACGCCTGGCCGCCTTCCAAAGCGCCACCATCCTCACCACCACCGGCTTCGCCACCGCGGACTATGGCCTGTGGCCCCCGGTGGCCCTGGCCGCGCTGGTGATATTGATGTTCATCGGCGGGTCGGCGGGCTCCACCGGCGGAGGCCCCAAGGTCATGCGCCTGATGGTGGTGTTCAAGCAGGTCAGGGCCGAGCTGAGGCGCCTGGTGCACCCCCGGGTGGTGGCCCCGGTGCGCCTGGAGCATCATACAGTGGACCGGGCCATCGTGGCCTCGGTGTGGGGCTTCATGGGGGCCTACCTGGCCTGTTTCCTCCTGGTGGGGGTGCTGCTCACGGCCATGGACCTGGACCTGGTCACCTCCTTCACCGCCTCCATCGCCTGCCTGGGCAATATCGGGCCCGGTCTGGGCTCGGTGGGCCCGGTGGGCAACTACGCCCATCTACCCCTGGCCGCCAAGTGGCTGCTGTCGCTGGCCATGATCGTGGGACGGCTGGAGGTTTACACCGTGTTGGTTCTGTTCCTCCCCGAATTCTGGAGAGATTAGGCGGCTGCGCCAGGCAACGGGATTCTGCGTTGTGGGCGTCGCTCAGACCTCGCTGTAGGTCAGCCCACAGCTGCGGTCTTCGCTCGCCGGACGCCTTGTCTGCCGCCGCCTGGATGTGCCGCAGATGGTTTGTCGCCTCGGTGAATTGACTCACCGGGGATGCGGCTAGGCTTTACCTGGCGATTTTCAGAAGCGGCGACAGGTCCAGGTGCTCGCGCACCGCGTCGCCCAGAGCCTCGCCGGTGAGTTCGTCGCGGGGGCCCAGGTAGGGCATAGCGCCCAGGAAGGGCGTGCCGCCGTACTCCACGATCAGGGCGTGGTTCTCCTTCACCGAAGGGTCGCCGGGGTCGGCGGGCTGGGTGTGGCTGAACACGAAGCCCACCACCGGCAGGCCAGCGGCTTTCAGGGCCTCCAGGGTCAGCAGGGTGTGGTTGATGGTGCCCAGGCCGGGCCGGGCGGCCACCACCACGGGCAGGCCCAGTTCCACGGCCAGTTCCCGGAAGGTGTGCCCCGGCGCGATGGGCACCAGCAGGCCGCCCACCCCCTCTATGACACCGAAGTCCTGGCCCGCCAAAAACTCCCGGCAGGCTACCGCCGAGGCGGCCAGGGACAGCTCCACTCCTTCCTCCCGGGCGGCGACCAGGGGCGACAGGGGAGCCCGCAGGCACACCGGGTTGAGGGCGTGCAGCGGCTCCTTAAGCCCCACCAGCCGGTGCAGCAGCTCCACGTCCGGGCTAACCGGCTGTCCTTCGGGGCCGGGGGCGCACTCGCTGGCCAGGGGCTTGAGATAGCCCGCCGGAATCCCCGCATCGCGCAGCCCGGCCACCAATGCAGCCGAGACGATGGTCTTGCCCGCGTCGGTGTCGGTGCCGACCACCACCACCCCCTTGGCACTCATATGCCCGCCTCCCGCGCGGCTTCCACCAGGGCCTGGGCCGCCTGCTCTATGTCCCGCTCCTCATGGGCGGCGGTGACGGTCAGCCGGATGCGGCTGGCCCCCTGGGGAACCGTGGGCGGGCGCACCGCCGGGGCGAACACACCGCGTTGCCACAGGCCCTCGGCCACGTCCAGGGCGGCCTGGGCGCCGCCGGTGAGGACCGGCACGATGGGCCCAGCCTCCCCGGCCACTTCCAGCCCGGCCTCGGCCATGCGCTTGCGCAACAGGGCGCTCAGGGCGTGCAGGTGATCGCGCCGCCAGGGCTCGGCGTCCACCAACTCCAGCCCGGCCAGGGCCACCGCCGCCTGGGCCGGGGGCGGGGCGGTGGAGTAGAGCAGGGAGCGGGCCCCGTGCACCAGGGCGTCGATGACCTCCGGCGCCCCGGCGGCGAAACCGCCTAGGCCGCCCAGGGCCTTGCTGAAGGTGCCGGCCATGACCACCTCGGGGGTGGGCTCCAGGCCGAAGTGCTCCAGGGTGCCCCGGCCCGTCGCCCCCCACACCCCGGTGGCGTGGGCGTCGTCGATGACCAGCAGGGCGTTCTGCCGCCGGGCCGCCTCCAAAAGCGCGGGCACCGGGGCCAGGTCGCCGTCCATGGAAAACACCCCGTCGGTCACCAACAGCTTGATGCCCCGCTCCGGCCCTTGGGCCAGCAGCGCCTCGGCCCGGGCCACGTCGCCGTGGGGGTACACCTTGACCTCGGCGTGGGACAAACGGCAGGCGTCGATGAGGCTGGCGTGGTTGAGCCGGTCGCTGACGATGAGGTCGCCCTCCGTGGCCAGGGTGCTCACCACCCCCAGGTTGGTCATGTAGCCGGTGGGGAAAAACAGCGCCGCTGGGGCGTGCTTGAAGCGGGCGATGGCCTGCTCCAGCTCGACATGGGACTCCAGGGTGCCGGAGATGAGGCGGCTGGCCCCGGAGCCGGTGCCGCAGGCGGCGGCCGCTTCCAGCGAGGCCTGGGCCAGGCGGGGATGGGCGGCCAGACCCAGGTAGTCGTTGCTGGCCATGAGCAGGCAGCGGCGGCCTCGCACGCTTACAAAGCGGCCGCAGGAAGGCCCCACCGAAACCAGGCGGCGGGTCAGGCCCACGGCCTGCTGCCCGGCCACCCGCTCTTTGAGGATTTCCAGAGGAGATGACGCGCTCATGATCAGCCCTCGGTGACCTCGGCGATGGCCTGGCCCAGGGCGCTCATGAGCAGCTCGATGTCCTGGGTGGTGCTGCTCAGAGGAGGCATGAGCACAATGCTGTCGCCCAGGGGCCGGATGATCACCCCGTACTTGCGGGCGGCCATGATCACCCGGTGGCCCACGCGCTCTCCAGGCTCGTAGGGGGTGTCCGTGGCCTTGTCGCGGGCCAGCTCCACGGCAGCCATGAGGCCGTGTTGGCGCACCTCAATCACGTGCTCCATCTTGGCGATGCCCGCCAGGCCCTTGGCCAGGCGCTGGATAACCGGGGCGGTGTGGGCCACCACCTGGTTTTTCTCCATCAGCTCCAGGCTGGCCAGGGCGGCGGCGCAGGCCAGGGGGTTGCCGGTGTAGGTGTGGCCGTGGAAGAAGGTCTTGTACTCGTCGAACTCGCCCAAGAAGGCCTCGTACACCTGGTCCGTGGCCATGGTGGCGGCCAGGGGCAGCACCCCTCCGGTGATGCCCTTGCCCAGGCACATCAAATCCGGCTCCACCCCTTCCTGTTCGCAGGAAAAGAGGGTGCCGGTGCGGCCGAAGCCGGTGGCCACCTCGTCGGCGATGAACAGCACGCCGTGCCGGCGGCAGATGTCCCACAAGCGGCGCAAATAGCCCTCGGGCTGCACGATGATGCCCGCCGCGCCTTGCACCCTGGGCTCCACGATCAGGCCGCAGATCTCGGCCCCGTGCTCGGCCAGCATGGGCTCCAAAGCCTGGGCGCAGGCAAGGTCGCAGGCCGGGTGCTTGAGGCCCAGGGGGCACTTTCGGCAGAAGGGCTGGGGCAGGCGGTGCACCGGGAAGAGCAGGGGGCCGTAGACCTTGTGGAACAGCTCGATGCCGCCCACGCTCACCGCGCCCAGGGTGTCGCCGTGGTAGGCCTCGCCCAGGGCCACGAAGGTCTTCTTTCCGGGGCGGCCGCTCTGCTGCCAATACTGGTAGGCGATCTTGAGCGCAATCTCCACGGCGGTGGAGCCGCTCTCGGAGTAGAAGGCCCTGTTGAGCTTGCCGGGGGTGATGCGGGCCAGTTCGGCGGCCAGGCGGGCGGCCAGGGGATGCGTCAGGCCCAGCAGGGTGGAGTGGTCCAGGTGCGTAAGCTGCTCGGCGATGGCCGCGTTGATGGCCGGGTGGTTGTGGCCGTGCACGGTGACCCAAAGGGAGCTGACCCCGTCGAGGTAGCGGTTGCCCTCGGTGTCGATGAGATAGTTGCCCTCGCCCCGCTCGATGACCAGCGGCGGCTCGTCGGGCCATAGCTTCATCTGGGTGAAGGGGTGCCAGAGGTGCGCGAAGTCCTGCTCTAGAATCTCCTGGGTGCGGCTCATTTTCTACTCGCTCATCAGCTTGGTCGCGGGCCTCAGGCCCAGGGCCGCCAGGTCGTTGATATCGTCCGCCGGCTGGCGGCCCTCGGTGGTCAGGTAGTTGCCGATCATGGTGCCCCCGGCCCCGGCCAAATACATCAGGGGGGCCAAGTCGCCCAACACCTGTTGGCGGCCGCCGCAGGTGCGCACCACCGCCTTGGGGTTGAACAGCTTGAACACCGCCACCGTGGCCAGGGCCTCCAGGGGCTTGAGGGGGGTGTGCCCGGCCATGGGGGTGCCCGGAATGGGGGTCAGGAAGTTCAGCGGGATGCTTTCCGGAGCCAGCTCGGCCACGGCGGTGGCCAGTTCCACCCGCTCCAGGGGAGTCTCGCCCAGGCCCACGATGCCGCCCACGCAAACCTCCAGGCCCACGGCCTGGGCCGCCTTCACCGTCTCCACCCGGTCCTGGTAATTATGGGTGGTGCAGATGCGGGGGAAGAAGCTGGGCCCGGCCTCCAGGTTGTGGTGGTAGCGCACCAGGCCCGCGTCGGCCAGGCGGCGGGCCCGGGACTCGTCGATGAGCCCCAGGCTGGCGCAGGGGGCGATGACCTTCTCGCTGGTCAAGACCTCCACCGCCCGGCATATCTCGTCCAGAGCCTCGCCCTTGGGGCACTCCCGCCCGCTGGTCACGATGCCGAAGCGCTGGGCCCCGGCCTCGGCGGCGGCCCGGCCCCGGCGCACCATCTCCCCGGCGCTCATCAGGGGATAGACCTCGGCCGGGCCGTTGTGGTGGGCGCTCTGGGCGCAAAAGGCGCAGTTCTCGGAACAGTGGCCCGAGCGGGCGTTGACGATGGCGCAAAACTCCACCACGTCGCCCTCGTGGGCCCCGCGCAGGCGGCCCGCCGCGGCCAAAAGTTGGCTCACCTCGGCCAGGTCGCCCACCTCCAGCCAGGCGGCGGCGGTTTCGGGCGCCAAAGGGCCGCCGTCCATAACATCTTGAATAGCTTTACTTATGTCTGTGGAAAAATCAGGAAGCATGATTGTCAACCTCGTTTGATAAGCGGTTGACAATCTACCAGCCGAGGCCGGGGTTGGCAAGGGTGATTAGGCGCCTGGACCGGGGGGAGAGGCCTTGATTCTAGGCCAGGACCTCCCAGTCCAACAGGCTCACGTCGCCGTGGTGAATGGGGTTGATCTTGCCGTCTTCTTCCAGGAGCAGGGCCCCTTCCGGCGCGAAGCCCACCGCCTTGCCCCGGCGCACCGCCTGGCCCTCGCGCACCGTGACCTCCAGGCCCAGGATCAGCGAGCGCTGGGCGTATTCCTGGGCCAGCTCGTCGCCGCCCCCGGCCATGAAGTGGTCATGCAGGGCGGTCATCTCTTCCAGAATCTGGGACAAAAGGGTGGCCCGGTTCCAGGCGTGTCCCGTGGCGGCCATCAGGCTCATGGCAGGCTGGTCCAGCCCGGCCAGCCAGTCCAGCTCCTGGTTCACGTTGAGCCCCACCCCCACCACGGCGTATTCCACCGCTTCGGCCCGGCTGGTGAACTCGGTGAGCACCCCGGCCAGCTTCTTGCCCTCCAGGTACACGTCGTTGGGCCACTTGATGGCCGCTTCCACCCCGCCGTGCTTTTCCAGGGCCCGGCATACGGCCAGGGAGATGAGGTTGTTCAGGGCGAACACCCGCCGTAGGCCCAGCACCGGGCGCAGGATGATGGAAAACAGCAGGGCGCTTCCCTTGGGGGCCTGCCAGCGGCGGTCCAGGCGGCCCCGGCCCGCGCTCTGGTGCTCGGCCACCAGGCAGGTCCCGTGGGGCGCACCGGCCTCGGCCCGGCGGCGGGCCTCCAGGTTGGTGGAGTCTATCTCCGGGAAGTGGACCAGCGGCAGACCCAGGGAGCCTGGTTTCAGGCGGGCCTCCACCATGGCCGGCAAAAGCAGGGGCGGCTCGCTGACCAGGCGGTAGCCCCGCCTCGGCGCGGCCTCTATCTCCAGGCCCTGGGAGCGCAGCGCGGAGATTACCTTGGCCACCGCCGCCCGGCTGATGCCCAGGCGCTGGGCCATGTCCTGGCCGGAGCGCTCGCCGTTGCCCTGTAGGAGCAGGCCCAGCACTTGTCCGGCGGTGGATGCCTCGGGGTTGGTCAACGAAGCTCTTCCAGGGCGGCCAGCACCGCGTGGTTGAATCCCGCCGGCCCGGCCAGGGGCTCTCGGATCAGGCCCTCCAGCGCCACTTCGGCGTGGCCGCCACCGGGCTGGGCCACCAGCACCGGACGCTCCACCGCTTCCAGCATGCTCAGGTCGTTGGGCGCGTCGCCCAGGGCCATGGTGACCAGCTCGGGGTCGTGCTTGGCGTAGAGCACCGAGAGCAGGCGCACCGCCTTGCCCTTGTCGCCCCCGCCCAGCAGGTGCCAGAAGCGGCCTCCCTGGGTGAGTTGCAGGCCCGCCTCCTCGGCCGCCTCGGTGAGGGCCTTGCCCGCCTCATTGTCGTCCGGGGGCAGCAGGGGCTCGTTGAATTCCCGCTCACGGGCCCTGGCCGCCTGCTCCTTGCTCAGGCCGGTGAGCTTGGCCACCTCGTGGTTGCTCAGGTCGGAGAAGCCCTTGAGGCCCAGCTCGTCCTTGAAGCCCTCCATGCGCTGGCGCAGCTCGTCGATGGGCAGGCCGATCTCCAGCACCCGCCATCCCTCGCCCGCGTCGCGCCAGGCGTCGCCCTTGGCCACGGTGTTGTCTTGCGGGGCGAAGACCCCGCCGCCGTTCTCGGTAATGATGGGCGCGTCCAGGCCCAACTCGGCGTGCAGGGGGATCATCTCGGCCCTGGTCTTGGAGGAGCACAGCACCAGGGGGATGCCCCGGCGCTTCAGCTCCCCCAGGGCGGGCAGGGCGGGCTGATAGGAATAGGTGTGGTGATCCAGCAGGGTTCCGTCCAGGTCACTGAAGATCACCAGACCCATGGCTTATTCCTTTCCGTGCAGGTGCTCGTTCACCAGCTTCATGGCGCAGTACTTGCCGCACATGGTGCAGACCTCCTCTTCGCCCGGAGGGCTGCCCGCGCGCATGGCCTTGGCGGTCTTGGGGTCCAGGCACAGTTCGAACATGGCGTTCCAGTCCATGGCCTTGCGGGCCTGGGCCATGGCCCGGTCCCGGGCGATGGCCGCCTGATTGCCCCTGGCGATGTCAGCCGCGTGGGCCGCGATGCGCGTGGTTATAACTCCTTCATATACATCATTGGGGCCAGGTAGGGCCAGATGTTCGCTGGGGGTCACGTAGCACAGGAAGTCGGCTCCGGCCCAGGCGGCCAAGGCACCGCCGATGGCGCAGGCCACGTGGTCGTGCCCGGCGGCGATGTCGGTGACCAGGGGGCCCAGCACGTAGAAGGGCGCGCCGTGGCACAGGCGCTTTTGCAAAACCACGTTGGCCTGCACCTGGTCCAGGGGCACGTGGCCCGGCCCCTCGATCATCACCTGCACCCCCGCGTCCCAGGCCCTCTGGGTCAGGGCGCCCAGGGTGATCAGCTCGCTGACCTGGGCCCGGTCGGTGGCGTCGGCCAGGCAGCCGGGCCGAAGGCCGTCGCCCAGGGACAGGGTCACGTCGTGTTTAACGCAGATGTCCAGCAGCCGGTCATACTGTTCGTACAGGGGGTTTTCCTTCTCATTGGCCAGCATCCAGCAGGTCAGGAAGGAGCCGCCCCGGCTCACCACGTCGGTGATGCGCCCCTCGGAGCGCAGGTGGTCCACCGCCGCGCGGGTGACCCCGCAGTGCACGGTCATGAAGTCCACGCCCTCTTGGGCCTGCTGCTCTATGACCCGGAAAAGGTCCTCAGCGGTGATGTCGATGATGCCTCGACCCTCGCCGGTCACTTCCACCGCGGCCTGGTAGATGGGCACCGTGCCCACCGGCACCGGACTCAGGTCCAGCACCTGGCGGCGCATGGCGGTGAGGTCCCCGCCGGTGGAAAGGTCCATCACCGCGTCGGCCCCGGCCTCCAGGGCGGCGGAGAGCTTCTCGGCCTCCTCGGCCGGGTCGCAGCGGTCCGGGCTGGAGCCCAGGTTGGCGTTGACCTTGACCGACAGGCCCTGGCCCACCCCGCAGGGCTCCAGGCGGGAGTGGCCGGGGTTGAAGGGGATGGCTATCTTGCCCTGGGCCACCAGTTCGCGGATCTGCTCCGCGCCCTGGCCTTCCTTGGCGGCGACTTGTTCCATGGCCGGGGTGATCTTGCCTGCCCGGGCCGCTTGCAGTTGCGTTTCGCTCATGATTATGCTCCCTGGCCGGCCAAAAGTAGCAGCCGATCCACGATTGCGCCCGGATTACGGGCCAAAAGCCTGAGCACCGGCTCCTTGCCGGACTCGCCGCGATCGAATATCACCTCGGGCACCATGCCCAGGCGCTCTATAACGTTGCTGGTGCCCCACTCCAGGGAAGAGCCTTCCCGCTGCTTCACCTCGGGGGGCTCGTTGGCCCTTGAGAATTCGCCCACGGCCCAGCCCAGGTCCTTGGCCCGCTCGACCAGGGCCTGGTCGAAACGGCAGGCCATGGCCGCGCGCATGCTGGGGTCGGCGGACATGGCCGCCAGGACGATCTTGGCCACGTGGCTGCTGGCGCCTGGGCGCACCGGGCCGGCGGCCTTGAGCATGGGGCCGATGTTGGTGATGCGCCCGGCCACGGCCAACACTTCGGCCGCCGATGCGGCCCCGGGCAGGGCGTAGCCCAGCTGGCCGCGCACCTCGGGGATCATGTCCCCCAGGCCGGGCACCCCCTCCATGCGCTCGATGGCCGCATCCATCTCCGCCAGGCAGGGGCCCAGCTCCAGGCGCGGCCCCAGGTCGGCCAGGGCGTTCACCGGGCCGTGGCCATGGCCCAATACCAGCCCCCCGGTGATGGCCCGGCGCACCAGCAGGCGGGCGCGCTCCACCGCAGGGGCCAGGTCCCAGCCCTGGGCCAGGAGCGAGGCGATGGCCGAGGCCAGGGTGCAGCCGGTGCCGTGGGTGTGGGGGGTGTCGATGCGCGGGGCGCTGAAAAAATAGTTCCGCTTGCCGTCGAAGAGCAGGTCCCCCGGTTGGCCGGTGAGATGCCCGCCCTTAATCAGGGCCGCGCCCGCCCCCAACGAGACCAGTTCCACCGCCGCCGCTTCCATGGCCGCCCTGTCCCGGACCGGACGCCCCAAGAGGGCCTCCGCCTCGTCCAGGTTGGGGGTGACCAGGGAGGCCCGTGGCAGGAGCTGGGTTTTCACCGCTTCCACCGCCTCGGGGTCCAGCAGGCGGCTTCCGCCCTTGGCCACCATCACCGGGTCCACCACCACCGGAACCTTGACCAGGGCCAAGAGCCCGGCCACCAACTCCACCAGCTTGGCCGAGTGCAGCATGCCGGTCTTCACCGCGTCCAGGCCGATGTCCTCGGCCACGGCGGCGAACTGTTGCTCCACGAAGTCCAGGGGCACCGGGTGCACCCCGCGCACCTCGCGGGTGTTTTGGGCGGTCAGGGCGGTGATGACGGTCATGGCGTGGGCCCCCAGGGCCGCTGCCGCCTTCAGATCGGCTTGGATGCCGGCCCCGCCCCCGCTGTCGGAACCGGCTATGATCAAGACCCTTGCTGGGGTCATCTGCGGGAACCTCCCATAAAAATAGTGAAGGGCCGCCGTAGTCGGCGGCCCCGCTCGGTCAGGGTGCTAAAAAAAGCTCCTTAAACGGGCGAGCCGTTCCCTACGCCGGAATTAACCGGATCAGGTTCTAGGGGTCGCGCCGCCTTGGCGTCGCTCTCAGCCTCCTTGGAGGCACCCCCCGGCCCACGCTGCAACACTATCAAGCGGGTGGGCCAACGTCAAGGGGGCGCCGGAGCGGGAATGCAGTTGTTACGCCATCGTTTCTTGACGGCATGTCAAGGGGGCCATATAGTGGGAAACGTTGAACCCTTATCGGCACAATCCCCGGTGCCGCCGCGGAGAAGAAGCTGCCATGGGCTTTATGCGCCCGATGGAATATGTGGGAGGAAAATTCCTTCGCTGGCTGGACGAAGCCGGCGAATTGCTCCTGCTTTTCATTCAGTCGGTGTTGTGGCTGTTGCGCCCGCCGTTTCGCTTCAGCCAGATCATGAAGCAAATGGAGTTCGTGGGCATCGGCTCCCTGGGCGTCACCATACTCACCGGGGCTTTCACCGGCGGGGTTTTCGCCCTGCAGAGCTACCACGGATTCTCCCTGTTCGGGGCCGAGAGCCTGGTGGGCTCCACCGTGGCCCTGGCCCTCACCCGCGAGCTGGGCCCGGTGCTCACCTCCCTGATGGTCACCGGCCGGGCGGGCAGCGCCATGGCCGCCGAGTTGGGGACCATGCGAGTCACCGAGCAGGTGGACGCCCTGTACGTCATGGCGGTCAACCCGGTGCAATACCTGGTGGTTCCACGCATCCTGGCCTCGGTGGCCATGCTGCCGGTGCTCACGGTCATCGCCGACTTCGTGGGAATCGTGGGGGCCTATGTGGTGGGGGTTGGCCTCTTGGGCATCAACCACGGCATCTTCATCTCCAAGATAATCGAATACATGGATTTTTCCGACATCTCCATGGGCCTGGTGAAGGCGGCCTTTTTCGGCCTGATCCTCTCCCTGGTGGGATGCTACAAGGGCTTTTACACCTCCGGCGGCGCCGAAGGCGTGGGCCGGGCCACCACCCGCGCGGTGGTTTTGGGCAGTGTGCTGATCCTGGCCTCGGACTACGTGCTCACCGCGATTATGTTCTAGGAGATCATGAGCGAAAACAGAAACATAATCGAGTTGATCGACATCTACAAGGCCTTCGGGGCCCAGCAGGTGCTCAAAGGCCTGAACCTGGGCATTCCCAAAGGCCAGACCACGGTGATCATCGGCCGCTCCGGCGGCGGCAAGAGCGTGATGCTCAAGCACATGATCGGCCTGATCAAGCCGGACCAGGGCCAGGTCATGGTGGGCGGCGGCGACATCGTGCGCATGAGCGACCACCAGCTCAATCAGGTGCGGCGGCGCTTCGGCATGCTCTTCCAGGAAGCGGCCCTGTTCGACTCCATGACCGTGATGGACAATGTGGCCTTCCCCCTCCGGGAGCACACCAACCTGAAGGAAAAGCAGGTGCGCGAGGTGGTTTCGGAAAAGCTGGCCATGGTGGGCCTGCCGGGGGTGGAGCACAAGATGCCCAGCGAACTGTCCGGCGGCATGCGCAAAAGGGTGGGCCTGGCCCGGGCCATAGCCCTGGAGCCGGAGATAATCCTCTACGACGAGCCCACCACCGGCCTGGACCCGCCGCTGTCGGCGGCCATCAACCGGCTCATCGCCGACACCCAGGAGAAGCTGGGGGTCACCTCGGTGGTCATCAGCCACGACATCGAGGGGGCCTATCAGGTGGGCCAGAATATCGCCATGCTCTATCATGGTAAAATCATTGCGCAAGGCACCCCGGACCAGATACGCGACAGTTCCGACGAGGTGGTGCAGCAGTTTATCCACGGGCGGCCCGAAGGACCTATAGACGTTATATAAACCGGCCATCAGGTCCGGATACGTTATATACTAGGAGCCGCATTCACCGGAGGCATCATGTCCGGAGTTTCCACAGAAGCCAAAGTCGGCATTTTCGTGTTGGTGGGGCTGGCCGTTTTGGCTTACATGACCATTCGTCTGGGATCTTTCAAGATCGGCGGGCCCGAGGGCTACGAGGTCTACGCGGTGTTCGACCAGGCCACGGGCCTGAAGAAGATGGCCCCGGTGGAGATGGCCGGCATCCAGATCGGTCAGGTGGAGAAGATCGCCCTGGACAACGGCAAGGCCAGGGTGACCATGATGATCTCCAAGGACGTCCCCCTGGCCCAGGACGTCAACGCCCTCATCCGCACCCGAGGGGTGCTGGGCGACAAGTACGTGGCCATGGAGCCTGGAACCCCCAACGCCCCCAAGCTAAAAGACGGCCAGCAGATCACCAGGGCCAGCGTGCCCACCGACCTGGATCAGGTGATGGCCCGGGTGGGCGAGGTGGCCGACAACATCCGCCAGATCACCGAATCCCTCAAGGTTTCCATCGCTTCTCCCGAGTCCACCCGCAACATCAGCGAGGCCCTGGCCAACCTGCGCGAGCTGACCGGCAGCCTCAAGACGGTGGTCTCCACCAACGAGGCGCGCCTGAACCGCATCGTGTCCAACATGGACCGCTTCACCGGCGACCTCAGCGAGCTCTCCAGCGACAACAAAAAGGCGCTGAGCGAAACCATCAAGAATTTCCAGATCGCCAGCGTGCAGATGCAAAAGACCATCGCCTCGTTGAACTCGGTGATGACCAAGGTTGACAAGGGCGAGGGCACCATAGGCCAGCTGGTGAACAACAAGCAGACCATCGACGACCTCAACTCCACCCTGGCCTCGCTCAAGGAAGTCAGCAAGAAGATCGAAAAGGGCGAGGGAAGCATCGGCAAGCTGGTCAACGACGACACCACGGTGACCAAGATTGACGAGGCCCTCACCGGCATAAACGATTACCTGGCCCGGGCCGACGCCTGGAAGGTGTTCGTGGAGTACCGGGGCGAGTACGTGTTCAAGGAGGAGTCGCTCCGCAGCGAGCTTAACCTCAGGCTACAGCCCAAGGCGGACAAGTTCTTCCTCATCGGCGTGGTGGACGACCCCAGGGGCAAGCGCGCCGAGACCCAGACCTACAAGACGGTGGACGTGGACGGGGTGGTCACCAAGACCCAGACCAACAGCGTCACCTACAACCGCGACGATCTGACCTTCAACGTGCAGTTCGGCAAGCGCTTCTGGGACCTTACCCTCCGGGCGGGCATCTTCTCCTCCACCGGCGGCCTGGGCGCGGACTACTACCTGTTTAACGACAAGCTCAAGCTGACCCTGGAGGCCTACGAGTGGCGCAAGGACACCAACCCCAGGGTGCGTTTCGCGGCCAGCTACGATTTCTGGAACTCCTTCTATATTTCCGCGGGCGTGGACGACATCGCCAGCGACGACGGCAATACCTCATTCTTCATGGGCGGTGGTATCTACTTCTCCGACGACGACATCAAGTTCCTGCTTACCAGCGCCCCCTCCACACCTTAGGATGGGTTTGTCATGCGCTTTAAAAGCATCATAGCCGCCACCGACTTTTCCCCCGGAGCCGAGGAGGCCTTGCGACAGGCCACCTCCCTGGCCCATCAGCACCAGGCCCGGCTGATGCTGGTGCACGTGCTCCCCCCCTTGGTCACCCCCAACCCCCTGCTGGACGAGTTCGTGGTCAACCAGACCACCCTGGCCCTGCGCCAGGGCCTTCAAGAGTCCTGCCAAAAGGCGCTGGACGAGCGCCGCAGGCAAGCCGCCCCCTTGGTGAATCTGGAGACCCGCCTGTTAGAGGGCGACCCCTCCCGGGAGCTTACCCGCCTGGCCAAGGAAGAGCAGGCCGACCTATTGGTCATGGGCAGCACCGGGGTGAGCGGGCTGGCCGAGACGGTGTTCGGCTCCACGGCCCAAAAAATGGTCCGCAAGGCTCCCTGCTCGGTGCTGGTGGCCAGATCCCCCGCGGACGCGCCCACCGGCTAGGAGACCATGCCGCCTCCCTTGGCCGGGTAAAATTCCGCTGGATGGTATATAGTTATATTAACTACTTCCGGGCCGCCCTCGGGCGGGCCCGTTGTGAAAAACAGCTATGCGTGAATTTCTGGCAACAGTCAGCCAAGAACTGGCCCAGGGCAACAGCCTGTGTCTGGCCACCATAATCGGACAAAAAGGCTCTGCCCCGCGTTCGGCGGGCAGCCGCTTTTTCGTGCGCCAAGGCGGTGAGTTCTGGGGCACCATCGGTGGAGGCAACTTCGAGGCCCAGGTCATTGAGCAGGCGGGCGCGGCCCTGGAGCGGGGACGCTCCGAGCTGATGCACTACCGCCTCATGGGCGCCGACGTGGCCGACACCGAGATGATCTGCGGCGGCGACCTGGACGTCTTCCTGGACCCGATCTCGGCCGACGACCCGGAAACCCTGGCCCTGTACCAGGCCGCGGCACAGGCCGCGGGCGATGGCGGCCGGGCCCTGTTGGCCACCCTGATGGTCGACGGGGGCGAGCCCAAGGTCTCCGGCCGCAAACTTCTGCTGCGCTCCGGACAGCCCGCCCTGGGCTCCTTGCCCCTGGCCGACGGCCTACTGGCCGCCCTGGGGCGGGAGCTGGCTGCCGCCGGGCGCAGCATGCAGCGCCTGTGGGAAGGCCCCGGGGCCGCCTCCCTGCCCGCCCCCCTGCTTCTGGAGCCCATCGCCACCCAGCCGGTGGTCTACATCTTCGGCGGGGGGCATGTGAGCCAGAAGCTGGCTCCCCTGGCGGCCATGGCGGGCTTCGGCCTGGTGGTGGCCGACGACCGGCCCGAGTGGGCCAACCGCCTGCGCTTTCCCCAGGCCCGGGAGATTTGGAATCGCCCCCTGGAAACGGTCCTGGCGGGCGAGAGCCTGGGCCCGGAGGCCTACATCGTGATCGTCACCCGGGGCCACCTCTACGACAAGGAGGTCCTGGCCCAGGCGCTCAGGCAAGACGCCGCCTATGTGGGCATGATCGGCTCCAAGCGCAAACGGGCCATGATCTACAAGGCCCTGAGTGAGGAAGGCTTCACCACCGGGCAACTGGAGCAAGTGCATTCACCCATCGGGCTGGCCATCGGGGCCGAAACCCCGGAGGAGATCGCCATAAGCATCATCGCCGAGTTGGTGGCGGTGCGGGCCGCCCGCATGGGAAGCCGACGTTTATGAGTGGGATTAAGACGATGCGCCTGATACATTGGCTGATTATTGCGGTCCTGGCGTTGGCCGGCGGATGCGCGCACTACGCCAGCGATGAAGTGGGCAAAATTCAACCGGGCATGACCCCCGAGCAAGTCGCCGCCCAGCTGGGCGAACCGGAGCACATCAAACGGGTGCGCTTTCCGGGTCACCAGCGGGATTACCTGGTCCTGGAATACGAACTGGTGCCCGAGATACCCGCCTGCCCCAGTTCGGCTGCGGCGAGGGCTCTCACCGGCATATTCACCCTGGGGGTCAGCGAAGTGGGCTGGACCAATGCCCAGGCCAGCCCTCACTGGGTTTACTTCCTTGACGGCAAGATGGTCTTCTTTTCCGAAGCCGTGGACTGCAAAAAAGAAGGCTGCCGCACCTGGATAGACATCCGGGACAAGGATTACGCCCGCGTAAAAAGTTCTCCAACCAATCAAAGGAACACCCCTAAAGAATGAGTAAAGAAGAAAATCCCGAGTTGCAGGCCCAGCCCGAGCGCACTCCCGAAGCGCCCGTGGGCGTGCCCTTCGCCGACTTCGACCTGCCCCCCGAGCTTCTCAACGGCCTGCATGATTCGGGATATGAGCGCTGCACCCTGATCCAGGAGAAGGCCATCCCCTTGGGCCTGGCGGGTCAGGACGTTGCCGGCGAGGCCCAGACCGGCACCGGCAAGACCGCGGCCTTCCTGGTCCCCATCTTCGCCCATCTGGCCCGTCAAAAGGACCGGCGGCCCGGCGAAGGCCCCTCGGTGCTGATCATCAGCCCCACCCGCGAGTTGGCCATGCAAATCCTCCAGGACGCCAAGGACATCGGGCGGCACATGGATCTGAAGATGCTGGCCGTGTTCGGAGGAGTGGACTACCGCAAGCAGGCCGAGGCCCTCAAGGACGGCGTGGATTTGGTGGCGGCCACTCCGGGGCGGCTCATCGACTACATGAAGCAGCGCATCTTCGACCCCCGGGGGGTCAAGTACCTGGTCATCGACGAGGCGGACCGCCTGTTCGACATGGGCTTCGTGGACGACCTGCGCTGGGTGCTCCGGCGCCTGCCCCGGTACCAGGAGCGCCAGAGCATGCTGTTCTCGGCCACCCTGGGCTGGAAGGTTTCGGAGATCACCTACGAGTTCATGAACCTGCCCACCAGGGTGTCGGTGGTCCCCGACACCAAGACCGTGGCCCAGGTGACCCAGGAGATGTACCACTGCTCGGCCACCGAGAAGCTCAACCTGCTCCTGGGCCTGCTCAAGAAAGAGGACTGGACCAGGGTGATGATCTTCACCAACACCAAGCGTGTGGTGGACATGCTCACCTTCAAGCTTCAGGCCCACGGCCTGCCCGCCGAGGGCATCAGCGGCGACCTGACCCAGCCCAAGCGCATGAAGCTCATGGAGCAGTTCAAGAAGGGCGACCTCAAGATCCTGGTGGCCACCAACGTGGCCGCGCGCGGCCTGCACATCGACGATGTGAGCCACGTGATCAACTTCGACGTGCCCGCCGACCCCGAGGACTACGTGCACCGCATCGGCCGCACGGCCCGGGCCGGAGCGGTGGGCAAGGCCATCACCCTGTGCTGCGACGAGTACGCCACCCATTTGCCCTACGTGGAGGAGTACCTGGACGCCAAGATCCCGGTGGTCTTCGCCGACGAGGAGATGTTCCTGCCCGACGACACTCCGGCCTACCGGCGGCCCTACCGTCCCCGGCGCGATGAGCGCGGTGGCGGCGGGCGTGGCGGCGGCGGGGGCGGTGGGGGCAGGGGAGGCGGTGGGCGGCCCCGTTCCGGCGACAAGCCCGCCAGCCGCAGCCGCAGCCGCCGGCCCCGCAAAAGCGGCGGCGCATAAATGGCGGGTGGCGATTCCTAACCTTAGCGGAGCTTAGAGCGCGGGAGCTGTTTGGCCCATGGAGCTGAGCCGGTCCCAACCCAGCCGTACCCAACGCCTGCTGAGCATGGCGATCCTGGGGCTATTGGCCCTGGTGATCGCCGTGGTGTTTTGGCAGCAGGGCCGCTACGACCCCGCCTCCTGGGGCTGGGGCGGCGCGGCAGGGGGAGGGGCGGGCATGCTGGCCGATCTCGCCGTGCCGGGCCTGACGCCCCTGGGGCCGGGCGAGGGCTTCACCCCGGCCACCCTCTCCGACAAGATCGACGGCAAGGCCGAGCTTTACCTGGCCGCCGGCTTTGAGAGCATGGCGGCCCGGCGCTACGCCCTGGCCGGCCGCCCGGCCGCCTGGCTGGAGCTGATGCTCTACCGCATGAAGGACCCCCGCGCCGCCTACAGCGTGTTCAGCAACCAGCGCCGCGCCGGAGCCCAACCCTCGCAGCTCACCCCCAACGCCTACACCACCAGCAATGCCCTGTACCTGGCTCAGGGGCCTTATTACCTGGAGGCGGTGGCCTCCCTGCCCGAACCGGGCCTAAGGCAGGGCCTCACCCAGGCGGCCCAGGCCATCCTGGCCAAGCTGCCCGCCGCGCCCAGCGCCGCGCCCGGCGAGGCCTGGCTGTTCCCGGCCCAGGGCATGAAGGCGGGCTCGGTGGTGCTGTTGGCCAAGGATGCCTTCGGCATGGCCGGGCTCAATGAGATTTTCATCGCCACCTATCCCCAGGGCGGCGGGGAACTGATGGCCTTTCTGGCCCGCCGGGCCGACCCGGCCACGGCCCAAAAGCAGGTTGCGGCCTACGCCGCTTTCCTCAAGGACAACGGCGGCACTCCTCAGCCCGTTCCGGCCGTTCTGCCCGGCGCGAACCTGGTGGAGGTCTTCGGAGCCTGGGAGCTGTTCTGGGCCCAAGGGCCTTACCTGGCCGGGGTGCGCGGGGCCGAAGACCGCGCCGCCACCGAAGCCCTGGCCACGCGCTTGCGCCAGGCCCTGGAAAAGGCCCAGCCATGAGCCGCGACCTTGACATGGAGCGCCGCCGCTTCCTTTTGCGCGCGGGCAAGGCGGGCCTGGGCATGGCCGCCACCCTGGCTTTGAGTTGGTGGGCCCACGACAGCCAAGGGCCGAGTGCGGGCATCGGCCAGGCCGAGGGCGTGAAGCTGCCCTCCTTTGCCGTGAAGGGCACTGAGAGGCGCCTGGCGGTGGTCAAGAGCAGCCACCGGGTGCCGGCCCTCAGGGCCGGTTTGGAGGCCCTGGGGGGCATTGGGGCCTTCGTGGGGGCAGGGCACAAGGTGGTGATCAAGGTCAACGCGGCCTTTGCCACCCCCCCGGCGCTGGGGGCCACCTCCAACCCCGAACTGGTGGCCGAGCTGGTGCGCCTGTGCCTCAAGGCCGGGGCCGTCAAGGTGGTGGTCACCGACAACCCCATCAACGACCCGGCCTCCTGCTTCGAGCTGTCGGGCATCGGCCCGGCCGGCCGCGCCGCCGGGGCCGAGGTGGTTCTGCCCCATCCAGGGGCCTTCAGGCCCTACACCCTGCCCGGCGGCAGGCTCATCAAGGACTGGCCGCTCCTGTACGGCCCCCTGGCCGGGGCTGACCGGCTCATCGGCCTGGCCCCGGTGAAGGACCACCACCGCAGCCAGGCCTCGGTGACCATGAAAAACTGGTACGGCCTGCTGGGAGGCCGGCGCAACGTGTTCCACCAGGACATCAACGGCATCATCAGCGAGCTGGGGCGCATGGTGGCCCCCAGCCTGGTCATCGCCGACGGGGTGACCACTCTGGCCCACAACGGACCCACCGGCGGCTCCCTGGAGGACCTGAAGCCCACCGACACCCTGATCCTGGGCACCGACCAGGTGGCCGTGGATTCGGTGGCCGTGGGCCTGCTGGGCCTCAAACCCGCCCAGGTGCCCTGGCTGGGCCTGGCCGCCCAGGCCGGGGCGGGCACCACGGACTATGAGTCGCTCAACCCCACCAAGGTGGAGCTGGGCTGATGCGCATCGTGACCGCAAGGCGCATAAGCCAAGGCTTCTTCCTGGCCTTGTTCCTGTGGTTCTGTGTGGTGGCCACGGTGGGAGAGCGCTTGTGGCAAATGAGGGGCTGGCCGGTGAACTGGTTCCTGGAGCTGGACCCTCTCACCGGGCTCACCAGCCTGCTGGCCTCCGGTTCGCTCTATGCGGGCCTGTGGTGGGGCGCGGCGGTCCTGGCCCTGACCCTGGTGGTGGGGCGCTTCTTCTGCGGCTGGGTCTGCCCCTTTGGGGCCATGCACCAGTTCGTGGGCTGGCTGGGGGCGCGTAGTAAGCCCCTCAAGGAGCGGGTGCAGCGCAACGCCCCCCACCCTGCCCAGCAGATCAAGTATTTCCTGTTGGCCTTTTTCCTGGGCGCGGCCATGAGCGACCTGGCAGCCCGTTTGGCCCTGGGCCAGGTGGCCGCCTCCCTGGCCGGGGCCCTGGTGCTGGGTCTGGTTTTACTTGCCACCCGCAAAGGGCAGGGTGGGCGCGCCTACGCCCTGGCCGTGGGCCTGGTGCTGGTCGCCTGGCTGGCCTGGAGCCTGCTGGCCCCTCATGGTGGTGCCTGGCTCCTGGCCGGGCTGCTGGACCCCATCCCCCTGGTGAGCCGCTCGGTGAACCTGGTGCTGCTGCCCCTGGCCGACGCCCCGGCAAGGGTGGCCTGGCCCGAGCCGCGCTTCTACCAGGGGGCAGGGCTCATTGCGGCGGTGTTCTTGGCCGCCCTGCTGCTCAACCTGTGGCGGCCCCGCTTCTTTTGCCGCTACGTGTGCCCCACTGGGGCCCTGCTGGGCCTGGTGGGCCGCCACGCTATCTGGCGGGTGGGCAAGGTTGAAGCCCGCTGTAGCGCCTGCCTGGGCTGCGACGGGGCCTGCTCCGGCGCGGCCCGCCCGGCGGGGCGTCTGCGCCCGGCCGAGTGCGTGCTGTGTCTGAACTGCCTGGACGGTTGCCCGGAGAACGACATCGCCTTCGCCGCCAAGCTCTCGGCCGGGGGCGAGGCCGCCCCGGACCTGAGCCGCCGCCGGGTGCTGGCCGGGCTGGGTCTGGGCCTGGCCGCTCCGCCCATCCTGACCCTGAGCGGGGTGCTGGGTACTAACTGGAACCCGGCTCTGGTCCGCCCGCCCGGCTCCCTGCCCGAAAGCGAGTTTTTGCGCCGCTGCCTGCGCTGCGGCCAATGCATGCGGGTGTGCCCCACCGGGGTTCTGCAACCCGTCGGGCCATCCTTCGGCCTGGAGGCCTTGTGGACCCCGGTCTTGAACAACACCATAGGCACCAGCGGGTGCCAGCCCCGCTGCACCGCCTGCTCCCACGTCTGCCCCAGCGCGGCCATCCGGCCCATCAGCCTGGACGAAAAGCTGGGCAAGGGAAAGTACGCGGCCCAGGGGCCCATCCGCCTGGGCAGCGCCTTCCTGGACCGGGGCCGCTGCCTGCCCTGGGCCATGGACCGGCCCTGCATCGTGTGCCAGGAAAACTGCCCGGTGAGCCCCAAGGCCATCTTCACCAGGGTGGCCTGGGAGACGGTGCTGGGCGGCCTCATTGCCGGACCGGCCACGGGCAACGAGCTGGCGGTGAGCGGCAAGGCGCTCAGGCCCGCCGCCCTAGCCAGCGGCGACTATTACCTGCAAGCGGGCGGGGCCAGGGCGCGCATCGCGGCCAACGGCGCGCACAGCCTGGGCCTGACCCCCGGAGCCGACTGGCGCACCCCCGCCCCAGGCGCTCCGCTCAGCGTGGCGGTGCGCTTGCAGCGGCCCTACGTGGACCCGGCCCGCTGCACCGGTTGCGGCATCTGCCAGCACGAATGCCCGGTGAGCGGCAAGCGGGCCATCCGGGTGAGTGCGGAAAACGCCACCCGCGAGCGCTCCCACTCCCTGCTGCTCAAAGGGGCCGGGCCAGGCTAGCGACTGAAAACGTCGCACAATTGTTCTCTTGTTCCGTCCGCATGGCCGCCGAATCGCCTGCTATAATTTTTAGTTAACTAGTATAAAACGCCGCCAAGACGGCGGTTGACTTGGGAGAACCCAAGGGAGGTTTAGCGACATGGCCAAGACAAAGACCGGTAGCAGCCGCCGGGAATTCATCAAAACCGTAAGCGCGGCGGGGGCGGTGTCCCTGCTGGTGGGCGCGGGCGCGGCCCCGGCCCAGGCGGCCGGGGAGATCATGGTGCCCCGCCGGCCTTTCGGCAAGACCGGAGTGGTGGTCTCCACCCTGTCCCTGGGGGGCATCTTCGACATCGTGAGCAACCAGATGGTGCTGCACCAGGCCCTCAAGCTGGGGGTGGACTACTGGGACACCGCCTACAGCTACACCGGCGGTCGCAGCGAGACCGGCGTCGGCAAGTTTTTGGAGCGCTACCCCAAGGAGCGTGGCCGCATCTTTCTGGTCACCAAGGCCCACAAGCGCACTCCCGAGGACCTGGAGCGTGAGCTGAATGAGTCCCTCCAGCGCCTCAACACTTCCTACGTGGACCTGTTCTTCATGCACGCCATCAGCGACATCTCCGACGTGGACCGCCCGGAGATCAAGGCCTGGGCCGCCAAGATGAAGCAGGCGGGCAAGATCAAGCTGTTCGGCTTTTCCACCCACCGCAACATGGAGAGCTGCCTGGCCGCGGCTCCCCGCCTGGGCTACATCGACGGCATCATGATGACCTACAACTACCGCATCATGCACACCGACAGCATGAAGGCGGCGGTGCAGGCCTGCTATGACGCGGGCATCGGGCTTACGGCCATGAAGACCCAGGGCGGCGGGCCGGTGGCCGACGACACCGAGGGCGAGGTGCAACTGGCCGGGCGCTTCCTCAAGAAGGGCTTCACCACCCACCAGGCCAAGATGCTGGCCGTATGGGAAGACAAGCGCATCGCGGCCATCTGCTCCCAGATGGCCAACGTCACCATCCTCCGGGCCAACGCGGCGGCCTCCCTGGACCGCACCGCCCTGAGCGCCGCCGACCGCCGGGCCCTGATGGAATACGCCAAGGCCACCGAGGGCTGCTACTGCGCCGGGTGCGCTTCGCTGTGCGAAGAGGCCCTGAGTGGCGCCGCGCCGGTGGCCGACGTGATGCGCGGGCTCATGTACGCCCGCTGCCACGGCGACCGTGACTTGGCTCGCCAGACCCTGGCCCAGGCCCTGCCCCAGGGGCCACAAAGCCTGCTGGCCATGGACTTCGCCCCGGCCCAGGCGGCGTGCCCCAAGGGGCTGCCCATCGCCCGTCTTATGCGGGAAGCGGCGGAGGAATTGGCCTAAGGGCCGATTATGGCTTGCGAAGGCGGAGGTTTTTGTTATAATCCGCTTCTGTTGCCCGTGGGTGACACACACATACGCGCCCGTAGCTCAGCTGGATAGAGCGCCGGACTACGAATCCGTAGGCCGCCTGTTCGAATCAGGCCGGGCGCACCAAATAAAAACAAGGGGTTAGGCCAATCAGGCCTAACCCCTTGGTCATTGAAAAACGCCATTTGTCCCTCTATCGTCCCTCATAGCGAACAGCAATAGTCAACAAACGAGGATCGCTATCTGGCCATTTGGAGTAGTCAAGATACAGGCTTGCAAAAAATCGACTAATTTGTATAGGCTAAGCAAAAGGAGGGGCATCACCCATAAACTTTTGGGGGGAATAGCGTGAACAACAGCCACCCGCTGTACGATCTTTATAAAGAATTTTACTTTCATGAGATCGATATGCGGGAGAAGCTGAATGGCAGGCTCCAGATTCCGTTATTATTAATAATAACGCTTTCTGGTGCCATTGTTTATTTATTGCAAACCTATGAAATGAAGCCATCAGATATCACTTATAAATTTTATTCAATTAGTCTGGGGGTCGGCTGCGTTTCCTTGATAATATGTGCTTATTATTTCGTTCGCTCCTATTTTGACTATACGTATAAATTTTTGCCTTCCTCGCAGGAGACCGAAGAGTACCTTAATACTTTGAATGAAACATACGATGAATATGATGATGGTAAAGAACTAGCGGAACGTTATCTTGAAAATTATCTTTGTAGTTATTTTATTGATTGCGCATCAAAAAACACTGAATGTAATGACAGACGTTCTCTTTTTTTACACAAGACCAATAAATGGCTTATAATCGTAGCAGCTTGCACACTATTGTCATTTGTTACGGCCTTTTTGGGTGACTTTAACAAGAGGAAAGAAAGCGTGCCTCTCCAAGTCAAGATTGTTAACATGTCTAGTCTGGAAGGAGGACTTAATGGCGAAGGAAAAAAAGCCAAGCAAAAAGAGCAAACCGCCCCCGCCGCCCCCGCCGCCCCCGCCGCGCCTGATTCGTGAGGGGGTTGAGATCATGAGTAGAGAAAAACGTGAAAAGGAGCGTGACAATGGGTAAGAAGACCAATTCACCACCGCCGCCACCTCCCCCTCCGCCTGCACGGTCTGTGAAGGGTGGCGTCCCGCCAACTAACATTGGCGATGTTCACCCTCCCGTACCGACTCCACCTAAGAAACCTACACCACCGCCAAAGCCAGCTCCTCCTGCGAAATCGCCACCAAAGAAGTAGTTGTAAATATAATGCTGTGTGGCATGTTGGCAGTTTGGCCTGCCAACATGCCGTATAGCTCTTACAAGTATAGGGATAATGATGACACAAAATCAGTGTTCGCATTGTGAGGATTATAAAAGCCAAGGTCATAATTACTGCCGCGTGTGTGGCGCTAACCTCAGGAAAGGCCTGGTCAAGCATGTGAGGATTGCTTTAGCGTATAGCACTAATGAAAAATATTGTGGATAATGTGGTGGTCATAAGCATGAATGTTCCTGTTATAAACAATAGTGGGATAGGGATTTAAAGACGGATTTGTGTTAAGAGTAAAGCTGCAGCATTGGCAGCTAATCAAAATTATATCGGTAAGAACAATTATGTTTTATATATAGGAAGAACTTATGGACCAGGAAACCTATAGTTTGTGGGCAAGTATTATCAGCGGAAAACCGTTCGGTGCAACTATGCAAATAAATTCATATTTTTCCCTTGGCCAGCTTGTTGCGGTCGTGGCCCTTATAATTGCATTTATTCAACTAATAAAGCCGATTATTAATTTCAGGTTAAAGGCCTGGAGAATAAATACAAAACGACTCATTGTTATTGTATCCTTTTCGATAATTAGTGTTTTTATCGCCGCCATATTGCCATTTGTTCCCCATATACCATTGCCGGTAATTGGTTATCCAATATTCTGGGAAGCATCATCTGCAGTCTTACTTGTATTATATGCTACAGTTATTATTACCAAGATGTTAAAGACTCCTATTTTCAACAAAAAAAACGCCCAATCATATTTTGAGGGTTGCTACGATTTGATTGCAAAAGGAAACCAAGAGATTTTGAATGAGTTGGCCAATGAGGTCAGGCCAAGTATTGAGCCGTTGTTTGATGAATGCGGAAAATTTAATCCTGACTTGGCAAGGCAGGCCGAAAAACAAGGTGATGAATATGACGTTTCAATAGATATACGAATAGGTTACACTCTATTAGATTTATTTTCGGACAAATTATTTTGCAAGGCCATTATTACAAGAGCGCCCAAAACCGCTTTCGCCATTTTTGATTCATTGAAGAAACGCCCAACGAGAAAAATGGGCTATTCGCTTAGCCAAGAGTTGATAAACCAAGCATTTGTTAATGAGGATTCTATCTTAATACGGGAAGAAAAGTATTCTGGGCTAGGTATATTTAAACATTTTATGTTAACCGTCTATGGCGATTGGGATTTTGTAAACGGGCTTCATGGACCTCTTTCCGCATGGCGGTATTATAGGAATGATAACGGTGTACAGCAATGGCAAATAAAAAAATATTGTGAATGCTTAGCTGTTTCCCTTGATTCTTATTTTAATTCCAAGGATTACTGGCAAAAACCATTTGCAATACGTGGAGCGCTTGACCACTTGTCACATATAGTATTGTCCCAGGTTGCTAATCTAGAGGACTTAGACGAAAAAGAATTGTACGACTCCAGAGAGTATAAGGTGATCTCAAATATTGGAGAAGGCATAAAAGAACTGATAGACAGAGTATGCCGACAAAAAAATATGCCATCATATGATTTTGATGTAAAAAATTATGACTTGCATGAAGATCCATCTATCTATGGGGTAATCGCACAAGGTGCTTTTGAATATTTGCAGATGATAGCCTCGTGGAAAATACCTGATTGGCCCATGAGGCATTGTGCGATCGATATAT
>Ga0180016_100103_pt1 | contig 34134 bp, 32 predicted proteins | sample KR46_M_MetaG_FD_129673 | JGI IMG/M metagenome (GOLD analysis project Ga0180016, IMG submission 129673) | Groundwater microbial communities from the Olkiluoto Island deep subsurface site, Finland - KR46_M_MetaG | ecosystem: Environmental > Aquatic > Deep subsurface > Groundwater | place: Finland... | reverse complement strand
CGCGCCCCCCAAGAACAGCGAAAACGGCGAAGGCAACGGCAACGAGAACGGCAACGGCGACAGCGGCCAGGGCGGCCGCCTGAACATCCTGCAACTCAAGGAAATGCCCATCGGCGAGTTGAACGCCATGGCCCGCGAGTACAGCATCGAGGGCGCGGCGGGCATGCGGCGGCAGGATCTCATCTTCGCCCTGCTCACCGCCCAGGCCGAGCGCAACGGCGCCATCTACGGCTCCGGTGTTCTGGAGATATTGCCCGACGGTTTCGGCTTCCTGCGCGCCCCGGACTATAACTACCTGCCCGGGCCCGACGACATCTACGTTTCCCCCAGCCAGATCCGGCGCTTCAACCTGCGCACCGGCGACACCATCAGCGGCCAGATACGCCCCCCCAAGGAGGGCGAGCGGTATTTCGCCCTGCTCAAGGTTGAGGACATCAACCACGAGCCGCCCGAGGTGGCCCGGGACAAGATCCTCTTCGACAACCTGGTGCCTTTGTATCCCGACGAGCGCATCGTCCTGGAAATCGAGGGCAAGCCCAAGAACTACTCCGCCAGGGTCATGGACCTGATGACCCCCATCGGCAAGGGCCAGCGCGGCCTCATCGTCAGCGCGCCCCGCACCGGCAAGACCATGCTCCTGCAGAGCATCGCCAACTCCCTGGCGGTGAACCACCCCGAGGTGGTGCTCATCGTTCTGCTCATCGACGAGCGTCCCGAGGAGGTCACGGACATGCAGCGCTCGGTCAAGGGCGAGGTGATCTCCTCCACCTTTGACGAGCCCGCCCAGCGCCACGTGCAGGTGGCCGAGATGGTCATCGAAAAGGCCAAGCGCCTGGTGGAGCACAAGCGCGACGTGGTGATCCTGTTGGACTCCATCACCCGCCTGGCCCGGGCCTACAACACCGTGGTGCCCCCCAGCGGCAAGATCCTCTCCGGCGGCGTGGACTCCAACGCCCTGCACCGGCCCAAGCGCTTCTTCGGCGCGGCCCGCAACATCGAAGGCGGCGGCAGCCTGACCATCATCGCCACCGCCTTGATCGACACCGGCAGCCGCATGGACGAGGTGATCTTCGAGGAGTTCAAGGGCACCGGCAACATGGAGATACACCTGGAGCGCAAGCTCAGCGACAAGCGCATCTTCCCGGCCATCGACATCAACCGCTCCGGCACCCGCAAGGAGGAGCTACTGTTGCCCGAGGCCGACCTGCACCGCATCTGGATCCTCAGGAAGCTCCTGGGCCCGCTGACCCCGGTGGACACCATGGAGTTCCTCCTGGAGAAGATGCATGGAACCGCCAGCAACGCCGAGTTCCTGGATTCCATGAGCCGCTAAAACCGGCTCCAGGCCCCCCATGGGCCTGGGAGTCAAGCGCCGCAAGTTGCAAAAAAAGCGGCGAGCGTTATACTTTGATGCCTTAAGGATTAAGCGCCCGAGGAGGCGGAAATGAAAAGCGATATACATCCTAAGTTTAAAGAGGTGAGCGTGCGTTGCGCTTGCGGCAACGAGTTCACCTCCGGTTCCACCAAGGACGAGATCCGCGTGGAGATCTGCTCGGCCTGCCACCCCTTCTTCACCGGCAAGCAAAAGCTGGTGGACAGCGCGGGCCGCGTGGAGCGCTTCTACAAGAAGTACTCCCACATCGAGCAGTACGCGGGCAAGGCGGCCGAGATGGAAGCCGAGCGTTTGGCCCAGGCGGAAGCCAAGGCCAAGGACAAGGACGAGGAGTAGCCGGCTGCCGGAGGCGATACCATGAATCCGGCCAATGTGGGCGGCCAGGCGGTAATCGAGGGGGTTATGATGAAAGCCCCCTCGCGCCTTTGCGTGGCCGTGCGCCGTCCATCCGGCGAGATTCTGGTGAAGAACGACCCCCTGCGCTCGCTGACCTCCCGCTGGCCCATGCTGGGCTGGCCCTTTTTGCGCGGCCCGGTGATCCTGGGCGAGACCTTGGTGCAGGGCATGAAGGCCCTGTCCTTCTCGGCCCAGCAGGCCCTGGAAGAAGAAGGCGAAGAGTTGGGCTCCTGGGCCCTGCTGCTCACCTTGCTGGTGGCCATAGGCGCCGGCCTGGGCCTGTTCGTGGCCCTGCCCCACCTGTTGTCCCTGGCCCTGGGCCGGGTGGTGCCCGGCGGGTACGACACCCACAGCTTCTGGTTCCATGCGGTGGACGGCGTCATCAAGGTGGCCATCTTCGGGGCCTACCTGTGGCTCATCTCCCTGATGCGCGACATCAGGCGGGTGTTCGAGTACCATGGCGCCGAGCACAAGGCCATCTTTTGCTACGAATCCGGCGGTGAGCTTTGCGTGGAAGCGGCGCGGGGCTATCCCCGGCTGCATCCCCGTTGCGGCACCGCCTTTTTGCTGGTGGTCCTGGCCGTGTCCATCCTGGTCTTCGCGGTGGCCCTGCCCTTTTTGCCCCGCCTGGCCGAAAACGGATGGATCAACCAGGCCCTGTTGATCGGCCTCAAGATACTTCTCATGCTGCCCATTGCCGGGGCCTCCTATGAGATCATCCGCCTGGCCGGCAAAAAGCAGGGACGCGGCTTCTGGGGGGCCCTGATCTGGCCCGGCCTGCAACTGCAGCGCCTCACCACCCGCGAGCCCAGCGACGACCAGATCGAGATCGCATTGGCCGCCCTCAAGGCCGCCACCGCAACTCCCCATGACGAGGGGCCGAGCATCTGCGTGCTCTAACCCCCCGGAGCCAAAAAAACCATGCTCTTTCTGGACCCCGAATTGAAGAAAAAGCTCCATGGTGTGGAGCGGCACTATCAAGCCCTGGAGCGCAGCCTAGCCGATCCCGAGGTGCTGGGCGACAACGAGCGCTACCAAAAGGTGGCCAAGGAACACTCCGACCTGTCGCAAACCGTGGAGGTGTTCCGCCAGATCAGCAAGCTGGAAGACGACATCGAGACCAACAACGAGTTGTTGGACGACCAGGACGAAGAGCTGGCGGACATGGCCAGGGAAGAGATCGACGCTGCCGAAGAGAAGCTCCCGGAGCTGATCGAGCGCCTGCGCTTCTTGATGCTGCCCAAGGACCCCAACGATGACAAGAACGTCATCCTGGAGATCCGGGCGGGCACCGGCGGCGAGGAGGCCTCCCTGTTCGCGGCCGACCTGCTGCGCATGTACCTGCGCTACGCCGAGTTGCAGGGCTGGAAGCACGAGACCATGGACTCCCACCCCACCGACTCCGGCGGGTTCAAGGAGGTCATCGTCTTGATCAACGGCAAGGGGGCCTACAGCCGCCTCAAGTACGAGTCCGGGGTGCACCGCGTGCAGCGGGTGCCCGCCACCGAGAGCCAGGGACGCATCCACACCTCGGCGGTGACCGTGGCGGTGATGCCCGAGGCCGAGGACGTGGAACTGGACATCAACCCCGAGGACCTGAGGATCGACGTTTTCCGCTCCTCGGGCCCCGGCGGCCAGCACGTCAACAAGACCGAGAGCGCGGTGCGCATCACCCACATCCCCAGCGGGGTGGTGGTCTCCTGCCAGGACGAGAAGAGCCAGCACAAGAACAAGGCCAAGGCCATGAAGGTGCTCCGGGCCCGCATTTTCGACCAGATGCTGGCCGACCAGGCCGCCGAGCAGGCCGCCACCCGCCGTTCCATGGTGGGCAGTGGTGACCGCTCCGAGCGCATCCGCACCTACAACTTCCCCCAGAACCGGGTCACCGACCACCGGGCCAACCTGACCGTGTACAAGCTGGAGATGCTGTTGGCCGGTGAGCTGGACTACCTGCTCCCCGAGTTGATCCAACAGTTCCAGGCCGAGGCGCTCAAGGCCGAGGCCGACGCGGCCTAGGCCGGGGGGCCAAACCTTGTCCCAAGTCTGGACCGTCGGCCGCCTGATCCCCTGGGCGGCCGAATATCTTGGCGGCCACGGCGTGGACTCCCCGCGCCTGTGCGGCGAGCTTCTCCTGTCCCACGTGTTGGGCTGCACCCGCCTGGAGCTTTACCTGCGCTTCGAGCAGCCGCTCAGCCCCGAGGAGCTGGCAGCCTTCAAGGCCATGATCCTCAGGCGCAAGAGCCGGGAGCTGGTGGACTACATCCTGGGCAGCCGGGAGTTCTACGGCCTGGAGTTTTTGGTGGGGCCGGGGGTGTTGGTGCCCCGGCCGGAAACCGAGCACCTGGTGGAGGAGGCCCTGGCCCGCCTGGAGGGCCTGGAGGCCCCCCGCGTGCTGGACCTGTGCACCGGCAGCGGGGCGGTGGCCCTCACTCTGGCCCACGAGCGGCCCGACGCCGAGGTGACCGGTTGCGATATTTCCCCCGAGGCCTTGACCTGGGCCCGGCGCAATGCCCACAATCTTGGTCTACAGGAGCGGGTGCGCTGGCTCATGGGCGACCTTTGGGAGCCGGTGGCTGCGGGCAGCGGCTTTTTCGATGTAATCACCGCCAACCCGCCCTACGTGACCACGGCGGAAATGGACGGGCTGCCTCCCGAGGTGGGCCGGTTCGAGCCCCGCCTGGCCCTGGAGGGCGGCACCGACGGCCTGGACATAGTGCGCTCCATCATCGCCGGGGCCGGGGCCCATCTGAGGCCCCTGGGCTGGCTGTTGGTGGAGTTGGGGGCCGGGCAAGCCGCCCAGGCCGCCCGCCTGGCCCAGGCCGCGGGAGCCTTTGCCGAGGTCAGTCTGGTAAAGGACCTGGCGGGCATAGAGCGGGTGTTGGTCTGCGAACGGAAGGATTATGGATAAGCTGGTAGTAACCGGAGGAAACCCCCTGGTGGGGCGGGTGCGCATCAGCGGGGCCAAGAACGCCACTTTGCCCCTGATGGCCGCCACCCTGCTGGCCAGGGGCAAAAGCCGCCTGAGCAACGTGCCCGACCTCAGGGACGTGCGCACCATGGGTTCACTCTTGGGCACCCTGGGCGCCAAGGTGAGCGCCCGCAAGGACAGCCTGTACATCGACACCAGCGGGGCCGAGGGCGACGAGGCCCCCTACGAGCTGGTCAAGACCATGCGCGCCTCGGTGCTGGTGCTGGGCCCTCTGGTGGCTCGTCAGGGCAACGCCAAGGTGTCCCTGCCCGGCGGATGCGCCATCGGCGAGCGGCCCATCGACCAGCACCTCAAGGGCCTGGAGGCCATGGGCTGCAAGGTGGAGATCGCCGGCGGCTACGTCATGGCTTGGGCCAAGCGCCTCAAGGGCGCGGACATCAGCCTGGACATCGTCACCGTCACCGGCACCGAGAACCTGGTCATGGCCGCCTGCCTGGCCAAGGGCACCAGCATCATTCGCAACGCCGCCCGGGAGCCCGAGGTGGTGGATTTGTGCAACGCCCTCAACGCCGCCGGCGCCTCCATAAGCGGGGCGGGCACCGCCACCATCTTGGTGGAGGGCCAGTCCGAGCTGGCCCCCATCGACCACCGGGTAATGCCCGACCGCATTGAGGCGGGCACCTACATGGCCGCCGCGGGCATCACCCGTGGCGAGCTGACCATCGTGGACGCCCCCCTGGAGCACCTCACCGCCGTGGTGGGCAAGTTCAAGGAGGCGGGCATCCGTTTTCAGCCCACCCCCAAGGGCCTGGTGGTTTCGGCCCGGCGGGCGCCCCGCCCGGTGAGCATCATCACCGGCCCCTACCCCGGCTTCCCCACGGACTTGCAAGCCCAGTTCATGGCCCTGATGAGCCTGAACAGCTCCAGCGCGGTGTTTCAGGAGACCATCTTCGAGAACCGCTTCATGCACGTGCCCGAATTGCGCCGTTTGGGTGCGGACATCGACGTCACCGGCTCCACCGCCGTGGTCAAGGGGGTGCGCCACCTGGCCGGGGCCCAGGTGATGGCCACCGACCTCAGGGCCTCGGCCTGCCTGGTCCTGGCCGGTCTGGCCGCCGAGGGCGAGACCCACATCAGCCGGGTGTACCACCTGGACCGGGGCTACGAGGCCATCGACCAGAAGCTCACCAACGCCGGGGCCACGGTGCGCCGGGAGTCGGAGCCGGGGCCGGGCCAGAAGTAGGGGAAAAGCAGTAAGGAAGGAAAGAGGGGCGATCCGGGATTTTACCAGCCCCTGTCCTGTCCCTCTGCGGGCCGCCGAACGAGAGGACAAGCGGGAAAAACCCGCAAGGTGGAAGCTTCGCGCCCCTGCCGGTTGCCGCGTCGCGGTTTCCTACGGGCGCCAGGGCCACAGCCCCGCCCCGTCACCGGCCCAGTCAGGCGGCGGCAGACAAGGCGCGGGCGAACAATAGCCGTAGGCGTAGGGGACTACGTCGAGGCTTGAGTGACGCCCGCAACGCAGTATCCCGCAGCCTGGCGCGGCCGCCCTTGTTTCTATTACAATACCCACCCATGAGCCGGTTGCATCCCCTAATCCTGCCCGCCGCCGCCCTCATGGGGGGCATTTTTTCGGCCGCCGCCCTGGGGCCGTGGCCGGTCTGGCCCCTGTTGACCGGGGCCGCCCTGGTGCTGGCCGTGGTGCTGGGTCTGGGCCTGGCGGGCAAGGGCATCAGCCCGGCGCTCTTGGCCCTGGCCTGCCTACTGGCCGGGGCCGGGCTGCTCTCCCTGGAGCGCTCCGCCACCCTTCCCCCTGACCACCTTTCCCTCCTGGCCGACGGCAAGACCCACCGCATTGAGGCCATCGCCCTGTCTCCGGCCCAGCCCGGCGGCCGGGGCATGCGGCTCATGGCCTCGGCGCTCAGCCTGGACGGCCAGCCGGTGGGCGGCCTGCTGCGCCTGTCCCTGGCCCCGGAGCTCGCCCCGCCGCCAGCCGGGAGCCGCTTCGCCCTGCGGGCCAGCCTGCGCCCGATTACCAGCCTGGCCAACCCCGGCGGTTTTGACTACGCGGGGTATATGGCCACCCAGGGAGTCCACGCCCAGGCCTATGCCGGGCGTTCGGCCCAGTTGACGGTGCTGGGAGCCGCCGAACTGCCCTGGCCCCGCGCCCTGCTCCTGGCCGCCCGCCAACGCCTGGCCTATCAGATCGAGGCCCTACCCCCCACCCAGGGCCGGGAGCTGCTCAGGGCCCTGGTGCTGGGCCAGCGGGGCGGCCTGAGCGGGGAGGTGCGCGAGGCCTTCGGGGTGACCGGCGCGGCCCATCTGCTGGCCATCAGTGGGCTGCACATCGGCCTTGTGTGGGGCTTGGCCTACGCCCTGCTGCGCTGGCTTCTGGCCGCCTGGCCCGGTTTGGCCCTGCGCTGGCCGGTGATCAAGCTGGCCGCCGCCCTGGCCCTCATTCCCGCCGGGGCCTGCGCCGCCCTGGCCGGGGGCTCCACCCCCACCCTGCGGGCCTTGGTGATGATCGCCTGCCTGGTGGCCGCCCTGTGGGCCTCGCGGCCTTACCGCCCTTCGGGTGGCCTGGCCCTGGCCGCCCTGGTCATAGGCCTGCTGTGGCCCGAGTCCCCCCTGACCCTCAGCTTCCAGATGTCCTTCGTGGCCGTGGCCGCCATTCTCCTGGCCGCCGCGCCCCTGGCCCGTTGGCTGCGGGGATTGGCCCCCGGACCCCGCCTGGCCGGGGCGGTGCTGGGCTGGCTGGGCCTCGGCGGGGTGGTGGGCCTGGCGGTGTGGCCCCTGGCGGTGCAGAACTTCCACCAACTCCCGGTTTACTCCCTGCCCGCCAACGCCTTGTTGATCCCCCTGGTGGCCATGTTCACCCTGCCCATGGCGCTCATCGCCGCCGGGGTGGGGCTGGTGTGGGCCGGGGGTGGCCAGGCACTGTTCGCCCTGGCCGCCTGGCCCGCCGAGGGCGCGGTATTCCTGGTAGGCTGGCTGGCCGGACTGCCCGGCGCGGTGCGCTATTTGGCCGGGCCGGGCCCCTGGGCCGCCCTCTTGTTTTATCTAGGTGCCCTGGCCGCCCTCACCCTGCCCAAGCGCTGGGCCTGGGGCCTGGGGGCCGGGCTGGGCGCAGCCGGGTTGGTACTGTGGTTGGGCCTTTCCGGCCCGCCCCCGGCCGACGGCAAGCTCCGGGCCTGGGTTTTGGATGTGGGCCAGGGATCGGCCACCATCGCGCGCCTGCCCCAGGGACAGGTCATGGTGATCGACGGCGGCGGCTGGGGGGGCAGCGACTTTGACTTCGGACGCCAGGTCATCGCCCCCTTCCTGTGGGGCATGGGCTTCGGCAAGGTGGAGGTGGTGGCCTGCTCCCACCGGGACAGCGACCACGCCGGAGGCCTGCCCTTCGTGGCCCGCTGGTTCTCCCCCCGCCAGGTCTGGACCAACGGAGAGGCCGGGGATGGCGGCTGGTACGCCGGGCTGTTGGCCACCGCCAAGGAGAAGGGCATACCCGTGCTGGGGCCTAGGGAGATCGCCCAGGTGCGCGGGCTGGGCGGGGCCTCGCTGCGCCTGCTGTGGCCCCCGCCGGGTGCGGACCTGGCCGCCCTAAGCTCCAACGACCGCTCCCTGTGGCTGGGGGTTGGCCTGGGCGGCTCCTGGCTGTGGCTGCCCGGCGACGGCGGGCCCAAGGTGGAAAAGGCGGTGACTCCCTTGCTGCCCACGGGCGGCAGCCAGGTGCTGCTGGGGCCGCACCACGGGGCCAAGAACTCGCTCACCCCCGCCCTGCTGGAGCGCATGCGGCCCCAGGCGGTGCTGTTCTCCTCGGGCTGCTGGGGCCGCTGGCCCTCGCCCAGCCGTCAGGCCCAGGACAGGGCCACCAAGGCCGGGGCCGGAGTCCACGGCACCAACTGGCAGGGCTGCCTGGAGTTGACCACCGGCGGCGGGGCCTGGCGCATCATGCCCACCCTATCCCCGCCGCGGCGCTGCCTGGCCCCCTGGCCGGCCCACAACTAAGCCCGCTCCGCCCAAAGGCGAAACGGGCTGTGTGGCTGTAACCGGCTTGGCCCTAGCGCTGGGTCAGGCCGTCCACCAGGGAAAGGGTGCGGCTCTGGATCTCCTTGAGGCGGTTCACCTGCTCTTCCAGGTTTTTCACCTTGAGGCGCAGGGACTCCACCTCGGCCTGCAAATCGCCTTGCGCGGGCGGGTCGCCGGGGCTCGCGCCATCCCCGGACAAGGCCTTGCGGGCCTGGCGCAGGCTGAGCCCCTCGTCCTTTAGCAGGCGGCGCAGTTCGTTCAGCCTCCCCAGGGAGTCTTGGCTGAACAGCCTGCGCCGTCCCGCCCCCCTGGTGATGCCCAGGTACTCCTCGAACTGCTGGTCGTAGTAGCGGATGGTGGCCGCCGGTATGCCCGTGCGCTCCACCACCTCCTTGAGGCTCATCAGCCCCTTGTCCGCCCCTGCCGCCTGGTCCATGGCATCCTCCGCTGCATACCTTCCTATAGCACGCCACCGGGTCGGGGGACAAGCAAAGCCCGCTGTGATATATTCTCGCCACTAGGGAAATCGTAATTTATGTCCGCAACTCAATCATTCAGATCAGCGGGATTCAAGACCTGGGAGTGGTGGGCCCTGGCGCTCATCCTGGCCCTCAGCCTGGGTTTGGCCCTCAAGGGCTACTACCTGCGCGAGCCCCATCCGGTGCGGGTGTTTCTGGAGCGGGCCGAGATCATAGACCAGGCGGCGCGCCGCTTCGCCGCCGACCACGGCGGGGCCTTCCCGCCCGACGGCATCATCACCAGACGCCCCGCCGGGCTCGACGACCGCTACATCCACTGGGACTACCGCTGGCTCATCGACTTCGAGGCCGGGCCCAACGGCAAGGGCAGCCACTACGTGTGCCTGGAGTTCACCGGCCCCAACGGACGCCACGAGTACCGCCGCCTGTGCGCCAACCCGGAGTACCGGCGGCGCTACGGCGAAGGCCAGCCCATCCCCGGCTACGAGAACCGCATCTGGGTCATCGCCGAAGAAGCCCGCATCCATCACCCCCCCAAGGACAAGGGCCGATAGCCCGGACATTTCATGTAGGCTGGGCGGCAATGAACAACGAATCCCTACTTAGGCCATCCTTATGGAAAAACCACTAGCCGCCGTGGAGTTTGGTTTGCACCAGGAACCGGCACAGTCGGCCGCTGGCAGACAAGGCGTCCGGCAAGCGAGGTCCGCTGGCGTAGCCAGAGCTACGTCGAGGACCGAGCGCGGCCGGCAACACAGTATGCCGGTGGCCGGCGCAGCCGGACGCACGGCCTACATGAAATACCCGGGCTAAGATGGACGCGGCCCGGCTGGCTCGAAGGGTCAACCTGCTGGGCCCCTGGCTGCGCCGGGCCATGGGCGGCCCCACCGTGAAAATCAGCCTGGACGCGGGCCTGGGATGCCCCCACCGCCCGGGCGGGGTGGGCCCCGGCGGGTGCGTCTATTGCCCTCCCGGCGGCTCCGGCCATGGCCGGGGCGGCTCGGTGAGCCGGCAGCTCGAGCAGGGCCTGGCCCGCCTGCGCTCCCGTCGCGGTCCCACTCCCCGGGCCCTGGCCTATTTCCAGGCCTACACCGCCACCAACGCCGCGCCCGAGACCCTGGAGCCCCTGTTCATGGCCGTGGCCCGCCACCAGGCGGTGGCCGGGATCATCGTGGCCACCCGGCCCGACTGCCTGCCCCCGGCCACCTGGGAGCTCTTGGCCCAGGTGGCCCGCCGCCGCCCCCTGTGGCTGGAGTTGGGTCTGCAAAGCGCCCACGACGCCACCTTGGCCCGTATCAACCGGGGGCACGACCTGGCCTGCTTCGACGCGGCCCTGGAACAGGCCAACCGGCTTGGGCTCAGGGTGGTGACTCATGTTATCCTGGGATTGCCCGGCGAGGAGGTGGAACATACCAACGCCACCGCCCGTCATCTGGCCGGGCGCAAGGTGTGGGGGGTCAAACTGCACAACCTCATGGTGTTGGCCGGAGCCCCCCTGGCCAAGGAGCACCGCGCCGGGAGGGTCCGCCTGTGGAGCCGGGAGCAATACGCCCGGGCGGCGGCGGCCTTCGTGGCCCGCCTGCCCCGGCGGGTGCTGGTGCACCGCCTGGCCGCCGACCCCGGCCCGGACCGCCTTTTGGCCCCGGAGTGGGCGGCGGGCAAGGACGCGGTGCTCAGCGCCATCGCCCAGGCCCTGGAAGACAACAACCTATGCCAAGGAGACCTGGCATGAACCAGCTCAAGCTTTTCACCCTGGAGTCGCCCCTGGGCACCCTGCGCGGGGCGGTGGGGCCGGGGGGCCTGGTGGCCCTGACCATGCGCCAAGACGACGGCCAGTACCTGGAGAAGCTGCTCAAAAAGCGCGCGCCGGGGACGGAGCGCAAGCAGGTGGCCGCCAAGTCCACCGAGCAGGGGCGCAGGCTCATAGCCTACTTCAAGAACCCCCGGGCCTCCCTGGAGGTTACCCTGGACTTGGAGGGGCTGACCCCCTTCACCCAGGCGGTGCTCTTGACCCTCAAGGACATCCCCCCGGGCCAAACCCTGACCTACGGCCAGGTGGCCAAGATCGTGGGCCGCCCCAAGGCCCCCCGGGCGGTGGGCCAGGCCCTGCACAACAACCCCCTGCCCCTGTTTCTGGCCTGCCACCGGGTGATCGGCGCCGACGGCGGCCTCACCGGCTTCGGTTCGGGCCTGCCCAACAAAAAGGCGTTGCTGGCTTGGGAGCGCGGGGAAAACCCCTGGAAGTAATTTAGGGCAGCCTACGCGGCCAACTCGGTGCGGTCGCCGCCCAAATCCTTGGCGCGGTACAGGGCTTGGTCGGCCATGCGCAGCAGTTCGTCCGCGTCGCCGGTGCGGCCCTGGCTGCACACCACCCCGATGCTGGCCTTGAAGCCCATCACCTGTCCGCCCACCACCATGTTAGCCGAGGCCAGAGCACGGCGAATCCGCTCCGCCAGCATGGCCGCGCTGTTCAGATCGCTGTAGGGGGCCAGCACCAGGAACTCATCGCCTCCAAAGCGGCCCACCACGTCCTCGCGGCGGATGCTGCCGCGAATGGTGGTGGCGCAGGCGGCCAGGGCGCGGTCCCCGGCCAGGTGCCCCAGGCGGTCGTTGACCTGCTTGAATTCGTCCAGGTCGATGAGCAGCAGGGAAACCACGTAGCCGTGGCGGGTGGCCAGGGAAAGCTCCCGCTGGGCCATGTCCATGAAGTGGCGGCGGTTGTAGGTCTGGGTGAGGTCGTCGGTGCGCGAAAGGCGCTCGATCTCCCGGCGGGAATCGACCAGGGCCAGCATCAGGTTGAGCACCTTGAAGGCCACCGGCGGGGCCACGGCCATGGGAGCCAAGGTGGCGATGGTGAGCCCCACGGCCCAATTCTCGGCCTGGGTGTGGCCCGTCAGGAGCATCAAGGCCACGGTCACCGCCCATGAGCCCAAGACCGAAACCGCCGTGACCAGGACGGTGGCTTTGACCATATCCCTTTTGCTTTTTATGCTGATCCAGAAATCGGCCTTGTCTTTTTCAACCTTCACCAGGCTTGCTTCTCCACGCACCAAGGGCGAAAAGGCGCTATAGGCATGGCTACTTTAACATGATTGGGCCCCTGGTAGCGAGATCGGGTGCAACGGCCCGGCGGGGATTGGGGTGATTCGGGGCGCGGCGCGGCGATCGGCATGAAACAAGCGGGACGCCCAGGCTAGGCGGCCAGTTCGGTGCGGTTGCCGCCCATTTTTTTGGCACGGTACAGAGCCTGATCAGCTTCGCGCAGGATTTGATCAACGTCTTGGGCGTCCCCATTGCTGGTCACCGCACCAATACTGGCCTTGATTGCCACCACCTGCCCGCCCAACACCAGATTGGCGGCGTCCAGGGCGTCGTGCACCCGCTGGGCCAGCAGCGCGGCGCTCTTTAGGTCGCTGTGCGGGGCCAGGACCAAAAATTCGTCTCCCCCGAAACGCCCCACCACGTCCTCCTGGCGGATGGTGTGGCGTATGGCCTGCGCGCAGGCGACCAGGGCCTTGTCCCCTACCTGATGGCCCAGTTGGTCGTTGATCTGCTTGAAGCCGTCCAGATCGATGAGCAAAAGGGACACCAGGTGTCCATGGCGAGCGGCCAAAGCAAGCTCTCGCTGGGCAACTTCCGTGAAGTAACGGCGGTTGTAGGTCTGGGTGAGGTCATCGGTGCGCGAAAGGCGCTCTATGGCCTGGTGTGAGCGGTTCAGCTCCAGCGTGAGTCTGAGGTTGCGTCCGGCGACCGGGATCGCCACCGCCAGGGGGGCCACGGTGCTGGCCAGGCCGGCGACCACCAGGGTGCTGGTGGTCAGGCCGCCGACCAGCAGCATAACCACACCGGTGATGAGCCAGGAAGCCACCAAGGAGATTAGGGCCACCTTTATAATGGTCCGGGTCACGTCCTTTTGGTCTTGGATCATCAGCCGGGAATTGGATTTCCGGCCACGGTCGATCACCAGGTTCCCCCCTCACGGGCAGGCCAGGGCTGAAGCCTCGCTCGATTCTACTTTAACATGTTTGGCGTTTGCCGACTTGCCGGCAAGCGGGGCGCAGGGCGCCGATCACCGCCTACCGGCATGGCCAAAAAAAAGGGAGCCCCGCAGCGCGGGGCTCCCCAGGATGGCGGAACTAGAAGTTAATGAACAGGCCCAGGAAGTAGCCGCCGGCCACCGCCGAACCGATGACGCCGGCCACGTTGGGGCCCATGGCGTGCATCAGAAGGAAGTTGCGCTTATTGGCCTTTTGCCCCATGTGGTGCACGATGCGCGCGCTCATGGGCACCGCCGACACTCCGGCCGCGCCCAGCATGGGGTTGAAGGGCTCCTTGCTGAGCTTGGACATGATCTTGCCGAAAATCACCCCGGCCCCGGTGCCCACGCAGAAGGCGGCCAGACCCAGGAACAGCACCAACAGGGTGCGCGGGTCCATGACCCGGTCGGCTGGCATGGAGGCTCCGATGCCCAGCATCAAGAGGATGGTGATGATGTTGATCAACTCGTTCTGGGCGGTGTTGCTTAGGCGCTCCACCCCCCCGGACTCGCGGAACAGGTTGCCCAGCAAGAGGAAGCCCACCAGCGGGGCGCTCTTGGGGATGATCAGGATGATCAAGAGCATGGCCACGATGGGGAACAGGATGCGTTCGGGGCGGCTCACCGGGCGCAGGGTGGGCTTCATGTAGGTGGAGCGTTCGGCCTTGGAGGTCAAGAGCTTGATGATGGGCGGCTGGATGATGGCCACCATGGCCATGTAGGAGTAGGCCGCCGTGGCGGTGATGCCCATGATGTCCGGGGCCAGCAGGCCGGTGGTGTAAATGGTGGTGGGGCCGTCGGCGCCGCCGATGATGCCGATGGAGCAGGCCTCCTTGAGCGAAAAGCCCCAGTCAGGCCAAATCAGGCCCACGGCCAGGGCGCCCAGGAAGCTGGTGTAGATGCCCATCTGGGCCGCCGCGCCCAAGAGGAAGGCTCGGGGGTTGGCGATGAGCGGGCTGAAGTCGGTGAGCGCCCCGATGCCGAAGAAGATGAACTGGGGCAGGATGGTCCAGGTGTACAGACCGTACTTCAGGATGATGCCCAGCACGCCGGCCATGCCCGGCTGCATCCCCGGTTCGGGCTGGGAGGTCAGGCCGGTGAGCGGAAGGTTGGCCAGGATCATGCCCGCGCCGATGGGCAGCAGCTCGTAGGGCTCCCATTCCTTGAGAATGGCCAGGGTGATGAAGCCCAGGCCCACCAGGATCATGATTATGTGAGGAAGGTCCAGGTTGCCGAAGCCCACCTGCACGCCCAAGATCTTGAGCACTCCCTCGTGATAGGCGATCCAGCTCATGACTTGGCCTCCCCCTGGGCGATCGCGGCGGCCTTTTTCCTGGCTTCGCGCGCCATGAAAATCTTGCCCATTAGGGTGGTGGCCACTGCCAGCAGCGACATGATCAGGAACACGACCAGGACGCCTCCGCCGACGATGCGGAACGCCTCCCCCCAGTCAACCGGTGTAGGTTGCATGACTTTTATCTCTCCCTTTTGACCAACTGCGGCCTAAAATCCTGCTTGCGATCACGTATGGCCGCCTTCTGGCGGTCTTGGCTATTTTGCGACTTGAATAATAGGAGGGGAATGGGCCTATGTCAAGGTTAGACCTTAGGCCTTAGTCGTCTGTATCGCTCTGCAAAACCGCCAAAAACGCCTTCTGGGGGATGGGCACATTGCCTACCAGTTTCATTCGCTTTTTACCCGCCTTCTGCTTTTCCAAGAGCTTGCGCTTGCGCGACACGTCGCCGCCGTAGCACTTGGAGGTCACGTCCTTGCGGAAGGCGTTGACCGTGCTGCGGGCGATGATCTTGGCCCCGATGGCCCCCTGGATGGCTATCTTGAACTGCTGGCGGGGAATGGTGTCCTTGAGCTTGTTGACCGCGTGCAGGGCCCTGGGCCTGGCCTTTTCGGAGTGCACCAGCATGGACAGGGCGTCCACCTTTTCGCCGTTGACCAGAATGTCCAGGCGAACCAGGTCGGATTTGCGGTAGCCGATCATCTCGTAGTCAAAGGAGCCGTAGCCCTGGGTCACGGTCTTGAGCTTGTCGTAGAAGTCGTAGATCACTTCGGCCAGGGGCAGGTCAACGCTCAGCTCCACCCGGCCGGGGTTGGGGTAGTTCAAGTTGGTGTTTTCGCCGCGCCGGTCCAGGCACAGGGGCATCACCGCCCCGATGTAGCGCTCGGGCATGAGGATGGAGGCCCTGACGAAGGGCTCCTCGCAATAGTCGATGGAGGCCGGGTCCGGGTAGTAGGCCGGGTTCTCGATCTCCAGCTCGGTGCCGTCGTGCAGGTAGATCTGGTAGCGCACGCTGGGGGTGGTGAGGATCAGGGACAGGCCGAACTCCCGCTCCAGGCGCTCCTGGACCACCTCCAGGTGCAGCAAGCCCAAAAAGCCGCAGCGGAAGCCGAAGCCCAGGGCCTGGGAGGAGTCCTTTTGGTAGATGAGGCTGGCATCGTTGAGCTTGAGCTTGTCCAGGGCGTCGGCCAGGTCGGGGTAGTCGTCGGTGGCCACGGGGTAGATGGAGGAAAACACAACCGGCTTGGCCTCGCGGAAGCCGGGCAGGGGCTCGGCGGCCGGGGCGTCTGCGTCGGTGATGGTGTCGCCGATGTTGGTGTCGGCCACGGTCTTGACCCCGGCCACCACGTAGCCCACCTGGCCCGCCCTAAGCTGGGTCTTGGCGATGCGCTTTAGCTGCATCACCCCAACTTCTTCCACCTTGTGAGTGGTCCCGCCGTGCATGAACATGACGCTCTGGCCCTGGCGCAAGGTGCCCTGCATCACCCGCACGAAGATCACGGTGCCCCGGTAGGGGTCGTACTGGGCGTCGAAGATGAGCGCCTGCAAGGGCGCGGCGGGGTCGCCGGTGGGCGGGGGAAGCTTGGCGACCACCGCCTCCAGCACCGCGGGCACGTTCTGGCCGGTCTTGGCCGACACCGCCACCGCCTCATCGCCGTCCAGGCCCAGCTCGTCGCTTATCTGGCGGCGGGCCTCGTCCACGTCGGCGCTGATCAGGTCGATCTTGTTGATTACCGGCACCACCTCCAGGTCGTGCTCCAGGGCCATGTACAGGTTGGCCAGGGTCTGGGCCTCCACTCCCTGGGAGGCGTCCACCACCAGAAGCACCCCCTCGGCCGAGGAAAGGGCCCGGCTGACCTCGTAGGAAAAGTCCACGTGGCCCGGGGTGTCGATGAGGTTCAGCTCGTACTCCTCGCCGTCGGAGGCGATGTAAGGCAGGGTTATGGCCTGACTTTTGATGGTTATGCCCCGTTCGCGCTCCAGATAAAGGTTATCCAGGAGCTGGTCTTGGAAGTCCCGGTCGCTAACCATCCCGCAAAGCTGGATGAGCCGGTCGGCCAGGGTGGATTTACCGTGGTCGATGTGGGCGATGATTGAAAAATTGCGGGTGTGAGCCTTGTCTGCCACGCTTACCTCATAAATTTAATAGGTTGTGCCAGGATGAGCTTAACCTGTGGCAACGATTTCGTCAAATGCCCTGGGCCCTTGCGCCGCGCCTGCCCCGGGGGCCTCTTTATTAGCAGAGCTAATATTGTCGTTGCTATTTTATTTTTAATGATAGTAGAATATTGGTAAGTATATCCGGCCCATCCAAATTTCGGGAGAATCGCCATGACTTTGGAGTCCCCGGGTCAAAACGGCCAAAAGACCTCCAGGCCTTCCACTCCCCCCATGCAAACCGCCCTGTTGGTGGATGAAAGCGGCTACGTTTCCAGCCACAGCCTGGCGGTGCTGGGTTTCCTGGGCTACGTGCCGGACGAGGCGCCCAAACGCATCAACCTGCTCAGCCATTTCGCCACCTGGGACCGCAGGCGGGCGGGCCAGGCCATGGGTCAGAGCCTGACCTCGGGCAAAGAGCACCAGAGCATCTACACCCTTATGCGGGTAGATGGCCGCGCCTTCCCTGTGCGCCTCACCTGCGCCCCCTGCCACTGCTCGGGGCGGCCTTCGGGGCTCAAGATTTCGCTGGACTGCATCTAGGCGGCAGCTTTTTACACCCACCGCCCGGGCCGGAGCGGGTCTCCCGGCGGCGTTCGGGCGTCCGCCCTTGCAAGGCTCCCGAAGCTATGTTAGTTTAAACAAAGGAAAATTTGACCGCCCCCAAGAACTTTAAACGCAAAGTCTAAGCTTATAAGTCTTCTCCACCTTCTCTGTGCAGCGGCCAGAAAAGGTGGAGTTTCTTTTTTTGGGGGCCCGGCGCCGCCGTCAGACGGCGCCAAACACCTAAGCGGCGGCAGGCCCGGCGGACCTCAAAGCCACGGAAAGGAAGACTCCACAATGTGCACCATCTGCGGACATTTCGTCCAAGGAGGCCACATCTGTTCCAGTGACATCTACGACATGCTCAAAAAGATGGACCACCGGGGGCCAGACACTCACGGGGTCTATCTGGACAATGAGACCCACCGGGCGCGCAAGGTGGACGACCTGCGCGAGGAGCTTGTCCGGGACGCCCACATAGCCTTGGGCCACTCCCGCCTACGCATCGTGGGCCGGGAGCAGAGCACCCAGCCCTACACCTCTTGCGATGGCCGCTTGGCCCTTATCCACAACGGCGAGATCTACAACTATCAAAAGCTGCGGACCCTGCTCTACAAGCAGCACGACATAAAGACCACCAGCGACAGCGAGGTGATCGTGCACCTGCTGGAGGAGTCCTACCGGGGGGATCTGGTTGACGCGGTCAAGCAGATCGTCGGCCTTTTGGACGGCATGTACGCCCTGGCGGTCACCGACGGCAAATCGGTGGTGGTCGCTCGGGACCCCATCGGCAAAAAGCCCATCTACTACATCCACAACGGCCCGGTAACCTACTTCGCCTCGGAAAAGAAGGCCCTGTGGAACGGCCAGGACGAGCCGGTGCGCCTGAACCCCGGCGAGCTGTTGTGCATCGACGACCAGGGCCCCAAGGTGGAGGGCGGCTACCGGTTGGAGATGCCCCAGATCGACATCGTGGACTTCCGCCAAGCGGTGGAGGAGTACAAGAGGGTGCTCACCCGTTCGGTTTCCAAGCGCCTCACCGGGCTCACCGAGTCCACCCTGGGGGTGATCTTCTCCGGGGGCATCGACAGCGTGCTGGTGGCCAACCTCTTGATGCGCGAGGGCAAAAACATCGTGTGCTACTGCACCGGCACCGCCGACAGCGCCGACGTGCAGGCCGCCGAGGCGGTGGCCAAGGACCTGGGCCTGGTGCTCAAGACCTCCATCATCGACGAGGCCACGGTGGAGGCCCTGTTGCCCGAGGTGATCGAAAACGTGGAGGAGAGCGGCCTGCTGCAGGTTGAGGTGGCCATACCCATGTACCTGGCCGCCAAGATGGCCGCGGCCGACGGCATCCGGGTGATGTACACCGGTCAGGCGGCGGACGAACTGTTCGCGGGATACCCCTGGTACAACGACGTCCTGGCCGAACACGGCTATCTGCGCCTGCACGAGAAGCTGTGGGAAGACATAGGCATGCTCTACACCGACACCCTGGAGCGCGAGGACAAGCTGACCATGGCCCACAGCATCGAGCTTCGGGCCCCCTACCTGGACCGGGACGTGATCCTCACCGCCATGCGCATATCCCCGCGCCTCAAGCTGGAAGGGGCCGAGGACAACCTGCGCAAGCGAGTGCACCGCCAGGCCTCGGCCGAGCTGGGGGTGCCGCCCTACCTGGCCTTTCGCACCAAGGACCCGGCCCAGTCCGGCTCGGGCATCCACCAGATCATCCAGAACATCGCCGCCTCCAAGGCCGGGGTGATCCAAGACGATGTGGTGGACAAGAACATCGCCCGGGACAAGGGCAGCCTCTACCGCTATGGCGACGAGTACGAGCACTACGGCGAGAGCCGGGCCCGCTTCTACTTGCAGCAGATCGAGGACGACATAAGGCGGCGCTTCATCCCGCCCTTCCTGGACTGCGAGACCAGCCACCTCCCGGCGGCATAGGAGGAGCATGCGCATAACCCTAGCCCAGATAAATTTCGACCCCGAGGACGTGGAAGGCCACGTTGAGCGGCTAAAGGAAATCATCTCCCAAGAGCGGGGCAGCGACCTCATCGTGTTCCCGGAGCTGATCCTGCATGGCCACCCCTCCCAGGTGAAGCCAGAGGGTTTCCTCTACCGCAAGGTGAAGTGCGCCATCCACGGCGCGTCCCAGGATATTTACCGGCACGTCAGGCAGTGCGGGGCCAGGGTGGTGCTGGGCGAGCTGAAGCGCGAGGGGGACGGGTTCCTTAACCTCGCCACCTACGTGGACGCGCGCGGCGCCAAGAGCTACGCCAAGACCCACGTGCACTGGACCGAGAACTTCCTGCCCGGCGGCAGGCTCAAGGTGTTCAGCACCCCCCTGGGCCGCCTGGGGCTCAACATATGCTACGACTCGGCCTTCAGCGAGGTGTGGCGGGTGCTGGCCCTGGACGGGGCTCGCCTGGTGGTGAACATCTCGGCGGTGCCCGCCCACTTCCCGGTGCCCTACATGCGCCGGCGCATGCGGGCGGCGGCGGTGTTCAACCAGTACTTCGTGGTCTACATGAACCGGCCCGGCCCGGTGTTCTCCGGGGGCAGCGCGGTGTACGACCCCCACGGCGATGAGCTCCTGGCCCTGGGCGGCGGCGAAGAGATCACCCAGTTGGAGTTGGACTTGGGGCAGGCCGAAGCCTGGCGGGAGCGGGAGCCTATCTACCCCAACCGCCGCCCCCTGCTCTACCGCCGGGTGGCCAGCCGCAACAAGGAGATCCCCGGCCCCCAGCGGGAGCGGCACTTGAAGGTGGCTGGCTAAATCTAGTCGCTTGAAGACTCGGCACGCGCTAGGTGGCGCTGCCGTTTTTGGGCGTTTGTTAAATAAAGCCCCAAAAGGCCAGCGGCACAGCCAGGGAGCGTCAGGCAAGGCGGAAACGAGCGAGGGACGCAGGGGTAGGGAAACCTACCTCGAGGACCGAGCGATGTTGACAACACCGCATGGCGCTTCCTGGCGAAGCCGCCTATCTCGGCCCCAAAGTGATGTCCCCGTAATAGGCCACCGCGCTGCCTTTGGTATTGTCCGAGTCGGTCATCACCGCGATGGCCCCGATGCCCGGAGGCTCCTCCCCGAAACAACGGCGAAAATCCGCAGCCAAGTCCCGGCGGTGGCTCACCCACTGCCCGGCCTGGCCGTCTCCGCTGTTCACGGCCATCATCATCACGTTGTCCCCGGCAAAGGCGTTGGGCCAGGTGCGGCCAACGGGCAGCTTGTTGGCCCACACGTAGTTGAGGGCGCGAGTGTTCCAGAACAAGAAAGAGGGGAAGACCACGTAGACCCGGGCCGCGAAGTCGTCGCCGGCCTTGCTGCGGCCGTCGCCCCCCGGCAGAGTGCCCTGAATCTTCCAGGACCAGGAGAGCATGGGGGTCTGGGCCGGGTCGGCCTTAATTTCCTTGATCAGGGCCGAGGCGCTGGCCTCACTCACCGCCTTGAGCACCTTGCGGCCGTCCATCTCCACCAGGCTGTAGGTGGTAAGGCCTTTGAACTCTTTGGTCTCCCAACCGGCCAGGTCGCCCGCGCTGAAATGGCCCACCACGACCACCCCGGCCGCAGCCCCCAAAGCCAGGGCGGCCAGGGCCAGCAGGGTGATCCCCAGCAGGCGTTTCATTGCTTGTCCGTATGCTCCGGCCCCTGGGCCACCAGGCCGGTGCAGGAGCAGTGGATCACCGCCCCCTCCCAAGGCCCGCCGGGGCACACCGCCGCGCGCATGGCCTCCCAGCCGGGACAACCCCGGCACAGCAGGCGATCCTTGCCCAGGCAGGGGGGCGCGGCGGCGCGGCGCAATACGGTGAGTACGGGTTGGTTTTTCATGCTGCTAATTTTAGCATCATTTGCCATGCCCGGCCTCCGCCGTGGAGCTCTTGTGCCGCACCAGCAAGACCAGGCGCAGACGGCCCTGGGTGTGGGGCACCCGGAGGGAATAGCCCATTTTGGGGCTGGTCATCAGGGCCCCGTTGTGGGGGGGCTGGGCCGCGGCCTCCTGGGCCAGCTTGAAGATCTCGGCCAAGGCTTTGGGCGGGTAGGCCCCCCGGCCGGCCGCCTCCACCAGTTGGCCCACCTCGGGCCGGGTGGTCAGGGCCGCATCCGTGGCCGCGCTCAAGGCCCCCTTGGGACCGGCCGCCTTGATCATCATCACCGGGCCGGGCTCATTGCCCAGGCCCTGGGGCAGGCTCACCCACAGGCTCACCCCATCCAAGGGCTTCTGGTAGAGCAGCTCGCCCTTGTGCTGGGCGGCCGCCTGGCCGAAGCCCAACTGCTTGAGCAGGGCGGGCAGGGGTTCGTCGGCCGGGGAGGAGCAGGCGGCGGCCAAAAGCAGGGCCGCCAAAAGGATGAGACAGGAGCGCAGTCGCAAGGCATGGCCTCCAAACGGGGGACTAGGGTGGCAACGCCTTTATATTACACCCCGGCCGCTCCGCTGGGGCAGATAGCGGAGCGGCCGGGGCGGGGAGGTGGGCTACTCGTTACTCTTATACACGTCAAGGCCTAACCGACGCCGCCAACGCACCCAACACCGGCACAGCCAGGCATCGTAAGGCAAGGCGCCGGGCGAAGGAGGGACGCAGGCGTAGTCTACCTACGCCGAGGACCGAGCGAGGCCGGCAACGCAGCCATGCGGGGTCTGGCGAAGCCGACCGCGCTTAGTCGCGGCTCTCAGCTAAAAACATCTCCTTCAGCTTATACTTCTCCACCTTGTAGGTGGGGGTCTGGGGCAAGGACTCCACGAAGCGCAAGTGGCGGGGCCGCATGTAGGCGGGCATCTCCCGGTCCAGCCAGGGGCGCAGCTCGGTCTCGTCCAGCTCGTGGCCCTGGTCCACCACGATGTAGACCACGATGTCGTCCTCCAGGCCCTCGGAGGCGGGCACCGGGAAGGCGGCGGACATGCGCACCTTGGGGTGGGTGTTGATCACGTCCTCCACCTGGAAGGAGCTGATGTTCTCGCCCTTGACCCGGATGAAGCCGCCCATGCGGTCCACGAAGTAGAACATGCCCTGCTCGTCGTAGCGCGCGCCGTCGCCGGTATGGAACCAGAAGTTGCGGTTGGTGGCCACGGTGGCCTCGGGCTTGTTGAAGTATTCGTTCAGAAGCACGTAGGGCAAACGGGGCCTGAGGCAGATCTGGCCGTACTCGCCTGGCTCCATCTCCTGGTCGTGCTCATCCAGGATGGCCACCCGGTGCAGCATGCAGGCGTTGCCCATGTAGCCCTTGGGTATCTCCTTGTGGCCGGGGATGATGGGCATGCCCAGCTCCTGGGCCACCTGGTAGACCTCCTCCTTGGAGTAGCCCTTGGCGAACTCCGGCGGGATGCCCCCGCCGTTCACCGACTCGTCGATGATGCCCGCGCACACGTAGCCCACCTCGGTGGCCCCGTAGCCCACGTTTACGAAGTCCAGGCCGAAGCGCTGGGCGAAAACGTGGTGGTACTCGGGCAGGGGCTGCATGTGCACCCGGCGCAGGGTGTTTTCCCGGTCGTCGGGCTTGGGCTCGGCTTTGAGCAGCCAGGGCATCATCACGTCCAACAAGAGGGCCACGCTGGCCCCGCTCACCTTGACGCGCCGCCAGAAGTCGCTGGCGCTGAAGCGGTCCCACAACGACACGGTGCAGCCCCGCCAGGCGGCGCGGCCCACCAGGGAGAAGGCCCCGCCGATGTGGTACATGGGCAGGTCGCAGTAGGCCACGTCGTCCGGGTGCAGCATACGCACCCCGTAGTAGCAGTAGTTCTGCATCCAGCGGAAGGACTGCACCACCCCCTTGGGCGGGCCGGTGGTGCCGGAGGTGTAGACGATGTTGGCCGTGTCCCAGAAGTTGATCTCCACGCCGGGGTTGGTGGGGTTGCCCTCCAACAGGTCGGCGAAGGCTATCTCCTCAAAGGGCGGCTCCAGGCGCAGCCCGGCGGTCTCGGGGTTGTAGTCGTGCTCCAGGGGGGTGGGGCGATGGATCACCACCTTGGTGAAGGGCAACTCGTCCTTGATCTGGTTGAGCAAGGGCTCACGGCCGCTCTCGGTGATCAGCAGCTTGGGCCCGGTGTCGCTGAGCTGGTAGGAGAGCAGGCGGCCCTTGTACAGAAAGTTGATGGGGCAGAACACCGCCCCCAGCTTCCACAGGGCGTACATGGACAGCACCGTGACCCAGGGGTTCTTGAGAAACAGGCTGACCCGGTCCCCCTTGGACACTCCCATGCCCCTCAGGTTGTGGGCCACGCAGTTGGCCAGGCGGTTGAACTGGGCGTAGGTGTAGGAGGCGTCCTCCTCGCCGTAGTAGATGAACAGCTTGTCCGGCCGGGTGGCGGCCCACTGCTCCACCTTCTCCACGATAAGGCCCATGGCGGCCAGTTTTTCATTCAGCTCCCGGGTATCCATCGGTTGCTTCTCCTGGGTTGGCCCGGCGGCCTGGGCGGCCGAGCGTGGGGCGTTGAGTTCGCCCGTATATTTCATGAAGGCAGCGCGTCCGGCTGCGCCAGCCACCGGCATACTGCGTTGCCGACTACGCTCGTGCCTCGACGTAGCCTTGGCTACGCCTTCGCCCCTCGCTTGCCTGACGCCTTGTCTGCCAACGGCTGGCTGTGCCGGGCCTGGTACAACCTGTGGCCCGATAAGGGCGATACTCTTTTCATATGGACCCCATAAATACCGGTTTGTTATTCATCGCCGCACTACCTTCACGAAATAGCCGGACTACTTTTCCTCGGATGCCAGGTACTGCATGAGGTCCTGATAGGTGTTGGGCAGTTGAGGAGAAAATCGCAAATAACTGGAAGTGGGGTAGCGCATGCCGAAGCGATGGGTGTCCTCCAGGCCGGTGACCACCTCATCCAGCTTGGCCGCCGGAATGGTGAAGGCCATCTCGTCGTCCTGGGTGAGGGCGAAGATGCGGTCGCCCGCCCCGCACACCACCATCTGGCACTCGCCGGTGATGAGCGCCTTGCTCACGTAGGTGCCGCAGCCCACCGCGCCCAGGCTGTTAGAAACCACCGCATCGCCGGTCATGTAGATCACCGCCTGCACCAGGCGCATCATCTGGGCCGGGTTGCCGTAGATGATGACAAGCTGGGGCTCGAACTCGGCCTCGGCCAGGGGCGAGGCCATGATGTAGGCGTAGCGGCCATGCTCCAGCTTGGGCAGGTTGGCCGCGATCTTGGCCCGGGCCTGTTTGCTGCGCACCCAGAAGGGCACCTCGGCCTCGCCGGACATGTAGCGGTCCTTGGGGGGCACGAAGCCCATGGCCAACGCCCCCAGGGGGCAGGTCATCTCCTCGGGGCCCAGGAGCACCTTCCAGCCGTAGCGCCGGGCCAGGGACACCCCCTGGCACAGGGGCATGGGGGTGCGCTTTTTCTTCATGGCCTCGAAGGCCTCGGGAAGCTCCTCGCCCTTTTCGGCCATGCGCAGAGCCACGGGGAAGGTCTGCAGGCGCAGGAACTTGTTCAGCTTGTCCGTGATCGCTTCGTAATCAGGCATGGGACTCCTCCTACTAGGCCGCGCTTTCGGGCAGGGCCACTTGGGCGGTGCCCGCGGCGACCTCCTCACCCCGCTGGTTGGTGCATTGCAAATCCAAATTGACCACCGCCCGGCCGTCCAGGCGCTCCTTGGAGGCCACCTTGCCTCCCAGCCAGGCGATGTCCCCGAAGCGCACGAAACCGCTCAGCCGGACCTCCAGACTCAACAGGCGGCCCGCGTCGCCCATCCAGTCGGTCACCGGATGGGTGAACCAGGCCACCCGCTGAAAGCCGATATCCATGGGCAAAGGCGAGCCCATGAGGATGCGCGCCCCGTCCGGGTCCATGTGGCTCATGGCGATGGGCTCTGGCGCGCCGCTGGCCGGATCGATGTAGGCCAGGCCGGGGTTGTCCAACAGGTGCATGAGCTTGGGGCCGTGGGCCAGGGCCGCCCGGTGCCAGGCTATGCCCGTGGACCAGGCCACCATGTCCGACAACGACAGGGGGCCCTTGATCACCGGGGCCACCTCGTCGCCCACGGCCACGTCCCGCCAAAAGCGCTCCTCGCGGCCCCGGGGCTTCTCGGCCCGGATGGCCTCGTAAACCTCGGCCAGCTTCTCGGAGCTGTAGGGCTCGCGCTGGAGCGCCGCCGGGGCGGCCTCGCCCGAGGGCTCCTTCTTCTTGCCCCCGCCCAGCTTCACCTGGGAGCGCATCATGTCCCAGCGGCAGGAGCCGGCCACCTCGCCGCGCTGGTTGCGGTAGCGCAGCACCCCCTGCTGGAACACCCGCACCGGCTGGCCGGGCTCGGTCTTGTCGGCCAGGGGCAGCAACTCGTTGTCCACGGTGAAGCTGTCCCCGGCGCGCATCACCCCGTTCCACTCCCAGCGGGCCCCCACGAAGAAGGCGATGAGCCCGGGCAGGCCCAGGATGGCCTGGCCCTCGCACACCGCGTTAAGAAAGGCGGGCGGGGCCAAAAGGCCGCCCCACTCGGTGGAGGCGGCGTAGTCCGGGTCGCACCACAGGGGGTTCAGGTCGCCCAGTCCCTGGGCGAACTGGCGTATGGCCTCGGGAGTGGCCACCCGCTGGCTCACCGGGGCCCTGAGCACCGCGCCCTCCATGCGCTCGCGGTACTTGGCCAGGCCCCGCTCGATAATCTGGCTAATGTCCGGTCGGCTCACCGGCTCCTCCCTATTTGAAAACGCCTTGTTCATCCAGGCGCTGGTATTCCTCGCGTCCCAGGCCCAGCAGGCCCAGGCATATCTCCTCGGTGTGCTCGCCAAGGCAAGGAGAGCGCTCCACGTTCTGGGGAGAGGCGGAGAACTCCATGGAGTGGGCGGCGTAGTCCACCTGGCCCATCACCGGATGCTCCCGCCGGGAGAAGTACTGGTCGTAAACCAGCTGGGGGTCTTCCCCCAGGTCGCGGCCGTCGTTGGCCACCCCGGCGGGCACCTGGAGCGCCTGCAAAAGCTCCATCACCTCGTGGTCCTCACGGGTGGCGGTCCACTGGGCGATGCGCTGGTCCAGTTCCTCGGCCCGGTCCAGGCGGCCCTCCAGGCGCTCCAGCTCCGGGTCCAAGGCCCACTCCGGCGAGCCCATGGCGTGCACCAGGCCCTTCCATTGCCGGTCGTCCATCACCGTGATGGCCACCCAGCGGTCCTTGCCCGCGCAGGGGTAAACCCCGTGAGGCGCGGCCTCGGGGTCGCGGTTGCCCGCCCGCTGGGCCACCCGCCCGGTGAGGGCGTAGTTGAGCAGGGCCGGGGCCACGAACTGCACGCTGGCCTCCAACTGGGCCGCGTCCAGGTACACGCCTTGGCCGGTGCGCCGCCGGTGGTCCAGGGCGCTGACGATGGCCAGCAAATTGAGGCGAGGCACCAGGTAGTCGGTGTAGGAGCCGTAGGGGCCGCAGGGCTTGCGGTCCGGCCAGCCGCAGTGGTAGGTGAGCCCGCTGATGGCGGTGAGCGGCACACCGTAGCCGGGCATGGAGCGCAGGGCCCCGGTCTGGCCGTACATGCAGGAGCTGAGCATGATCAGGTCCGGCCTCACCTTGACCAGGTCCTCGTAGCCCAGGCCCCACTTGGCCATGACCCCGGCGGTGTAGCTGTCCAGCACCACGTCGGCACCGGCCACCAGCTTCAGGGCCAGCTCCTTCCCCTGGGGGTGCTTAAGGTTCAGGGCGATGCTCTTCTTGCTGGCGTTCTCCCGCCCGAAGAACAGGGAGTTGTCCAGGTTCACCTTGTCGTCCTTGAAGGGCGTCATGGAGCGGATGATGTCGGGCCGGGTGCGGGTCTCCACCTTGATCACCTCGGCCCCGAAGCCGCCCGCCCAGGAGGTGGTGAGAGGCCCCACCACCGCCCAGCCGAACTCCACCATGCGCACGCCTTGCAGGATGGGCGTCTGCTTTTCCATGCCTAGCGCCCCCCTTCCAGGCCCAGGGGAGCCAAAATCTCCTGGTTGTGCTGGCCCAGGGTGGGAGCGGCCCCCCGCACCAGGCAAAGGCCCTCGTCGGTCTTCACGAAAGGCCCGGGCAGGGTCAGCTCCTGCTCGAAGGCGGGATGGGCCAGGCGCACCCAGAAGCCCCGTTCCTTGAGCTGGGCCTCGGCCAGGACCCCGGAGGCGTCGTTGACCGGGTAGACCATCACCCGCCGCCTGACCCCCTCGTCCCAAAGCTCTCTCTGGGTGTGCGCCGCGAAAAATGCGGCCACCGGCTCCACCACGCCCTGGTCCACCTCCTGCTGGGGAGTGTGGCCGATGCTGAACTTGGGCCAGTCCATGGCCTTCATGTACTCGCTGCCCATGCCCTCGTCGTCCATCCACTTGGTAAGGGCGGGGTTGCTCACCGCGCCCATCTGCCCACCAAAGAGGTAGAAGGCCACGAAGCCGTCGGCGCAGGGCCAGATCAGGGGAGTGGTGGTGCCCATGGGCGGGATGCGCAGAGCGCTTCCCTGACGCTTGAGCACCCGGCCCCGGGCGTCCCACAGGATGTGTGCGGCGTAGGCCACCCGCTCCAGGGCCTTCAGCGCCGAGACCACCACCCGCTGCCCCTGGCCGGTGCGGCCCCGGTGGAACAGGGCCATGGCCGCCCCGGTGGCCGCGTCGGCCCCGGCGTGCAGCCAGGACTGGGGCAGGCTGATGCGCACCGGGGGGCGGTCGGGGTCGCCGCAGATGTAAATGAGGCCCGAAAGGGCCCAGATCACCAGGTCGCTGGCCACGAAGTCGCGGTAGGGGCCGTCCTCGCCAAAGGCGGTGATGGAGGCCATGACCAGCTCCGGCCGCGCCCGGCACAGCTCCCGGTAGCCCAGGCCCATATCCTCCAGGCAGCCCGGCGGGTAGGCCTCCACCACCACGTCGGCGGTGGCCGCCAGCTCCAGGAACAGGTCGCGCCCCTTGTAGGTCTCCAGGTCCAGGATCACGCTTTTCTTGCCGGTGTTCATGGCCTGCCACAAGAGGGAGGCCTCCACGGGGTCCACCCCCGGGGCCATGGGCCCCATCAGGCGCGCCGGATCGCCGCCGGGCGGCTCCACCTTGATCACCTCGGCCCCCATGTCGGCCAAGAGCTTGCCCGCGAACAGGCTCTCCTGGCCGGCCAGCTCCAGCACCCGGTAGCCGCTCAGAAATCCCGCGCCCACCGGAGCCGCCCCCTCCACTCGACGGTCCTGCCGCAACACGGCCCCCTTACTTACCCATCATGGTGTCAGGCAGCCACAGCGTGATCTCCGGCCAAATAATGAGCACGGCCAGAGTCAGGATGTCCATGGCCACGAACCAGGCCACGCCCCGGAAAATGGTTTCCAGGGGAATGGTGTCGCCCACCACGCCCTTGATCACGTAGACGTTGAGCCCCACCGGGGGAGTGACCAGGCCGATCTCCAGGTACTTGATCATGATGATGCCGAACCACACCGGCGAGAAGCCCAGCTGGTCCATCACCGGGAAGACGATGGGCAGGGTGAGGAGCATCACCCCGATGGAGTCCAGGAACATGCCCAACAGGATGTAGACCAGGCTTATGCCCGCCAGCACCACCATGGGGTGCACCTTCATGGCCAAAATGCTCTCGCAGATGGCGTTGGGCAGGTCGCTGATGCCGATGAACTTGGTGAAGAACACCGCCCCCAGGGCGATGGCGAAGATCTGGGAGGTGCTGCGCACCGTGTCGCCCATGGAGCTTTTCAGGGTGGGCCAGTTGATCTTGCCGCTGATCAGGGCCACCGCGAAGGCACCGGCCGCGCCCACGCCGCCCGCCTCGGTGGGGGTGAACAGGCCAAAATAAATACCCCCGATCACCAGCACGAACAGGGAGATGATGCCCCAGGTGCCCTTGAGGGAGGCCAGGCGCTGCCTCCAGGTGACGCTTTCGGCCACCGGCGGGCACAGCTTCTTGTTGGCCATGGCCCGCACCAGGATCATGGCCATGTAGATGAGCGCCGAAAGCACGCCGGGGATGAAACCGGCGATCAGAAGACGGCCGATGGAGGTCTCGGTGAGCGCCCCGTAGAGGATCAAGAGGATGCTGGGCGGTATCAACGAGCCGATGGTGCCCGCCGCGGCCACCGCGCCGCTGGACAGGCCCTTGTCGTACTTGTGCTCCAGCATCTCGGGGATGGCCACCTTGCCCATCATGGCCGCCGTGGCCAGGGAAGACCCGCTGGCTGCGGCAAAGGCGGCGCAACCGGCCACCGAGGCGATGGCCAGGCCGCCGGGCACCCGGGAGAGCCAGTAGCGGGCGGTCTTGTACACGTCCTTGGTCAGCCCGGCGTGGTGGGCCAGATAGCCCATCAGCAGGAACAGGGGAATGGTGGTCAGGATGAAGTTGGCGATGAAGCTGAATGGGATGAGCCCCAAGAGCCCTCCGGTGGCCTGCCAGCCCATGATCTGCCAGTAGCCTGCCACGCCAACTATGGTCAGGGCGAAGGCCACGTGCACCCTGAAGGCGATGAGCAGCAGAACCACTCCCACCCCGATGAGCCCAACCATCCAGCTATCCATGGTGCGCCTCCTGCTGCTGGGTATCTTCCCGGCCCATGATCACCGGCACCCGCTCCAGGGCGTCCAAAAGCAGCTCGATGCAAAAGGCCAGGCAGCCGATGGGGATAATCCACTTGCTGATCCACACCGGCATGTCGATGATCCCCGAGATGTACTCGCGCACCTCGGTGGCCATGATGGCCCGCTGCAGGCTGTAGATTCCGATGAGTCCGTAGGCCACGAAACCTATGAGCAGGGAGAAGGCGTCCAGCACCGCCTTGAACCGCGAGGACAGGCGCTCTGTGAACAGGGTGATGAACACGTGCTCTTTTTTGCGCTGCACATAGGCCAAGGGGAAGAAGACCACCGCCACCATGATGAAATAGCTGTTTATCTCGAACACGGCGGGTATGGGGCTGTTGAAGATGTAGCGGCCTATGACGTCGGCGGTGACCAGGAACATCATGGGCAGCATGAGCAATACCGCCACGCCGGTTAACAGGCTCACGAGGGGGTTAAAGACGCGGCGAACCCCTGCCAAGAATGCTTGGGCGGACACGGTTAATCCTGCCTGCGATGGGTTGCGGAGCTTGTGCCCCGGTCCCGGAGCGCGGGCTCCGGGACCGGGCGCGTGCCTTGAGGGCTCGGTCTACTTGCCCCAGGGGTACCCCTTGGACTCGACCTGCTTCTTGTACTTGTCCGCCAGGGACAGGAAGGTCTGCTGGGTCTTGGTGCCCGGCAATCCCTTTTCGTCCATGGCCTTGGCCCAGGCGTCCATGAAGGGCTTGGCCGCGGCCAGCCACTTGGCCCTTTGCTCCTGGTTCAGGGACAGGAACTTCATGCCCTTCTTCTCGCCCAAGGGGATGACCTTCTTCCGCACGTCGATGAGGCCCTTGGCATAGCGGTCCACGAACTCGGCGCTGACCTCGTTGAAGACCTTCTTAAGCTCTGGGCTGAAGCTGTTGTACAGTTGCAGGTTGATGGCCAGGCCGTAGGAGCACAGCTCGCCCGCGTTGATCACGCTGTAGTACTTGATGACGTCCCAGTGCTTGTAGGCCTCCAGGATGAAGAAGTAGCTCTGGGTGGCGTCGGCGGTGCCGCGCATCAGGGCCTCGTAAACCTCGCCCTGGGTCAGCTTGATGGGCACCGCGTTGACCGACTTCCAGAACTTGGCCCACTGGCCGCCCGCGAAGCGGATCTTCATGCCCTCGGTATCGGCGGGCACGAACACCTCTTTCTTGGTGGTGCCCAGCTGGGTCATGCCGGTGACGAAGGGGGCCAGCACCTTGACGTTGTACTTGGCCAGCTCGTCGATGAGCGGCTTGTAGCTCTTGAACATCTCGCGCATGGTGGCCAGGCCCACATAGGGGTCGTCATGGCTGAAAGGCGGGTCGCCCACGGTCCACAGGGGAGTCTTGGCCGGGTGGTAGATGCCCCAGGCGCCGCCCAGGTCGGCGGTGCGCGCCCCGATGCCCTCCATGGCGTCGCCGGGTTTGAGCAGGGCGCCGGACCAGAAGAACTTGATCTGCACCTTGCCCTGGGAGCGCTTTTCAATCTCGGACGCCCACCACTTCACCGCCTCGGCCCTGACGCCCTTGGGCGCGCCCTGGGCGGCGTAGCGCAGCACCAGTGGTTTATCCGCGGACCAGGCCGCTCCCGCGCCCAGGCCCACCCACAGGCCCAGGGCCAATACCAGCGTCACTATGCTGGACAGCTTTACCCTCATGACATTCCCTCCCTTTTGGCCCGCCACGGTGTTGCGCCGCGGCCGGGCCGGTTTGGCATCAGACCTCGCCCCCCGACTGGGGCTCTTCTTTTGGTCGCCGCCACAGGAGGCGGCGGTGTCAGGCTTCTTCCTGGTCCACCTGGTGCAGGCGCTCGCGCACCTCGGTGAGGTGGGCTTCCAGCAGGCTCTGGGCCTTGGCCCGGTCGCCCTGCTCGATGGCCTCCAAGAGCTGCTCGTGGGCCATGACCACCTTTTCCGAGGTTTCCAGGCTGGCCGGCACCCTGGTCAGGAAGTCCAGGTGCACCGCCATGATCGATTCCAGGACCATGACGAATACCGGGTTGCCGGTGGCCTTGGCCAAGAGCCCGTGGAACTGGGCGTTGGCCTCGGTGGCCAGGCGTCCGGCCTTGATGAGCTTGTTGGCTTGGCCCACGTTGGCCCTGAGCTTTTCCAAGTCGTCCTTGGTGGCGTTGGTCAGGGCGTAGTCCAGGATGATGCGCTCCACCTCCAGGCGGGCCTGAGTGATGGCCTCAATGCCCACCCGCCGCATGCGGAAGGCGTCGATGAATAGGTCGCTGATGCGCCGGAGGATGGTGTCCTTGATGATGGTGCCCCCGCCGCCGCCGCGCTGCACGGTGATGAATCCGGACAGCTCCAGCAGGCGCAGGGCCTCTCGAATGGTCTGCCGGCCCACGTTGAATTGCTGGGCCAGTTGGGTTTCAGGAGGGAGTCGGTCGCCCACCTTGAGGGTGCCGTCCAAGATCAATTCCTTGATGTTGGAGGAGACCTCTTCGAAGGTGCGCTTGTTCTTGACCGGGGTGAAGAGCTGTTGGCTGGCGCTGGCTTTTCCCTGGCTCATGCTCTTACCTTCCCGGGGTTGGACGTGCGTCCATATGATTGTCAGACTTTCGTACTATCATGAATAACCGAGGCGGGTTCACGATGTCAACCACTTTTATTCTCCTTTAAAGTAAGCTAGTTACATTACAGGATCGCAAAAGGGCCCTGCCAAGGGCCGATTGCGCCAGTAAGGCTGGCGGGGCTCGCCGGCAAAAATTGACGGGCACGACCGGCGGCAACCCCGCCGGTGGAGCGAGACGCCGGGGCCAGGCCAACCCGTGCCAAGCAGTCCTGAAACGATCTGAATTCACCCCGGCGACTCCTTCACTCCAAGGCCCCCGCCTGCTCCAGGCGGGCGTACTCCTCCTGGTCCATACCCAACAGGCCCAGGCAAATCTCCCGGGTGTGCTCGCCCAGGCAGGGGGAGCGCCCCACCCGCTGGGGTGCGGCGGAAAAGGTGAGCGAGTGGCCCGCGTAGTCCACCTGGCCCATCACCGGATGCTCGCGCCGGGCGTAGTGGCCGTCAAAGACGATCTGGGGGTCATGGCCCAGGTCGCGGCCATCGTTGGCCGCCCCGGCGGGCACCTTCATCCCCTGCAACAACTCCATCACCGCCCTGGCCTCCTGGGGGCGGGTCCACTGGGCGATACGCTGGTCCAGCTCCTCGGCCCGGGCCAGGCGGCCCTGGGCTTGGGCCAGCTCCGGGTCCAAGGCCCAATCCGGCGAGCCCATGGCCCGCACCAGGCCCTCCCACTGCTCATCGGTGAATACGGTGAGGCCACCCAGCGGTCCCTGCCCGCGCAGGGGTAGACCCCATGGGGAGCGGCCTGGGAGTCTTGGTTGCCCACGCGGGTGGGCGCCTCGCCGGTCAGGGCCGCCTGTAACAGAACCGGGGCCACGAACTGCGCCCCGGCCTCCAACTGGGCAGCGTCCATATACACCCCCCGGCCGGTGCGTTGCCGGTGGTCCAGGGCGGCGGCGATGGCCAGCAGGTTGAGGCGAGGCACCAGGTAGTCGGTGTAGGCCCCATAGGGCCCGCAGGGCGCCCGGTCCGGCCAACCGGTCAGGTGGGTCAGGCCGCACAGGGCGGTGAGCGGCATGCCGTAGCCGGGCATGGAGCGCAGATCGCCGCTCTGGCCGTACATGCACGAGGAGAGCATGATCAGGTCCGATTTCACCTGGACCAAGTCCTGGTAAGCCAGGCCCAACTTGGCCATGGCCCCGGAGGTGTAGCTCTCCAGCACCACGTCGCAGCGGGCAACCAAGCTGAGAGCCACCTCCCGGCCCTGGGGATGCTTCAGGTTCAGGGTGATGCTTTTCTTGCCGGCGTTCTCCCGGGCGAAGAAATGGGAGTTGTTCAAATCCGCCTTGTCGTTCTTAAAGGGAGTGAAGGAACGAATGATATCCGGCCTAGTGCGGGTTTCCACCTTGATCACCTCGGCTCCGTAGCCGCTCGCCCAAGAGGTGGTGAGATGACCGGCCACGGCCCAACCGAACTCCAGGATGCGTACGCCCTCCAAAATGGCCATCTGTTTTGCCACGGCTACACCACCCCTGCCTCGCCCAGGGCGGCAAACACCCGGTCATTGTGCTGGCCCAGGGTGGGGGCCGGGCCGCCCACTCGGCAAAGGCCTTCCTCGGTCTTGATGAAAGCTCCGGGCAGGGTCAGCTCTTGGGCAAAGGCGGGATGGGCCAGGCGCACCCAAAAGCCCCGCTGGGCCAGTTGGGCGTCGGCCAGGACCCCGTGGGCATCGTTGACCGGGTAGACCATCACCCGCCGCTTGACGCCTTGTTCCCATAGCTCTCGCTGGGTGTGGCGGGCGAAGAAGGCGGCCACCGGCTCCACCAGCCCCCGGTCCGCCTCCTCCTGGGGAGTGTGGCCCAGGTCCAGATTGG
>Ga0180016_100101_pt1 | contig 35298 bp, 47 predicted proteins | sample KR46_M_MetaG_FD_129673 | JGI IMG/M metagenome (GOLD analysis project Ga0180016, IMG submission 129673) | Groundwater microbial communities from the Olkiluoto Island deep subsurface site, Finland - KR46_M_MetaG | ecosystem: Environmental > Aquatic > Deep subsurface > Groundwater | place: Finland... | reverse complement strand
TTACCTGGGCTGCAACCAGATCTTCTCCGACATCATGGGCGTGAGTTCGGAAGAGTTACTCGGGAGGAGCGCAGCTGATTTCTGGCCCGACCTGGCCGAACTCTACGAGAAAAGCGACCGCGACCTGCTGCAGGAGAACCGCAAGATCACGTATGAAGCAACGATTCGCAACAAAGAAGGCGTGTTGCGCGAGGTTATCTTCGCCAAACAGATTTTTTTCGACGAATTAAAGAACGCCGAAGGCATCATCGGCTCCTTTGTGGACATCACGGAACGCAACCTCGCCGCCAAGGAAACCCAGCGCTTACGCACCCTGCTGGCCAACATCATCGACTCCATGCCGTCCATGCTCATCGGCGTCGACGCCGACGGTCGCATCGCGCAATGGAATCAGCAGGCCGCACTGGTCACCGGCGTGAACGAACACGATGCGCAGGGGCGCCTCCTGGGCCAGGTAGTTCCCTGGCTTGCCTCCGAAATGACCAAGGTCAGCCAATCCATTGCCAGCAAGAAGCCTTTTTTCGAGGGCAAACTGAGCAGAATAGAAGGCGGCGAAACCCTGTACGAGGATGTGACCATCTATCCTCTGATCACCAACGGCGTGGAGGGGGCGGTCATCCGCATTGACGACGTGACCGATAAGGTCCGCATCGAGGAGGTGCTGATCCAGTCGGAGAAGATGCTCTCCGTCGGCGGCCTGGCCGCCGGTATGGCCCACGAGATCAACAATCCTCTGGCTTCCATCATGGGCAACGCCCAGGTCCTGGAAACCAGGCTGCTCACGCCCTTGCCCCAGAACGAGGAGGCGGCGCGCGAGGCAGGCATCACGCTAGAGGCACTGCGCGACTATCTGGAAAAACGGGGCATTCCGAAGATGATTCATTCCCTGCGCAGTTCCGGGGCGCAAGCCGCACAGATCGTCAGCAACATGCTCAGCTTCAGCCGCAAGAGCGAGCCCATGCTCGTGCCGGAGGATATCACGGAGATTCTGGAGAAGACGCTCGATCTGGCCAGCACCGATTACGACCTGAAAAAGAACTACGACTTCAAGAAAATACGGATCGTGCGCGAGTACGAGGCCGGATTGCCGAAAATACACGGCTCGGCGAGCAAGCTGCAGCAGGTGTTTCTGAACCTGCTGCGCAATGGGGCTGAAGCCATGGGTGAAAAAACGTACCCTAAAGGGGATGGGCCCAGTTTCATCCTGCGGGCGAAGCGGAACGCGCCATGGGTGCGCATTGAACTCGAAGACAACGGCCCCGGGCTTGAGGAACCGGTGCGCAAACGGATCTTCGAGCCGTTCTTCACCACCAAATCCGTGGGCAAAGGCACCGGGCTCGGGTTGTCCGTGTCCTATTTCATCATCACCGAGGAACATGCCGGCATAATGAGCGTGCAGACGGCCCACGCGGGATGGACGAGGTTCGTCATCGACCTGCCGATGGCGTTGGCTTCCAAATGAAAACGGCAGGCCCGAGAGCCTGCCGTTCGATTCTGGCGTGATAGCGTATTTTTTTAGCGGGCGTAGACTTTGAGTGTGTCTCCGGGCCGGATATGTGTGTTCCTGGCCAGCTTGTTCCAGCTCTGCAATTCCGACGGCGTCACCCCGAAACGCTTGGCGATGCCCCACAGGCTGTCTCCCTGACGCACCCGGTAACTGACCAATTCGTTGCGCACGGCATCGGTCTGGGCCTTGGCGGTTCTCGTTTCGACGCTTCCCGCATCAGGCACGAACAGCTTCTGACCCACTTTCAGGGTCGCGGAGCTCTGCAAACCGTTGGCCTTGAGCAGCGAAGACGGGTCGACCTTGAACTGTTTGGCTATGGACCAGATCGAATCACCCTGGCGAACAAGATAATTGGCCCTTTTGGAAGCCCACATTTTGGCGTCGGCCACGGAGGATCCTTTCGCCTGTCCGGGGATACGCAGGGATTGCCCGACCTTGAGGTTTTTGGTCTTGCCGCCGGCGTTGACTATCTGCAGGTCCGCCACCGGGATGTTATACTTTTTGGAAATTCCCCACCACGTGTCGCCCGGCTTGACTCGATAGGAGGCGTACTGCGTCTGCCTGGGGGTCACCGGACGCTTGAGGAAGTCCTGGGCCTTGGCCACCAGATGGCCGGGAACGGCCACGTTGACCGATCTGGACGGGGGCGCTTCCTGTTTGCGGAAAGAGGGATTGAGCTCGCGAAAAGACTTCCAGTCCATGCCCAGGCCGCTGGACAGGGCCAGCAGATCGGTTCCGGGTTTGGCCTTGAGCTGCACGGGTGCGGCGGTGCGCTTTTCCATGTCCAGGGATGCAAAGCCCAGCTGCTCCAGGTTCCTGGCGACCTTGACCAGGGCCAGGAACTTGGGGACATAAAGCTTGGTTTCCTGCTTCAAATCTTCGGAAGCCTCGCACAGGCTAAAAAAGTCCGCGGTGCCCGTCTTCTTCAGGGCTCGGCCAATGGCACCCTCGCCTGCATTGTAGGCGGCCAGCGCCAGGGACCAGTCACCGAAATCCGCATACAGTTTCTTCAGATACCGAATGGCGGCCTCGGTGGACTTGTAGGGGTCGCGGCGCTCGTCAACCCAGCTGTCAACGACCAGCCCGTAGTTGATCGCGGTGCGCGGCATGAACTGCCACACGCCGCAAGCCCCCGCACGGGACACGGCGAACGTGTTGAAACCACTCTCGGCAAAGGGGAGGTAGATCAGGTCTTCGGGCAGCCCTTCGGCCAGGAAGCGCTCACGGATATGCGGCAGATAGAGCTGGGCTTTTTTGAGCCAGCCCTCCATGGTGCCGCGATGGAGGTGGGTGTAGTAGTGAAAATAGCGCTGGACATCCGCGTTTTCCTCGGTATCCAGACCGATATGAAGGGATATCTCCGTGTCGAGAATTTTTTGTTCCTCTGCAGACAGGGAATCCGCTTCGGGGATATCTTCCCGGTCCGTCAGAACGTCGAGGGGATCGACATCCTCGACCGGGCCAGCAATGTCCGAGGTCCTGTACCCGGATGCGGGCGTCGCATTCTGCGCTCGGCCCTGTCCGGCGTCCTGGCTCGCCACGCCGGGAACTCCGGGAACAGCAGGCCCTTGAGCCTTCTTGGCGGGCATACACCCGGCCAGGACCAACACGATGAGGAGCAGGACTCCACGTATATAAACTGTCAAAACAATCTCCTGGTCAAAAGTTGGCCACTTGCCCGATAATAATCGGACGAGCGAGATCGAGCATTTTGTCCTGCTACAGAAAAAAAAATTAAATTGCAAACCCGAACCATGGACACGAAATGGATCAGCCTCATTACGAAAAATCAGCCCTTGACACCCATCTCACCCCCGGCCGCAAGCCGGTTCTCGAACTTCTCCTTGCCAGGCCGCAAGCTCTGGACACGGTGTTCCTGGCCGAAGAGGCCCCGGGCCTGGGTGAAGTGATTGGCAAATGCCGGGAGCTTGGCGTGCGTTTCCGCAAGGTGCGCAGACAGGATCTGGACCGCATGTACCCCGGTAATCACCAGGGTGTGGTGGCCCGTCTGCGCGGCCGGCAGTTGGTCGAGTTGGATCAGCTTATAGCTCTGGCCGCCCAAAGCCCCTTCCCCCTCATCCTGGCCCTGGACCAGGTGCAGGACCCCGGGAACGTGGGCACCCTGGCCAGAACCCTGCTGGCCCTTGGCGGGGCGGGCCTGCTTTTTCCCAAGGACCGCACGGCCTTCATCGGCCCGGCGGCGGCCAAGGCGGCGGCCGGGGCGCTGGACAGCCTGCCCCTGTGCCAGGTGGTTAACCTGGCTCGGGCGCTCGATGCCTGCGCCGAAGCGGGAATGATGATTTACGGGTCGGGCACCGGACCGCAAAGCCAGAGCCTGTTTTCGGCTCAGCTGAGCTTTCCGGCGGTGCTGGTACTCGGCAACGAGGACAAGGGCATGCGGCCCAACGTGGGCAAACGTTGTACAGAGATGCTGTCCATCCCGATGCGGGGCGGATTCGATTCCCTGAACGTGGCCCAGGCCGGCGCCATGATCATGACGGAGATGCTGCGGCAGAGACTTTAAGGCAGAAGACTATTTGATATATTGCGGAAAATTGAGAAAAATTTCCTGCGTGAAGGTGATCATCTTGTCCATGATCCAGGGGAAGGATATGAGCAGTGCCAAAAAAACGGCGATGATCTTGGGCACAAACGTCAGGGTCATTTCCTGAATCTGCGTCGCAGCCTGAAGTATGCTGACAAATACGCCAACGGCGAGCCCCACGCCGAGCATGGGCAAGGCGATGATCAGGGTCAGTTCGATGGACTGGCGTGCGAAACCGATGATAAATTCTGGAGTCATGCTCCACTCCTGCTCAAGAACTACACGAAACTGTTGACAAGAGACCCGACGATCAGATTCCAGCCATCCACCATGACAAAAAGAAGAATCTTGAACGGCAGCGACACCATGACTGGCGGCAGCATCATCATGCCCATGGAAAGAAGTATGCTCGCTACGACCATGTCCAGAATGAGAAACGGGATGTAAATCAAAAATCCAATCTGAAATCCTGTCTTGAGTTCGCTGATCACATAGGCAGGAACAAGCACCATTGTCGGCACATCATCTCTGGTCTGCGGTCGCTCCAGGCCGGTGATTGAAAAGAATACGGACAGATCCTTTTCTCGGGTGTGCTTGAAAAGAAATTCCCGCAGAGGGGTCTCGGCCCGCTCCAAGGCCACGTCGTAGCCGATCTCTTCCTGCAGATAGGGCTGCAAGGCCGTGTCGTTGATGACACGCCCCGTGGGCAGCATGATGCACACGGTCATGAAGATGGCCAGGGACGCAAGCACCTGGTTGGGCGGCATCTGCTGAGTACCCAAGGCCTGGCGCAGGAAGTGGAAGACGATGATGATCCGGGTGAAGGAGGTGACCGTCAGCACAAAGGCCGGTGCCAGGGACAGCACCGTGAGCAGGGCCATGATTTCCAGGGCCACGGCCACTTTTTGCGGTTCGGCCTGGCCACTGGAAAGTTGCAGGGAAATGGAAGGGATGTTCGGCCCGTCGGCGGCCAGAAGCAAAAACGGGAAAAGGCAAAAAAACAGGCTAGGAAGGAGGATCCTCCCTATTTTCCTTGTCCAATGCGGTCTGAAAATCCGGGGTGACTTCATGGTCTGACTGGTGCTCCGCTATCAAGTTGATTCCACTGTCGGTGACGCCCAACACCAGAAGCTTATTCAAGAAGCGGACCACCACCAGTTGTTTGCGCGGTCCCAGAGACACTCTATCCTCGACCCGCAGCGTTGCCGAATGTCTGCCCTGCAGCCGGGCGGTCAGCCCGTAACGCTTCAGGAGGTTCAGCGCCAGAAAAATGAGCCCCAAAATGATCAGTAAGGCGGCCACCATCTTGAGCGACGCCAGCCCCAAACCTGCCCCGGCCCCTGTCAAAGTCGCGTTACCCAAGCTGCTTCACCCTCTCGATGGGGCTGATGATATCGGTCAGGCGCACCCCAAATTTCTCGTTGATAACCACCGCCTCACCGCGCGCTACCAGTTTGCCGTTGACAAGTATCTCCAAGGGTTCACCGGCCAGCTTGTTCAGTTCGATGACCGAGCCCTGTCCAAGCTGCAGCAGTTCATTGATAAGCAGCTTGGTGCTCCCCAGTTGGGCCGAAACCTCCAGAGGGATGTCCAGGATGAAGTCCAGATCCTTGCGCAGCCCTTCGGGTTTGGGTGCCTTGGCTTCAGCTGTCAAATCTTTGTATTCGAAGTCTTTGCTCTGGGCGGCGAGCTGCTTCTGCTTTTTGTCGTGCTGAATCTTTGTTTCCTCCTCGTCGGCCAGCGCCTTGGCCCACTCGTCGGCCAGGGCCTGATCGGAGCCACCCTTGTCCTGCTCCTCAAGCGCTGCACCCCAGGCGTCGGCAAGATCCTGTCCGCCAGCGCCGTCCGCCTCCGCCTCGTTCTGCTGTTCGAGGGCTGCGGCCCATTCTGCCGCCAGCTTGTCCTGATCTTCGACCATACCGTTCCCCTAATAATTGAGTTCCTGTTCTTTGACGATCCTGAAAGCCTTGTTTCCCTTGACGAATCCCGGAAGGCCATAAAATTTGAGTATCCCGTGGATGCGGCCCGTGAGCAGGTCATCTTCATCCTGGTCCAGCATGAGGATGTCGCCGGGCTTCATTTCCAGTAGCTGCCGCCCGGTGATCTGGGTCGTGCCGAAGGTCACGTTCAGATCGATGGGCGTCTCCATGAGCCGATCCCTGAACCGTGAAATCCAGGCATGGTCGATTTCGAGCCGCTCGGTCTGAAAGGCGGCGTAGAGCTTGGACCTGATCGGTTCGATGGTGGCGTAGGGCAAGGCCAGGACCATGGAGCCCAGGGCGTTTTCCAGTTCCACCTCGAAAGAAATGACCACCACCACGTCACTGGGCGGAACGATGGTGGCGAACTGGGGGTTGATCTCCGAGCGCAGGAGCTCGATGCTGACCTCGTGTACCGGACGCCAGGCGTCCTCCAGATTGGCCAGAATGATCTTGACGACCTTGACGATGATGGACTGCTCGATGGGCGTAAAGTCACGCCCTTCGATCTTGGGCTGACTGCCCGCACCGCCGAAAAAATTCTCCACCAGGGAAAAGACCAGCCGGGTGTCCACCACCAGCAGGGCGTTGCCTCGCAGGGGGTCGATCTTGAAGATATTGATGCTCGTTGGCACGGGCAGCGAGCGCATGAAATCCCCGAACTTGGACATATCGATGGAAATGGGGTTCACGTCCACCCGTTTGCGCATGGTGTTGGCCAGGGCGCTGGTGCACAGCCGCGAGAAGCGGTCGTTGATGATCTCGAGCACGGGCATGCGCCCGCGGATGATCCGGTCCTGGTTGGCCAGATCAAAGGACACGAAGCCGCTCGTATCGGCAGCCACCTCTTCTTCAGTCTCGATCTCCCCGCCCGAAATGCCGCGCAGGAGGGCATCGACCTCGTCCTGGTTAAGGATCTTGCTCATAGACTGTCCGCCAGTGGGTTACTGGACCACGAATTCCGTAAAATAGACATTGCTTACCTTGTTCTTGCCGATGATTTGGTTCAGTCGGTTCACGATGTCGTTCTTCAGCTCGATTTTCTTGTCCATGCTGCTGATGTCCTCGAAGGACTTGCTGGACAACAGGAGCAAGAGCGTATCCTTGACCCTGGGCATGGAGGCGGTAAGCTCCGCCGCTGCTGCGGCATTGGCCACTTCAACGTCCATGGTGGTTTTCAGGTATCTGCGGCCCATGGGGTCGGAAAGGTTGACCACAAAGGAATCAAGCGTGACCAGCTGTCCGCCCGGCGCTTCCTCGGCTTGTGTGGCGGCGCCCTCGCCGGTGGCGTTGACGTCGTCGTCAGCCTTTGGCTGCAGGAAGAACTTCCACGCCGCGAAACCGCCCCCGCCCAGGACAACCAGGACAACGACCAGTATGATGATGAGCTTGAGTTTACCTGGCTTCTTCTTTTCTTCTTTTTCCGGCGCAGGCGCTTTTTTGTCAGCCATATGTCCCCCTTGTGACGTCCATGCGAAAAACGGGCCTAAAGATACGTTCGACCCGTTGTTTTCAATAAAATTTCAACTCTTCTGTTCGTGGCGCGGCCTTCCGGCGTTGTGTTGTCCCCTAAAGGAAAAGCCTCTCCGTAGGCGGAGACCGTGAACCGCCGCGGCTCGAAACCCCGCTCCAGAAAGAAGGTCAGCACCGACATGGCCCGCTCAGAGGACAGCATATAATTGTCCTTTTGTCCTGCGGGGACGTTGTCCGTGTACCCGGCCACATTGACCGGCGTGGGCACGGTCGCCAGAAACTCGGCGAACCCGGACAGGATCCTGCGACTGTCCTGCGACAGGGCGCTCTCTCCGATGTCAAAAAGCAGACCGTCGGACAGGACGAGGGCGATCCCCTCCGGTCGCACCAGAACCTGCAGGTTCTCGTCCAGGGTGCTCCTGGCCATACCCTCGGGCAGAATTTCGTCTGGAAACAGCAGGTCTTTGATACGCTGCGGGTCGAGCAAGGCCTGCTCGGGATTCTCGATGACCTGCTGCATGAATTCGAACTTGGTCGCCACCCTGCCGGCACCCTTTTTCGGAGCCAGCCCCATGTCACCCACGAAATGGGAGACCACGTCGCGCAGGATGGATTTGTCCATGGACGACATGGACAAAAGCAGCACGAAAAAACTCAGCAGCAGAGTCATCAGGTCCGCAAAAGTGACCATCCACGATGCATTGGCCGGTGCCAGAGTGGGGCGTTTTCTCCGGCTGGCCATCACTCTGCTCCCGGCAGATCGAAGCGGAAAAGAAAATCCTTCACCCGATAGCTGTCGGCGGCCTTCTCTTCGGACTCGTCACGGACTGCCTGGGCCGCAACCTCGTGACTCCAGCTGGAGACACGCCGATCAAGAGTGATTTCAACCCTGCGGTTGGTATGCCGCGCTGCGGCGTCCTCGATCTCCACCCTGGGCCTGAAACGGCCGAAGGCCTCCAGGCGCAGCTTTTCCGGATCAACCCCGACTTCCACGAAGTACCGATACACGGCCACCACCCGCGCCAGGGAAAGCTGCCAGGAAAAATCGACCTTGACCCAGGGCTTGGGCAGATAGGAAGGCCCGAACTCGTCCAGGCCGCCGGAAGTGTGCCCCGAGAGCCCCAGCGGGTGCGCGCTCTCCATCACCACCGGCCGGAGCCGGTCCAGCATCGCACGGCCCGCATCGGTCAATTCGGCGGAAGCGGGAGCAAAAAGGGCGTCGGCTCCGATGGACAGGCGCTGCATGAACCGGTTGGATTCAAAACGCAGATCCTGGTCAGGATCTTCCCACAGATGTTCTTTGACCGGGGACAGATCCTTGAAAACATTGATGGGGCCGGGATCAACCTGCGTCCTGGTATCGACCGTGGTCAGGTCGCTCATGCTCGGCGCGCCCGTGCCGAAGGTGCCCGAAACGGAACCGATAGCCACCTTGCGTTTGTAGATGTCCGTTAGTGAGGCCATGGACACGAGCACAATAAAAAACGTCATCATCAGGGTGACCAGATCGGAAAAGGTGATCATCCAGGACGGCATTCCCGGTTTGGGTTCTTCGCGTCTCTGCTTTGTTCTGATCACGGCGATTCCCCTGCAACAGGCTCAGGGCCTGACCTTGCGCTCTTTGGGAGGCAGATAGCTGTTGAGCTTCTCTTCGAGAATGCGCGGATTCTCGCCCCGGGAAATAGACATGATCCCTTCCACGATCATAGTCCGGATCAGGACTTCCTCGCGGCTGCGCGCACGCAGTTTGCCCGCCATGGGATTGAAAACCAGATTGGCCAGGATGGCGCCGTAGAAGGTGGTCAAGAGGGCCACGGCCATGGCCGGCCCGATGGTAGTGGGGTCATTCATGCTTTTGAGCATGAGCACAAGACCGATGATTGTTCCGATCATGCCCATGCCGGGAGCCACGGTCCCGAAAGTCTGCAGTATCTCCGCGCCCTTGAGGTGGCGTTCTTCAAGGCACGAAATCTCGGTCTCCAGGATTTCCTGGATGATTTGCGGGTCAAGGCCGTCCACGGTCAGCTGCAGCCCCTTGCGCAAAAACTCGTCGGGAATGTTCTTCAAGTGGGCTTCCAGGGACAAAATTCCCTCGCGCCGGACCCGGTTTGCATAATCGACAAACTGGGCGATGAGCGCCGCCGGGTCGTCGGCCTTGGACATGAACGTCTTCTTGATGATACGGGCCACACCAAGCACGCTCTCCAGGGGATAGGTCACCAGCACCGCGCCGATGGTTCCTCCGAAAACAATGAGCACGGAGGAAAAATCCAGGAACAGGAAGCCGTCCCCGCCCAGAGCGGCGATGACCAGCCCGAAGGCAACCAGAATTCCGATTATCGTGGCCAGATCCATAAAACATCCGTCCCCAGTGGCCGTTAGTTTGAGCCTCGTTCTCCAAATATTCTGGTGCCGATGCGCACCAGGGTGGCCCCTTCCTCGATAGCCGCCTCGAAATCGCCGGTCATGCCCATGGACAGTTCCGGCAAAGTCAGACCGAAGCTGGCGCGCAAGGTCTCGGCAAGATCCCGCAAGCGGGCGAAATAGGGGCGAGCCCGATCAGGATCGTCGAAAAAAGGAGGCATGAGCATGAGCCCCTGCCAGCGCAGGGACGGGCTTGCGGCCAGGAATTCGGCCAGTTCAGGCAACTCGGCCTCCAGAATCCCGCTCTTCTGCGTTTCCCCGGCGAGGTTGACCTGCACCAGCACATCCTGCACCACGCCCTGCGTTGCGGCCTGACCTTGCAACGAGCGGGCCAGTTTCAGGGAATCCACCCCGTGGACGAGAGCGAAACGCCCAACCACGTTCTTGACCTTGTTGGTCTGCAGATGTCCGATAAAATGCCAGGATATTTCCCCCGGCAAAAGTGCCACCTTGCCAAGGGCTTCCTGCACGTAATTTTCGCCAAACATGGTCTGCCCGGCCTGGAAAAGGGTCAGGATATCCTGCGCGCTATGCAGCTTGGACACGGCTAGCAAACGCACATGGTCCGGCTCCCGCCCGCCCCTGCGGGCGGCCTGGGCCATCTGCCCCAGGACTTCGCGCCAGCGTTCGATGATATCTGAGTGCTGCATGCGCGCGTCCCGCTCTCTAGGATCCAAGCCCCAGGGATGTCATGAACTGGCCATCCTCGGTCCACCCTTCGCGCACCTTGACCCACAGCTCCAGGTGGACCTTGGTGCCGAGCAACGCCTTGAGTTCCTGGCGGGCCTGCTGCCCGACGGCCTTCAGATTCTGCCCCTGCTTGCCGACGATCATGCCCTTGTGACTGTTTTTTGACGTATAGATCATGGCCCCGATCATGGTCATGTTCTGCTCCGGCAATTCTTCCCAAGTCTCAATTTCCACAGCAATATTGTACGGCAATTCCTGATCCAGAGCCAGGAAAAGCTTTTCGCGGACGATCTCCGAGGCCATGAAACGCACCGATGCCGTGCTGAGTTGATCCTCGGGAAAGAGCGCCGGGCCGAGGGGCAGAAAATTTCGGATGACCGAGAGCAGCGTATCAAGGCCCACTCCCGTGCGAGCCGATATGGGCACCAGCTCCACCCCGGGCCAGCGCGCGGAGCAGTCGGCCAGGAGCCCGAGCAGACGCTCCTTGGGCTTGATCTGATCAACCTTGTTCAAAGCCACGGCCAGGGGCACGCCCAGAGAGCCCAGGCGCTTCTCCAGCGGACGCAGGTCGCGTTCCAGGGCCTTCTCGTTGCCCGCATAACGGGATCCATCCAGAAAGAGGATCACGCCGTGGGCCTCCTGCAGAGCGCCCCAGGCGGCATCGACCAGAAAACGGTTCAGCTTGCCGCGTGCGGAGTGCACACCCGGCGTATCCAGAAAAACGATCTGTTCTTCGGACGTGGTGTGAATTCCCGTGATGCTGGTGCGGGTGGTCTGGGGCTTGGGAGAGACGATGGCGATCTTTTCGCCGAGGACCGTGTTCAAAAAAGTGGACTTGCCTGCATTGGGCGGTCCGATGAGAGCGATGTATCCGGCACGATAAGATGAAGACATAGTTTCCATTGATCTTTGTAAAAGGATACCGACAGGTTGAAAACCGTCGAGGACGCGCGGGGAGAAAATACGGGAAATACCCCTTGCCCTGCGCTTCCGAATCTGGATATAGGCCCCAAACATTATGGGCAAGGACTTAATCATCGTCGAATCACCCGCCAAAATCAAAACCATCAAAAAGTTTTTGGGCGGCGGGTATGAAGTGGAAGCTTCGGTGGGACACGTGCGTGATCTGCCGACCAAAACCCTGGGCGTGGACGAGGGCAACGATTTTGCCCCCGATTACCAGATCATTCCAGGCAAGACCAAGGTCGTCAGCAAGCTCAAATCCGCAGCCAAGGCCGCAGACACCGTCTATCTGGCCCCGGATCCGGACCGCGAGGGCGAGGCCATCGCCTGGCACGTGGCCGAAATCATCCGCACATCCAATTCGAATGTAAAACGCATCCAGTTCAACGAGATCACCGCCAAGGCCGTCAAAGAGGCCCTGGCCAACCCCACGGAACTGCGCAAACCACTTTTCGACTCCCAGCAGGCCAGGCGCATCCTGGACCGGCTAGTGGGCTACAAGATCAGCCCCCTGCTCTGGAAAAAGGTCAAGCGCGGTCTGTCCGCCGGCCGGGTTCAATCCGTGGCCCTGCGCCTCATCGTGGACCGCGAACGGGAACGGCAGGCTTTTATTTCCGAGGAATACTGGCTTTTCAAGGTCACGGTAGAGGGCCAGACGCCGCCCCCCTTCGATGCGGACCTGTGGAAGGTCGACGGGGAAAAGCCCGTTATCGGCGATGGGCAGGCAGCCGCGGCCCTTGAGGGTCGCATCGACGGCCAGCCCTTTGTGGTCCGGGACATCGCCGAGAAGGAGCGTCAGCGCCAGCCGCGCCCGCCCTTTATCACCTCCACCTTGCAGCAGGACGCCAGCAACAAGCTCGGGTTCAACGCCAAACGGACCATGTCCGTGGCCCAGCGCCTGTATGAAGGTGTGGAACTCGGAGAACAGGGTACCACGGCGCTCATCACCTACATGCGTACCGATTCGGTGCGCATCTCCGACGAGGCCCGGGACGGTGCCCGCGAATGGATCACCCGGACCCTGGGTCCGGAGTTCTATCCGAGCGAGCCCCGCGTCTACAAAAGCAAGGGCAGCGCCCAGGACGCCCACGAAGCCATCCGCCCCGTCGACCCGAGCCTGACACCGGACTCCATCAAGCACAACCTGCCCCCCGAACAGTACAAGCTTTACCGGCTCATCTGGGAACGCTTCATGGCTTCGCAGATGGCTTCCGCCCGCTTCTGGGACACCGTGGCCTCCATCGAGAGCGGCCCGGCCCTGTGGCGCGCCAAAGGGGAGCGGCTTATTTTTCCCGGCTTTCTGCAGATCTGGCATCAGTCATCGGACGCCCAGAACGCCGTGCTGCCCAAGCTGGTGGTGGGAGAACAGCTGAGCCTTGAGAAACTGCACAAGGAGCAGAAATTCACCCAGCCCCCGGCGCGTTTTTCCGAGGCGTCCCTGGTGCACAAACTCGAAGAGCTGGGCATCGGCAGGCCCTCGACCTACGCGGCCATCATCTCCACCCTGACCGATCGCGACTACGTACACATCGAAGATAAACACTTCCTGCCCACAGACCTCGGGGTCATTGTGTGCGACCTTTTGGTGGAGCATTTCGCCCAGCTCATGGACGCAGGGTTCACGGCGCGCATGGAAGAAGCACTCGACCATGTCGCCGAGGGTGAGACGAACTGGATCGACCTGCTGCGGGATTTCGCCCGGGACTTCAACCCGACTCTGGAAAAAGCGCGCGAAACCATGACCCAGGTCAAGGCCGGCATGGACACGGGGCTGGCCTGCACCCAGTGCGAGGACGGCCGGCTGGTGGTCAAATTCGGCAAGAACGGCACATTTCTGGGATGCGCCAACTACCCCGGCTGCGCCTTCACCAGCAATTACACCCGCACCAACACCGGGGAAATCGAGCTGGTCAAGGAAGAGGCTCCCGAGGAACTCGGCCCCTGTCCCAAGTGCGCAGACGGTCGCCTGGTGGTCAAAAAGACCAAGACCGGCGGTCGGTTCGTGGCCTGCTCCAACTACCCCGCCTGTCGGCACACCAAATCCGTGGGCACAGGGGTGGCCTGTCCCAAGGACGGATGCGACGGAGAGCTGGTCGAAAAGACCAGCCGACGCGGAAAGCCTTTTTATTCCTGCAGCAAATACCCAAAATGCGACTATGCGGTCTGGGATTTCCCGGTGGCCAGGCCCTGCCCGTTGTGCGAATCCAAAATCCTGGTGCGCAAGGAAACCAAGGCCAGGGGCATGCACCTGGCATGTCCGGTCAAAGAGTGCGGATTCTGGGAAAAGCTGGACTAAGGCCGGCAGTTTGGCAGACAGACCTTGTATTTCTTCAGAAACGCCACGGGGTTGTAGCTCAGCTTGGCCTTGCGCAGCCCTTCATCGCCCAGGTCCTGCTCGCGGTTGACGACCGTGAACCCCTGGCAGCAGCGCTCCAGAAACATCTGATTGATGGCCTGATACACGCCCTTGAAATTGGGACACCCTTTTTCGAAATGGATGACGATACTTTTGTCATCCTGCGCTTCGGCGATGGTGTAGGCGATCATCTTATCGTCGACCACCAGTCCTCCCCCCACAAGCCCCCCAAGTCTGGACCAGTCATGCATCACCTTGACGATGGCCCGATTTTCCGCTTGCAGGGTCTGATCGTTTTCGCTGTTGCGCCATAAAAACCAGTCCGTCTGCAAGGCCAGGGCGCACTCAACGGTTTTTTCGTCCAGGGTCACAAACGTGGCGTCATGGTCGCGCAAAAACTGGTTGAGCAGGTTCTTTTTGTTGTGGAACTTCCTGCCTTTGAGCTCGGTCAATTCGGTCACGTCGTAAAGATAGTCCCAATGCTCCCGGCACTCCTCGACCTCAATCCCGCAGGGGCGTTCCTCCCAGATGAGCTTGAGCCTTTCGGGAATGCGGATGAAGCAGGTCCCGGGCGGCAGGCTCTCCAGCAGTCCGCGCCATTCGGTCTGTTCCCAGTTCCCGACAGGGGCCCAGTACAGGGTTTGCGGAATGGTCTGCCTGAGCAGGACATAGCCGTCCCTAAAAGACCACTCCAGTCCGTATTCCCGGCCCCAGCCCCACAGGTTGATAAAGCTGTAGTCCGATGGCTTTTGGCTGCACTGGGCCAAGAGCCGATTATATTCTTCCTGCCCATCCAGGGAGACGGGATGAAACTCTTTTTCCATGAATCCTTCCGGTACAAGTTACGCAACAATTACGGCTGGTTTGATCAGATTTAAAAACTCAAGAAATCAAAGCTCTTGCAGTTGAGGGAAAAACAATTATACTTTGTAACCCGTGAATGTCAAAGCCGGTTGAACCCTTTTTTTGGAAGCATGAACCCTATGTCAGATACCCAGGCCGCCTGGCAACTCAAGACCCCGACGCCCGAAGCCGCTCTCGACAGAGAGCAGTTGCAGCGCATGGGCGAGCGCCTTGAAGTCAGCTCCCTGCTGGTGCACCTGATGACCTTGCGCGGCCTGACCTGCGAATCCGACATGGATAAATTTCTGAGCCCCGGGCTTCGCTACCTTCATAGCCTCGACAAATGGCCGGGCGTCGAGGATGGGGCGGTCCTCCTGTGTTCGGCAATCAAGGCTAACCGCAGAATTGCGGTCTGGGGCGACTACGACGTAGATGGGATCACGGCCACGGCACTGGTCAAAGACTTCCTGGCCAGCCGGAACGTCGAAGTGATCCATTACATTCCCGACCGACTGGACTTTGGATACGGCCTGCATGTCGAGGGCATCCGCTCCCTGGCCGAGCAGGGCGTCGGCCTTCTGCTGACTGTCGATTGCGGCATCGCCAATACTGAAGAAATACGGGAAGCCAAGCGGCTGGGACTGCAGGTCATCATCACCGACCATCATCTGCCCGGACAGGAACTGCCTGAAGCAGATGTAATCATCAACCCCAAGCTCGAAGGATGGCCCACTCCCAATCTTGCGGGCGTCGGCGTCGGATTTCTGCTCATGGGGGCAGTGAACCGCCTGCTGCCCGGGCCGCCCTCGGATATCCGCGATTATCTCGATCTGGTCGCCCTCGGCACGGTTGCCGATGTCGTCCCTCTTGATGACCAGAACAGGATTCTGGTCAAAAACGGGCTCCTGCTCATCAAGGAGGGCCGCCGTCCAGGCATCCAGGCCCTCAAAGAGATCAGCGGGATGTCCCCGGACGAGAACGTGGGCACAGGGTCCATCGGCTTTGCCCTGGCGCCGCGCATCAATGCCGCCGGCCGCATCGGCGATCCCGATCTGGCCGTGCGCCTTCTTTTGTCCAAGGATCCCGAAGAAGCCCGGCAACTGGCCACCAAACTCGACAAGCTCAACGCCAAGCGCAAGCTCGAGGAACAACGCATCCTGGAGGAAGCCATCACCCAGGCCGAATCCCAGCTCCATCTTCCCGGCCTCGTGCTGCATTCCGAACACTGGCACTCGGGAATCATCGGCATCGTCGCCTCACGCATCGTGGAGCGTTTCCATCGTCCCTGCCTGATTCTGACCAAGGAAAACGGCATCTTCAAGGGCTCGGGCCGATCCACCCCATCCTTTGATCTCTATCAGGCCTTGCTGTCCTGCAAACAGTGTCTCTACAAATTCGGTGGGCACCGCCAGGCCGCAGGGCTCAAGCTTGAACCTTTCCAGCTGGCAAACCTGAAAAACCTTTTTGCCTGGGCCGTGGAGGAGCAACTCGGGGCCAACCCCGCCCCTCCGGTTCTCGAACTCGACGCCGAACTGCCATTTTCCATGATCACAGCCACCCTGTTCAAGGAGCTGGACCTGCTGCAACCGTACGGCCAGGGTAACCCGAGGCCCATCTTTCTTTCCCCGCCACTGAGCGTGCTCCGGCATCGTTTTTTCAGCCAGAAAAAACACCTGGAGTTGCACCTGTCCGACACTACCGACGGGACAAACATGCGCGCTGTGGCCTGGAGGCAGGGAGAGCGCTGGAAAGACGTAGCTCTCAGCGGCCGCCGGATCAAGATCGCCTACACCCCCCGCCTGTCGAAATTCAACGGACTGCAGCAGATAGAGCTGGCCGTGCAGGACATCCTTTCCCTGGAATGACCGCTCTTTTCTTTGCCGCCTAAAACACGTACAGAACAGCAAAAATACGGAGGCAAAATGCGAATTTTGAAGAATTTTGTGATCATCCTCGTGCTTCTGAGCACGGGATGCGCTGCGCTGATAGTCGGTGGAGCGGCGGCTGTCGGAACATACACCTATGCGGCGGGGCAACTGAAACGAACCTACAACGCCAACCTCGAGACCACCTATCAGGCCACGCTGGCCGGATGTGAGGCGCTGGGACTGCCGGTGCAGGAGCAGCAAAAACAGCTCAGCAAGGCATCGATCAAGGTCCTTGATGGGGGACGTGAGGTGTGGATATGGCTGACTGCGCAGAGCTCAACGACCACTGAAGTCTCTATTCGCGTAGGGTATCTTGGGGACGAACTGGCGTCACGGCGGATCCACGAAGCCATCCAGGCCAGACTGTAACGATCGCGAAGCCTCCTTTTTCGGGGGCTTTGTCTTTTTATATCCAGGCGAAGCGCATGGCCCGCATGAACAGCGGCCCAAAATCCGTTCTTTCGGCCAGGCTGTCCACGATCATGCGCCCGGGCAGAAGATCCAGCCAGGCCCGGACGTCATCTTGCTCCAATGCCAGCATCGTCCCCGCAAGGGCGGTGTTACCGGCCACAGTTATTTTCTCCCGCCAGATTTCCGGAAAGAAACCCAGCGTGATCAAATCTTTGGAGTCCACATGCTCCCCCAGAGCGCCGGCAAGGTAAACCCGGGCCACTTCGCCCTCAGCAAGCCCTGCGCCCTGAATCAGAGCCCTGAGCGCCACATTGACTCCGGCTTTGGCCTTGAGAAATTCCTCGATGTCCCGCTCCGCAACGAACGCCCCGGGTTCCAGTTCAAAAATACGACCTAGCCGATGATCGCGAATCCGCTGCGAAATTTTATGAGCCAGCGGCATTGACGCCGCTTGAAAATGGCCGTCCTCGTCAATGAGACCTAGGCGGCGGAGCAATGCGAGCACAGAAGCGTAACCCGTCCCTGAAATGCCCGCCAGAGGCGATTTGTCCCACTGTAGGCCGGCCGGCCCAAGACTGACACGGTCAAGCACGAACTCACCCGCCATGGCCCCGCAGCACAGGCCCACGCCTTCGATGGCGGGCCCCATGGGCACGCTGCACGCGTAATAGCGGTCCTGATCCAGGGCCAGCACAAACTCGCCGTTGGTGCCAAGGTCAGCGAGCAGGTACGGATACTCTGGCTGTTGGGCCTCGATGTATGCCAGACCGGCGCTTATGTCGGCACCGATGAACGGGCCAAGTAAAGGAGGGATGTAGGCCAGGGGCAACTGTGGATCAAGGCGCACACTCATCCCGCCCTTCCAGGGCGTGCTGTAAGGCGCGTGAGCCAGGCCTTTCAAGGAAACATCGAGGAGGATGGCGATCATGGCGCTGTTTCCGCACACCGCAAGGGAAGACGCTTTGCTTTGCCGCATCAGGTCAACGATGACGCTGCTGACGGAACGACGCAGGTGGTCCCGCGCGAACTCGGAAGAAAGGGCGTATCGAAGCCTGGACATGATCTCGCTGCCCACACCCATTTGCGGGTTGACCATGGCCATTTCCCGGGCCCGCCCCTGACTTGGGCCGAGCGCCCACTTGATGCGGGTCGTGCCGATATCAACGGCCAGCACCTTGCCGGTGCCTGCGGGCCACGCCGTGCTGGCCACTGCGGGCACTTCGATGGCGCAGGATTTTGTAACCTCATGCTTGCAGCCCAGCCGCCAGCCGTCTTCCAGTTGCTTCAGGGTCAATCGCGTCCGATCTTCGACGCACGGATGCGGCGCTTCGCTCCTGAAACGGATCCTGCATTTCCCGCAAAGCCCGACACCAGCGCACAGTTCCCGGCCTCGCCCAACCCCAGCCTCGAAAAGCAGGTGCAAAAACGGCTGTCCGGCTTGTGAACGAACAGTGGTTTGTGCGCCACCATCCTCATGAACGTCGATCTTCAACACAGCGACAGCCGCTTCCCGTCCAGGCGCGGTGGCTCCACAATACCGATCTGAACAGCCATCTCCCCGCGCTCGCGCATCCAGGCCAGCACATCGGCTGCCTGTGCACCCGGCACGCCCAGTAACATGCCACCCGATGTCTGCGCGTCGTACATCAGATCAAGTAGCACGGGGTCAAGACCCGCAGACGCCTCTACCGTCTTGTGGCAGAAATGCTTGTTGGCATGGCTGCCCAGAGGCAGAAGACCGACACGGGCAAGGTCGAGGGCATGGTCCATGAGCGGCACGGACAATACATCGATCCGAATGGAGCAGTCTGAGGCCGTTGCCATCTCCAGCGCGTGTCCTCCAAGTCCGAACCCGGTGATGTCCGTCGCGGCCCTAAGCCCGAACTTGGCCACCGCCTCTCCCGGAACGCGGTTCAACCGCGAAGCCCAGCGGAACACCTCCTCTTCAAACCCTTCGCTGCCCTCCCATTGCCCCTTGATGGCTGTCGCCAGGACCCCGCTGCCGATCGGCTTGGTCAGGATCAGCGCGTCTCCTGGCCGCAGTCCCGCGTTGGTGGCATAGTTCTCAGGATCGACAATGCCGGAAACGGACAAGCCGTACTTGATCTCCTTGTCCTGGATGCTGTGCCCGCCCACAAGGAGGGCTCCCGCCTCTTGAACCTTGTGCAGGCCGCCACGAAGTATTTCACGCAGCACAGAGGCATCCATGGTGGCGATGGGAAAGCACACTATGTTCATGGCAACATATGGCGAGCCACCCATTGCATAGACATCGGAAAGGGAATTTGCGGCCGCAATCTGTCCGAACCTGTAGGGATCGTTCACGATGGGCGTGAAGAAATCCAGCGTCTGCACCAGCGCCTTGCCGGCAGGGAAACGCACAATAGCGGCGTCCTCACTGTTTCCCATCCCGGTGAGAATACGTTCATCACTTTCAAATTGCAGTCCGAGTAATGCCTGCTCCAGGTCCCCTGGAGCCAACTTGGCGGCTCAACCCGCTGCGCTTACTGTTTGTACCAATGGCGTGTTCGACACGATCAGGACCTCACGGAGATTTGCTGGGCGTTTGCTTTCAAAAAATCTATCAGTTTGAGAGCCGCGGGAAAAAGAGAACGTTTTTTGTTGTATACGACATGAAAACTGCGGTCCATCCGCAATCCGGGCAGTTCCACCGCCACCAGCAATCCGGAGTCAAGCTCGCCCTGGACGGTGATGGCGGATGTTATGGATGCGCCCATGCCCGCCGAAAGACATCTGGACATAGCTCCGGCATTACGCACCATGATGACGGCGCGCAGGGAATGAATATCAATGCCGAACTGCGACAGACTCTCGGCCATGGCCACCCGGGTGCCCGACCCTTCCTCGCGCAGCACCCACGGCAGCGCGCGGAGCAAATCCTCCACCGGCATATGACGGTGCGATTCATACAACTGCGGCGTCATGGTCAGAACCAACGAATCAACGGCGATCTTCTCGAAGTGAAGTTCAGGCGACTCGAACACAGCACCGACAACTCCGAGCATAAGCGTGTTGTCGCGCACCTGGGTGACTATGTCTTCAGAATCCCCGATCCGCAGATCCATGATGACTTCAGGGTATTTCTTCCAGAACTTGGCGAGAATTTCCGGCATGATAAAATTGGCAGGGATCGTGCTGCCACCTATGTCAAGTTTGCCAGTGATTCGATCCTGCAGCTTTCTGAGTTCAGAAATGGCGAGTTCGGAAGCCTCAAAAATCTTCTTGGCATGCCCGTAGAGTACCTCGCCTGCCTTCGTGGGCACAACAGTCCGGCCAATACGGTCAAAAAGCTGTACTTCGAGTTCCTGCTCCAACGAAGCGACATGCGCGCTGATCGTCGGCTGCGAAAGATACAAGGCCTTGCCAGCTTTCGAAAAACTGCAATGCTCATAAACCTTGGAGAATGCCTCGATTTTTCGAATATCCATATCTATCCATTCCTAGTATAGATTATATCGATGCATCATGCCAAAAAAATAAGGCAGAAAATCTGCCTTATTTTTTGACTATGCTTCTTCGGATTCTTTCGAAGCTCCTGGAGCGGCATCAGCGGCTTCAGAAAACTTATCACTCAAGCGGGTGAATTCAATCAGTGCCATAGGTGCGTTATCGCCCACGCGGGGAATACCGAACTTGACGACCCTGGTGTAACCGCCGGGGACTTCCTTGAAACGGGGGCCAATCTCATCAAACAGCTTCTTGACGCTGTGATGACTGCCCAGAACCGCAAAAGCCTGTCTGCGGGCGTGCAAGGTGTCCTGCAGGGCCATAGTGATGAGCTTGTCTGCAAAAATACTCAGTTCCTTGGCCTTGGCTTCAGTCGTGCGGATACGCTCATGTTCAACCAGGGAGCGAACCATATTCTTCATCAGGGACTTGCGGTGTTCCCACGTGCGCCCCAGTTTTCGACCGGATTTTCTATGCCTCATCTTCTTCGTTCCTCTTTAACCAATCCTGGTACAATTCATCAAAATTATCGACTCTGATGCCGAAATCGAGCCCCATGCTTTCAAGGACACGGCGAATGTCTTCCAGAGACTTTCGACCGAAATTCTTGGTTTTGAGCAGATCAGCCTCGGTCTTTTGAACCAGTTCGCCAACAATGTGGATCCCGGCACTTTTGAGGCAGTTGCTGGCCCGCACGGGCAACTCAAGATCCTCGATGTTCTTGAAGAGATTCTCGTTGATCTTGTCCTGCGGCTTGGATTTGGCCTTCTCGGTGTCCGCCGAGCCTTCATCGAAATAGATGAAAACCGTGAGCTGCTCTTTGAGGATCTTGGCACTGTAGGCCAATGCATCATCGGGACTGATGGAGCCGTCGGTCCAGACTTCTATGATCAGCTTGTCGTAGTTGGTCATCTGTCCGACACGAGCCTGCTCCACCGCATAGGCTACCTTGCGTATGGGTGAAAAACTCGAATCAAGAGTGATGACGCCGATTTCGCTGTCCAGGTCTTCGTGCATTTCGGCGGGCACATAGCCCTTGCCCATACGAAACTCAAGATCCATGACCAGGTCGATGTCTTCTGAAAGAGTCGCTATATGCAATTCAGGATTGAGTATCTTAATATGCTGATTTTCATGAATCGCCGAGGCCGTAACCTCACCCTTAACGTTGGCGATGAGCTGAACCCGCTGAGGCTCAGGCGTATTCATGGCCACACGCAGCTGCTTCAAGTTCAGGACGATGTCGGTTACGTCCTCATTGACGCCGGGGATGGTCGTGAATTCATGCTGAATGCCCTGAATCTTGACCGACACCGGAGCCGCACCCTGAAGAGAAGAAAGAAGAACCCGGCGCAGTGCATTTCCGATCGTGGTGCCGAAACCCCTTTCCAGGGGTTCGCACACGAAACGACCAAACATATCATCACACTTCGGGTCTTTTTCAAGTTGTTCCGGCCTGACAAGCTCTGCCCAATTCCGGACGTAAACTTTTTTGTCTCCGCTGTACGTAGAACTCATGTTTACCGCCCTTTATTTGGAGTAGAGTTCAACAATCAACTGCTCTGTCATGGGGAACGTAATATCTTCTCTGGTCGGAAGAGCCTTAACAGATCCCTTGAAGGCAGGAGCATCGATCTCGAGCCAAGCAGGTACGCCGCGACGAGCGACAACTTCCAGGGCCTCGTTGATAACAAGGTTCTTCTTGGTGCGATCACGCACTTCGAGAACATCACCCGCCTTCATCTGAATCGAAGGAACGCTGATGCGTCGGCCGTTCAGGGTGAACAGGCCGTGACGGACCATCTGACGAGCCTGGCTACGAGAATTGGCGAAGCCAAGCTTGTAGGTCACGTTATCAACGCGCGTTTCGAGCAACATCAACAGATTGGTGCCCGTAATACCCTTGCGGCGTTCAGCTTCCTTAAAATACCTGCGGAACTGGCCTTCAAGGATACCATACATCTTTCTCACTTTCTGCTTCTCACGAAGCTGCAAGGCGTAATCACTGGGCTTCTTGCGTGCCTTTCCGTGATCGCCGGGCGCATAGGCGCGACGCTCGAATGCACATTTATCAGTATAACATCTATCGCCTTTGAGAAAAAGCTTTCCGCCTTCTCTGCGGCAAATTCTGCACTTAGGGCCTGTATATCTAGCCAAGGTAAATTCCCCCTATACTCTACGACGTTTGGGCGGACGGCATCCGTTATGCGGAATGGGTGTCACGTCGCGGATGAAAGCGACGCGCAGACCCACTGCATTGATTGCGCGCATTGCGGACTCACGTCCAGAGCCAGGTCCCTTCACAAGAATGCCTACAGAACGCATCCCGCATTCCATTGCCTTGCGAGCAGCCGTTTCTGCGGCTTTCTGCGCGGCAAACGGGGTGTTCTTACGCGAACCCTTGAAACCGGAAGCCCCGGAACTCGCCCAGCTGATCACATTTCCGGTAGGATCGGTGAAGGTGATAATCGTATTATTGAAGGTGCTGTTCACATGAGCAATACCCGTGGGGATATTTCTCTTTTCCTTTTTCTTGATTACTCTCTGCGGTCTTGCCATTTGTCTGTCTCCACCCAGTTACTTTTTCTTCTTACCAACAATGGCTCTGCGTGGGCCCTTGCGAGTACGTGCATTGGTGTGCGTACGCTGACCACGACAAGGCAAGCCGCGCCGATGTCTCAAACCTCTGTAGCATCCAATGTCCATAAGGCGCTTGATGTTGGCCACGACTTCGCGGCGCAAATCGCCTTCGACCTTGTATTTGGCTTCTAATTCTTTACGCAGGGTGTTGACATCGTCGGCAGTGAGGTCGTCACTGTTTTTGGTCCAATCAATACCTGTAGCATCAAGGATTCTAAGAGCTGTAGCTCGGCCGATGCCATAAATATATGTCAATGCGATATCTAGCCTTTTGTTTCTCGGCAAATCTACACCAACTAATCTTGCCACAATATCCCCCTATCCTTAACCCTGTCTTTGTTTATGCCGCGTATTGTCACAAATAACTCTAAGCACGCCTTTGCGCTTAATGACTTTGCATTTGGGACAAATTTTGCGAACTGAAGGTCTAACTTTCATTGAATCCCCCGAAGATTTTCAATTGAAACTCAATCCAACCTATAATTGGCTGAGAATAAATGGTCCGTCCTTGGTAATGGCCACCGAATGTTCAAAATGAGCAGATAGGCTTCGATCTTTGGTCACTGCGGTCCAACCGTCGGAGAGGATTTCGACTTGGTCGGTACCTATTGCAACCATTGGCTCAATGGCAATCACCATTCCCGGCTTCAAAGGCAATCTTGCGCCATCTCTGGGGACGAAATTGGGGACTTCAGGCTTCTCATGAAGCATCCTTCCTATCCCGTGCCCAACAAAACGCTTAATTACGGAAAACCCTTGAGCTTCAACGCATTCCTGTACAGCCCGTGAAACATCGTAAAGGTCATTTCCCGGAACGGCTCGTGCTATTCCCTTGTGCAGGGAATCCAAGGTCACTTCCAGCAAATGGGCCGCGCCCTCACTGATGCTTCCTACAGGAAAGGTCTTTGCGGTATCTCCGTAAAAACCCTGAAACTTCACACCAAAATCAACAGATAATATGTCACCGTCCTCAAGGGGGCGCTTTGAAGGGAACCCGTGCACGATCTCTTCGTTTACGGAACAGCACAGCGCGTATGGAAACCCAAGATAGCCCTTGAAAGCCGGAATAACATCAAAGGACGCGCAAAGCGCGATCGCCTTCTCTTCCAATTCCCAGGTTGTCACTCCGGGAGCAACCAAGCAGCCAACTTCATGAAGAACATTGGCCGCTATCTGGTTGGCTTCTCGCATGATGGCAATTTCCTGAGCGTTTTTCAGGAAAATGCCCCGATGTTTTTTCAACCTTGTCTGCCCTTGATCTTTGCCTTGGCCAAGAGGCCGTCATACCGGCCTGAAATCAGATGCGACTGCACCTGGGACATGGTGTCCATGGACACGCCGACAACGATGAGCAGGGAGGTGCCTCCGTAATAAAACGGGACATTAAACTGCATCATCAGCACCATGGGCAAAACACAGACGAGCGAGATATACAATGCGCCCCAGAAAGTCAAACGCGTCAAAACCTTGTCAATATACTCATGAGTCTTGAATCCGGGGCGGATCCCGGGGACAAAAGCCCCCTGTTTCTTTAAGTTTTCGGCAATATCCTTGGGATCAAAAACGATGGCTGTGTAGAAAAAACAGAAGAAAACGATGAAGCCGATAAAACAAATATTGTAAATCACTGAATCTGGCCTGAAATATTCAGACATCCTGTTCAGGACCTCAATGTTCGAAAAACTGGCTATCGTCGCCGGGAACATGAGAATCGAAGAGGCGAAGATGGGTGGGATAACGCCAGCCGTGTTAATCCGCAAAGGCAGATGGCTCGTTTGTCCGCCATACATTTTCCGACCGACCATGCGCTTGGCGTAATGGATTGGAATTCGTCTCTGCGCACGCTCCATGAAGACAATGCCCACCAGGACAGCGGCCATTACGACCACGACCAGCAGCACGGTAAAAAGAGAAACGTCACCAGCGGAAAAGAGCCTAAAGGATTGGCCGATACCGCTTGGCAATCCGGCAATAATACCGGCGCAGATAATTAAACTGATCCCGTTACCGATTCCCTTTTCCGTGATTTTCTCACCGAGCCACATGACGAACACGGTGCCCGCAGTAAGGGTCAGAACGGTGATGAACCGAAATCCCCAGCCGGGCATATAGACGATGGGAGCCCCGGTGGGGCTCGTCATGGATTCAATGCCGACCGAAATGCCAAGGCCCTGAATAATGGCAATCAGCACCGTTCCATATCGCGTGTACTGCGTGATCTTCTTTTTGCCGGCCGCGCCCTCTTCCTTGCTCAATCTCTTGAGCTCAGGACTGACGACCGTCAAAAGCTGCAGGATGATCGAAGCGGAAATGTAAGGCATAATCCCAAGTGCAAAAATGGACAGATTCATCAGTCCGCCGCCCGAGAACATGTCGAACAACCCGAAAAGGGTGTTCTGGGCGTTGGCAAAAAAATCTGCAAGAGCATTCCCGTCAACACCTGGTATCGGCAGATGAACACCTACGCGGAAAACAGCCAACAGGAGAAAAGTCCAGATAAACTTGCTTTTCAGCTCCGACATACCCGTGTTTGCGCCTTTGGATATACTCACAATGCTATCCTTCGATCGAAATGGCTTCGCCGCCTGCGGCAGTGATCTTTTCCACAGCCTGCTTGCTGAACTTGTGAGCAGTGATCCTGAGCGCCTTTCCGGCGTCACCGTCGCCAAGAATCTTGATCGGCTGATCGCGATCGACCAGACCGGACAAGTACAGATCCTCGATCAGCACCTCGTCCTTGTCGGCAAAGACGGAATACACTGTCGAGAGATTAAGCGTCTGATAGGTCACACGGAAGGGATTCTTGAAGCCACGCTTAGGCAGTCTGCGATAGAGGCGCATCTGGCCGCCTTCAAACCAGGCGGGGACGCCACCGCCGCTGCGTGCATTCTGGCCCTTGTGACCTTTGCCTGAAGTTCCGCCCTGACCCGATGCAGTACCGCGGCCGAGTCTTTTCACCTTGGCGCGTTCTTCGGGATATGGATACAATTCATGCAGGTTCATTATTCAATAACCTCTACAAGATGCTTGACTTTATTGATCATCCCTCGAACGCATTCGTTGTCGGGAAGAGTGCGGACCTGATTGAGCTTGGTAAACCCAAGAGCCTTCACGGTTCGTCTCTGTGAGGGATTCTGGGTGATCACGCTCTTTGTCAGTTTGATCTTAATCATATCGTCACCTACTTTCGCTTGATGGTGAGAGTTTTGCCTCTCAACCGGCCGACGGTTTCGGCGCTGCGCAGAGAACGAAGTCCCGCAAATGTAGCGCGGAGCACATTATGTGGGTTGTTCGTGCCAATGGCCTTGGTCAGGATGTCATGAACGCCTGCGGCCTCCATGACTGCGCGGACAGGGCCGCCAGCAATGATCCCGGTTCCAGCGGAAGCGGGCTTCAGCATTACCTGGCCTGCACCGAACTTTCCGAGGATTTCGTAAGGAATGGTCCCGTCGAGCAGTTCAACCTTCTGCATGTCCTTACGAGCACGGTCTGTGGCCTTCTTGATGGCGTCAGGGACCTGGTTTGCCTTACCCAGGCCAAACCCTACAGTTCCCTTTCCGTCACCAACCACTACCAAGGCGCTGAAGCTGAATCGACGGCCACCCTTGACAACTTTGGCGACGCGATTGAGATAGACTATTTTCTCAATGAGTTCAAATTCGTTTTGTTGCATGGATGTCCTCGATTAGAAATTTAAGCCGCCTTCCCTGGCTCCATCGGCTACGGCCTTGATCCGGCCATGATATACGAAGCCGTTGCGATCAAAGACCACGGAAGTGATGCTCTTCTTGATCGCCTCTTCGGCAACTTTCTGTCCAACTAGCTTCGCGTTCTCGACTGTAAGGCGAATGTTCTCACCTTCAAGACTCAGTGTTGAAGCGGAGGCCAATGTCGCACCGGCCAAGTCGTCAATTATCTGCGCGTAAATGTGCTTGCTGGAGCGAAAGACAACAAGTCTTGGCCGTTCAGCCGTGCCGTTGATCTTTTTACGAATCCGCGTTTTGCGTTTTTTACGAGCTTCTTCTCTTGATAATTTCATAGCTTATCCTATTTCTTGCCGCCGGATTTGCCGGCTTTGCGACGGATAGTCTCATCAGTATATTTAATACCTTTGCCCTTGTACGGCTCCGGCGGACGAACCCGACGGATCTGAGCTGCGACTTCGCCGACAGCCTGCTTGTCACACCCGGAGACCGTCAACTTGTTGCCTTCGGCTTTGGCCTGGATTCCGGCCGGCAACTCGAAGTTGACCGGGTGGGAAAAGCCGACGCTAAGGACAACAGTGTTGCCCTGAACATTGACTTTATAACCAACCCCGATGACTTCGAGTGTCTTGTTGAATCCCTTGGTTACACCATCCACGGCATTGGCCAGGAGGGTTCTCCGCAAGCCGTGCTGCTGGCGGGCGATACGGCTGTCGTCAACGGGGGTTACGGAAACCGTGTTGTCGTCGACACTCACAGCGATGGCGGGATGCGTGGCCAGTTTCAGGACCCCCTTGGGGCCCTTAACTTCGATCCCGCTTTCAGCGATCTTAAGATCAACACCACTCGGGATGCTGATCGGCATTTTTCCTACACGAGACATAGCGATCTCCTACCAAATCTCACAAAGAAGTTCGCCGCCAACACCGATTTCGGCAGCCTTTTTTCCTTCAAGCATACCCTTTGACGTGGACAAAATGCAAATTCCAAGGCCATTTTGTACGGAAGGAATGCTCTTGGCGCCTACATAAATACGACGACCAGGCTTGCTGATTCTCTTCAAACCGGCAACTACAGCCTTACTTTCATAGTATTTAAGATTAACCAGCAAGGCGTCGCTCTCAACGGAGTACCCATTGATATAGCCTTCTTCGTCCAATATTTTCAGCACCGCCTCGCGGGTGCGACTGGGAGTAACTGAAACAGTTGAATGCATAGCTTTGTATGCATTACGAATTCGAGTCAATAAATCTGCGATAGGATCTATGACAGACATGAGCGTACCTCATTTACCAGCTAGATTTTCTTACGCCAGGCAGTTCACCGGCAAGGGCCATATTCCTGAAGCAGATTCTGCAAATACCAAACTTACGCATGAAGGCTCTAGGCCGGCCGCAAATTGGGCATCTGTTGTACTGGCGTGTGGAAAATTTGGGCTTCCGCTGAGCCTTGACCATCAAAGATGTACGAGTCAAGTTACACTCCTCCTTACTTCTTGAAGGGCATTCCAAGAAGCTTCAAAAGCATCTTGCCTTCTTTGTCAGTCTGGGCAGTAGTTATAACAGAAATATTCATACCCACTGCTTTTTCGATCCTATCAATCTCGATTTCGGGAAAGATAGTATGTTCCTTTATGCCAAGGGTATAATTTCCGCGACCATCAAAACCTCTGTCCGGTACGCCCCGGAAGTCGCGAACTCTGGGAAGCGCAATAGTCAACAGCTTCTCCAGAAAAGCCCACATTCTGTCTCCTCGAAGCGATACCCGGCAGCCTACAGGCATTCCCTCGCGCAGCTTGAAGGCGGCGATGGATTTTTTTGCCCGAGTTACAACGGCCCGCTGACCAGCAATCAGAGACAAATCGCGTACAGAATCCTGAATGATTTTGTTATTCTGGCTACCTTCACCCAGTCCCATGTTCAGTGAGACACACTTGATCGAAGGAATCTGCATAACAGATGTAAAGTTGAATTCCTTCGAGAGTTCAGGAGCGACTTTATCTTTGTAGATCTTCTTGATACTACTCATTGCTGCACCTTAACTGATCGTTTCATTGCATTTTTTGCAAAAACGAACTTTCTTGTTATCGTCAATAAACTTATAACCAACTCTTGTCGGCTTCGAGCAAGCGTTGCATACCAACTGGACGTTAGACACATCCAGGGGCATTTCCTTCTCAACAATTCCGCCAGGCTGATTGTTATAAGGATTAGGCTTGGTGTGTTTTTTCACCATATTAGCCTTCTCAACAACAACCTGCTTTTTACTGCGAAGAATTCTGACAACCTTGCCGATCTTACCTTTGTCTTTTCCGACAAGAATCATCACATTGTCGTCTTTGTGAATTTTCCAGACCTGAGTAGACATAGATTACAACACCTCTGGGGCTAAAGATACAATCTTCATGAAGTTCTTTGCCCGCAATTCACGTGCAACAGGCCCAAAAATACGAGTGCCCATCGGCTCAAGGTTCTTATTCAGCATTACTGCCGAATTATTGTCGAAACGGATAAAAGTACCATCTGGCCGACCGATCTCTTTTGTTGTTCTTACAACTACTGCCTGGAGAACATCGCCCTTCTTGACTTTTCCATGAGGGATCGCTTCCTTGACGGAGACCATGATTATGTCTCCTACACGAGCATACCGCCTCTTGCTTCCGCCTAGCACCTTGATGCAGGCAACCTTCTTGGCTCCGGAATTGTCTGCGACATCCAAAGTCGTCTGCATTTGAATCATTTTACAATCCCCTACAAAGCTCTTTCAATGATTTTCATCAGATGCCAATTCTTCCGCGCGCTCAAAGGGCGGTGCTCGACGATCTGAACTTTATCCCCAATATGACATTCGTTGTTGGGGTCATGAGCCATGAATTTCTTTCTGCGGCGGATATATTTTTTAAGAACAGGATGTTTGACCAGTGTTTCGACACGCACGACAATGGTCTTGTCGTTCTTATCGCTCACCACGAAGCCAACAAGAGTTCTCTTGTTTGATGTCTTTCCGCTGTTACTCATCACCTGTCTCCATGTCCTTCGCTTTCAAAATCGTCAAAATCCGAGCTATGGATTTCTTAACAAGCGGTATTCTCTGACTATTTTCAAGCTGCGCAGTTGCATGCTGAAAACGAAGATTCATCAATTCCTTACGAAATTCACCAAGTTTGACCTGGAGCTTCTCAGGACCCAATTCCCGTAATTCTTGAGCATTCATCCTGTCTTACTCCTTTTCGACTATGGAAGTCTTTATAGGCAGCTTGTAGGCAGCTCTTTGCAATGCTTCTTTGGCCAGCTCAAAATCAACACCCTTTATCTCATAAAGAATGCGACCTCTTTGAACCGGAGCGCACCAACCAACCGGCGATCCCTTGCCTTTACCCTGACGAACTTCCAAGGGTTTGGCAGTAATCGTCTTATCGGGAAAAATACGAATGAAAACCTTGCCGCCTCTTTTAATGTGCCGCATCATCGCGATACGGGCGGCTTCAATTTGCTGACTCGTGAGTTTTCCGCATTCCATAGCCTTCAAACCGATTTCACCAAAAGCAACCGTGGTCGCACGTCCGGCAAGACCGCGAATACGACCTTTCTGCTGCTTCCGAAATTTGACCTTTTTAGGACTCAGCATCAGCTATCTACCTCGCTCAGGATCTCACCCTTGAACACCCAAACCTTGACGCCAATGATCCCGTAGGTGGTCTTGGCCAGCGCGACGCCGTAATCTATGTCGGCACGCAAGGTGTGAAGGGGAACACGACCCTCTCTCGCCCATTCAGTACGAGCGATTTCAGCACCACCAAGTCGTCCGCCGCACTGCACCTTGATGCCCAGAGCGCCGAACTTCTGGGCCATGCCCAGAGTCTTTTTGATGGCACGGCGAAACGCAACCCGACGTTCTAGCTGCTGCGCGATAGATTCGGCAACAAGCTGTGCATCCGTTTCCGGACGGCGGATTTCGTTAACCTCAATCACGAACTCGCGATTAAACTTACCCTTGAGTTCGGCCCGAAGCTTTTCAATTTCAACGCCCTTTCGTCCGATAACAATACCGGGGCGTGCAGTGAAAAGAATCAAACGAACCTTGTCGGCAGCTCTCTCGATTTCGATCTTTGAAATTCCAGCGTGGAACAGCTTTTCCTTTACATATTTTCGAAGCCTACTGTCTTCGAAAACATACTCGGCATATTTCTTGTCGCTGAACCAACGGGACTTCCAGTTTTTATTGTATCCCAGACGGAATCCGTAAGGATGAACTTTATGACCCAAAGCACTGCCCTCCTAGAGTTCATCGACAACCACAGTGATGTGGCTGCTGCGCTTGATAATTCTGTAAGCCCGGCCCATTGCCCTGGATTGAATACGCTTCCAGCTCGGGCCGCCGTCGATGCGAACTTCCTTCACATAGAGGTTGTCGACATTGAGCTTGGAGTTGTGTTCAGCGTTGGCAATTGCAGTCGTCAGAACCTTCTCAATCAGACGGGCAGCTTTCTTGGGGGTGAATTTCAGGACATTCAACGCATCTTCCACGGGTTTACCGGTCACGTTACGTGCGACCAACCTGGCTTTCTGCGGGGAAACGCGTATAAACTTGGCAACTGATCTTGTTTCCATTTGAAACTTCCTGTCTATTTCTTCTTCTTATCAGCAGCGTGGCCAAAATAAGTCCTGGTGGGTGCAAATTCACCAAGTTTGTGTCCGACCATATTCTCAGAGACAAACACCGGGATAAATTTCTTACCATTATGAACTGCAAAGGTAAGTCCGACCATCTCGGGTAAAATCGTAGACCGGCGAGACCAAGTCTTGATCACCTGACGGCTTCTATCAGCGTTGAATTTTTCCACCTTGACGAGCAGATGGCCATCAACGAAAGGGCCTTTTTTCAGAGACCTAGGCATAGAAACTCCTACTTACTTCCACGGCGTTTAACGATTAACTTGGAAGAAGGCTTCTTCCGCGAACGAGTCTTGTACCCCTTGGTGGGTTTGCCCCACGGAGTAACCGGATGACGACCGCCGGAGCTTCTGCCCTCACCACCGCCCAACGGGTGATCGACGGGGTTCATCGCCACGCCGCGAACCTTGGGACGCTTGCCAAGCCATCTGTTACGACCGGCCTTTCCGATGGATACATTCTCGTGCTCGATATTGCCGACCTGGCCGACAGTAGCGATATTAACTGCCAACACCTTGCGGACTTCTCCGGAAGGCAGGCGCAGCAGCGCGTACTTGTCTTCCTTGGCGATGACCTGGGCGTATGCACCGGCGGAACGGGCCAACTGGCCCCCGCGACCGGGATACAGTTCGATGTTGTGCACCAGCGTTCCAAGGGGAATGCGGGCCAGGGCCAGCGCATTGCCGGGCTTGATGTCAGCCTTGTCGCCAGCCTGGATCTGATCTCCGACATTAAGTCCTACCGGACAGATGATGTAGCGCTTGTCACCGTCTGCGTAATGCAAGAGGGCGATACGGGCGCTTCTGTTCGGATCGTACTCGATGGTCGCGACCTTGGCCGGGATGTCGGTTTTGTTCCGCTTAAAATCAATCAGGCGATACAAAGACTTGTTTCCACCGCCCCGGCGGCGCATGGTAATGCGGCCGTTGTTGTTGCGGCCGCTTTTTTTATTCAAACCCTTGGTCAGGGACTTTTCAGGAGTCGAACGGGTGATCTCGTCATAGGTGAGAACCGTCATCGACCTGCGTCCAGCAGATGTGGGTTTAAGCTTTCGAATTGCCATGATTACACCCCTTCAAAGAAATCGATCTTTTCGCCGGCGGCAAGAGATACGTACGCTTTCTTGTATCCGCTGATCTTGCCAACGACGCGACCGAACTTCTTTCTCATGCGCGGACGATAGTTGACAATGTTCACGGCGGTGACCTTCACGTTGAACACGTTCTCCACTGCACGCTGGACATCGATTTTGTTCGCGGCAGTATGAACAAAAAAGGCAACCTGGTTACCAAGTTCCTTGAGGCCCGTCGATTTCTCGGAAATCAAGGGCTTAAGCAATACTTGCGTGCTTTCCATTATTTCAACCTCTCCTGCAGGGCTATCACTGCGCCCTGGTCCAGGACCATCTGGGGATACTTGAGGATTTCGTAAACATTGATCGACTGCGGATCCAACACAAGAATACCAGGAACATTCCTGGCCGAAAGAGCAAGGTTGGTATCTTTTTCAGCAACAACAATCAAGGCTTTTTTCAGACCAAGGGTATCCTTGCAGGCCACAAAGTTCTTGGTCTTGATCTCGTTGAACTGGAGCTTGTCAACGACAAGCAGGCTCTCAGAGGTGAACCGTGAGGAGAGGGCCATCTTCAGGGCGAGCTTGCGGATCTGTTTGTTGATCTTGAAGCTGTAGTCACGGGCCTGGGGTCCGTGGATCACAGCACCGCTTCTCCACAGGGGGGAACGGTTGGATCCGGCGCGAGCCCGGCCTGTACCTTTCTGGCGCCAAGGTTTCTTGCCGCCACCACGGACCAGCCCGCGGGTCTTAACGCCGACGGTTCCGGAACGCAGCTTCGCCAAATGGGATTTGACGGCCAGATGAAGCAGTTCGGGTTTTACCTCGACCTGGAAGATATCATCGGCCAGGGAAATCTCTCCGACTTCCTTCCTGTTCTGATCGTATACTTTCGCGTTTGCCATTATCTATACCCCTTTACTTCATCTTGCTGAGGACGACGATCCCCTGCTTGGGTCCTGGAACTTGGCCGCGTACAAGCACGACATTGTCTTCCGGGCGGACGTCGACAATCTCAAGATTGAGAATTGTGGCGGTCTTGTTTCCAAGCTGGCCCGGCATTTTTTTTCCTTTGAACACCTTGCTCGGCCAGGCGCACTGACCGATGGAGCCAGGCTTTCTGTGAACCTGCTCGTGTCCGTGCGATGCGGGAGCGCCGCTGAAATTCCAACGGCGGATGACACCTGAGAACCCGCGACCTTTGGAGGTGCCGGTAACACAAATCTTTTCACCGGGAGTGAACATTTCAACGGTCAACTTCTGACCGACCTCATATTCGTCAACGCTTCCGAGACGGATTTCCTTCAGCATTCTGTAAAAGCCACAATTTGCCTTTTGCTGATGGCCCTGCTCGGGTTTGGTCAGACGATGTGCTGCCACTTCTTCAAAACCAACCTGCAAAGCGGTGTAACCGTCTTTTTCGTTGACCTTTTTTTCAATTACGGGGCAAGGACCGGCCTGAATGACCGTCACGGGGATGACGTTGCCGTCAGCACCGTAAATTCTGGTCATACCGATCTTGCGCCCTACAATTCCTAAAGTCTTTTTCATGATAGCCTCTCGTTATCCCTACAGCTTGATTTCTACATCAACGCCAGCGGGAAGATTCAGCTTACCCAGTGCATCAACCGTCTGTTGGGTGGGTTCAAGAATATCCAAAAGGCGTTTGTGCACGCGCATTTCGAACTGTTCCCGGGATTTCTTGTCCACATGCACCGACTTCTGAACAGTCTGCTTGTGAATGCGAGTCGGCAACGGAATAGGACCGGCAATGGATGCACCGGTATTGCGTGCAGAATCTACGATCTCGGCAACAGCCTTATCCAGAATGCGGTAGTCGTACGCTCTCAATTTTATGCGAATTTTGTCACTATTCATGATGACTCATTACTCCTGAATTTCGGACACGACACCGGCGCCGACGGTACGTCCGCCTTCGCGGATGGCGAAGCGAAGACCCTTTTCCATGGCGATCGGGTTGATCAGGTGGACATGGAACGTCGTGTTGTCACCGGGCATGATCATTTCTACGCCTTCATCCAGAGTCACCACACCGGTGATGTCCGTGGTGCGGAAATAAAACTGCGGGCGGTAGCCGGAGAAAAACGGAGTATGACGGCCGCCTTCTTCCTTGCTCAGCACGTACACTTCCGCAGAGAACTTCGTGTGCGGGGTGATGGTGCCCGGCTTGGCAAGTACCTGCCCGCGCTGCACATCGTCACGCTTCACGCCGCGAAGCAGCGCGCCGATGTTGTCGCCAGCCTGACCTTCGTCAAGAAGCTTGCGGAACATCTCGACACCCGTGCAGGTCGTCTTGCGCGTATCGATGATACCGACGATCTCTACTTCCTCGCCAACACGAACGATACCGCGATCAACACGACCGGTGACGACAGTGCCGCGACCGGAAATGGAGAAGACGTCTTCGATGGGCATCAGGAACGGCTTGTCCGTTTCGCGGATCGGATCCGGAATGTAGGAGTCGCAGGCTTCCAGCAGCTCGAGGATGCACTTGGCATCGTCGGCATCGGCGCTATCGCACTCAAGGGCCTTGAGCGCGGAACCGCGAATGACCGGAACGTCGTCCCCGGGGAATTCGTACTTGGACAGCAGTTCGCGAACT
>Ga0180016_100100_pt1 | contig 35433 bp, 28 predicted proteins | sample KR46_M_MetaG_FD_129673 | JGI IMG/M metagenome (GOLD analysis project Ga0180016, IMG submission 129673) | Groundwater microbial communities from the Olkiluoto Island deep subsurface site, Finland - KR46_M_MetaG | ecosystem: Environmental > Aquatic > Deep subsurface > Groundwater | place: Finland... | reverse complement strand
TCATTAGGCTGCATTCCTAGGAGTAGTGCGTCTGAAAACTGCAAAAAGTCGGTTCTCGGAGCTTGCGAAGCGACAATTGTCCTTCAGTTGAAAATTTTCAGGTCGAAAGTCGCCTGGATTTTCAAAAAATAGGGTTGAAATTTCGAGCCAACAACGTTGGCAACACTTATTCACGGATTCAGGATTACAATTCAATTGCAATAGATTTTAACACAACCCAAATCACGAGTTTCTCATAAAATGCAAAACTCATTGCGAAATAAACCACCTCCTTAAAATGTCCCAGGTTTCAACGGAAACCTTCCCATTCCGATACAACTTAACCTGTTCAACGCGAAATGTCCCATCAGCAGACCTCTGCACCGCCATAGTCGCCCTCTCCGGCGCGTGGACGCGGTAAATAAATACACCCCCTCGCAATGCCTGGTAGACAAATTCTCCAGCGCAATGCCGCATCACCAGCCCTTCTTCAAGCAAGTCGCCGACATTACTTATATACTCGATATCTTTAGTCTCTTTAAGTGGCGACGGTGGAAAGTTTTCGCCATAGTGGGCAATGATGGTCTCTTTTTCCTTTTTGCTTAAATCCCTGGCGATTTTATCGTGCAGGTTTCGAATTTGAAATGCGCTTTTCATGGCGAAAACCTGCTGCTCCGGATTTTCGCATTCGAGCATTTTGCACATCATGCGAATATCGCGAATATCACGGCAGACCTTGTACAAATACCGAAAGGCATCCCGGCAGCTGTCAACCGCCAGGCAGTCCTTGGCGCATCCAAGATCCATCACGTACCGTTGCGTGTAAAACACTTGTAGCACCGGCCAGTTGATCTGCCGGTAATGACGCACCTTTTTCAAAAACTCCCCATCGTTAAGAATGCGGCGCAACAGCTCAATATCTTTGAACGAGTAACCGAACTCTCGAATTTTCGACAAAAACTTCAGATGTGATCTACTTGAAGCCGCGCAAAACGAATCCAGGATCGAAACGCGGCGACGGGTATAAAGTCTTCTGACATCGGCCTTGGCCGGAGCCGGACCGAGCATGTTTGAGGCCAGCCAAAAGAGGATTGGCGCGGAGTCAGCCATCTCCGCGCTTTCGGGAAACTGACCGACCACATGCAGAAGTCTGCATTGCAGCGAACTGAACTGGCGCAGCACCTTGGTCACGTCTGCGGGCAAGGCATCGTGGTATGCGCGTACAGGGTGCGTTGGTTCAAGGTCGCAGACATCATCCGAGACAATGGGGAAGTCGAAGGCGTCGTCGTTTCTTGTCCAGCGGCCCCCTTCCTTGAGTTCCACTCCCCCACCCTCACTCCAGGATCGCAGCCGTACCTGGAATCCTCCCTTGGAAGCCAGCCCCAAGGTGACGGTCAGTCGCTGCGAGACTGGGTCAAATTCGCAATACTCGGGATCAATGATCATGGCACACCCCTATTTCAAAAATCCCATTCCCCGCCGGTCGATATCGAGCTTCAATTCCTGCTCATTGCGCAAACCCTCCAGCAACACATGATGCTCCACGCCCTTTCCGCCATCAAAAAGCATTCGTGAACGAACCGCATGAAAATCCCCCGGAGTCAGTCGACGCATAGCCAGGAGTTCCGTTTCCAGCTCTTTTGACATTGGCTCCGACGTCAGCGGGGCAAGAAGTGCGTCATAAAGTGCCTGAACCTGCTCCGGCTTGGAGTACGTGAACGCGATCTTATGACTGAACCTGCGCATGGCTGCCTGATCCATGTTCTCCCGGCGGTTGCTGGTGCAGATGCAGAAACCCCGGCATTCTTCGAGGGCGGTCAGGAACTCGTTGACTTGAGTGGTCTCCCAGGAATGCGCTGCTTTTTCTCTTGGAAAGAGGAAGCTGTCGGCTTCGTCGATGACAAGGACGGCGTCGTCGCGCTCCGCATCCCGAAAAGCCTCCGCAATGTTCGCTTCCGTCATGCCGACATACGGCCCGAGCAGGTCGCTGGCGCGGACTACCTTGCATTCCCGGTCCAGCCTGTCCGCCAGATACCGGGCGAGCGCGGTCTTGCCGGTGCCGGGAGGGCCGTAAAAGAGCATCGTGGCCGCGCCAGCGTTCAGCTCGCCGCCGCTGCGCAGCATGCGATCCACCCGAGACAGCTTGTTCACCAGGGTATCAACGGAGCCTTCCAAGCTGACGCCTTTGGGATCGTAATGCGGCGCCACCGCGATCTTCTTGCGCTGCTTGCCTCCATCACGCAGCAGCGTCTCATAAGAATCCACCACGCGCCTGAGCGCCGGGACAAAGGCGCTTCGCTTTCTTCCAGTCAGAGCCGCAGCCTGGGTCACGGACATCTCCATGACCGAGGCCGGGACATCGTAGGTGCGGGACAGTTCCGTCAACTCGGCGTCATTCACGCGATTTAGCACGCCGCGCCGCTCCAGGATCTGCCGCCACATGGCGCTCCGTTCACGGCTGCCCAGCGGCTCGAAATGAATGCTGAAATGAAAACGCCTCCGCACCGCCCCTTCCAGGTGATGCACATGGTTCGTAATCCACAACACCCGCTGGCCGGGCTTTTCCAGAAAGGTATTGAGCCAGGCCTTATCCACGTTTTTTTCCCGAGAGAACATGTCGCAATCGAGGATGCGCTCCGCCTCATCCACGAGCAGGAACGCCTTGTCGTTCTGGGAGGCGATGCGTACTCCGGCTGTGAGTTGGGCGCGGCGGTCGTTATCCGCACCCTGGGGCGGGCTCACGGACCAGGCCGGAATGCCTTCGGCCGCAGCCAGGCTTCGGGCGAAAGTCGTCTTACCGGTGCCTGGGGCGCCATAGAGAAGGATATGCATGGGTCGGTCGCTTGGTTGCCGAAGCAAGGCGCGGACATGCTCCACCTGCTCGGCGGGGATGCTAAAATTTTCGAGCGGCAGCGCCTCCCCTTCCAATGGGCGGCAAAAAGATTGGGATACGCGCGTTGAGTCGCTCTCGGTCCACAGATCACGAATGGAATCTTCCAGGGCGACGAACCTTCGATCAACTTCAGCGATACCAAGATAAGCCAGTTCCCGCAGGATGTTGCGACACCGAGAAGCCGTGATGCCGAGCATGTGAGCCAGAAAATCGATGCCGCCAAACCGCATGGCCTGCAAATTATCTTCGAAATAGCTTTCCACCGGTTCAAAGGAACGGTTGATAAACAGGAACTCGCACAGATCAACGCTCTCTCGGTCAAGCCCGAACAACTCTTCCAGCCGCTTGGCGGCCATGGCGTACGAACGGGGGCGCTTCATCCGAGTGGAATGCATCTCCCTGCACTCTGCCTGAAGCAAGGCCCGTGCAGATTTGTGATGGCGAGGATGTTCCTGCAGAAAATCTTCTAGCGCATTGCCCAGATTATAGAGGGAGACGCGCTTAAGCTCTTCAAGAGTCGCCATCTCGTCCTCGTTCTTGGATACGGGGGTGTACGACGCGGCCTCCTTGATGAGGCCCTGCAGGCAGAAATCAAGCCCACCCAGACACCACGCCGTGCAGGCGAAAAGTTCCGAACTCAGGACAATCCGCTTGTCAAAAAGGCGCATGAGCCACCCCGCCGTCTTGATCCGCGCATAGCGACTTTCAGGCGTGGAATCGATGGATCCGGAATTGCTTCTTCTGAACATTCGTCTCATGTCGTCTCTCCAATGGTCTGCGGTTGGGTCTGAAATCCTGGCCTTGCCGAAGCAGGTCGCTTGAGATCACTCTTACCAATTCCGCATGATTACTGGCTATCGACAACACGATGATCGTCCCGCGAGGCCGGGAAGATCCCACATTTTTTGAGGAGCGGAAATTCAATTGGGATTATTAGGATAGGGCTTTTAAGGAAGCCCATTTTCAAATTATCAGAAAACCTTTCATTGACAGACCGACGTCCAAATCGCTAATTATTTAAAATTTATTATAAAAATCAATTCTTGCATATCAAAACACCAATCTTGCGCTTCAAAGGAGAACAAATGGAATATAAAATGACACCAGAAGAATATTTTAAAAAAATTATTGAACTCTATCATCAATCTAGAGATCCAAAATACTATAATCCAAATATCAAAAGAGGAAGAAGTGCTTCTATTTCTAGCGCACTTGAAGATCTGACAGCTTTATTTATTGCGCTAAACAACCCAAATCAATGCCTATATTTCACAGACCAGCCGATAAAATTCAATGAAAGCACTGTTAAATATCCTGACATAGTTATTCAAAATAAAAATGGAACAATTCAGAATCTTATTGATGTAAAAACTGATATAGGATGGAATAGAAGTGGATTGTATTCATTTTGCGATGATTGGGAAAAAAGAATAGAATCTATAAAAAATACAAAAACAACTTTTAGGCTAGGAAAAGAAAAAAAGATAGTGCAAGGGAAATTTTCTAATGATATAAAATATCATATACTCATTATCTCAAAAATTAATTCTGGAAATCAAATTATCAAGGACTATGCAGAAGTTAAAAATAAACTAAAAAACGTATGCTTATACGTATTATCTGAAGAAATTCATCCAAATAATTATGAATACGAAATTAATGAAACTTTAGAAAAAATTAAAATTATAAAAGAAGATTTTTGCAGACTATTTGAATACATCAATAAAACAGAATAATCCAGTATTTCCACAAAACACTACTCATAATGAAAAATATATAGAGGCATAAATTGACCATAAATACTGATAAAATTCAAATCGCGTCAGAGCTATTGGATCGCGGACTTTATATGTATTATGAAGGAAAATCATACTTTGCTGCACTACATCTTGCTGGAGGTGCAGAAGAAATACTCGGCGCTTATGTTGAACTTTCCGGAGGTGAGTCTGCATTCAAAAATTTTCAACGCACGACAGTAACTCTCTCAAAACTCTTCAATGAACAGGAAGTAACTACGCCTAAAATGATTTCAGAACTGATGAATCACGCAAAAAACCGAACTAAACACATGAACTCTAAAGATGATGAATATGTATATTTCGATCCAAAGGTTGAAGCTCACATCCTTCTGGACCGTGCTGTCTCTAATTACTATACCCTTATGAGCTTGTATGACCTCCCAGAAACGGATCTAATATCCAGATTTAATCACGAACTCATTGAGCTTGAGACAAAAGAGTGAATTTAGCAAAAGCTGCTCACAGCCAAATCTGAATGCATTGAAGAACCGATTGCGCACTATTCGCCTGCCGACAAGATCACTCACACAATCGCTTCCAGATATGGCAGCATGACCCTGGACACCCGATTAACTTCGGCGGCCTTCATCAGTTCGTCCACGGTTGCCTTCCTGAATCGCCAAACTTCCCGAAGCGCCTCCAGAACCACATCCATCCCGACCTTGCTGCGAAACTTGAAACAGTCCGCGACGGTCTTGGCAGGACTGTATACCCGGACAGGCACCCCGCCCATGACGTGCTCCCTGACGCCGAACGAATACGCCTGACCTGAGACATAAGTCAGATTCAGAGGCGGATACGCGATTTTTGGACGCCTTGATCCCTTGGGAACGGCAATCCAGATCTCATGCGGAATCTGTGTAGTGAGTTCATGGAAAGACAAGGCTGAAATAAGACACACAACTCCATGGGGAACCCGCTTGGCGACTTCAGTCAGCTCTGAGTATTCCGTGACCGGGGCCTCAGGAAACGTGTAAAGTCCGGATGAGATTCTCCGCAAACTCCCCGTTCTGTGCATCTCGTATAGAAAATTCCGCGAACAGCCGCACTCTTCGACATCCCTGGCCCTGATAATGCCCTTGGCCCTAGCCAGTTCGAATATGCGTGCCCTGCAATCCAATCATCACCTCCAGTGCAAAACGTCACTAGTTATGCATAAGTAACGAATATATGCAATATTTCTTTTTGATGCCGCCACGATTCGGAATTCACTGATCGTCCCAGCATAGCGGGACCATCCAGCCCGCCATCATTGCCGCGCAGAGTCGCAAACTGCACAAAGGATGCGTCGACCACATCCAAACCTTCGTCGCAACCAGCGAGGAGCAAGATGAACGAAAGCGCACAACAGTATGTCTCCTATGAAGAGATCCTCCATGCCATCGCCATGGACGCCCATACCTACCTGGCTGAGCCACAAGAGATATTACCAAACAGCCCTGGTCAGATTGACCACCCGATTACGCGTTGTAGCCATCCGGCCCATACCTGCGCTACCCATGAATCCAGCAACCGCAAGACCCGGAGCCCCCAAATGAACGAGAAGCGCCAACTCAACGCCACCATACTCCGCCAACTGTTTGAAACCAAAGCCATACGGCTGGAGCGTGGCGCAATTTTCGACCATAATCTTGCCCCAAAAGGGCCGGATTTCGACTTCGACCGCGTGGACGGCATGCTTCTGGGCGCTGCCATTGGCGACTCCCTAGGGAACACCTCTGAATCTCGACTACCGCTGGTTAGACGCCAGATCCACGGCGAAATCCGTGACTATCTCATCACCAATCGCGCAGCCAAAGCCATGGGATATCCCAGCGACGACACGCAGTTGACCTTCTGGACCCTGGAGCAGCTGATCGAAGACAAGGGAGAGTTCATACCGGAGCATCTGGCAAGCAAATTCGCGGACAGTGGCAGGATTTACGGCATCGGCCGGACCGTAAAGGGCTTCCTGGAAGCTTTCAAATCCGGCCGCCCCTGGTACGAAAGCGGTCCGCATTCCGCCGGCAACGGCGCGCTCATGCGCATCGCCCCCATGCTCATCCCGCACCTGCGCCACGGCGGCACGGACATCTGGACCGACACAGCCCTCTCGGCCATGATGACCCACAATGACCATGCGTCCACATCCTCGTGCTTGGCCTTCACGGCCATGCTCTGGGAATTGCTGGACATGAAGACGCCGCCCGAACCCGCTTGGTGGCCGGAAAGATACGCAGCCCTGACCGCCGATCTTCAAGGCGCCATCGGATATTCGCCAAGAAGCGGCTGCATGAAGTACTCGTTCGATGGTCCGCTACACCAATTTGTCAGCGAAAAGCTCGTCTGGGCATACGGCGAAAACCTGAGCGTCATCGAGGCCTGCGAAATCTGGCACTCCGGAGCCTATCTGCTGGAGACAGTGCCCAGCGTCCTCTACATCCTCATGCGCCACGCCCATGACCCGGAAGAAGCAATCGTCCGGGCTGTCAACGACACGATGGACAATGACACCATTGCGTCCATTGTCGGGGCCGCTGTCGGTGCGCTGCACGGCAGAAAGGGGCTCCCGCATCGATGGATCGAAGGCCTGACAGGACGCACCAGAGGAACGGATGACGGCCAGGTCTTCAGGCTCATCTCCAAGGCGCGCCAGGAATTTTGGGAAAAATGAACTCCGGGCGTAAAGCGTCCAGACAGCACAATCAGCAAAGAGAGACTCATCATGCAAAGAACGATCATTTTCCTGCACGGCAAACAGTCCACGCCGGAAGGCTCCGGCAGCGGCAAGGCAATCCGGGAACATTTCTCCAAGGAACACATCGTGCTCATCCCGGATTACAAACCCCTGGAGCGCACGCACGAAGAAATTGAAGCCTATTTAAAGGAGTGCATCTCCCCTCACCCCGAAGCGCTCATCGTCGGCATTTCCCTAGGCGGCTACTGGGCCTATCGCATGGCGTGCATCCTGCCCACCAACCTTGGACTGTCCTGCGTCCTGCTCAACCCGTATTTCTACAACTATCCCGAGATTGAAGTCCCCATGCCGCCGGCAGGCATCCCGATCACCGTTGTCGTCAACTTGGACGACGATCTCATTAATCCGCAGGAAGTGATCAAACGCTTCCAAGACACGGCGACGATCAGAGCTTTCGAAACAGGCGGACACAGGTTCAAGGACAAAACGCCGATTGTCAGGGAAGTGGCGACAGCGTTGCGGAACTACACGGAATAAGGGGATTGCATGGAAAACCGCGAAAACAAGCAAGCCGTGCCAACTTTTCTGGAACGGAAAAACAAACGCCAGCATCCAGAAACCGTAAAAAATCGTTTTCTGGGCTGCTTGCTTGGTGGCGCGGTGGGCGATGCCATGGGAGCGCCAGTTGAATTTCTGAGTCGCTCGGAAATCTTGAGACAATTCGGCGACTCGGGGTTGACCGGCTACGCTGAAGCGTATGGCGGTATCGGAAAAATCACTGATGACACGCAGATGACGCTATTCACTGCCGAAGGACTTCTCAGAGCCGTAGTGAGAGAACGAGAACGCGGCATTGCGAGCTTTGAAGGCGTTACCGCCCATGCGTACCTGCGCTGGCTATTGACCCAAGGCATACAACCATCGTGCAACATGGACGTGAACGACGACAACTGCGGGTGGCTTTTCCAGCACCGCGAATTGCACAGCCGCCGAGCGCCCGGAAACACCTGCATTTCTGCGCTACGTAAGATGAAGTCACTGGGAGAACCCGCAATAAATGACAGCAAAGGTTGTGGCGGAGTCATGCGGGTGGCCCCGGTTGGTCTTTTTGGCTGGAGCGTGAGGTGGCGCGACAATCCGCAAAGGACTTTCAAACTCGCGGCAGAATTGGCGGCGCTCACCCACGCCCATCCTACAGGCTACCTGACCGCTGGCGTCCTGGCTGTCATTATCCAGGCCCTGATTGACGGATTGTCGTTGACTGAGGGCTTGGGCACAGCAAAGACCCTTCTGATGTCCGAACCTGATCACCACGAAACGTTGCAAGCCCTCGAACTCGCCGAGGAACTGGCGGCCACGTCTCTTCCAAATCACGAGGCTATCAAGCGTCTCGGCCAGGGATGGATCGCTGAAGAGGCGCTTGCAATTTCAATCTATTGCAGCCTTGTTGCCAAGACCTTCAAGCAAGGTGTGCTCATGAGCGTAAACCATGACGGCGACTCTGATTCGACCGGGGCCATTACCGGCAATCTGCTCGGGGCCATGCTTGGAGTAAAGGCCATTCCTGAAAACTGGCTCGAACCTTTGGAACTTCGAGAGACCATAACCGAAATCGTCGGAGACCTCTTCACATTTACGGATTGTAAAATCGGGGACGACAGCCTGGACCGAGAAATACGCCAAAAGATCTGGAATAAGTATCCAGGATTTTAAAATATGTAGCTCATCACAAAAGAAGAGTAATACCCCGGAGACACAAATGGATCCTGATCGAAATAACGAAAATTCTTCTAATAATACATGCACACGACGAGTCCCATCCGAACGCTGCATACTATGCGACAAAACACTTGAAGAAACTGGAGGCGTGCGCATCGCCGCACAAACTTTTCACGGAACGTGCCTCTCTTCGAAATACTGTGGAGGAGGCAATAAAGACTTTCCGCACAAATCAGTTAAATTCTCAGAAGATTCAGACCTTTATCTTGTCGTATGGGGAGAAAAGGAAAAGTGGACGCCAGAAAGAATTGAAAAAGCAAGGCAAGAGTATCTTCATGGATACAGACCATGGCTCTGCCAAAAATGCGGAGGAAAGTTATGCCCGTTTTGTGGCGCACCGCTCAACTACCCCATGGGATCTGACGTGCTGTATGACAATGGATGCAGTTCACACTGCCCATGCCTTCCAGTCAACTGCGGGTGTAGTAATCCGGAATGCAAAATTTATCGGGAATGGAACTGGAACAAATAAGCCAAGAACTCAACCAACTCGCTAAAAATGATACTGAATTTTGACTTATGTGCATATTCCCGCTAGGTTTCTGGCACCAAACCATCATGAGCAAGGATCTCCCAAATGAAAGAAACTCCGAATGAAATTCAAATCCTTGTCCGAGCAATCGCATTTGCCGCTGAAAAACACAGTTCCCAGCGTCGAAAAGACGCTGCTGAATCGCCATACATCAACCACCCCATCGCCCTTGTCGACGTCCTGGCCAACGAGGGCAACGTCACCGACATCGAAACCCTCTGCGCCGCCGCCCTGCACGACACCATTGAAGATACGGCAACCACAGCCGATGAGCTCAAGTCGATCTTCGGTGAAAAAATCACATCCATCGTCCTTGAACTGACTGACGACAAATCCCTGCCCAAGCATGTCCGCAAGGAAAAGCAGATCGAGCACGCCCCGCACTGCTCACCCGAAGCAAAAGTCGTTAAAATTGCCGACAAAATCTGCAACCTGAGAAACATCCTGGCAGCGCCTCCTGCAGACTGGTCGGTGGAACGCAAGCACGGATATTTTGATTGGGCGGCGAAAGTTGTTAATGGAGTACGCGGAACTCATGCAAGGTTAGAAAATATATTTGATAATATTCAGTAATTTCCGGTTAGGTATTTGCATGTAGTTATTTGAAATTATTTCGAAAATTTGCATTTTATTGCTTGACAAGAGGCAATGGGTGCGGACCGCATTTTTGTATAGCCAACAATATCAAGAGGTTATGCGAAATGCGAAGACAGGTCCCAAAACGTTTGCCAACTACCGTTCATTTTAATCAATTTATACAACCCATTAGTAGCACTTTGAAAAATGGCCCTGAACTTACTTCTCGTGGACATCGACCGTTGAAGATGGATTTCGAAGAACAACTTCGGATCTTGATCTATTACCACCTTCAAGAATACCGCTCAGCACAGCATCTGCTTCAAGCCCTCAAAGAAGACGATTTTGCTCGCCAGCACATCGCTCCTGAACAGGGTATTGAAAAGAGCAGTTTCTCGGAAGCCATCAACAACCGAGGCCTTGAGCAGATGCTCCACGTTTTTAAAGAGCTTCAAATGCAGGCGCACGACCTGCTGCCCAATGCACACCCCGAGCTTGGGTCACTGGTCGGGATTGATGGCTCCCTGATCGATGGCAGCCTATCAATGCTCTGGGCCGATTATCGAAAGGGTTCCAAAAAGGCCAAGGTCCATGTCGGATTTGACCTGAACCGCTCGATCCCCAGAAAGGTTTACCTTACAGATGGCAAGGGCGGCGAGAGGCCTTTCGTTTCAAAAATCCTGTCCAAAGATGATACCGCTGTGACCGATCGCGGCTACCAATGCCACCGGCTTTTTGATCAGTGGCAAAAGGCCGGTCAGCTATTTATCTGTCGGATCAAGGAAGGCACTCACAAAAAAATCCTTTCTCATAACACTGGACCGACCGACAGCAGCATCGTTTTCTTCGACGCCACTGTGTTGTTGGGCACACCTGGCATCAATCAAAGCCAAACTCCTTTGCGACTGGTCGGCTATGAGGTCGACCGCGCCAAATACTGGATAGCTACCAACCGCCATGACTTGACTGGCGAACAGATCGCCCAGGCTTACAAGCTGCGCTGGAACATTGAAAATTTCTTCGCTTGGTGGAAAAGACACTTGAAAGTCTACCACCTGATTGCACGCAGTCCCTACGGCCTGATGGTCCAAATTTTGGCTGGCCTGATCACCTATCTGTTGCTGGCCATCCACTGCCACAAGCACTATCGGGAAAAAGTCTCCATCCGCCGGGTCAGAGAGTTGCGCACCGTCATTGAAAACGAGCTGCGCATGGTGCCAGATGACGATTTTAATGAGTCACAAGTTCAAAAGCATAAATTTCAAACCGTTGATGCAAAAACCTAACCGGAACTTACTGGATAATATTCAAATAAATAATTTTAAATAATAAATATTTTATAATTTTAAATATCAGAGAGAAAAACATAATGGCCTATTCATTTCTAGATCTTGCCCGTGACGTACTCAAAAATGCAACAATACCATTAACGTATCAAGAAATATGGGAATCAGGAAAAGACCAGGGATTCGCCGGAAAAATCAATACAACAGGAAAAACTCCTTGGCAAAGCATTGGTGCGCAATTATATGTGGAAGTCCGTGACAATGATAAATCAGATTTTATAAAAGTTGGAAAGAGACCCACCCGTTTCTTCTTAAAAGAGAGATCAAATGATTTAGCAGAAAATACAGTTCAAATAATAGAAAAAGCTGAAGAAAAGAAGGTCGAAAAAAAGAGCCAATTCCACGAACGTGATCTCCATCCCTTATTGACATACTTTGTGTATACAAATCCTACATTCAATCGAGGACGTTCTATCTTTACAAAGACAATTTTTCACGAAAAATCTCAAAAATCGGGATATAATGAATGGATCCATCCAGATATAGTGGGTTTTTACTTGCCGCTGGATGATTGGGCTCCTGATGTCATCGAATTCAATCGACTCTCTGACAATAATTCACTTAAACTATTCTCATTTGAAATGAAAAAAAGCTTAACTAAGGCAAACTATAGAGAAGCATATTTCCAAGCAGTATCAAACTCATCATGGGCACATGAGGGATATCTCGTTTCTTCAGAAATATTACAAAATGACGATTTTCTTTCAGAGCTAGAAAGATTAGCTGCTTCATTTGGAATTGGCATCATACATCTTGACCCAAAAGACATTGATAGTTCTCGGATACTATATCCAGCAAAAAGTCGTGATTTCCTTGATTGGGAAACTATTAACAAACTATGCGAACAGAACACTGATTTTCAAAAATTTCTACAAGATGTTAAAATTGATTATGAATCAAAACGAATTCACAAAGCAGAATTTGATGAAATTGTGAAAGATATCAGAAAGTATATTTCTGAAAAATTAAAAATCAAACAACTTGATATTTGAATTTTAATCACTCGAAAAAAGAATTTCTTTCACAAAAAATACGCTTCAACAAATGAAATAAAACCATTTGCAATCGATATGTAAAGTCATACAACACTTATAAGCACCCCAATAACAGGCAAAAACAACCACCTCTCCGACACCTTCTTGCCTGTAGCAACCGCTACAGCGCTCGAATAGGCATCCAACTGCCCAGAGTATGCTTCGGCGATCTCCTGCAACCGACCTGCCGACCCCATAGAGGATTTATGGTCAATGATGACGTATCCATCAGGGGTTTCAACGAGAAGATCAATCCATCCCTGTAAAATCTGCCCGTCACCATTGCCGCACGAGACAGGCACCTCTGCTCGTACTATCCCCTGCGGCCAGCGCGATCTAACCCAATCGTGTAACGCGGCAGTCTGTGCTTTGACCTCGCTGGCGGATAGCGCATCGCCAACTCCGAAGGCGGCCAGAATAACTTGAATCTCCTCTTGCTCCAGCGGGGCAGAGACATCCGTAAAACTCGCGGCCAGACAGGCATGCAAAGCGTCTCCAGCCACGTTCCAATCCAGTTGGCCGGGCTTAACGTGCATGGGGGTCCCTATGTTCTCCTGGCAGACTATTGTTGTTTCACGGCCTTCAACACCTGAAGGCGAGACAAAAAGGGGCGGATACTCGCTGCGACCGTTGGCAGGCTGGAACCAGAAAAGCGTTTTTTGGCCATCCTCTTGCTCCGCAGGTTCCTCTGCGACCAAAAGACGCGCTTCGGACGGAATGCTCGTCCCATCTGGCAGAACAAGCGGAGTTTCCGGCTTTTCCCCGGGAATCAACCAGTCCGCGCCAAGGGTTCGGAGCCATGGAGTTGTTGAGCGGGCCTTGGGATTGTGCGCCAGAACCAGCATGTCCCTGGGACGGGTCATTGCGACATAGAGCAGGCGCTTGCCTTCCTCCACGGCTGCGGCCAGGCTCTTCTTGTATTCCTCTGAGGCCTCAATCGTTTCCAGAACGTCGATCCCGGTGGATTGCTTACCGAATGGCCAAAGCCAGTAATGGATGCAGCGCCCGGCAAGAGGATTGTCAGCCCGAAAATCACCTTCAGAAAACGTGGAGATCGACCACACGCCGCTGCGGATGGACTTCTCAAGTTCGGCCAAGATGACCACAGGCCACTCCAATCCCTTGGCTTTGTGGCAGGTCATGACCGTTACCGCATCCAGCGCAGGAGTAGCCAATGCATCGGTTTCTGCCTCCTCCACCTCATCCAGCCAGGCAAGAAAACCGGCTATGGTGACTGTCTCGCGCAATGAGCGGCAAGTGAGCTGATACTGTTCGGCGAGATTGATCAGCGCCTCAAGGTTGGCCAGACGAAGCCGGACCATCTCTGCGTTGCCGCACCATTGCATGACCAAAGCCGGCAGGTCGCACTCCGTGACCAGCAAGCGCAACATTTCGTGCGGGGTAAACACCTCAAGTCGGTCTCTAAGCGCCGCGATCCGAACCAGAAGATGGTGCGCTTCCGGACCCTCTTCAAGCCAGGCCTTGGGTTCCCCCTCCTGCCGGAGATAGTGCAGGCGATTCGTCAGCCATTCTTCGGGTTCCGCGCATTCGGCAAGAGAGATAATTTCGGCGGTCGCAAGCGTATCGCTCTTGTCGCTGACGCGGCGCAGACAGGCCAGCGCCAATGCCGCCTCGGGCGTCTTCAGGAGCCCGGCGCTGGCCGTCGCCACGGGAATGCCTGCACAGCGCAGACTACTGGCCACCGCGTCAACGCCGTCATTGGTGCGGGTCAGGATCGCGATATCCCCGTAACGGACAGGGCGAACAGCGGAGCCACTGTCAGGCACGCTCATTGCCGAATCGACAAGTGCCCGCACGCCGCCAGCCAAGGCCTCAAAACGTTCACCCACATTGGCGCCTTCCAGGACCCAGTTTGCAAACGCGGGGCTGCTAGTCACCTCTTTGCGTTGAGGCGTGAGAACAGCCTCGGTTTCCTTTAAGGATTCCTCAAAGGCATGTTTGAACACGGCATTGACCAGGTGCACCAAAGGCGGCCTTGAGCGCCAGGATTTATCGAGAATTCGCACATCGCCACCGATCTCCGGGAAGGCCACAAGCAACCGCTGCATGAGCTCCGGCGAACTGCCTCGAAAGCCGTAAATGGCCTGTTTGATGTCACCGACGAAATAACACTGCTTGGCGAACGTGGAGAGTTTGAGAAAAAGCGCCAATTGCATGGGGCTTGTGTCCTGGAATTCGTCCACCAGAAGCAGATCGAGTTCGTCAGACAAAACCGCCGCGACATCCGGATTATCCAGCATCTCCAGAAAAAGGGCTTCCTGGTCAGTGAAATCCACGACGCCAAGTTCTTTTTTCCTGGCCTGATAGTTTTCAATTATGGACGCACAGGTTTCGAAAAGAGTCTTCAGATAGCTGCGAATGTCAGCATGCAGCATCGGATGTGCTGTACACATGCCCGCAAGCTTTGCGGCGTCTTCGATCGCGGGGGTCATCGCTTTTTTCCCGGGATCGTTCTTTGAAAACTTGATCCACTCGGACCAGGGAGCCCTGGAACTACGCAGCGCACGTCGGAAATTGAGCACATCCTGGTAATATTTTTTAGTCTTATTTGTGACCTTTTCCATGGCAAGAAAAGGTTTCAAATCCTCAAGAGCAGTCTCGATGGCAGCCATGAGCTGGGCCGACAAATCCTCGGCATAGGGCTTTGCGAACTTATCAAGCAGCGACTCGGCATTACGAATCGCCATGGCGGGCAGCGTGGAAGGATCAATCCGGTTTGCCCGAACTTCCATGACCAGCTTGCGCAGATCGGCTCTCCAAGCCTCGATGCCAAGCCGCCACGAAAGCCCGATCATCTCGTCGACGGTTTCACCGGACAAAACATCATCAACGGTCTTCTGCATCAACACTTTGGCCTGATCCTCATCGACAACCTGCAACGTCGGGGCAAGGCCGTTTTCAAAGGCGAACCGCTCAAGTAGCTCTCCGCACACCCCGTTGACGGTCCCGATACGAGCCTGGCCCATGGCATTAGCCAGATCAAAAAGACCATTCCCCAGGAGATGCTGTCTCACACGCTCCCGAAGCTCCGTCGCGGCCTTGACCGTGAACGTCGTGGCGATGACCCCGCCAGGCTGGACACTGCCCTTCTGCAATTCATCCCCAAGAATCTTGGTCAGGGTATATGTCTTGCCGCTGCCTGCCCCGGCGCTGATAAATTTAAGCGTGCTCACAGTTCTTCCTCCCATCCCGCCAGAGCCAGATACTCGTTGTAATTCTGATTGAGGATTTCCAGTGCCATGCCGTCGGCGGGGGCAACCGCCACCTCCGAATCATCCACAGCCACCTCGATGAGGCCCTGATCAAGGAGCTCCCGCCGCCAATTCCAAGTCACCAGGAAGCGGTTCCAGAGCTCCGGGGCACCCTCGTCCTTGACGTCGTCATCCCTCATGATGCGCTGCGCGTTGGGAAAAAAACTTTGATCCGGAGCGATGAGCTTGGCCTGGCTGATGATGAAGTAGCTCAAGTCCGGCCAAGCCCCATACTGCTGCCTGACCAGTTCGCCATAGAGAGTCAGCTGCAGATGCCGATTCTTGGCCAGCTTGTCCGGATACTTCTTCCCGCCGGCCCATTTCATATCGATGATGGCCCGCCGCCCATCCGCGCGAGTCACGAGCAGGTCGGCAAAACCCGTCAATTGCCCGCCGACAAATACGCCTGCAAGTTCCACTTCGGGCTCGACCTTGACGACGCCTGCCGCCTTGAGCTGCGCCTGCAAGGCGAGCATGGCCCGGAGCAGTTCCAAGCGAAAATTCTGCAGTTCCGTCTTGCGGCCCGGCATGAGGAGCAGCGCGCCCTCGGTTTCGACAAGACGGTCAAAAGTCGGTGCAAACCACGCCCGAAGCGCATCGTCATCGAACCTGAGTGCTTCGGGTCGCCTGAAGTACCGCTCCACCAGCGAATGGGAGAGATTGCCAAAGAGCAGAAACGAGTCCCCCGCTACGATACTCCTCCCGGGCTCCAGCTTGGCGTGATAGCGCAAAACCCATTGATAGGGATTGAAAAGGAAGGCTTCGAGGCTGGAGAAGGACTCCTTGTCTCGCAGGCTCAGTGTGGCGTCCTGCGGCATCCGCCACCAGCGCTTCAGAGCGGGAAGCGGTTTTGTCTCTATTTCACGACAATCGGGGCCTGGGCGCTCAAATATTGTTTCCAGCTCCACAACCTGCGGCTTGTGATCGTCTTCAAAGAGAGACTCGATCATGAGCCACAGAGGATGCACTTCCTGTCCGGCAGGCGGCAGCATCAGGACGGCCTGGCCTTGCGCCGCCAGAATCGGTTTTTGCCAGTTCAAAGCCTCTTTGCGCAGTTCTTCGGTCACTCCGGGCATGCGCACGCCTGCGGCATGAAGCGAGGCAAGCTCGGCAGACGACCAAGGGTAGGGTTTTGGTAGTGCAGAGGCTTGCAGTTGCCACCACACCACTCGCTCGGCGGGATCCACCGCCGCCCCTGGACTTGAGATCTTCCGGCACGATCCGGCCTCGGCAAACCGGAAAGGATTCCCAGCGCCCCTGGAGGTGCATTGGTTCACCAGTACCTGGAGCTTGCTGATCCCGATCCCGGCCTCACCCTGTTCGATCAGGGCCGTCAAAGCGGTGTGGCATGCGACAGCTTGAGCGTGCCCGCCCTGGGAAACAGCTCGCCGCACAGGGTCCGGATCACCCAGGCGAACGCGGAAATGATCGGCTACCGCTGCAACGCGTTCAGCTACGTACATAATGGGAGCCGCCTCGCCCAAAGGATAACGCTCATGCTCCAGCCAAAAGCGGATCTTTTCGGCCGCACGCTCCCATTCGAGGCCTTTTTCTTCCCAACGGGATTGGAGCTTGCTCACGGTTTCCTGCCATGGCTCGCCCCCAATGCCTGGATACTCTGCCACTGTTTCCGCAAGCTTGGCACTGATTTCACGCGGTATGGGACACAAGGGATGAACCATAAACTTGATCAGGCCGTGAATATCCACTGGTGTCCATAACTGAGAAAGGACAAGAGGCAGAAACTGAAGCGCAGGACGAAAGGCGCTCAGTTCTTGAAAATTTGGACGGGGCAGGCCATACACCGGCAAAGTGTCCGCGAGGGCATCTGACTGGGGGGCAACCAGAAGCGTCTCCCTGGGCGACCGGCTCAGAAGGGCGCTCAGCCAGTATCCAGCAGATACAGGGGTTTCGCCTCTGACGATGGCAAGACTGCCGTCATCCGCCCATCGGAGCTTGGGCGGCAGGTCGCCGGCCTCCTGCGCGGCAAAGGCGGCTTGAAGCTTGCCGAGAAGGCAATCAGTCGATGCCGAGGGCCGTGGCGGCTGCATGCTGAGCGGCAAGTGCCGCAGAACCTCTTGCCAGGCCCAGGGATGCCATTCCAACGGCTCGCAAAGTTCCAGGACGGAAATGCGAGGTTTGCGTTTGCGCATTCTCTCAGCGACGCGGGCCAAGCGCTGACCCTCAGACAGGGAGACGCGTCCAGAGGCCTCAGTCTCCACGTCCTGCATATCTGCCAGACGCGCAGACGCATCTGTGGGAAACACCCCACTCCATCCATGAAGGTGCCATTGGTCACGCCAGTCCAAAAGCGTCCTTGCCGTTTCCAGATCGTCGACCGCAAACGTCTTGTGATAAAAACGATCGGGATGGTCACATCGCTTGAGGCATTCCCGGTACGCCATGATACGTTCGATGGCCGGAACGTCCCTGTGGGGCTGGCCAAGTTGCGTTTCCAGAATGCCAAGCAGTCCAAGAGGGCCGGTGATCTTGGCATCAAGCTCGTCAGCTCTGAGCGTCCCATGTTCTCCATCCAGGTCCAGGCCAAAACGAATGCGCATTATGTTGCCCTCAGAAGGAATCTAGATTACGGCTACTACCAAACATAGTCGAAGAATTTCAGCATGTTTCCTACACGATCTGCAAACGTGCTGTTTCTTAGCGTAAGATCAGCGGGCAGGCTACCCTTGATCGTGGACATGGTCCCGTACGTTCGGGATGATCGTCAACGTGATGCGCACAGCCGCCATTATCAGAGCAAACCCCAACCTTTCGAGATCAGCATGGCCAATGATTCCCAGAAGCTCCAGCAACTGCAACGCATCCTGCTCCTCTACCAACTCGTCAAGACGAAGCCGGAAATGTCCTCCAAGGCACTTCAGGAGGAACTGGGCATTGGCAAGTCGACCTATAACCGAGACCGGGAATTCATGAAGAAGCTGGGGGTCTGCTTCGAATATGACAAGGCAAATAAACGGCAGAAGCTGACAAAAGACGCGTTCCTGCCAATTCCGGACCTGAGCCTCGACGAACGCCTGGCCATCATTCTGGCCTTAAGCCAGTTGGGCGAATTGCAGGAGTCCTTTCTCGCCAAGCACGCCCGGGCAGCGGCAGCGAAACTCATGGCCGGACAAGAGAAAGCCTTCTGCGACGTCTGCAAGGCGCTTCTCGAACAGGATCTCGCCCATAAAGGGCATTCGCGGCAGGAGCGGATCGTCGACGACCTGCTCACGGCCACAATCAACCGCCGGCGCATCCGCATCAGCTACTGCAAACCAGGCCAGCCAGCCGAGGATTACGAGGTCGAGCCCTATCAGGTTTTCGTGGTGGATGGGTTCCTGTACCTGGACGGGTACTGCATTGAACGCAAAGAGATCCGCTGCTTCAAGGTGTGCCGGATACGCAACGTACGCGACCTTGGGCTGACATTCTCGAATCTGCGCGAATACGACTTCGCCCGCAGACGGACCAACGTCTTCGGGATCTACGCCTCGAACTTGGAACCCGAGCACGTCAAAGTCTGGTTCGCAGCCGAAATCGCACCGTTCATCCGCGAAGAGTCCCGCCATACGTCGCAAAAACTCACCGAAAACAGCGACGGGAGCCTCTTATTTGAAGTCGAAGTGGCGGAACCGGAAGAGGTGCTTTGGTGGGCCCTGCGCTGGGGAGGGAACTTTGAGATCATCGAACCGCAGTGGCTCAGGGACGAAGCCATAAAGACCATCAGGAAGATGGCGCAGCGGTATAAGAGTGTCTGACGCTACCATCTGACATAAGATTTTACGGTAGTCCAATAAGAGGAATTGTCTGGCCTAGACGTCAGGGGGAGACTGGAATGTTACAGAAATTGCATCCCCAAGATTGGCGCGTTAAACGCACATCTTGACTAGCGGGAGTTTAACAAAACCCGAAAAAATGAGGAAAAATGTCGCTTTTTTGCCCTCATTCCGGCTCGAATTGACCACCGCTTTCGGTCTCAATGGCGCCGGAATCAGCGAAAAAATCCATAGTGGATGCGACTGAATAACTCGACATATTCCATCACAAAAAGAGTCAATGTCTTGGCCGAAAATAAACCAGACAGTCTTTACATAGAACTCGAAAGCCGTTCAAAGATTCTACCTCTGCCATGATAATTTGCTTCAAAAAAACATTACTTTTTAATATGCTCCAAAAATCTCCCAATCATGAGCTCAACTTCACCTGAAAGAGCCTTTAAAACATATTCTCCGTCTTTCAATTCAAAATCATATTTTTTTTCTATGTAATTTTTGATTAGAATATTCATATCCTCATCATCTTTTCTCATTTTATCCGCATATTTTTCCCCGAAAACAATATAATTTAGGTCTAGACTATATTGTTTTGCAATCAAAATAGCCCAAGCTGCCGGGAACGTGTTCCCGGTTTTTTGCTTCGACACTGAGGCGCTCGATATCCCCAGAAAATCGGCAAGATTCGTGGAAGTCTTCAGATCAGTCTTCTCGGAAATTCGCCTGAAAACGTCTTCAAATTCCAAATCCATTCCCGCTCGACTCATCTAGCCCTCCAAATTTTTCATCTTTTTTCTAAATCAATTTAGAAAAAATCTAAATAATTTAACGATATTATGACAACCATTTCAATCTTGCGCAAATTTTTTTAAAATATATATTGACAAAACTAGCCCAGAGCTATATACATCCTTCTCATAAGTCAACTTTTTTAACCAAAAACGAACTGGAGATTCCTTATGAGCAAGAACAAAAAAGACGAAAACCTGGTTCCCTTTGGAAAGTACGAAGGACAGCCCCTTGAAGTCCTGTTGGCCGACAAGTCCTATTGCGCCTGGATGGTTGGCCAGACCAGCATTTGCGAACAGCACCCCGACCTGTGTAATATGGTATACAATGAACACGGACGCGATCTCAAAACACCAAACCACAACAGAATGCAGGCAGAGTATTTGAGTGGAGACACAATGTTGAAGCTGTTCTACTTGATCAACCCAGAAATCTTCGGGCACGACAAACATTATTATGCACGCAACATCGATGATTATTTCACCGAAAAGATGCCCATCGCCATGGACGTGTGCGAATGCGTAAGCAGTAGAATTACTGAAATCAAAAAAATGGCCAATGAAGTAGCCACAATATCAAAAAAGTGGGACATGCACGAAAAAAAATCATTTACAATCCCCGTGTCTCCATTCACAAAATATATGGACGGAAGAAAACAGGAAGAATACTTGTTCAATAGTCCTGCAAGTTTGATCGTAAACAATCCGGAAGAAATTTACAGGAATACAGTCCTGGACTTTGAATTGTTCTGTGCGTTTTTTGAAGAATTCAGATCATACTTGGTTAACTCACAGTACAAGCAGATCAACCCTTGCAAGACTTCGTTCGAAACAAAGTTCAATGACGTAACCATTGAAATCAAATATCATGAAGAAATTAACCCGAAATTTTCAGCGCGTGTCGAAAAATTCTTCGAACGTGCGCTGTACAGGCACTCTTCAATCGACAATAAAGCAAGCAATGTCCCAGAATTCTTGCGCGCAGAGTGGAGATATGAAAACCCGGAAATAACCAACGAGTTGTACTATATTGAACTGAAGCCAAGTATTGGCGATGACTATCATACTGTTTTGAACCAGATCTCGAACCGCAGGGAAAAAAATAAAACGTACATCAAGCAGAAATCTTCACAAAATGTGAAATATATTCTTGTCATCGGCGTCTACGATGGAACCGGCATCAGCTTTGAAAATGTCAAAAAGATTTTCATGAACGAAGAGATTAATATTGTCCTTGAGCAGGATATCATGAATGTTAATCTCCCAAATATTGAAAATAATTTCACCATCAGCCCTTTTGAAATCCCTGCTTTGAATGAAATTTTTAACATTCTTGATTCCGTGAAAAAAACAATTCGCAGTGCGAATGAATGTTTCGCATACATAAAAAATCGCGCAGCAGGGTTTTAGACAATTCAAATTCAATACTGCGCAGCTGCATGTCATATAGTGCGCGCAGCTGCGCAGCACCCTTTCAGAAAAGCAGTTCGTCCAGGTTCACCCCGCGCTTCCTGAGCTGATAAAGCACCTGCTCCTGTTCAGCCTGCAGCTTATAATCCGCACCCCACCTCGCCAGAGCCTTCAACTGATCGCCACACAACGCGTCCTCGCGAAATGACCTAGCACCCTGCCATGCAGGCAAGTCGGAGTGCAAAAGTTCCAATACTTCCTGATTCGGAAAGAAATCCCCGTCACGTCCCGATACGGCGGACAGCCTGTCGAATATGGCTAGTCCATCAGGATCGAAGTTCCCGAAGTGAACCCAGCGGCATGAGACAGGTGCCGAGTCGAGCCAGGCGGCCACCCCTCGTGAGGCGTAGCCACCTGTGTAGATGAGAAGTCCGGCAGGAAGGGAGAGTTCCAGGAAGGGAGAAAGATTTTCGCAGGTCATGATGAAACGAAGGCGCGAGAGGTCATACTGCTCGGGGCGAGCATGAGAGGACATCAGGACGGCCTGACCCTGATATTTCGTGACCTCGGACAGATCCGGGCCTCCTGCTGTGTGCGGGAGCTCGGAAAAAGCCTTGAGACGCAGCTCTCCCCGGCTAGGCTTAAGGGCGAGCCAGTCCTCGTAGACACGGGACAGGATGGACACGGAACCGATGTGCTTGGAATCCCCGAAGAGTTCGGCGCTGAGTTGCTGCCGCCAGACCATGCCCGCGGCATGCTCGGTCTGTTCCAGAGCCATGAGCAGACGCAGACAGTCTGGCGCCCGATCAACGATCCGTACTCTCAGTCCCATGGCCGCCGCCAGGGATTCGGCGGAATCCAGTTTGTCGATGACATCCATAAACTCAGGCGTAGCCAGTAGGCGTCGTAATTCTTCCGCATCGACCAACACGGCATTGTTCTTCTCGCGCCGCACGATCCCCGCCCGCTCCAGCATGGAGAACTCGGCGTTCCAGCCTGCTCTGCCCCGTTCCAGCAGACCGCGCCAGGCCAAGCACCGGGCAGTAAGGTCCCTCACGCCATCTCCCCAGCAGGTCCGGCATCATCACTTACTGCGGCAACCATTTCCACCACCTGCGGGACATAGACGCCCACATGGGTCACGCCCTGCGGCAGCGGCGTGAGAATATGTCCTAAGTCCTGCGATTCATACGATTTCAACTACATAAATTCTTGATCAACACTCTGAATTTTATTAACATTCTTCCCAATTGGAGCCGCACACTTCAGCACCCATTTGGTGGAGAATTCAATGCCCCGTCGCCGTCACAAGAACCCCTGTTACATCGATGATATCCAAGCAACAAACGAGATCCTGACCAGCCGAGCAGGGCTCAATCTCTTCGCGCGCTACCTCCGAGGCATCGAAATCGATCAGCATATCGATCGAATGTTTGCGCCTATGCGCAAAAACCCCAAAGGCGCTCCCATCAGGGAGCTCTTCAAACAGATGCTCTGCTTTCTCTTCGACGGCACCAGCAAGCATCTGGCCCACTTCGATGTCGTGGCCAAGGACAGCGGCTACGCGGCCGCCATCGAATCTCCGCTTTCCGCCATGGTGTCTTCCGACACCGTCCGACGTTTTCTCAACGCCTTTTCCTGGCGCAGAACCGCTTTGCTGCGCAGCCTGCTCATGCGCCTCTTTCTCTGGAGACTGCGCATTCGCAATCCCAACGTCATCGTCCTCGGTCTGGACACCATGGTTATGGACAACAACGACGCCATTAAACGCCAGGGGGTCAAGCCCACCTACAAGAAGGTACTGGGCTTTGCGCCCCTCCAGATGACATGGGGGCGATACATCGTTGATGCCATTTTTCGCCACGGGGATACGCATTCCAACCACGGACAGGATGCCATCAAGATCCTCAGGCATGCCGTGCGCATGATTCGTAAACACTTCTCCCCGACCGTGCCCATCATCGTCCGCATGGACTCAGGCTTCTGCGATCAGAAAATTTTCAAAGAACTCGAAGCCCTTGGCGTCGGCTATGTCTGTGGAGGAAAGTTCCAGGCCGACGTTAAAGCTCTTGTCGATTCCATTCCCGATTCCGCCTGCCAGAATCACTACGGCAAGTGCGACGAGGACATCTGGCAATACGCCGAATTTGCAGACCGCCGCCAGAGTTGGGACAAGTTCCGTCGGGTCGTCTTCTGGAGGGCGCTGTTGCAGGAGAAGAGACTTTTCCTGCCATGCTGCCGTCCGGGAACATTCGTCTACACCAACCTCGGCATGGGAGATGCCGGTGGAGGCATTGATCAGCAACTTCGCGACGCCGGGCTTGACGTCATGACCTGTTCCGAAGCTGTCATCCAAGCCTACCATGAACGAGGTACGGACGAACTCGTGCACCGATCTTTCAAGGATTTCGGTTTCGAGGAACTGCCATTCACGCGCTACGCGCCGAACAGGGCGTTGTATCACATCATGCTGATCGGATTCTTCCTCTTTGAAGCCTTCAAGGAGGATGTATCTTCCCCAACAGTTCCCATCAGCGCTTTTCCGACGACGCTACGTCGAAAGGTCGTGGACGTTGCTGCCAAAATCGTACGCCACGCCGGAAGATCGATCCTCAAAGTCGCCACTTTCACCCTGGAAGCCTTGCGTTTCAAAGAACTCTGGATCCGGGCGCTCCAACCACCCAAGTTATCTTGGAGCTGAAAAACTCGCTCCGAATTCACGGATCACAGGAAAGGTGCGCCCTTTTCCTCAAAAACCTTCACGATCAGCTTCAGCTTTTTAAAATTTCACCCACGACGCCCTTCGAACCCTCAAGAATTTGGAATCTCAGGCCTGAGTGATGAGTCGGCGAGGTGGCAATGTTGCTTTTCATGATGCATTCACCTGATCCGCCGGATTTAGGTATGTGTAAGCGAGTCAGGGATATTGAGCATCCTGGGCAAGGCCAGGACCAGCTGACACTCAACCCTGTCCAGCAGGTCGCGCACGGTGTTCATGGCCCGCTCGTCGAGGCGCTCGGCCTCATCCAAGGCCATGAGCAGGATGCCGCTGCCGCGATGCTGGTCCGAGTCCGAGCCTTCGTAGAAAAGCAGGCTCAGGCAGATGGCCAGGTTGATGCCCAGGCCCTCGCCGCTGGAAAAACCGCTGCGGCGCTCGCGGCCGGCGTCGTCCTCAATGGCCCAGCGCAGCCGGACATAGGTGCGGTAGTCCGTGATCTGGTCGTCTTCGAGCTGCGCACCCTTGGCATGGCGGGCGATGATCTCCCGGATCTGATCCAGGAATTCACGCAAGCCCACTGCCGTTCCGGACGAAAACAGGGACAGCTGGCCGGTGCCCCGCAAATGTTTGAGGCCCTCGTAGGCGGACTCATGCACTTTCTCCAGATACACCTTGCCGGGCCTTATCCCGCCTGGCCTCGGTCAAGGTTTCTGCGGATTGCAGCGGGATGTTCGGATGAATAGTAGCGTCCCCACTGGGCAGTGACCTGTGCCATTTCAAGGAGCAGCACCAACAATATCTGAATATTATTAATCCCCCAACAAATTAGTAAGTTACATTTTTAACCCATAAAAATTATTTTTATACTTATTTCTTTCCTTTGTAATCACATCGCATGCATTACACATCTCAGATTCTAATAATGAACCGTTAAAAATTTCCGATATATCATTTAAATTTATTTTATATTTTTCCTCTATACTAATTACAAAATTTATCCACTCAGAATCTTCAAAATATACACTATCAACAACATCTTTAAAAGCTAATTCATAAATTCTTTCTTTTATATCACGTTTAATAATTTCTTTGTTTTCATCGAAATTTTTCTTTAACAGATAATCATATTCTTGTTCAAATTTTTTCTTTTTTAAATTTATTTTATTTATATCATTATTAATGTTTTCATAATTCAGTAATTTAAATTCTAATATTTCATTAAGCTTTATTTTTTTAAGATTTAACTCTTCGATATCTAGTATTATGTCATTTTTGAAATTATTAAAATCATTTAATTCATTTATTAAATTCACAATTTTCTGTTTTAATATTTCAATTCTATTTTTAGAACTAATTATTTTATTTTGAATTTTATTAAACTTATTTCGAGCTTTAGTAACATTCCGCTGAGCATTGGTAAGATCTCTAGGGAGCCTAGCATGGAGTTGTGCAACAGTTTCATGAATAATTTTACTCCTATTCTCACCAGATCGAATTCGCTGGGATTTATATATTCCACGACACAAACCTAAATCAGCATAAACTTCCGCAACAACGTCTTGCAGTCGACTGCAATCTCCACGCTTTGGGTCTAACTTGCGGCCGCTAACACCTACTGCAGTAACTGCAAAGTGGGCGTGTGGAGAACATTCATCTCTATGCGATGTTAAATATACTGCTTTTGATCCAAGCTCTTCAGCAACTCTATGAGCAGCAAACATATACCTAGTATCTTGATCTTTATTAGAAAGCTTATTTATAATAGGCTGGGCCTTAATACTAAATGTGATTATTCCGATAAATGCTACGTTTCCAAGTTCGCTATACCCTTGTCGTGCAGCCATAACAGCTTTTTTTGCAATCTCGTATTTACTTGATCCTTTTTCAGCCTTTTGCAACATTCTTGCTGCTTTAAGTTTTGCTTTTTGTTTTAATTTTTTATTAATTTTATGAATTTTTTTAAGTGTTGGAGGCATTCTAGGGATTGAATTCATCCCAGAACGTTCCAAAGCAATATAGTCAGGCGGACTTATTCTTAAATCATGATTTCTCTGTGCCTCATACTGTTGAGATGATACAGGATCAATTCGCAAACTGATTGAGAGTGTCATATCTTTTCCTAATATAACTTTTTAAGAACAAAATTCATTTTTTAGCAAATTTGAGCTTCAATAATATTTAGACTGCCCAAAATACGTCATGGAACTGCCATATATGTTTTATGTTTCACCTTATGATCGACTTCCCATAACCTACTAGGAGAGTCAAGAAAAGATGAAAAAACTGATTGTTCTTATTGCTCCGACCGCCTAGGATATTTGTGGTTAGTGCTGATTTCCCGGCAGGTCAGCACCTCAAAACGCTGCGCCAACTCGACAAGCGTCTTGCCCCCAATCGCCGCTAGCGCCACCTTGGCTTTGAATTCTGCTGAGTACTTCCGTCTCGTCCGCTTGGTCATTCTCTGCTCCCTGATCAATTTCGTTTGAAGGTGTCCGGGCAGGCAGAGTTTCCACCTAAAGGCTTGTGCAAATTTTTGGAGCCACTTCTCTTTCTAAGGACAACCCCCTATCCTTGGACGAGCTTGTCGCCGAGCAGGACCATCCCAAACTTCACACAGATAATTCCTCCTCAGTATATTTAGCAAAATGTCACTGAATCGACATGACTTTGTCATGCGATTCTGAAGGCTACCGGATACATCTTGGTCTGAACGCAGCTGCGGAAATTTCATGACGCCGCATTCATTTGAGACGCTTTCAACCTAAAAAATTGTAACCGGTTACATAAAATGGCGACAATCAGAGATGTGGCGAAAATTGCGGGCGTATCAGTCGCGAGTGTCTCGCGCTTCATCAACGCGCCCAAGACAGTGCGTCTTTCGACCAGAGATAAAATTCAGGCGGCCATGGATCAGTGCGCCTACCGCTTCAACTACGCCGCCAAGATTCTTTCCACCCAGCGCACCAAAACCATCGGGCTGGTGATCCCGACAATCACCAACACCGTTTTCGCTGACTCCACACGGGGAGTGCAGGATGAGGCCACCCGGCGGGACTACCAGGTACTCCTGGTCAATGCCGACTATAATCCAGCAGTCGAAGGCAAGCTCATCCGTCATCTCCTGGAGCGACAGGTGGACGCGCTGGTAATGACCGTATCCAATCCTCTCAAGACCATCGCGGAAGAATTCTCTTCCATCAATGTTCCTTCGGTTTTTCTCTACAGCACGTTGGACGGAGCAACAGTCTCCAGCGTGGGCATCGACAACGAAAGAGGAGGATACGACGCCACGAAGCATCTCGCGGACCTGGGGCATGAGCGTATCGCCATGCTGGCTGGCAGCTTTGCGTCGTCCGACCGAAGCCGCCATCGCCACGAGGGTTACCTGCGTTGTCTGAAGCAACGAGGTCTCGAAAATGACCCTTTAATGGTGGTGGAAACCCCGTTCGGTCTCGAACGCTGCAAGGAAGCCGTATCCCGGCTCATGGGACTTTCCAGGCCGCCCACCGCCATCTTCGTCTCCAACGACCTCCTGGCCATCGGCGCCATGGGAGAGCTGCGCTCCTTTGGGTTGTCCGTGCCAGGGGATGTGTCGGTGGTCGGATTCGATGACGTGACCTACGCGTCCTATGTCACGCCCAAACTCACAACCATCCGCCAGCATGTCTACGAAATGGGCAGTCTGGCGGCCAAGATGGTGCTGGACGCCCTGGAAAAGGGCGATACAGGACCGAGCCATCTCGTCCTTGAACACGAACTGGTCGTCAGGGAGTCCACCGCTCAGATTCGCCGAACGTAAGCGGGCTTCGGCGAACAAGGACTCATTGTGCCACATCACTTCCCGCCCTTCTGGAGAGCATCATGCACCGTTTTGTCTTGCATCTGGCCCTGGTCATGGCCGTACTGTGTGGAGCAGGCAATGCCCTGGCCGCCGACACCGCCATCTGCTACAATTGTCCGCCCGAATGGGCCGACTGGGCGACCCAGCTCAAAACCATCGAACAGGAACTGGGCATCCGCATGCCCCACGACAACAAGAACTCGGGCCAGACCCTGTCCCAGCTCATCGCGGAGAAAAGCAATCCAGTGGCCGATGTCGCCTACTACGGCGTGTCTTTCGGCATTGCGGCCCAGAAAGAAGGCGTCGTGGCCCCTTACAAACCCGCCCATTTTGACGAAATTCCCGATGGTCTGAAAGACCCTGACGGACACTGGTTCACCATCCATTCCGGAACCATCGGCTTTTTCGTGAACAAGGACGCCCTGGAAGGAAAGCCAGTCCCCAAATCCTGGAAGGACCTGCTTGATCCGCAATACAAGGGCATGATCGGCTATCTGGACCCGACCTCCGCCTTTGTTGGCTATGCATCCGTGACTGCCGTAAACAAAGCCCTGGGCGGCGATCTGGACAATTTCACGCCCGGCATCGAATACATGAAGAAGCTGCAGGCAAACGAGCCCATCGTACCCAAGCAGACCTCCTATGCGCGCGTACTGTCGGGCGAGATCCCGATTCTGCTGGATTACGATTTCAACGCCTACAGGGCCAAATATAAGGACCAGGCCAATATCGAATTCGTCATCCCCGAAGAAGGTTCCATCATCATCCCCTACGTCATGAGCCTGGTGAAGAACGCGCCGCACCCCGAACTGGGCAAGAAGATCCTGGATTTCATCATGAGCGACAAAGGCCAGGCCGTGTGGGCCAACGCCTACCTCAAACCCGTCCGCCCGTCCGCGCTGAACCCCGAAGTGGCGGCCAAATTCCTACCCGAAACCGAGTACAAGCGTGCCACTCCCATCGATTACAACAAGATGGGGGCTGTGCAGGACGTGTTCCGCAACCGCTTCCAGGCTGAAGTAAAATAACAACAATATGGCCAGGAGCGGGGCCGACCCCGCTCCTGCCAAGCGTACACAAGGATCGAGCATGCTGACCAACCGCAAACAGGCCTTGATCATGGGGCTGCCCCTGGGCGCTGTGCTTGTGGCTTTTTTCCTGCTGCCCATGGCGCGACTGATTCTGGAGACCGGTACTCAGGGAGGTGTTCAACTCTACCTCGACGCCCTGACCAAACCGCGATACCTCGCCAGCCTCTTTTCAACCATAACACTGTCCGCCGTGGTTACATTCTGTTCCCTGGCCCTGTCCGGCGTGGTGGGCGTGTTTCTGGCCCGCAACAGCTTTCCAACCAAGCGCTTGCTCGTCTCCATGCTAACCTTTCCCCTGGCCTTCCCCGGCGTGGTCGTCGGCTTCATGGTCATCCTCTGGGCTGGACGGCAGGGGCTCCTGGGCCAACTGACCAAAGCCCTGACCGGTGACAAGATCGTGCTGGCCTATTCCATGAGCGGTCTTTTTCTGGGCTATCTCTATTTTTCCATCCCCCGCGTGGTGACGGCCGTCATGGCCGCGGCGGAAAAGATCAACCCTGAACTTGAGGAGGCTGCCCGATCCTTGGGTGCTTCCCCCTGGCGGGTGATCAAGGATGTCATCATCCCGGCCCTGACTCCGGCCTTCATCTCCTCCGGAGCCATCTGCTTCGCAACGTCCATGGGTGCATTCGGCACGGCCTTCACCCTGGCCACCGACATCGATGTGCTGCCCATCACCATCTATACCGAGTTCACGCTCTCGGCCAACATCGGCATGGCGGCCTGCCTGTCCATCATCCTGGGTACGATAACCTGGGCCGTGCTGTTCTTTGCACGCATCGTGGCCCGCGAAGATTCCATAGGAGCGGCCGGATGAAGCGACACGGTTTCATGCTTCACACACAACTGGGCATCACCCTGATTTGCTGCGCCTTTCTCATCGTCCCGGTCTGCCTGTCCGTGCTCACGGGCCTTTCCGCCAACGCCTTCGTGGGCATATCGAGTGGTCTGACCCTGCGCTGGGTGGGCGAGGTCTGGACCTTGTACCACGACACCATCTGGCGCAGCCTGCTCATTGGCCTTGCGTGCCTTGGCTGCTGCCTGATCGTCGGGGTTCCGGCGGCATATTTCATGGTGCGCATGAAAAGCCGCTGGACAAAAATGCTTGAGGAACTGCTGGTGCTGCCCCTGGCCATCCCGGGCTTGGCCATAGCCCTGGGTCTTTTGCTCATCTACGGCGGCTTCACGTCTTTCCGCATGAGTTGGCTGTTCATTCTGGCTGGTCATGTCGTGTTTTGCCTGCCCTTCATGGTCCGATCCGTTGCCGCGGTCATGGCCATGGTGGATCTCGACTCGTTGGAAGAAGGGGCCGCAAGCCTGGGAGCCAGCTTCGCCAAACGATTCATGACCGTGGTCGTGCCCAATGTCATGCCTGGCATCGTATCCGGGGCCCTCATGGTCTTCACCCTATCCATTGGCGAATTCAACCTGACGTGGATGCTGCACACTCCCCTGACCAAAACCCTGCCTGTTGGCCTGGCCGACAGCTACGCATCCATGCGTCTTGAAATCGGTTCGGCCTACACGATCTATTTTTTTGCCCTGATCATCCCGCTCCTGACCGCCATGCAGTGGGTCGGAGCCAAGTCCCTCAAGAACAAGACAGTGCAAGCACTTGTCGAAGACAGCCCGGAGGCACTCCTCATGCCCACCACGAACCCCGGACGCGAGTTTCGCGGCGTTCCCGTCAAACTGATCTCCTGCGCCAAAACCTTTGCCGATGGCACTGTCGGCCTCAAACCTTTCGACCTGTCCATCGAGGCGGGACAGACCGTCGTCCTGCTCGGGCCTTCCGGCTGCGGCAAGACGACCACGCTGCGCATCATTGCAGGCCTGGAGACTCCGGATGATGGAGGAAGGATTCTTTTCGGCGACGAGGACGTCACGCACGTACCCATCGAAAAAAGAAACGTGGGCATGGTGTTCCAGAGCTACGCCCTGTTTCCGAACATGAGTGTGTACGGCAACATCGAGTACGGCCTGCGCGTGCGGGGGGATGATGCCAAAAAGCGGTCCGCAAGGGTCGGGGAAATGCTGGACATGATGCAGATTCGTCATCTGGCGGACCGGCGCATCGAGCAACTTTCAGGCGGGCAGCGCCAACGCGTGGCCCTGGCACGGGCCATCGCCGTGCGGCCGCGGGTGCTGCTCCTGGACGAACCCCTGACCGCTCTCGACGCCAAGCTGCGCCACAGTCTGCGCGAGGAAATCGACACCCTGCTCAAACGGCTGGGCATCACGGCCGTCTACGTGACCCATGACCAAGGCGAGGCCATGGCCCTGGGCGACGTGGTGGTCGTCATGAATCACGGGGAGGTGGTCCAACAAGGGAGTCCTCGTGACATCTACTTCAATCCGTCGAACCGCTTCGTGGCCGACTTCATCGGCACCATGAACACGCTGCGTTGCAAGGTGAACCAAGATCTAGTTGTTCTGCCCGGCGGACACGCCATCGCGAAAAGCTCGCTGGTAGGCGCGCCTCAGGCTCTGGCTTCGTCCCCTACCTTGCTGTTTCGCCCGGAGTCAGCGGAAATCAAGGCCAATGGCGACGGACAGATCAAGGCAAAAATTCTGTCCGCCAGCTTCCTGGGCCACAAGAACCGCCTTCGGGTCGTTTTGCCGGACGGTTCCGCATGCACCCTGGATGCGCCCGGCGGGCAACGTTTTGCCGACGGAGAGGTTATCACATTCTCGGTGCCTCCTGAACACCTGCGCCTGCTGCCGGAGGCTGCCCGATGCTGATTGCACAGATTTCCGACTGCCACGTCACCATTGATGGCAAGGCTTACGGCAAGGCCCCATCCAATCAAGCCCTGGCCAATGCGGTCAGCTACCTGAGCACTCTCGTTCCCGCGCCGGACATGGTCATGGTCACGGGAGACATCACCGACAACGGCCTGGAGGAAGAGTTCTGTATCGCGAGCGACATTCTGGGGCGGCTGCGGGCCCCCTTCCTGATCGTCCCCGGCAACCATGACAACCGGGCAAACCTGCGGGCCGCGTTTGCCCATCTCCCCCATCTCAAGGCTGATGATCCAGATGGCCCCGTTCGTTACATCGACGACACGCTGCCCATCCGGCTGGTGGGCATGGACTCGACCTGTCCGCCCCGGCATGGCGGAGGCCTGACTCATGACGACCTCTGCTGGCTGGAACAGGTGCTGGCCGAAAACAGGCCTTCCATGATCTTCATGCATCACCCGCCTTTTCCGTGGGCATCGGCAACATGGATGCGGAAGGCTTCGTCAATGCCACGAATCTGGAAGAAATCCTGGTCCGGCATCCCAATATGATCCGGCTTTGCCTTGGGCACATGCACCGCTCTGTCCTGCGCACCTTTGGCCGTTGCACTGCGTGCATCGCGCCTTCCACCGGATTGCAGCTCGTTCTGGATCTGACCACAGACGCCCCGTCCCAGTTCATCCTCGAACCCGGCGGACTGGCTCTGCACTATCTGGAATCGTCAAACCACGACCCTGCAGGACTGGTCACGCATTTCGGGCAGATTCCGGGATGCGGGCACACATTTCCAGGACCTTTTCCGTTTTATGGAGTCGAACGCTGAATTCCAAAAAAATCAGTCGCCTCGATTACGCAAGAGTCTCGCACAGCCCTGAAATGAATTGAAACGACTCAGGGAGGTTATTGGGAAGATCGGTGCGGGGAATCGTGAGGAGAAGGAAAAAAGGCCTACAGGTGATCTACCTGTAAGCCTTTATTTTTCCTGGTCGGGACGACTGGACTTGAACCAGAGGCCCTCGGTTCCCAAATCCGAATGCTCACGCAGGGGGACGGATTCAAGTAAATGGGGTACTAATCAGGGGTATTTATTACTAATCGATTATTTGATGGACACTTTGAGGACAACATTTCCTACACCCTAAAGGACACACCTTGCGGAGAAGTTGTGGGCCAGATCGTCTGCTGCTAAATGGATCAGGTGCGCCACCTCTTCCCTAAGGATATAGTGCTCCAGGAAATGAAAGCCGAGAGCTATGTAGGGACGACCCTCAGGGGCTCGGACTGCAAGGCCATCGGACTCATCGCCGTCATCGACCGCAGCCCCCGGGCCAACCAGCAGTTAGCGGAGTCGCTGTTGGGGCTAGTGGGAATTTGGGAAGCTGGGGAACTGGAGCGAACACTGGCCGAGACGGAGTTGCTTCTGGCCAAGGACGCAGCCGAAGCGGCGAACTTGGCCAAATTCGAATTCCTAGCCAACATGAGCCACGAGATCCGCACTCCCCTGAAGGTATCATGGGCATGCTCCAACTGTTCGAAACGACCGCGCTGGATGAAGAGCAACTGCATTTCTGCTCTCTGGGCATCCAGTCCACCAACCGGCTGACCAGCCTGCTCTCGGACATTTTGGAGAAATTAAAAAAGCCCCCAGGCGACGATTTGCTACTTGGGGGCATTTGTGGGGGCATTTAATCTATTTTGTTTTGGCTGATCCCATATGTTTACTGACTCAGTTTTAATTATTCGATTCTCCCCGGCCACCATTTAGAAAAGACAAACCCGTCTCTCTGGGGTCATTCTCCGGGGTGACGGGTTTTCTTTTTCCCCTTGTTTCTAAAGGGGTTGCGCCCGTTTCACATCTTTCCAAAGCACCTCTTCGCACCATCGATTCTCCCCATCCTCCCGCCTTTCTTTCTCTGTTTGGCCCCTGATTCTCTGTTTTCTCCGGACCAAGTCCGAAGCTCGTCCGGAAAGCTACATCCTTGATTGATATGGGTTTGCGGCTGATTGCCATTTTTGGCGGTTGTCTTAGGTCGTCGTTCGATGCCGCAACCGGACGTTTTTTTCGAAATCGCCCGCCTCGGCCATGAAAAGAAGCGCGGTCAACTCCGGCTTCCTGCCCCCTAATCGGGTAGGAGGCGGGGTCACCCCCGCCGTCCTCCCACACCACCGTGCGTACGGTTCCGTACACGGCGGTTCATGTAACACATTGAAGTTTTCGGTAGTGATCCAGCAGCGACACGAGTCCTAATTTGTCGAAGTACTTCTTGGGAAAGGCCTCGTTCATGTGCGAGGCCCCCGAGTTCCACCACGGTCCATGCCCGTTGGTGGCGGACTTCCACGACCGTTCTTCGCTCAGTCCCCTCTGCATCAGTTTCCCGGCCCGTGTATGTGACCTCTTCCACTGACGCCAAAGGATCAAGCGCAGACGACGTCGTACCCACCCGTCAAGTTCCTCGAATACGTTCTTCACTTCGGCCAGCTTGAAGTAGTTCACCCAGCCACGCAGCTTCAGCGAGAGTAAGTCAATCACCTTTTGCAGGGATCGACCGCGCCCCTTGCGGCATTCTTCGCGCACCGAATCTTTCAACCGGGCGACCACCGCAGGAGCCACTTTCAGCCGTGGTTGTTTGTGAAACGTCATGCTGTACCCAAGGAACTTTCGGTTCCAGGGCCGGTCCACCGCGCTCTTGGCGGCGTTCACCTGAAGCTTCAGTCGGGTTTGCAGATACCGACTGACCGAGGCCATGACGCGCTCCCCCGAGCGGCGGGTGCGCACATAGATGTTGCAGTCATCCGCGTACCGGCAGAACGCATGACCTCGGCGTTCGAGTTCCTTGTCCAGATCGTCCAGCAGGATGTTCGACAGGAGCGGAGAAAGGGGACCTCCTTGCGGAGTTCCTTCCGATCGCTGGCTACACATTCCGCCCGTCATCAGCCCCGCTTGCAGGAATCGACGGATAAGGCCGAGCACCCGCTTGTCCCCGACCTTGCGCCCCACGCGTGCCATCAGCACGTCATGATTCACCCGGTCGAAGAACTTCTCCAGATCCATATCCACTACGAATCGTTTGCCGGCGGCGACATGCTCCCGTGCCTTCTGCACGGCCTGATGCGCGCTTCTACCGGGACGGAAACCGTAGCTTGATTCGGAGAAGCCAGGATTGAAGATCGGCGTGAGCACC
>Ga0180016_100099_pt1 | contig 35569 bp, 32 predicted proteins | sample KR46_M_MetaG_FD_129673 | JGI IMG/M metagenome (GOLD analysis project Ga0180016, IMG submission 129673) | Groundwater microbial communities from the Olkiluoto Island deep subsurface site, Finland - KR46_M_MetaG | ecosystem: Environmental > Aquatic > Deep subsurface > Groundwater | place: Finland... | reverse complement strand
GAGGTCCCGAGCAGGACAGTCAGAGCGATGGCTTCCGCCAGCAGCCGCGCCACCGGCTCGGGGTAGTCATGACGGCTCAGAATGGCATCGATCATCGGACCAAGCTGCACGGCGCGGCCGCGCGCATCAAGGCCATCGACCTCGAACGGCAAAACTCTGTCGTCACCGGCGAAACCCGGTTCGCCGCGGGGTTGGATATCGGTTTCCATCATCATTCCCGATTGTTCATGGTGGTGCGTTCCGCCGTCATCAGGCGCGATCCGCATCCACATCTCAAAGGCGGCATATAGGCGCTCGTCGGTGCTTGTACCAGAGGCGTTACAAAACGCCCATGCACCAGCGCATCACCGCCTTCTGCGCATGCAAGCGGTTTTCGGCCTCGTCAAACACCACCGATTGCGGCCCGTCCATCACCTCGTTGGTGACTTCCTCGCCGCGATGGGCGGGCAGGCAATGCATAAACAGGGCGTCGGGATTGGCCTTCGCCATCAGCGCCTCGTTGACCTGGTAGGGCAGAAAGACATTGTGGCCGCGCGCCCGGTGTTCCTGGTTCATCGACACCCAGGTGTCGGTGATCACGCAATCGGCGCCCTTGATGGCGCGATCCGGATCGGCGCTCACGTCGATTTCAGCCCCCTGCTTGCGGGCCCATTCGACAAATTTCCCATCCGGTTCGGATCCCGCCGGCGTCGCAATCTGCATGCGGTAGCCGAATTGCGCTGCGCCTTCGATCAGCGAATGCAGCACATTGTTGCCGTCGCCGGTCCAGGCCAGCGTCTTGCCTTTGACCGGGCCGCGATGTTCCTCGAAGGTGAGGATGTCGGCCATGATCTGGCAGGGATGGGTGTCATCGGTGAGCGCGTTGATCACCGGCACCGTGGCGTGCTCGGCCAGCTCCAGCATGCGCGAATGATCGAGCGTGCGGATCATGATCATATCGACATAGCGCGACAGCACCCGGGCGGTGTCGGCGATGGTCTCGGCGCGCCCGAGCTGCATTTCGGTTCCCGACAGGAACAGGGTTTCGCCGCCCAGCTGGCGCATGCCGACGTCAAACGACACCCGTGTGCGGGTCGATGGCTTCTCGAAGATCATCGCCAGCATCTTGCCTTCGAGCGGGCGGTCGTTGACGGCCGACGTCTTGGCCGATCGCGCCGCATCGAGAATGGCGCGCAGATCGCTGGCGCTCACCGCAGAGAGATCGAGAAAATGGCTGGCGCCGTCGGATTTTGTCTGTGTCATGGTATCCGGTCCGGTTAATTGTCCTTGCGAGACAGCATGTCGAGCGCCGCCTCGATCCTGGAGAGGGCGTCGCGGGCTTCTTCCGCGCTGACGATCAGGGGCGGCAGCAGGCGCACCACATTGTCACCCGCGGGCACCGCCAGCAGATGCTCGTTGCGCATCGCCATGACCAGATCGGCATTGGACCTGGCACATTTGATGCCGAGCATCAGGCCGATCCCGCGGATCTCGTCGATCAGGTCGGGGTATCGGTCCTTGAGCGACGCCAGGCCCTGGTTCAGCACCAGGGCGATATCGTTGACATGGGTCAGGAACCCGTCCTCGAGGACCACGTCGAGCACGGCATTGCCCACAGCCATGGCCAGCGGATTGCCGCCATAGGTGGTGCCGTGGGTACCGACGGTCATGCCGTCGGCGGCCTCCGCCGTGGCAAGGCAGGCCCCGAACGGGAAGCCGCCGCCAATGCCCTTGGCGACCGCCATGATGTCCGGCGTGATGCCCGCCCATTCATGGGCGAACAGCTTGCCGGTGCGGCCAACGCCGGACTGAACCTCATCGAGGATCAGCAGGATGCCGTGTTCGTCGCAGAGGTCGCGCAGGCCGCGCATGCAGTCCTTGGGCAGCGGACGCACGCCACCCTCGCCCTGCACCGGCTCCACCAGGATCGCGGCGGTTTCGTCGGTGATGGCTGCTTTCAAGGCCTCATGGTCGCCGAACGGCACCTGATCGAAGCCTTCCACCTTGGGCCCGAAGCCCTCGAGGTACTTGGCTTGCCCGCCGGCGGCGATGGTCGCCAGCGTGCGACCGTGAAAGGCGCCTTCGATGGTGATGATGCGGTAGCGTCCGGGTTGTCCATTGACATAGAAATGCCGCCGCGCGGTCTTGATCGCGCATTCCAGCGCCTCGGCGCCGGAATTGGTGAAAAACACCTTGTCGGCGAAGGTGACCTCCGTCAGCCGTTTGGCCAACCGTGTCTGATCAGGAATTTCGTGCACATTGGACAGGTGCCACAATTTCTCAGCCTGCCCCTTAAGCGCCTCGACCAGGTGCGGATGGGTGTGGCCCAGCGAATTGACCGCAATGCCCGCAGCGAAATCGAGATAGCGTTCGCCTGTCGGGGTCTCCAGCCACACGCCATGGCCGCGCTCGAACACCATCGGAGCGCGATTATAAGTCTCGTAAAGCGGCTTGGCGTCGGCCATGGCGCTCGTCTCCCCAAAAAACCAGACATCGGCGTCGAGACCGAGATTTGCCGGTTGCAGTTTACCCGCCCAGCGACTTGTGCCGGAAAACCAAAATGCCGCCCTTTCCGGGGCGGCGAGGGCACTATTTACATTTCGCTCTTGCCTGTCAATGAGACAAGCTGACCGCCTTATCCACGCCGTTTTTCGGTCGCTAGGATGCCACCTATCAATATTGACCCGGCAATCCTTGGATAGTGGCACGGCGAGAAACCGGACTTCCCCCGTAAGTTGGGGAAAACCACGAAAAGGAATCACCATGATTCGGCTGACTCTTGTCACGGAGTCTGGCGACCACTAGGTTATGAGAATGAAATAGAGGTTCGCGGCGAACACTATTCACCTCACAGTAACCGAGTGTTTCAGCTCCGGCCATCCGGAGCATCGGTGAGGGATTCTGCCATCCCGTGAGACGGGGTACAGGGAGAGCAAGGCATGAACTGGACTGATGAACGGGTTGAAAGACTCAAGAAACTCTGGGCGGACGGGCTCAGTGCGAGCCAGATCGCTGCGCAATTGGGCGGCGTCAGCCGCAATGCGGTGATCGGCAAGGTGCACAGGCTCAACCTTCCCGGCAGGGCCAAGAGCGGCGGCCAGGCATCGGTGCGAACCAAACGCGCGACAGCTGCCCCGCGCGCACCCAATTACGCCGGACGCACGGCAACGCAGACAACCCGCACGGTCAGCCGCTCGAGCGGCGGCGCACAGCTCAAGCAGGATCTCGACGTGGTTGCGGCTGAAGATCTCGACACACGTCCGCTGGAAGATGTGGTCGTGCCGATTTCACGGCGCCTGACGCTGATCGAACTGTCCGAGCGGACCTGCAAATGGCCGATCGGCGACCCGCTGCAGGAAGGCTTTCACTTCTGCGGCAATGATTCCGGCGATGCCTCGCCCTACTGCGGCTACCACGCCAAGCTGGCTTTCCAGCCCTCAAGCGAACGCAAGCGCGCCCGCTGAGCACAGCCCGATTGAAATGACAAAGCCCGGATCGAGCAGCGATCCGGGCTTTCTTTTTTAAGATGTTCTAGCCTTGAGCCGCCTCAGCTTTCGATCGAATAGCCGGCGCCGCGCACGGTGCGGATGATGTCGCGCATGCCAGAAAGATTGACGGCCTTGCGCAACCGGCCGACATGGACGTCGACCGTGCGTTCGTCGACATAGACGTCGTGGCCCCAGACGCCGTCGAGCAATTGCGCGCGCGAATAGACCCGGCTCGGCGAACTCATCAGATATTCGAGCAGCCGGAATTCCGTCGGCCCCAGTTTGACGTCGCGGCCACGGCGGCGCACCCGGTGGGTTTCGCGGTCGAGTTCGATGTCGCCGACCTTGAGCAGGCTGGAAATCACCTCGGGCCGGGCCCGGCGCAGCATGGCCCGGACACGGGCCAGCAGTTCGGGCGTGGAGAACGGCTTGACGACATAATCATCGGCGCCGGTCGCCAGGCCGCGAACGCGCTCGCTTTCCTCGCCACGCGCCGTCAGCATGATAATCGGCAGCCGCTCGGTTTCGGGTCGGGCGCGCAGCCGCCGGCACAGCTCGATGCCGGAGATCCCTGGCAGCATCCAGTCGAGGATCAGAAGATCCGGGACGCGTTCCTGCAGGCGGATTTCCGCCTCGTCGCCACGAAGCACGGTGTCAACGTCATAGCCTTCAGCTTCGAGGTTGTAGCGAAGCAGCACCGAGAGCGCTTCTTCATCTTCAACAACGGTAATACGCGGGCTCATCGCCATGTGTCATGCACTCCAAAACACCATCACGCCGACCCGGGCGCCGGTGCAATCATGCTCGCGGTTTCGTCGTCCTTGGGACGGTCGGCCGCCAATTGCTCGCCGGTGGCGACATAATAGACCGTCTCGGCGATGTTGGTGGCGTGATCGCCGATGCGCTCGATGTTCTTGGCGCAGAACAGAAGGTGGGTACACGCGGTGATGTTGCGCGGATCCTCCATCATGTAGGTGAGAAGCTCGCGGAACAGCGAGGTGTAGATCGCATCGATCTCTTCATCGCGTTCGCGGATCGAATTGGCCAGATCCGGCGAGCGCGTGGCGAAGGCGTCGAGCACTTCCTTGAGCTGGGTCAGCGCCAGTTCGGCCAGGTGCTCGAGACCGCGCACCAGCTTGCGCGGCTGCGCCATGGTGTGCACCGCGATCACCCGCTTGGCGATGTTCTTGCCAAGGTCGCCGACGCGCTCCAGGTCGGAGGCGATGCGGATCGAGCCGATGATCTCGCGCAGGTCGGAAGCCATCGGCTGGCGCTTGGCGATGATTAGAACCGCCTTGTCGTAGATCTCCCGCTCGCCATTGTCGAGCAGCAGGTCTTCCGAGATCACCCGCTGGGCCAGCGCCGCATCGGCATTGACCAGCGCGGCGACGGCATCGGCAACCATGCGCTCGGCGATGCCGCCCATTTCGGACAGGCGGCGCACAAGAAAGCGGAGTTCGTCATCATAGGAGGTAACGGTATGGGCTTCGGGCATGAGTCAATCCTTCAATCTTGTAATCGCGATGCCGGGCGGTGGTCGTATCAGCCGAAGCGACCGGTGATGTAATCCTGGGTCAGCTTGTTGTCCGGATTGGTGAACATCTTGTCGGTGGGGCCTTCCTCGACCAGATTGCCCAGATGGAACATCGCCGTGCGCTGCGACACGCGGGCTGCCTGCTGCATCGAGTGGGTGACGATGACGATGGTGTAGTTCACGCGAAGTTCGTCGATCAGTTCCTCGACCTTGGCCGTGGCGATCGGGTCGAGCGCCGAGCAGGGCTCGTCCATGAGGATCACTTCCGGGCTCACCGCGATGGCGCGGGCAATGCAAAGACGCTGCTGCTGTCCGCCGGACAGGCCGGTTCCCGGCTCCTGCAGACGATCCTTGACCTCGTCCCAGATCGCGGCCTTGCGCAGGCTCGATTCGATCACTTCGTCGAGCTCGGCCTTGGACTTGGTCAGGCCATGGATGCGCGGACCGTAGGCGATGTTCTCATAGATCGACTTGGGGAACGGATTGGGCTTCTGGAACACCATGCCGACGCGCGCGCGCAACTCGACGACATCGATCTTCGGATCATAGATGTCATCACCGTCAAGCGTGATGTTGCCCGTGACCCTGCAGATATCGATCGTGTCGTTCATGCGGTTCAGGCAACGCAGGAAGGTCGACTTGCCACAGCCCGAGGGACCGATGAGCGCGATCACCTGGTGTTCGGGAACCGCCAGGTTGACGCCGAACAAGGCCTGCTTCTCGCCGTAGCGAACATCCACATTCTCGCCGCGCATCTTGATTTTCGGCTCGTTGGTCATGGCAGACACTTTTTTCTCGATTGCCGTATCGGTGAGCATATTCATATCCTTTATCCTTTTCCTACCATTTCCGCTCGAACTTGCTGCGCAGATAGATGGCTACGGCGTTCATCGTGATCAGGAAGGTCAGCAGCACCAGAATAGCGGCAGAGGTGCGACTGACAAACCCGCGCTCGGGGCTGTCGGCCCAGATGAAGATCTGGGTCGGCAAGGCGGTGGCGCTGTCGAACGGTGTCGATGGCGCCGAGGTAATGAAGGCGTTCATCCCGATCAGCAGCAGCGGCGCGGTTTCGCCGAGCGCCTGGGCCAGGCCGATGATCGTGCCGGTCAGGATGCCGGGCATGGCCAGCGGCAGAACGTGACCGAAGACGACCTGTTGTTTGGAGGCCCCTACCCCAAGTGCAGCCTCGCGGATTGAGGGCGGCACGGCCTTGAGGGCAGCCCTGGTCGCGATGATGATGGTGGGCAGGGTCATCAGAGCCAGGGTCAAGCCGCCGACGAAAGGCGCCGAGCGCGGCATGCCGAACCAGCCCAGAAACACCGCCAGCGCCAGCAGACCGAACACAACCGATGGCACCGCCGCAAGATTGTTGATGTTGATCTCGATGAGATCCGAGACCCTGTTCTTGGGCGCGAATTCTTCAAGATAGATCGCCGCGCCGATGCCGACGGGGAAAGACAGAATGAAACAGGTCAGCAGCGCATAGAACGATCCGATGATCGCCCCCTTCAGACCCGCCAGCTCAGGAAACCGGGAGTCGGCATTGGTGATCAGCGCCGTGTTCAGCGGTTTGGTCACCATGCCGCGGTCCTGCAGCAGGTCAAAATTGGCGATCTCGTCGTCTTTCAACCGGCGGAACTGCTCGGGCGTCTCACGGTCGATCAGCCCCTTGTTGAGCTGGTCATAGGAGTCCGAGACCGGTACATCAAAGGTGACAGTCTGGCCAATCAGCGCAGGGTTCGCCACAACGGCGTCGCGGATCGTGAATTGCGCGCCGTTGGACAACATGGTGGTCAACCTGCGCAACGCCGCGCGATCATCAGCCACTTCGGGGAACTGCGTGCGCATCGTCTCGGTCAGGATATCCCGATAGCCGCCGCGGTCGGGATTTTCCGGATCGATCTCCTGCGGGTCAAGATAGACTTCCATCTTGATGTGCGTCTGCGTGAAGGCGTGATACCCGGTGGACACCAGTGAGCCGATCAGCAGGGCAAGCATCAGGAAGGCGATCGAGATCGCGGTCAGGCCAAGCAGCTTGAGCCGCAACTGGCTGCGTTTGCGCCGCTTGAGGTTGGTCTTGAAGGCGGGGCTGGTCCAGTCGAACGAGCCGGAAGAGACGGTTTGGTCGGTCATGGCGCGGTCCTAGTCGTAGATTTCGCGATACTTGCGCACGATGCTCAGAGCGAAGATGTTGATGACCAGAGTCACCAGGAATAGCACCATACCCAGGGCAAAGGCAGCCAGGGTCTTGGGACTGTCGAAAGCTGTATCGCCGATCAGCAGGGTCACGATCTGCACGGTCACGGTGGTGACGCTGTCAAGCGGGTTGATGGTCATCTTGGCGATCAGGCCTGCGGCCATCACCACGATCATGGTCTCGCCGATGGCCCGGCTGACGGCCAGCAGGATGCCACCGACGATGCCGGGAATGGCGGCCGGGAACAGCACCTTGGACACGGTCTCGGCCGGCGTGGCCCCCACGGCAAGAGAGCCGTCGCGCAGACTGCGCGGCACCGCTCCCAGTGCATCATCGGCAAAGGACGAGATGAAGGGAACAAGCATGATCCCCATCACACTGCCCGCCGCGAGCGCGGTGTTGGGCGCGATCGGCAGGCCCAGGTCCGCTCCGAATGAGCGGATCGCCGGGGCAATGACGAGGATGGCGAAGAAGCCGTAGACAACCGTCGGCACACCGGAGAGGATTTCCAGAACCGGCTTGACGACGGCTCGCACACGCGGCGAAGCGAATTCATGCAGGTAGATGGCCGAGAACAGTCCGATAGGCGTGGCAATGACCATGGCGATGGTGGCAATCACCAGCGTGCCGAGGAACACCGGCAACATGCCAAATGCCCCTTCGGCGGCAATCTGATCCTCACGGATCGGGATCTGTGGCTCCCATGACGTGCCGAGAATGAATTCCCAGAAGGGAACCATCTGGAAGAAGCGGAAAGTCTCGAACATCAGCGATCCGACGATGCCGATGGTGACAAAGATCGCCACCGTGGCGCAGGCAACCATAAGGACAAGAACGATCCGCTCGACCCAGTGGCGGGCGCGGAAGTCTGCGGCGACGGTGCGGCGTGTAAGAAGAATGAGCACGGCAACCATTGCCAATGTCACAGCCACCAACAGCCATGATGACGTTGCACGCAGCGCCACCAGCCGGTCGGCGGCTGCCAGCTTCCAGTCCTCGGGCGTGCCAAAAACCCGACCTCCCGCAATGGACCTGATTTCAGCCATGATAAGCTGGATCTCGCCAGTCCCCAATCCGTCAAAGGTGCCAGATGGCAGGCCGGCCTTGACGAGCGAGTTGATGACAACGCCCTGAAACAGCATCCAAAAGATAATCAGGAAAAATGTCGGCACGAGAATGACAAGGGCGGCATAACCGCCGTGAAATCCATCAAGCGAATGAGGCTTTGTCCCGCCGGCGCGGATGGCGCGCGCGGCACGCAGATTGATGGTGTAACCGATCGCTACGGCAACGAACAAGATAAGGAAGGCGAGGAGCGTCATGGGAGTGCCTGTCGGTTCCATGGGAGTGCCTGGCGGCTCGATGGATGGCGCCCCCGCCATTTCAGGCGGGGGCGCCAAAAGGGTACGCTTATGCGCACCCTCAGCTTTTTGTTACTTCGCTTCCATGGCGACGGCGTTGATGACGTCTTCCTGAAGCTTGGCGCGACGATCATCGCTCAGCGAGACAAGGCCACGCTCGGACAGGTAACCACCGGGAGCCAGTGCGTCTTCGGACATGTATTCCTCGACGAACTCCTGCAGGCCGGGGATCACGCCACGATGTGCGTTCTTGACGTAGAAGTAGAGCGGACGCGACACCGGATAGGACTTGTCGGCAATGGTGTCGGTGGTCGGCTCGACGCCAGCGATGTTGACGCCCTTCAGGTTGTCCAGGTTCTCGTACAGGAACGAGTAGCCGAAGATGCCGAGTGCGTTCGGATCGGAATTGAGACGCTGCACGATCAGGTTGTCGTTTTCGCCAGCTTCGACGAAAGGACCGTCCGAGCGCATGCGCGAGCAGTTTTCGCCGATCCAGTCACCGTCAAAACCACCGTCCTTGACAAAGTCCAGCTCTTCGCAGCCGGCATGCATGGCCAGTTCGACAAAGGCGTCGCGCGTGCCGGATGTGGGCGGAGGTCCAAGCACGACGATTTCGGTGTCGGGCAGGCGGGCGTCGATTTCCGACCACTTCTTGTAAGGGTTATCAGCCCACTTGCCATCGACCGGCACCTGAGCGGCCAGGGCCAGGAAGATCTCGCCAAGCGAAAGATCCCAAGCGAAATCGTTGGCCCGCGACACGGCCAGCGAAAGGCCGTCAAAGCCGATCAGCGCTTCGGTCACTTCGGTGACGCCGTTCTGGACGCAGACTTCCCACTCGGAGGTCTTCATGGCGCGCGATGCGCCGGTAATGTCGGGGTGGCCTTCGCCGATGCCGCCGCAGAAGATCTGCATGCCGCCACCGGTGCCGGTGGATTCGACGATCGGCGAAGGCGAGCCGGTGTTGTTGGAGAACTGCTCGGCTACGGCCTGGGTATAGGGGAACACGGTGGACGAGCCAACGATGCTGATCTGGTCGCGGGCGACAGCGACGCCAGCGAAGGCAGTCGAGGCCACGAGTGCCGCAATGGCGAATTTGAGTTTGTTCATAGAGAATCTCCCGTCATGGGTCAGGGTGGCAAAGTCCCCTCTCGGGACCTTGGTGTTAGCCATCTAAGGCTGACCCTTTCTAGGGCCCTTGGGATTCCGTTTTATGACAATAACATCACTGTTTTATGACATTTTATCCTATTGTTTTTATTGATATATTTCTCGCCTTACTGTGGATTTTGAAGGTTTGGCAGGGCTGAATTTGACAGTGAAGGCCGATCCCTCCCCGGGAACCGACCTGATCACCAGTCTGGCGCGGTGCCGGGCGAGGATGTGCTTGACGATCGCCAGCCCCAGTCCGGTTCCCTTCTTGGTCCTGCTGCTCTCCACATCGACGCGGTAAAACCGCTCGGTCAGACGGGGAACGTGCTCCTTGGCTATGCCGGGGCCGAAATCCTGGACTGTCACATGCGTGCCGTCGGCATCGCTGCCCGCCACCGTGACCAGAACGCGCTTGCCGGCCTGGCCGTACTTGCAGGCATTCTCGATCAGGTTGGAGAAAACCTGGATCAATTCATCGACATCGCCGGTAACGACGACAGGCTCTTCCGGCAAGGCAAGTTCGATCGTCACGCCCAGATCATTGGCCATAGGTTTCAAGGTGTCGACCACATGGGTGATCGCCCGCTCGAGATCGACCTCGCCCTCGGGCGCCACATGCGCCCGCATCTCGAGCCGCGACAGCGACAGAAGGTCATCGATCAGCCGCGCCATGCGCTGCGCCTGTTCGAGCATGATGCCGAAGAACCGCGTGCGCGCGGCCTCGTCATTGCGCGCCGGTCCCTGCAGGGTCTCGATGAAGCCCATCAGCGAGGCGAGCGGCGTTCTGAGCTCATGGCTGGCATTGGCGACAAAATCCGTCCGCATCCGGTCCATGCGGCGGGCCTCGGTCAGATCCCTGTAGGTCAGGACATAAAGCCGCTTGTCGGGCTCGGCGCCCGGATTGACCGGCGCGACGCGCACTTCATGCCAGCGTTCGGAGGGAACCCGCTCCGAATGTTCGACGCTCTCGGGAAGGCCGCGCGCCACCACCCGCGCCACAAGCTCGAGGATGGAGGGGGACCTGATACGCGCCGACAGCGATGCACGGTCAGGGTAGTCGCCGACAAGCAGTCTGGCGGCCGAATTCTGGCGCACAACCTGGGTTTCGCGGTCAAACACGATTGTCGGCAAATCCAGCGCCTCGATCACCGCGAAATCCGGATGGACCGCATTGGCGGCCCTGCTTCTGGCACGGGCCCGCGCGCGCGCCCGGGCATCTTCACGGCTGGACGGCCAGAGCAAGAGGGCTGCGGCAAAGGCGCCATAGCCGGCAATCGCCTGCCAGGGCGCCAGTCCCGCCGGAACTGCGACAAGAGCCAGCGTAAGGCCGACGCCGAGCGGCCGCACGAGCGCCCTTGCCCGGGCAGCGATTCGGTCCCCCGCGTGCGGTTCAGCCGCTGCGTCCTGCCTGATTTCGGTCATCTGCCGTTACGCCCTTGGTGTCGTGCAAAGCTGAATTCGCAACTTGTTTACCCGCACTGCTTGAAATCACAATGACGATGTGGCCCTTTCTTCTTTCAATGCGACGATAGAACAAAGGAACCGCCCGTGGAAAATCAGGAAAGCAGCAGCGCCGTGGAGTTGATGATCGACGGCAAGCAGCGGATTTTCGACATCGATGATCCGAAACTGCCGGATTGGGTGAAGGACGAGGCCTTTTCCTCGGACGGCTATCCCTACGAGAAGAAACTCGACAAGGACGAGTATGAGGAGACGCTCGAGGCGCTGCAGGTCGAACTGGTCAAGGTCCAGTCCTGGCTCGGGGAAACCGGCAAGCGCATCATCTCGGTCTTCGAGGGCCGCGACGCCGCCGGCAAGGGCGGTTCCATCGGCGTGACCCGGGAATACATGAACCCGCGGGCGGCGCGCATCGTCGCCTTGCCCAAACCCACCGATACCGAGCGCGGGCAATGGTACTACCAGCGCTATGTCGATCATTTTCCGACGTCCAGCGAATTCATCCTGTTTGACCGCTCCTGGTACAACCGGGCCGGCGTCGAACCGGTGATGGGGTTCTGCACACCCGAGCAGCATGCGCATTTTCTGGAAGAAACCCCGTCTTTCGAGCGCATGCCGGTGAAGGAAGGGATCTATTTCTTCAAGTTCTGGCTCAATATCGGCCGCGAAATGCAGATGAAGCGGTTTCATGACCGCCGCCACAGCAAGCTCAAGGCCTGGAAGCTGTCGCCGATGGACATCGCAAGTCTCACCAAATGGGATGACTACACCGAGATGCGCGACCTGATGCTCAAGGAAACGCACACCAGCCATGCGCCCTGGACCGTGGTGCGCGCCAATGACAAGCGCCGGGCCCGGATCAACGTCATCCGCAGGATTCTGACCGAGCTTCCCTATACCGGCAAGGACAAGGGCGTGATCGGAGACCTGGACGAGGCGATCGTCGGCGCCGGTTTCGAGGCGGTCAAGCGCTGAACTGGAAGACCGTCCGCGGGACAGGTCAGATGGCGCCCCTTTGACGCGCGTGAGCTCAAATCACCGCGAAACGTCCGAACATGCTCGATTGGCTGTGTTTTTTGGCGCGAAAAGTTACCTTTACGTCAAAGGAAGGCATTGCAACGGGACCGGCGTCGCTTTAAATCTTGTATCAAGATGGACGCAGGGAAGAGGAGCCCCGCGGCACGCCAAGGTACCACGTCCGCGTCCATACATGTGAGGGAGTGAACACCATGACAAACACTGCTGCCGACGACCGCATCTGGCTCAAATCCTATCCGCCCAATACGCCGGCCGACATTGCCGCGCTGCCCTATCCGTCGGTAGCGGCGCTGATCGACGATTCCTTCAAGCAATATGCCAGCCGTCCGGCCTTCACCTGCATGGGCAAGACCATCACCTATGGCGAGATGGAACAGCTTTCCACGAAGATCGGCGCCTGGCTGCAATCCCTCGGGCTGGAGAAGGGCGACCGGGTGGCGCTGATGATGCCGAATGTGCTGCAAATGCCGGTGGCGATGGCCGCGGTGCTGCGCGCGGGCTACGCGGTGGTCAATGTCAATCCGCTCTACACCCCGCGCGAACTCGAACACCAGCTCAAGGATTCGGGCGCCAAGGCGATCATCATCCTCGAGAACTTCGCCGTCACCCTCGAGCAGGTCATCGCCCGCACCGACGTCAAGCATGTCTGCGTGGCGACGATGGGCGATCTTCTCGGGCTGAAGGGCCATATCGTCAATTTCGTCGTCCGCAAGGTCAAGAAGATGGTGCCGGCCTGGTCACTTCCCGGCCATGTCAGCTTCAAGACGGCGCTGGCCGCAGGCGAAGGCAAGTCTCTCAAGCCCGCCGCCATTAAACCCGAGGACGTGGCCTTCCTGCAATATACCGGCGGCACCACCGGCGTCTCCAAGGGCGCGACGCTGTCGCATGCCAACGTCTTGTCCAATGCCGCGCAGAACGACCTCTGGCTCAAGGCCGCGTTCATCAACAAGCCCAAGCCCGAAGTCCTGGTCTATGTCTGCGCGCTGCCGCTCTATCACATCTTCGCGCTCACCGTGAACGCGCTGATGGGCATGCAGCAGGGCGCGCACAACATCCTCATCCCCAACCCGCGCGACATTCCGGGCTTCGTCAAGGAGCTCAAGAAGATCGAGTTCAACGTCTTCCCCGGCCTCAACACGCTGTTCAATGCGCTTCTGAACAATGACGATTTCAAGAGCCTCAACTTCAAGCCGCTGCTTCTCACCCTTGGTGGCGGAATGGCGGTGCAGCGGCCGGTGGCCGAACGCTGGAAGCAACTGACCGGCTGCGTGATTTCCGAGGGCTACGGCCTGTCCGAAACATCGCCGGTGGCCACGGCCAACCGGTTCGACGCCACCGATTTCACCGGCACCATCGGCCTGCCGCTGCCCTCGACCTTCATCGACATCCGTGACGAGGACGGCAAGGCCGTGCCGCTTGGCGAAGTCGGCGAGATCTGCATCAAGGGTCCGCAGGTGATGGTGGGCTACTGGAACCGCGACGACGAAACCAGGAACGTGATGACCGATGACGGCTATTTCCGCTCGGGCGACATGGGCTTCATGGACGACAAGGGCTACACCAAGATCGTCGATCGCAAGAAGGACATGATCCTGGTCTCGGGCTTCAACGTCTATCCCAATGAGGTCGAAGAGGTGGCCGTGGCGCATCCCGGCATTGCCGAAGCCGCCGCAATTGCCATTCCGGACGAGAATTCCGGCGAAGCGGTGAAGCTGTTCATCGTCCGCAAGGACCCGAACCTCACCGAGGCCGATGTGAAAGCGCATTGCGCCACGGGGCTCACCAACTACAAGCGGCCCAAGGTCGTGGTGTTCAAGGACGACCTGCCAAAGACCAATGTCGGCAAGATCCTGCGCCGCGAATTGCGCGACATGTAACGGGTGCGGGCTGCAGCGCGGGCGTCCAGCCCTCGCCGCACCTGACCGGTCAGACACCTGACGAGGATACAGGAGGGCCGCGGAAAACTTGATTTTCCGCGGCCCTCGCCGCATAGGTGGGCAACCCAACATGGAGGCCCGCCCCTTGTCGAAACCCGTCGATCCGGTTCTGTCCCGCCTTAAATCCCATCGCGACAGCGGTGCCGTCAGCAGCCTGCGCGCGGCCTTTCAATCCGATCCCGACCGCGCGCGCCGCTTTACCATCGGGCTTGACGACCTGCGGATGGATTTTTCCAAATGCGCGATCACTGAAGAGACCCTCGCGCTGCTCGGCGAGCTTGCCACCGCGGCGGCTGTCGAAGCAAATCGCGACCGGATGCTTGCGGGCGAGGCGATCAATTCGACCGAAGACCGGGCGGTGCTGCACACCGCCCTTCGCGCCGCACCCGACGCCGTCATCCGTGTCGATGGCGAGAACATTGTGCCGGGCGTGCATGCGGTGCTCGGCGCCATGGGCGCGTTCTCGGACGGGATCCGCGACGGCGCGATCCGCGGCGCCACCGGCAAGGCCTTCACCGATGTCGTCAATATCGGCATCGGCGGCTCGGACCTTGGGCCGGTGATGGCGACGCTGGCGCTTGCGCCCTGTCATGACGGGCCGCGCTTGCACTTTGTCTCCAATGTCGACGGCGCGCATATCGCCGACACGCTGTCCGGCCTCGATCCGGAGAGGACGCTGATCATCGTCGCCTCAAAAACCTTCACCACGATCGAGACCATGACCAATGCGGCGACGGCGCGGGACTTCATCGTCTCCAGGCTCGGCGAAGAGGCCGTCGCGAGCCATTTCGCCGCCGTCTCCACCGCACTCGACAAGGTCGGCAAGTTCGGTCTCGACGAGACCCGCGTTTTCGGGTTCTGGGACTGGGTCGGCGGCCGCTATTCGCTCTGGTCAGCCATCGGACTGCCGCTGATGATCGCCATCGGGCGCGAGGCATTCGGCGAGTTCCTGGCCGGCGCGCGCGCCATGGACGAGCATTTCAAGACGGCACCGGTCACCGAGAACCTGCCGATGATGCTGGGCCTGCTCGGCATCTGGCACAGGCTGGTCTGCGGCTACCCGAGCCGGGCGATCATTCCCTACGAGCAGCGGCTGTCACGCTTCCCGGCCTATCTGCAGCAACTTGACATGGAATCAAACGGCAAGTCTGTCGGCATCGACGGCGAACCGCTTTCGACGGCAACGGGACCGGTCGTCTGGGGCGAGCCGGGCACCAACGGCCAGCACGCCTTCTTCCAGCTGCTGCACCAGGGCACCGATGTCATCCCGGTCGAGTTCATCATCGCAGCCAATGGTCACGAGCCGGAACTCGCGCATCAGCATCAGCTGCTGATCGCCAATTGCCTGGCGCAATCGGAAGCCTTGATGCGCGGCCGCAGCACCGACGAGGCCCGCGCGCAATTGCTTGCCGGCGGCGCGTCGGAAGCGGAAGCCGATCGGCTCGCGCCGCACAAGACATTTCCCGGCAACCGGCCGTCGATCACGCTGGTGCATGACAAGCTCACCCCCTTCTCGCTCGGGCGGCTGATCGCGCTCTATGAGCACCGGGTCTTCGTCGAGGCGCAGATCTTCGGCATCAACGCGTTCGACCAGTGGGGCGTGGAACTGGGCAAGGAGCTGGCAACCGCGCTTTTGCCGGTGGTCAAGGGCGAGAGCCAAGGCGGCGACCATGATTCTTCGACGCTGATGCTGGCCAACATTATTCGCGGCATGCGCAGAACGGACTGATCAGAAACTGATCTCGCTGGCCCAGGGCGGATTGGCGCCGGGCCGGGACACGGTGACGGCGGCGGCCCTGGCGCCAAGGCTGAGCGCATTGCCGATCTGGTCCACCGAGAGCGATCTGATCGCCGGCTTGCTCAAGGCGCCATCGCGCCTGAGGGAAGCCAGGATGCCGGCGTTGAACGTGTCTCCGGCACCCACGGTATCTGCGACAGTGACCTTCTCGCCGTCAACCTCGACCCGGTGATCCCTGGTGAACCCGACCGCGCCCCTTGGTCCGCGGGTGAACACCACCAGGCTGGGGCCGTCATCGAGCCAGGCCTTGGCGGCGGTTTCCATGTCAGCCATGCCGAACCATTCCAGATCCTCGTCCGACATCTTGAGGATATCGCTCATGGCGATCATCCGGTCGATCCGCGCCCGGTGCCTGGCCGGATCGGGAATGAAGCCCGGACGGATGTTCGGATCGAGCGAGATGACGCGCTCCGCACTTTCCCGCCGCATCAGGCTTTCGTAAGTCGCGCCGCACGGATCGGGTATCAGGCTGATCGCACCGAAATGCAGGGCCTCGACGTCGGCGCTGAAAACCGGCAGATGTGCCTCGGTGATCATCCGGCCTGCGGTGTTCTCGTCAAAGAAGGCGTAGCTCGCCTGGCCGTTCACCAGCCGCACGAAGGCGAGAGTTGTGTGCAGGTCCAGCGTTGCGCAATGACTATGATCGACGCCACTTTGGGTAAGAACATCACGCAGCACGTCGCCGAACATGTCGCTTGAAAGCCCGGTGAAGAAGCCGGTGGGCAGGCCCAGCCGCCCGAGTGCGATCGCCGTATTGAACACCGCACCGCCGGCATAGGGCGCGAACGCGTCTTCATCTGCCGTCGTGGTGCGCGGCAGCATGTCGATGAGGGCTTCCCCGCAACAGATGATCATCGCCGTCTCCTCCCCTCGCCGGCCAGAATGGCCGCGCCTGTGCTATTGTCCCGGAAGCTCGGAGACACCGCCATGGTCGCCGGACCATTTCAGCGGCGCATCGAGGAACGCCTCAACTGACGCCAGCGTCGCCGGGTCAAAGGCCTGCTTCCTGGTTGCCGCGGCCAGCACGTCGCGCCAGGTCGCGAGATAATGAAGCCGCACCTTGCCGCTGGCGAAGCGGCTCTCGGCTTCTGCGAAAATGCCGTAGTAAAACAATGCGATGCCGTGATCGACCGTGCAGCCGGCCTCGCGGATCGCGTCGATGAAGGTGAACATCGAGCCGCCGGCCGTGGTCAGGTCCTCGATCACCAGCACCCGCGAGCCTTCCGGCAATTCGCCCTCGATCTGGGCGTTGCGGCCATGGCCCTTGGGCTTCTTGCGGACATAGATCATTGGCAGGCCGAGGCGTTCGGCGAGGAACGCCGCGAAGGGAATGCCGGCGGTCTCGCCGCCGGCGATGCAATCGAATTGCTCGAAGCCGGCTTCGGTCAGGATGGTGGCGGCGGCAAAGTCCATCACCGCCGAGCGGATGCGCGGATAGGAGATCAGTTTGCGGCAATCGATATAGACCGGGCTCATCATGCCCGAGGCGAGCTTGTAGGGTTCGCTCGCGTTGAAGTGCACTGCCTTGATTTCCAGGAGCTGGCCGGCGACGATCTCGGCGATCTTCGCCTTGTCGGGAAAAGTGTTGGCAAACATCGGCAGCGCCCCCAAGCTCAAACTATCGGCGATCCGAATACCAGCTTCCCCCCAGCCTTGAAAGGCTATCAGGCAATTTCCCAGTGGATGGGCAAAAGCGGGTCGAACACGGTGACCGGCCCGTCGCCGGTGAAAATCTTGTCGGGCCAGTGGACCGGCGTCTCGCGCTTGACCAGCGTCACCGTCTCTTCATTGACCGGGAGCCCGTACCAGGCTGGCCCGTTGAGGCTCGTGAACGCGGCCAATTTGTCGAGCACATTTTCCTCTTCAAACACATGGGCGAGGCAGGACAATGTGTTGATCGCGGTGAAAATGCCGGCACAGCCGCAGGCGCATTCCTTCAAGGGATCGACATGCGGGGCGGAATCGGTGCCGAGGAAAAACCGCCTGTCGCCCGAGGTCGCGGCCTTGCGCAGCGCCAGGCGATGGCTTTCGCGCTTGGCCACCGGGAGGCAGTAGTAATGCGGCTTGATGCCGCCTGCGAGAATGGCGTTGCGGTTGATCATCAGATGATGGGTGGTGATGCTGGCGGCCAGATTGGCGTCCGTTCCCATGACATAATCAACGCCGTCGGATGTGGTGACATGCTCCAGCGTGATCCTGAGCTCCGGCACGCGACGGCGCAGCGGATCGAGCACGGTCTCGATGAACACCGCCTCGCGGTCGAAGATATCGACCGCCGGATCGGTGACTTCACCATGGATGCAGAGCGGCATGCCGATCTGGGCCATCTTTTCCAGCACCGGCATCACCTTATTGAGATCGCGCACGCCGGAATGGGAATTGGTAGTGGCGCCCGCCGGATAAAGCTTCACAGCAGTCACCAGGCCCGAGGCGTGGGCGCTCGCGACATCTGCGGGGTCGGTTCCCTCGGTCAGATAGAGCGTCATCAGCGGCGTGAAATCGAGATCCGCGGGCAATGCCGCGATGATGCGGTCGCGATAGGCCTGCGCATCTTTGGCCGTCACCACCGGCGGGACGAGATTGGGCATGATGATGGCGCGCGCGAAATCGCGGGCCGAATAGGGCAGCACGCCTTCGAGCATGGCGCCGTCGCGCAGATGCAAGTGCCAGTCATCGGGCCTGGGGATGGTGATGTCGACCATTGTGCTGTTCCTTCCGCTCCGCTCCGAATCACGTTCTGACGGGTTGACCTTTGACGCCCGGACGGCGACGTATGGGCAATGCTTTAGCAGGCATTCGAACAGCAAGGAAAGATATCATGGATCTTGGACTGACAGGAAAACGGGCACTGGTGCTGGCCTCATCGCGCGGGCTGGGCCTCGGCGTGGCCGAGGCGATCGCAGCGGAAGGCGCCGACGTGATGATCACCGGACGCGATGGCGACCGGCTGGAGGCGGCCGCCAAGGCCATCACCGCCCGCGGCGCAGGCTCCGCGCGCTTTGTGGTCTGCGATCTCTCCGACAAGGCCACGCCGGCGCTGCTGCAGGAGAGGGTCAGCAAGGAGTTCGGCGATCTCGACATCTTGGTCAACAACACCGGCGGCCCGCCTGCCGGCCTGATGAGCGAGGCCGACCTCACAGTCGTCCACCGCCAGTTCGAGATCATGGTGCTGAGCGTGATGGACGTGACCGCGCGGTTCCTGCCGGGCATGCGCCAGCGCGGCTGGGGCCGGGTGCTGACCATCGCGTCCTCCGGGGTGATCCAGCCGATCCCCAATCTGGGACTGTCCAACGCGCTTCGGGCAACGCTGGTCGGCTGGTCGAAATCGATGGCCAACGAGACGGCGGGCGATGGCGTGACCTTCAACATGCTGCTGCCCGGCCGGATCGAGACCGACCGTCTGAAGGAGCTCGACGCCGCCAACGCCAAGCGCTCCGGCAAGAGCCTGGACGAGGTCGCCAATGCGGCGCGGGCGCAGATCCCGGTCGGGCGCTATGGCGCGGTGGACGAATTTGCCGCTGCCGCCGCCTTCCTGGTCAGCGCGCGGGCGAGCTACATCAACGGCTCGATGATCCGCTGCGACGGCGGCGCGATCAAATCCGTCTGATCTGCCCCAAGAGCCGGGCCGCGCTGGCCCGGCCGGTCACAGCGCGCGCTTGAGGCTTTCCTCGAGATAGGTCTTTCTGAGCCCCAGCGTCACCGGGCCTGGCTTGCCGCCCGAAAGCTCGACGCCATCGATCGAGATCACCGGGCCGACGAACACCGACGCCGAGGTGATGAAGGCTTCGGCCGCGTTCCGGGCCTCGTCGATGGAGAATTCGCGCTCCTCGATGCGGGTTCCGTTCGCTGCCGCATAGGCCATCAGCGCCGCACGGGTGATGCCGGGCAGGATCGAATGCGACAGGGGCCGCGTGACGATGGCGCCCTCCCTGGTGACGATAAACGCATTGTTGGACGTGCCTTCGGTGACCATGCCGTCGCGGACCATCCAGGCATCGTCGGCGCCGCGGGACTTGGCTTCCATCTTGCCGAGCGAGGGATAGAGCAGCTGCACCGTCTTGATGTCGCAGCGGCCCCAGCGCAGATCCGGGATCGAGACGATCTTCATGCCGTTCCTGGCCGTCGCCGTGTCGATCAACGGACGGCTCTGGGTGAACAGCACCAGCGTCGGCGTCAGTTTTCCGGTGTCGAACATGAAGTCGCGATCGATCGCGCCACGGGTCATCTGCAGATAGACGACGCCTTCTTCCAGCGCGTTGCGGCTCACGAGCTCGCGGTGGATCGCCAGCAGATCGTCATCGCTGACGGTAAAGCGCATGCCGAGTTCGTTTGCAGACCGATGCAGGCGCGCCATGTGGGCGGGAAAATCGATCAGCTTGCCGCCGAGCACCGAGGCGACCTCGTAAATCCCGTCGCCAAACAGGAACCCGCGATCAAACACCGAGACCTTGGCCTCGTTTTCCGGCAGGTACTCTCCGTTGACATAAACCGTGCGCATCTGGGTCCCCTTGTTTTCAACCGAATTCCTCTTGCCAGAAAACGCGATGCGCCGCCAACCGGATTTTTCAGCATTCGGCGCAATCTCCGCGCAGGTTCAGCGCGCTAGACACTGGACAGATCTTACGCTGGAAACCATCCATGACCGAGCGCATCGCCTACACCAAACCCTCGATCACCGAGCTTGAAGTCGCGTATGCGACCGATGCGGCACGCAACGGCTGGGGCGCGCAGTGCTATGATTACCTTCACCGGCTGGAACGCGATTTCGCCGCCCATCTCGGTGTCGCCCACGCCATTGCCACCTCGAGCTGCACCGGTGCGCTGCATCTGGGACTGGCAGCACTTGGCGTCGGGCCGGGCGACGAGGTGATCCTGGCCGACAGCAACTGGATCGCCTCGGTGGCCCCGGTCGTCCATCTCGGCGCCACGCCGGTTCTGGTCGACATTCTCGAAGACACCTGGTGCCTCGATCCGGCGTTAGTGGAAGCCGCCATCACGCCGAAGACGAAGGCGATCATCGCCGTGCATCTCTATGGATCGATGTGCGACATGGACCGGCTGCTCGCCATCGGCGCCCGCCACGGCGTCGCGGTGATCGAGGACGCGGCGGAAGCCATCGGCTCGGCCTGGGGGACCAGGCGGGCCGGATCGATGGGCGCGTTCGCCACGTTCTCGTTTCACGGCACCAAGACCATGACCACCGGCGAAGGCGGCATGTTCGTGACCAACGACCCGGACCTGTTTGCGCGGGTGACGACGCTGTCCAATCATGGCCGCGACCCGAGCGAACCGCGTCAGTTCTTCCCCACCGTGACCGGCTACAAGTTCAAGATGGCCAATGTCTCGGCCGCCATCGGCTGCGCCCAGGTCGAGCGGATCGACGAGCTGATCGACGGCAAGCGGCAGATCATGGCGCGCTATCGCGATTTGCTGTCGGGCCATGATGGCATCGCGCTCAACGCCGAGCCCGAGGGTGTGACCAACGGCTACTGGATGCCGACGGCGGTGTTCGAGCGGGAGACCGGGGTCACGCGCGAAATCCTGATGGGCGCGTTCGCGGACGCCAATATCGATGCGCGGGTGTTCTTCTGGCCGCTGTCGGAGCTGCCGATGTTTGACGCGCGCCCTGAGAATGCGAATGCCCATGACGTTGCGGGCCGCGCCATCAACCTGCCGAGCTATCACGACATGGATGAGCAGGCCCAGGCGCGCGTTGCCGGCGTGATCACCAGGCTGCTCAAAGCCGGTTGATTTGCTTCTGTCTGGCGGATCTCAGGCGTCGGGCGTCTTTGGCTGCGGCGTGGCCGGTTCGGCGGATTTATCAGTCAGTTCGATGATGACCTGCCTGGTCATTTCCGGATCGCCAGCATCGGAATCGCAGTCACGAACTGTCCACCCCAGTCTCTGATATAGGAAAGCTGGGTCCTGATTTCTGTCTCGATATTCCATGGCAAGATCACCACCCTGTCTGGTTGCTCCAAGAGGAGCCGGTCCTCGCCCACGATCGGAATCTGCGAGCCGGGCATGAAGCGCCCCTGCTTGGCCGGGTTCCGGTCAACGACGAAGGCAATGTCGCGCGCTGTCGCGCCTGCGAAATTCAGGAGCGTATTGCCCTTGGCCGCGGCGCCGTAGGCGGCGACCTTGAGACCCGCCCCGCGGGCTTCGACGAGAAACACGCGAAACGCGTCCCGCGCCGCTTCCGCGCTGGCCTGGAAGCCGGCGTAGAATGCCGCGCCTTCAAGCCCTGCCTCGCGCTCGGTCGCAAGCATGGCGGCCACCGCCGGCGTGACGGCATGCGCCCGATGATCGGCGCGGCAGGCATAGACCCTGAGGCTGCCGCCATGATGCGGCGTGACGCCGACATCGAACACGGTCAGCCCGTTCTCAGCGAAGATGCGCTCGACCGCCAGCAGCGACAGGTAGGAGTAATGCTCGTGATAGGCGGTGTCGAACTGGTTGCCGCGCACCATCTCAAGCACATGCGGAAACTCGAAGGTCGCCACGCCCGCGGGCTTGAGCAGGCCGGCAAAGCCTGCGACAAAATCATTGATGTCGGGCACATGGGCCAGAACATTGTTAGCGGCGATGAGATCGGCCTGCCGCCCCTCTGCCGCGAGCCTCGCGGCCAGGTCACGGCCGAAGAAATCCTCGACAATGTCGATGCCCCTGGCGCGGGCGGCTTCGGCCGTGCCATGGGTCGGCTCGACACCGTAGCAGGGGATGCCCAGCGCCTGGACATATTGCAAAAGATAGCCGTCATTGGCGGCGATCTCCGCCACCAGGCTCGCCTCGGTGAGGCCGAACCGGGCGCGCATGTCCGTGACATAGGCCTTGGCGTGGTCGAGCCAGGTCTTCGAGAACGAGGAGAAATAGGCGTAGTCGCCGGAGAAGAATTCCTCCCGGTCGGCAAAGTCCTCGGTCTGGGTCAGCCAGCACGCGGTGCAGGTGCGGATGACCAGCGGATAGCGTTTTTCTTCACCGGAAAGATCCTCGGCCTTAAGATATGAATTGGAGGGCGGCGCCATCCCCAGATCGAGGAACGGCGCGAAATCCGAACCCCCGCAATGTCTGCACTGCATCATGAACCCACACTCTCAATCAACGGAAAAGATGCGTCGCGCGCGGACATCCCCGTGACGGGCAATGGCCAGGCGATCCCGAGCCTCGGATCATCATGCCTGAGCCCGGCCTCGGCTTCTGCCATGTAGGGCGCCGAATGGACATAGATCAGCTCGACATCGTCGCTGAGCGCCTGGAACCCGTGGGCAAAACCCTCGGGCACGTACATCGCGGTCGCGGTTTCCGCCGACAGTTCGGTTGCAGCATGGGCATAACGTGCCGGACTGTCCGGGCGGATATCAACGGCGACATCCAAGACCGCGCCGCGAATGCATACCACGAGTTTGGCCTCGGCGTGAGGCGGGAGCTGGAAGTGCAGGCCGCGCACGGTGCCGCGTCGTACCGTGCGGCTGTGATTGATCTGGGCGACCGGACCCGGCCAGCCGATCTCCGCCAGCGCTTCGGCACAGAAGATCCGGGCAAAGGCGCCGCGATCATCGACACGCGGCATGCGGCGGACCAGCATCGGGCCGGCCGGCAGCTCCGGCATCAGCGGGGTCAGGTTAAAAGGGGACGCACTCATGCCGAATTCTCGGTCGTAGCCGTTTTGAAGACATCAGGAGACGCGCAATGATCTGCCGCGCGAGCAGTTCTCCCTTGCACAAGCAACGAGATTCTCAAACCGTTATGGCCGGACAAAGGCGCCATGTCGCCACGTCGAAATCCCCGGTGCGAAAGGGGCTGGCTCACCAGCTCTTCCAAGGCGCCGCTCCTTCGGTCCAGAGCGATTCGAGCATGGTCTTGTCGCGCAGCGTGTCCATCGGCTGCCAGAAGCCGCGATGGAAGAACGCACGGAGTTCGCCGTCCCGGGCGAGTTCCGCCAGCGGTTCGCCTTCGAAACTGGTGCTGTCGCCTGCGATCCGCTCGAGCACCGGATGGGACAGGACGAAAAAGCCGCCATTGATGAACCCGCCCTCGCCTTCGGGCTTCTCGATAAATCCCTGCACTTCGTCTCCGGCCAGCTTGAGAGCGCCAAAGCGCGCAGGCGGGCGCACCGCGGTCACCGTCGCCAGGCGGCCATGGGACTTGTGAAATTCGATGGTTGCGGAGATGTCGACATTCGACAGTCCATCACCATAGGTGAAGCAGAAACTCTCTTCGCCCTCAAGATAGGACGCAACACGCTTCAGTCGGCCGCCGGTCAGCGTGGTCTCGCCGGTATCGACCAGCGTGACCCGCCAGTCCTCGGCGCTCTGGCGGTGGAAATGCACGGTGTTGTCCGACATGTCGAAGGTCATGTCCGACGAGTGCAACGCGTAATTGGCGAAATACTCTTTGATCACATAGCCCCGGAAACCGCAGCAGATGATGAAATCGCGCAGGCCGTGGCCGTGATAGAGTTTCATGATGTGCCACAGGATCGGCCGCCCGCCGATTTCCACCATGGGCTTGGGTTTGAGATGGGTCTCTTCGGACAGCCGCGAGCCGAGGCCGCCGGCGAGAATGACAACCTTCATGCAACAGCTCCCGGAATTGGCCAGACTGCCTGCAGGACACAGGCCGGCCCGCCCGCCAGGCTTGGCAACCGGCGTGTGCTTTCAGGCTTTGCTGTCGCCCCATGCTCCATGGTGCCCGTTTTTCCCCTGACAATCTGCTGGAGAACCCTAGGTGGACAAGCTTTCCCGAGGCTGGCGCGGCATAGCATGCGGGCCGGACTGCGCTGACATCAAAGCATTGTTCCGGCGGCGTGGCTTGCCTATAAGTGATCAACCAAGCCTGCGCGTGGCGCATGCGACAGCGAAAGCCGCGACCGGCGCAGCACGAGGACGATATGCTCGAAGAAGGCAAGCTTTATGTCGGCACAAGCCGCAATCCCGACGACAGCATCAACAAGGGCGAATACCTCGATCTGAAATACGCCAACCGGCACGGGCTGATCACCGGCGCCACCGGCACCGGCAAGACCGTGACGCTGCAGATCCTGGCCGAGAGCTTCTCCAATGCCGGCGTCCCGGTGTTCTGCGCCGACGTCAAGGGCGATCTCTCCGGCATCGCCATGATGGGCGAGCACAAGGATTTCCTCGAGAAGCGCGCCAGGACCATCGGGCTCGACCCCTACGATTTCCAGGAATTCCCGGTGATCTTCTGGGATCTGTTCGGCGAGAAGGGCCACCGTGTCCGCACCACCATTTCGGAGATGGGCCCGCTTCTGCTGGCGCGGCTGATGGACATGTCTGATGCCCAGGAAGGCGTGCTCAACATCGCCTTCAAGCTGGCCGACGAAAACGGGCTGCCGCTGCTCGACATGAAGGATCTGCGCGCGCTTCTGTCGCATATGGCGGGCGAGACCGAGAAACTGTCGGCCCTGTACGGCAACATCACCAAGCAGTCGCTCGCCACGATCCAGCGCGGATTGCTGGTGCTCGAGCAGCAGGGGGCGGAAAACTTCTTCGGCGAGCCGGCGCTCAAGATCGCCGACATCATGCGTACCACCAATGACGGGCGCGGCGCGATCTCGGTGCTGGCGGCCGACAAATTGATGATGAACCCCAGGCTTTACGGCACGTTCCTGCTGTGGCTCCTGTCCGAACTGTTCGAGGAACTGCCTGAGGTCGGCGATCCCGACAAGCCGCGTCTGGTGTTCTTTTTCGACGAGGCGCATCTCTTGTTCAACGAGGCGCCGAAGATCCTGATCGACCGGGTCGAGCAGGTGGTCCGGCTGATCCGCTCGAAGGGGGTTGGCGTCTACTTCGTCACCCAGAACCCGCTGGATGTGCCCGAGACCGTGCTGTCGCAACTGGGCAACCGCATCCAGCATGCGCTTCGCGCCTATACGCCGCGCGAGCAGAAGGCGGTGAAGGTGGCCGCCGAAACCTTCCGGCCAAACCCGGCTTTCGACTGTTTCGAGGCGATCACCCAGCTCGGCGTCGGCGAGGCGCTGGTCTCCACGCTGGGCGCGAAGGGCGTGCCGTCGATGGTCGAACGCACATTGGTCCGGCCGCCCTCGTCGCGGCTCGGACCGATCACCGAGCCTGAAAGGGTGAAGGTTATGGCGGTGAGCCCCGTCGCCGGGCAGTACGATGCCGATCTTGATCGCGACAGCGCCTATGAGATGCTGAAGCGCCGCGCCGAGGAAGCCGCCAAGGCGGAAGACGAGGAGCGTCACCGCGAAGAGGAAGCGGACCGGAAGCCGCCCGAAGGCCGACGCTGGACCCTGCCCGGCTACGAAAAGGATGATGACGACGACGATGACAACCGCCGCACCACCACCCGCAAGACCTCAAGCCGCTCGCGGCGACCGGGCTATCAGCGCCAGACCGTGACCGAAGCCGTGATCAAGTCGGTGGCGCGCTCGGCCGCCACTTCGCTCGGCCGGGCTCTGGTGCGGGGAATCCTGGGGTCGATCAAGAAAGGCTTCTGACCTGCAGCAGTCTTAAATCACAAGGATCGGTGTGCGCGTCGGCACCCGGTCATAGAGATCGCAGATATCCTGGTTGATCAGGCGGACACAGCCTGACGACACCGCCTGGCCGATGGACTTGTATTCCGGGCTGCCGTGCACCCGGTAGAGCGTGTCCTCGCCATTCTGGAAAATGTACAGCGCGCGGGCGCCGAGCGGATTGTCCAGACCGGGCGGCATGCCGCCATTTGCAGCCGACCAGCGCTCGAGTTCGGGCTGGCGCGCGATCATGTCGGTCGGCGGAGTCCATTTCGGCCATTTCTGCTTCCACTGCACAACGGCCCTGCCCGACCAGGAAAAGCCGTCGCGGCCGATACCGACGCCATAGCGCATGGCCCGTCCGTTTTCGCGGACCAGATAGAGGAAGCGGTCGGACGTGCTGACCACGATGGTGCCGGGACGCTCGCCGGTCGGATCGGCCACTTCCTGGCGCAGATAGGCCGGATCAATCTCATGATAGGGAATGGCCGGCAGCGGAAACGGCTCGTCGAGCTTGGCGGCATACATGGTGTCATAATAGGGCGACGTCCGGCCCATTCCGGAACCGCGGTTGTCCGGCGAGCGGTAAATGGGTGCGGTCTCGGCAGCAAATTGCCTGGTCGACGTCCCTGCGCACCCGGCCAGTGCCGCGGTTGCCGCTGACCCCAGCGCCAGAAACCCGCGCCGCGTAAGGGTCTTGACCTCAAGGCCATGGGCGGCGGCGCCGATCAATGTCGAGATATCTTGTTTTTGTCGGGTCATGAGGCAGGCGGTCCTAAGCTCAGGGAATCAACGAGATACCCTATCGGCATTAACATGATGAAAACGAGCCGGATCGACTCATCGCGCGAGTGAGCTTTGCGGCCCGATTGTGACCATGGCGCGCCAGGCTTGTGGTGAACTTGCCACAGTGGGTGCGATTGCAATGACAGTGCCGTGAAACCGGCGTGATTGTCGCGGTCGGCGCCTACTCGACGCCGTTGAGATCCGGCAGGATCAGCGACGGGGACAGATCCTTGTATTCGTCGGGCATTTTCGCGCGGTTGATCCACACTGTCCGGAAACCGAATTTTCGCGCGCCCGCGACATCCCAGCGGTTGGACGACTGGAACGACACCGCATCGGGGTAAAGCCGGTAGGCGGTGGTGACCATGTCATAGACCGCCGGGTCGGTCTTGAAGGTCCTGAGCTCATCAACCGAGAAGACGTCGTCGATCACCGTATCCAGCGCCGCGTTCCTGACGGCGGAATCAAGCATCGCCACGGAGCCATTCGACAGGATCGCCACCCGCGCGCCGGTGGCCTTGAGCGCCTTGAGCACAGCAGGCACTTCCTTGTAGCAGTCGAGCTTGAAATAGGCATCGAGCAGATCGGCGCGCAGGCTCTTGTCGGCGCTCGGCACCCGCTCGAACGCGTGATCGAGCGCCTCTTCGGTGAGCGCCCAGAAATCCTTCCATTCACGCATCAGCGCCCGGGTCCAGGAATACTCAAGCTGCTTGGCCCGCCAGATGTCCGACAATTGCTGCCCGTCGGGGCCGATGGCGTCGGCATGACGGCGCACCGCCGCGTGCACATCGAACAGGGTTCCATAGGCATCAAACACATAGGCGGCGTAGGCCATCGGTAAATTCTCCTCTTCCGGACCCCAAGATGTTCATGTTGCAGTGCAACAGTCAAGTTGCGCCTCACATCGCGCGAGGACTGAAAGGTGGCCGAAAGCGACGCAGCAACTGCCTATCACGCCCGTTTGTTTCCCGACATGGCAAGGCAGCGCTTGTGGTGCGATCCAGACAGATGGTACCCATCTGTCTGGAACAATCGCCCCACCAGATCAATAGCTTGTGGTCTGACCGAAACAGATGGGAACCATCTGTTTCGGTCAGACCACGAGGATCATGCTATTGCAATATTTCATGGGTGTTCAAGTCGCACCATGACTTGACGGCGGCGGCAGCGGCGTCCGATTGTCAAACCCGAACCGACGACACCCCGCAGGAGACCATCATGGCCGTCAACACCCAAGCCCGCACCAAGACCTGGACCTATGTGGACGGAGACTGGCTCGAGGGCAATCCGCCGCTGATCGGCCCGGTCAGCCACGCCATGTGGCTGGGATCGACCGTGTTTGACGGCGCCCGCTGGTTTGATGGCGTGGCGCCCGATCTCGACCTGCACTGCCAGCGGGTCAACCGCTCTGCGGATGCGCTGGGCATGCGCGCCACCATGGAAGCCGAGGCCATTGAAGATCTGGCTCGCGAGGGCCTGAAGAAATTCGATGGCAAGACCGCGGTCTACATCAAGCCGATGTACTGGGCCGAGCATGGCGGCTACATGTCGGTGCCCGCCGATCCGGACTCGACCCGGTTCTGCCTGTGCCTGTTCGAAAGCCCGATGATCGCGTCGACTGGATTTTCGGTTTCTGTCTCGCCGTTCCGGCGTCCGACCTACGAGACCGCGCCGACCAACGCCAAGGCGGGGTGTCTCTACCCCAACAACGGACGGGCGATCATGGAGGCCAAATCGCGCGGCTTCGACAATGCGCTGGTGCTCGACATGCTCGGCAATGTCGCCGAAACCGGCACCTCCAACATCTTCATGGTCAAGGACGGGGTGGTGTTCACGCCGGCGCCGAACGGTACTTTCCTGTCGGGCATCACCCGGTCGCGCGCGATCCGGCTGTTGCGCGAAGCGGGAACCGAGGTGGTGGAGAAATCGCTGTCAGTCGCCGATTTCATGGATGCCGACGAGATCTTCTCGACCGGCAATCACTCCAAGGTGGTGCCGATCATCCGCATCGAGGACCGGGAGCTGCAGGCGGGTCCGGTGGCGCGCAACACGCGCGAGCTCTACATGGATTGGGCGCACGGCTGAGGCACGGCGACAGCGGGGAGATCAGATGAGCGACAGACGCAAGCATTCGACCGGTTCGCCCTTCGAGAAGGCCGCGGCCTATTCCCGCGCCGTGCGGCAGGGACCGTTCGTCCATGTCTCGGGCACCACCGGCTATGATTATGCCGCCATGGAGATGCCCGCCGATGTGGCGGGTCAGGCCCGCAACTGCTTCAAGACCATCGCCGCATCGCTTGCGGCGCTGGACGCAGGCCTGAGCGACATCGTGCGGGTTCGCTACTATGTCACCAGTCCCGAGCATTTCGACGCGGTCGCACCTGTCCTGGCCGAACATCTGGGCGGCATCGATCCGGCAGCAACCATGATCGTCTGCCAGCTGATCCGCCCGGAAATGCTGATCGAGATCGAGGTCACCGCCCAGGTGGCGTGACCGGCGGCGGCTGCCTCAGAGCGCGCCGCCCATCTCGTCCTCGATGTGGATGCGGATGATCTCGTCGAACGAACTTTCGGCGCGGAAGCCAAGCGCAGTCGCCCGCTCGGCGGCAAACCCGCGGGGCCAGGTCGACACGATGCGCATGATGTCGGGATCGGGCTCATGCCGGATCAGCGCCACCGCGCTGTCTCCGGCGATGCGGCGAAGCGCCTCGATCTGCTCGGCAACCGTGGCCGAGAGCCCGGGCATGTTGAGCACCCGCCGATGCCCGACAGGGCCCAGATCCATGGTTGCGGCCCGGGTCAGGAAATCCACCGCCGCACGCGGGCTGGCATGCCAGTGGCGCACTGTATCGGGAACCGGAAGCACGGCTGGCTTGCCGGCCAGCGGCTCGCGCAGGATGCCCGAGAAGAAGCCCGACGCCGCCTTGTTGGGCAGGCCGGGGCGAATGCAGATGGTCGGCAGCCGGATCGCCAGCCCGTCGAAAAAACCGCGGCGCGAGTAGTCCTGCAGCAACAATTCGCCAATGGCCTTCTGGGTGCCGTAGCTGGTCATCGGCGCGGTCAGGAAAACGTCGTCGATCGCATCCGGCATCGGCGCGCCGAAGACCGCGATCGAGGAAGCGAAGACGAGGCGCGGGCAATAGCCGTTCGTCAGCGACAGCTGCCGCACGGCGTCAAACAGATGGCGGGTTCCATCCAGGTTGATCCGGTAACCCTTGTCGAAATCCTGCTCCGCCTCGCCCGAGACGATGGCGGCGAGATGGACAATCACATCGGGTCGGTGCGCCAGCATCTGCGGCGCCGCATGCGGATCGGAAATATCGAGCGCCAGGCTGGTGACGGCGCCCGAAAAACCAGCGGGCTTCTCCGGCGTGACGGCATCGATCAAACTCAGCTTGTCGACCGGCCGCGTTCCGAGCTTGCCCGAACGAGAGATCGCCCCCGCCAGCTTGCGGCCGATCATGCCTGCCGCACCAATGATCAAGACATGCATGTCCGCTCCCCCTCCGGTTTGACGGGACGATAGCCGGATGAGGCGCAGCGCACAATCAGCACGGCGCAACGGTGTCAGGCCGGATTCTTTCCTGAAATCGCGGCTCTCCCCTAAAAGGTCGTGACGGCGGTGAGCCCTGTTGCTCGAAGCCGCGCTGCCGATTGCATTGCCGGTCCGAATCCTTTTGATTGGGCGCGGGCGGCATCCGGGATGGCATACGTCGCCCGGACCTGCTGTCCTCGTGCCTCAATCGCCCTCCGCGCCACGCGTGCGCCTTATCCGCTGGAAGAAAAGCGCATGCCTCAAACCCACCGGCCGGGACTTGCCGCACTCTGGATGATCGGCTCCATCCTGTCGTTCTCGACGATGGCGGTTGCCGGACGCTATGTCTCGGGCGTGCACTCGACCTTCGAGATCATGACTTTCCGCTCGCTTGCCGGGCTCATCATCGTGCTTTGCGTGGCGGGCGCGTTCCGGAGGCTCCGGGAGATCCGCACCGAACGGCTGAAGCAGCATTTTTTCCGGAACCTGTTTCATTTCACCGGCCAGAACCTGTGGTTCTTTGCGCTGGCCTCGATTCCGCTGGCGCAGGTGTTCGCGCTCGAGTTCACCACGCCGGTCTGGGTAATCATCCTCAGCCTTTTGTTCCTGGGCGAACGCCTGACCGGATACCGGGTGATCGCCGCGGGGCTCGGCTTTGCCGGCATCCTCATCGTCGCCCGGCCGGATTTCGGAGCGCTGGAACCCGGCTTGCTGACCGCCGCGGCCTCGGCGATCTTCTTTGCCGCGACCATCATCATGACCAAGGCGCTGACCCGGCACGAGAGCATCGTCTCGATCCTGTTCTGGCTGACCTTGCTGCAGCTGGGCTTTGGCGCGGTCAGCCTGGTGCTGCAGGGATCGGTGACGTGGCCGACGCTCACAACCTTCCCCTGGCTCGTGGTGATCGGCGTCTCCGGCCTGCTGGCGCATTACTGCCTGACCACCGCGCTGTCGCTGGCGCCGGCGAGCTTCGTCATGCCGATCGACTTCACCCGGCTGCCGCTGATCGCCATTGTCGGCATGGTGCTGTTCGGCGAGACGGCCGATCTTCTGATCCTCATCGGCGGCGGCGTCATCATTCTCGCCAACTGGATCAACATCCGCGGAGAAAGCCACGCGCGGCGGCTGCCCGTGGCCTGACCACGTGGCCGCCGCGCGAAGCAGACGGCCGTCAGACCGTAACCGCCACCACGGCCATGCAGTCTCCCGGCTTGATCAGGCCGGGACAATGGCGCGACACCAGCATGCCCGCCCGGTTGGCGCGGTAGTCGATCGGCGGCCTGCCGGTGCGGTCGGCCGGCCAGACGCGGGCGACCAATTCGCCCCTTTCCACCGGATCGCCGAGGTTCTTCATCGCCTCGAACACGCCCTCGTCCTGGGAGAACACGAAGCAATCGTCGTCGGGCATATCGAGCATCACCGAGGGCGCGGTCTCGAGCTCGCCCTTCATGATGCCCGCATGCTTGAGCACATTGCGCACGCCCTTCTTGGCAATGGCGTTCGACCGCGCCGTCGAGGTGCCGCCGCCGCCGAGTTCCGTGGTGACGAAGACCTTGCCCTGGTCCTCGACGCTGGTGTCATACATGCCGACAGTGTCGATCTCGAGCATGATCATCGAGTAGGGAGCGTTGAAGGCTTCCACGGCGGCCACACAGGCAGCCTGCTGTTCCTTGTTTTCCAGCACATGGGCGGAAGCGAAGGGGATGAAATCCAGCGTCTTGCCGCCTGAATGGAAGTCGAGCACGATGCTGGCTTCCGGCAACAGAACGGTCTGGAAATAATCCGCGATCTTTTCCGTGACCGTGCCGCTTGGCGAGCCTGGAAAGGACCGGTTCATGTTGCCCCGGTCGATCGGCGAGGTGCGGGTGCCGGCCCGGAAGGCCGGATAGTTCATGGCCGGCACGATGATCACGCGACCCTCGATGTCCTCGGGCTTCAGCGTCACCGCCAGCTCCATCAGGGCGATGGGGCCTTCATATTCGTCTCCGTGGTTGGCGCCGGTGAGCAGCGCCGTCGGCCCCACGCCGTTCTTGATCACGCTGATCGGGATCATCACCGATCCCCAGGCGGAATCATCACGGCTGTAGGGCAGCCTGAGGAAACCGTGATGGGCGCCATCCTCGTGCAGCGGAATTGTCGGAACAATCGGATTGCCGGCCATGTCAGATCAATCCTTCACAAACATCCGGCGGGGCACATTGGCCAGGCACTCCGGCCCGGTCTTGCCAATGACGATGCTTTCCGTGATTTCAAAGCCCCAGTCGTCCATCCACAGCCCGGTCATGAAGTGGAACGTCATGTTTTCCTCGAGCACGGTCTTGTCGCCCGGGCGGAGCGACATGGTGCGCTCGCCCCAGTCCGGCGGATAGGACAGACCGATCGGATAGCCGGTGCGGTTGTCCTTGGTGATCCCGTATTTGTTGAGCACCTTGAAGAAGGCGAACGCGATGTCCTCGCAGAGGTTTCCGGCCCTGGCGGCTTCGAGCCCGGCCTCCATGCCTTCGAGCACGGCCTTCTCGGCATCGATGAAGGTCTGCGTCGGCTTGCCCAGGAACAGGGTGCGCGACAGCGGGCAGTGGTAGCGCTTGTAGACGCCGGCGATCTCGAAGAAGGTGCCCTCGCCGCTTTTCATCGGCTGGTCGTCCCAGGTCAGGTGCGGCGCCGACGCGTCCGCGCCCGAGGGCAGCAGCGGCACGATCGCCGGATAATCGCCGCCAAAGCCAAGCCCGTCATCGTAGCGCAGGCCGGCCTCATAGATATCGGCGACCAGATCGCATTTGCGGTAGCCGACCTCGCATTTGTCGGTAATGGTCTGGTGCATGCGCTCGACCAGGCGGGCGGCCTTGCGCATGTAGTCGAGCTCCTGGCTCGACTTGACGGCGCGCTGCCAGTTGACCAGCGCCGTGACGTCGGAGAACGTCGCGTTCGGCAGATGTTTCGTGAGCGCGGCGAAGGCCGCCGCCGAGAACCAGTAATTGTCCATCTCGACGCCGATGCGCTTGGCCCCCCATCCACGCTCATCGAGCCTGGCTGCGAGATAATCCATCGGATGGCGCTCGGTCGACTGCACATAGTGGTCGGCATAGCCGATGATGGTGCTGTCGCCGAGATAGGAGGTGCGCCGCGCGCCATTGGCGTCCTGGCCGCGGCCGAACCAGACCGGATCGCCATCGGGACCAACCACCACGCATTGATGCACATAGAAGGACCAGCCGTCATAGCCGGTCAGCCAGGCCATGTTGGAAGGGTCCGACACGATGATGACATCGACCCCGGCTTCGTCCATGGCCTTGCGTGTCCTGGCAAGGCGGTCGGCATATTCGTCCCGGCTGAAATTGAGTACTGGCGCGGACATCGGGGAAGTATTCCTTTCTGGGTGTGCAGTCAGTTTGAAAAATCGGCGCCGGCTTCAAGCATCAGCGCGCGGCCGAGCGCGAAGGTCGCGATCGCGGTGTCCTGGACACCGGTGCCGGTCAGATCGGCGATGGTGATGGCGTCATCGGACGTGCGGCCCGCGGCCTTGCCCGAGACAATGGCGCCAAGTTCGGCGAACTCGGCCCCCGCAGCGACCACGCCGCTGGCAATTGCGGTCCGCAATTCACCGAGCAGCCGGGTCTGCGACAGCCGGTCGGGCACATAGAGATCGGCGCGCGCGAAGCAGGCCGGATCGATCTCGTTCTTGTGCTCCTGATCCGAGCCCATGGCGGTGATGTGCTGGCCGGGCCTGAGCCAGTCAGCCTCAAGCACCGGCGTCGTCGCCGGCGTCGTGGTGACGATGATGTCGGCCTCGCGCACCGCGGCTGCCGGGTCCTGTGCGGCCCGCACCTCGATGCCCAACTCCTGGGTCATCTCGGTCGCCGCTTTCGCAGCCTTTTCGGCGTCCCGCGCCCAGATGGTGGCGGACCGGATCGGCCGCACCAGGGTCAGCGCCTTGAGCTGCAGCCTGCCCTGGCAGCCGGCGCCCAGGATGCAGGCGGTCGAGGCGTCGGCGCGGGCCAAGTGCCTTGCGGCGACCGCGCCGGCGGCGGCGGTGCGCACGTCGGTCAGATAGCCATTGTCGAGCAGCAGCGCTTCCAGCATGCCGGTCCTGGCCGCAAACAGCACCATCAGCCCCGAGGTGGAGGGCAGGCCAAGCTTCGGATTGTCGAAAAAGCCGGGTGAGATCTTGATGGCGAAGCTGTCGATGCCGGGTACGAAGGCGGTCTTGACGTCGACCTCGCCGTTGAACGGCGCGATCGCCATCGACAGGATCGGCGGCATCACCACCTCGCCGCTGGCGAGCGCCGCAAAGGCGTCCTCGATGCAGGCGATGGCGTCGAGATCGAGCGCCACGGCCCGGCGCAGATCGGCTTCGGCGAGGATCTTGATCCGGGCCATGTCAGGCAGCCTCCCTGGTCACATCGACATCCTCGCCGGAGATGATGCGGAAGTGCTGGGTCATGTCGATATTGCCGCCGCTGAGGATGGCTGCGACCGGCCCGGCGCTCCTGATCCGGCCCGTGAGCAGAGCCGCGACGCCCACCGCGCCCGATCCCTCGACGATCTGGCGTTCCTGCCAGTAGATGTGGCGGATGGCTGCGGCGATCTCGGCTTCGCTCACGAGCACGATGTCGTCGACCAGATCGCGGGTCATGGCGAAGGTCAGCTGGTTGTCGAGCCCGATCCCGCCGCCGAGCGAATCGGCGAGCGTCGCCAGTTCCTCGACATAAATCGGCTTGCCGGCCTTGAGGCATTCATGCATCGCCGCCCCCCGCTCCATCGAGATGCCGATGACCCTGATGTCAGGCCGCCTGGCCTTGAGCGCAGCGGCG
>Ga0180016_100097_pt1 | contig 37180 bp, 36 predicted proteins | sample KR46_M_MetaG_FD_129673 | JGI IMG/M metagenome (GOLD analysis project Ga0180016, IMG submission 129673) | Groundwater microbial communities from the Olkiluoto Island deep subsurface site, Finland - KR46_M_MetaG | ecosystem: Environmental > Aquatic > Deep subsurface > Groundwater | place: Finland... | reverse complement strand
TCCTCGGTGCAGGCCAGATCATAGGTCTTGTTGTTGATCGTGAACCAGCAGCCGCCCAGCCGGCCATTGTCGAGCTGGATGATCTCGGTCACCCGGGAGCCGAGGCAGGTTTCCATGAAGGCGCGGAACTCGCTCACATCGGTCGCGAGCAGGTTCAGGTGATCGATGCGGCGCGGACAGGCGCCGGTCGCATGAAACCGGCTCGCGATGTTCTTGAGCGCCGGCGTGTGCGCGGCATCCGGCTGATACTTGACCGTGTCCCAGTAGATCTCGAAGACGTGGCCAAACGGATCCTCGAACCGGAAAGCGCGGCCGTGACCGAGATCGCCGTCGACCCATCCGAGGGTCTTGAAGCGGCTTGCCTCGATGGCGGCCACGCGCCGCTCCAGCGCTTCCGGCGATGAGGCGCGATAGGCGATGTGGCCGACGCCGGTGGTGTGGTGCCGGGTCAGCTTCAGGCTGTGGAACTCGTAATCGTCCCAGGCGCGCAGATAGGCCGACTTCTCATCCTGACCTGACACGGTGAGCCCATAGACCCGGGTGAAGAAGTCGAGACTTTCCTCGAACTTGTCGGTGTACATCTCGACATGGGCCAGATGCGCCAGGTCAAAGCAGGGTTCAGTCATGTCAGTTCTCCAATAGGGGCTTGTCGCCGCAGCGCAGGCTCACAGCTCGTCCACTGTGCGCGGAAAGATCGATTCAAACCCTTCGGCATATTTGCAGTCCCGCCCCCCGGACTGGCCGCCCGAATTGCGCTTGAAATGGTTGGCCCGGTTCATCGCCACCCTGGTGTAGTACTCCCAGAGGTGCTCCTGGCCCTGCATGCATTCGATGGCCGCGCGCTTTTTCTCCCATACCGGCGTGATATCGAGGAATGTATCGGGCTTCCATCCCATCTGCTCGGTCTGATGCGGCTCGAACAGATAGAGCTGCGGCGCGCCCAGCACCTTTTCGCCGGGATTGTGGCCCCAGGCCTGGGCGATCATCCGGCACTCGAGGGCGACTTGAGTCGCATACATGTGGTCGGTGTTGTAGGGATCATATTTGGAATGCGACAGCATGAAGGACGGCTGCACCTTGCGGATCACGTCGACAACCCGGTTCTTGTCTTCACGGCCAAGTTCCAGCGGATAATCGCCGAGATCAAGGCACACCAGATCATGCACCCCGAGTGCCCTGCCGGCCTCCTCGGCTTCCTTGCGGCGGGCATCCTTGACCTTCTCAAGCGTCATGCCTTCCTGTTTCCACAGCTTGGCGCTTTCGCCGCGCTCGCCGAAGGACAGGCAAAGCACGGTGACGTCATAGCCAAGCTCGGCATGGGCGGCGATGGCGCCGCCGCAGCGCCAGACAAAATCGGCGGCGTGGGCGCTGATGACGAGCGCCGTTTTCTTCACAGGCATCTGGAACTCTCCCTTCCGGTTGGCTGATTTTTGCGCGCTCCAGGCCGCAGGGGCAATTTCAATGCCGCGCGCCTGACATAAGATTTTGCTATAGCGTGTGGATTGGATGCTCCAATTCTGCCAGATTTGGCGCAGCAAAATGCGGGAGGCCCGAGCCATGACACAGCTGCCGGAACAACTGGCGACCATCGGATTTGGCGAGGCGGCGGAAGCCTTTTCCTCGGGATGGCGCGAGACCTATGACGGCGGCATCGCCGCTTTCGACGTAAAGGTCCGCCACCCCGAAGGACGGGCCGGGCTCGACGCGCGAGGCCGCAATTCAGGCGTTACGATCGCCGAAACCGCCGCTGATGCAATTGCCGGCGTGCCTGTCATCTTCAGCCTGGTTACTGCCGATCAGGCGCTGATTGCCGCGCAGGCGTGCGCACCTTATCTCCGTCCCGGCGCCCTGTGGTTTGACTGCAATTCCTGCTCGCCGGGAACCAAACGCCAAGCCGCCCGTACCATTGAAGCGACCGGCGGCGTCTATGTCGATGTCGCGGTGATGGCGCCGGTTCATCCGAAACGGCACCGGACACCCCTGCTGGTCTCCGGCCCGGAGACCGTCGCTGCGGTCGCGTTGCTCGAAGCGCTTGGCATGAAACCGGCTTTGGCAGGCGACACGGTGGGACAGGCGTCCTCCATCAAGATGTTCCGTTCGGTGATGATCAAGGGGCTGGAAGCGCTGACCGGCGAATGCCTGCTGGCGGCGCGGCGCGCGGGCGTCGAGGGCGATGTCCTGGCCTCGCTTCAGGCGTCCGATCCGGGATTTGACTGGGCGACGCGCTCCGCCTACAGCCTTGAGCGGATGATGGTTCACGGCGAAAGGCGGGCGGCGGAAATGCAGGAAGTCTCCAGGACCATTGCCGAGCTGGGATTGCCGTCGCGCATGTCGGACGCCATCGCCGAATGGCAGGCGCAGATCGCAGGCCTTGATCTCGGTGGCGGCACGGCGGATCTCGCCGACCGGGCCGACCGGATTTTGGACGCCCTGTCCGCGGACAGGGCCGTGCCGTGAATCACAATATTCGCCATCTGCGGATTTTCCTCGCGGTCGCCGAACTGGCTTCGATCAGCAAGGCCGCGCGGGAATGCGGGTTGTCGCAGCCGGCCGTGACCCAGGCGATCAACAAGATGGAAGCGGAATTCGACGCCGCCTTGTTCGACCGCACGCCGCAGGGGGTGTTCGCGACCCACCTTGGCGCCGTGCATGCCGGACGCATCGGCCGGGCGCTATCGATCATCGACGCGGCGTTCCTGTCGGTTGCGCCCCGCTTGAGGCTGACCGCGACGGCGTCGCAGCTTGAAGCCCTGATCGCGGTTCGCGAGACCGGCAATTTCACCCTGGCCGCAAGAAGGCTCGGCATTGCGCAGCCGACCGTTCACCGCGCTGTCAGCCAGCTGGAAAAGGAAGCCTTGCGGCCGCTGTTCGAGCGCACCTCGGCGGGGATTGTGGCGACACGCGGCGGACAATTGCTTGCCAGCGCCGCGCGCCTGATGGAAGCGGAGCTGGTTCAGGCGGACATGGAAATCGCCGAGGCGCTCGGCCGCGAAACCGGACGCATCGTGATAGGCGCGATGCCCTTGTCGCGGGCCTATCTCCTGCCCAGGGTGATCGCACAGTTCCGGCGGGACTGGCCGCGGCTGCCGCTGCGCGTTCTTGACGGGCCTTATGACGAAATGATTTCCGGCCTGAGGAACGGCGAAATCGATTTCCTCATCGGCGCCTTGCGGAACCCCGCCCCGATCGGCGACGTCGAACAGACGCCTTTGTTCGATGACACCCTGGCGATCGTCGCGGGGCCCGCTCATCCGCTGGCCGGCAAATCGGGACTGGGCGTCGAGGATCTCATCACTTATCCCTGGGCGGTGGCTGCCGCGGGAACGCCGACCCGCGACCATTTCGAGCGGATGTTTTCCAGCGCGGGCCTCAAGACGCCAGAAAGCATTGTCGAAACGGCGTCGCTCATCCTCATTCGCGAATTGCTGGTCAACAGCCATCATCTGGGCTGCGTGTCAGCCCTGCAGGCCGAGGCGGAGATCAAGGCCGGACGAATCGCGCGCATCGATTTTGAATTGTCCGACACGGCTCGACCGATCGGGATCACCACCCGCCGCGGCTGGAAACCAACGCCATCGCAGGCAAGACTGATCGCGCTGGTAAGCGATTTCGAAGGTTGACTATAGCCTCAATTTATATGCACAGCATGTCTTTGGAATGGCTTCACAGGCCTTGGACTTGTAGGGAGGACTGACATTCCGAATCCGTGTTGGTTTCGGCTGGACGTTTAACCAGGGAGGAAGACCATGCGAATTTCCAAAGCCATCACCGGCGCCGTCGCAGCGCTGGGCCTTGTGACCGGAGCCGTTTCAGCGGCTGATCTGAAGCTCGCCGACTTTCAGCCGCCGAGCCACTTCGTCGTCGATGCGGCCTACACGCCGTTTGCCGAGAAGGTCGCGGCCGAGACCAACGGCGAAGTCACCGTCAGCGTGTTCATGGGCGGAGAACTCGGGCCGGGTCCGAGGGAGCAATACAGCCGTGCCGTGGACGGCGTGACGGACATCGCCTTCGGCCTGCCGGGCTACACCGCTTCGACATTTCCCCAGACACTGCTGACCGAACTTCCGGGCGTCATTTCCGCCGAGACCGGCACCGCGAGCATCCTTGCCAACATCGACATGCTGTCGGATGAATACAAGCGCGTCGTGCTCCTGGGGCTTTGGAACAATGCGCCGAACGTGATCTTCACGGCGAACAAGCCGATCCGCGCCATGGAAGACCTCAAGGGTCTCAAGATCCGGGTCCCTTCGCGCAATGCCGGCCTGGTCGTGGAAGCATGGGGCGCCTCGCCCGTGTCGATGCCCGCGCCTGAAATCTACAACGCCATGCAGACCGGCGTGATCGACGGCGCCATGACCGACGCCACAACGCTCGGCGCCTTCAAGCTTGCCGAAGTGACCAACTACATCACCGTCGGCATGGAAACGACCATCTCCAGCTTCTTCCTGATCATGAACCGCGACAGCTTCAATGATCTGAGCGAAGAGCATCAGAAAGTCGTTCTGGAAGCCGGCCGCGAAGCCGCCGTCAACGGCAACGCCGCTTGGCTCGGGATCGCCGACAAGGCGCTCTCCGGCTTTGCCGCAACGGAAGGCAAGGAAGTGATCACGCTTTCCGATGATGAAGCGGCAAAATTCAATGCTGCATCAGCGCCGGTTGTCGGCACCGTGGTCGCCGAAGCCGAGGCTCAAGGGATTGCGGCCCAAGCCTTCGTCGATGCGCTGAAGAGCAAGTGAGCCGGTCTTGAGCACACCAAGACATGATCTGGTCCATTCGACACCTGTCGAATGGACCGTGCGCATGCTGACCCTTGCTTCGTCGCTGGCGCTGGGCCTGCTGCTGCTGGTGACGTTTGCTGGAGTCGTCATGCGCTATTTCTTCAATGCGCCGATTCTCGGCTCCAACGAGATCATCGAACTGGTCTCGGTCGCCGTGGTGATGCTGGCCATGCCGGGTGCTGCGCAAAGGCAAATGCATATCAGGGTCGATGTCTTTGACGGGCTTATCGGCGCGTTCGGCCGGTTTGCCGGCGACATCGTGGCGCGCGGCCTTTCTATCTATCTGCTGACGCTTCTGGGCTGGCGCGCGTGGGGCAAGCTCACCGACGCCGCCGAATATGGCGACGTCACCAACATGCTCAGCATCCCGCTTTGGCCATTCTACGGACTTCTCGTGCTGGGTGCAGCGCTCTACGCCATCGTGCTGGCGATCCAGCTCGTCGACATCCTCCGGTCGGGAGTGGCCAGCAGTGAGTGATTTCATGATCGGGGTCGGTGGCCTTCTGGCCATGTTCGGCCTTATGGTGTTTCGCATGCCCGTTGGCATGGCGATGCTGGCCGCGGGCTATTTCGGCACGATGCTGATCAGCGGCGGCCGCTCCGCCAACGCCATGTTTGTGACGGAAGCCTTCTCGGCAACGTCGAATTATAATCTGACGGTGATCCCGCTGTTCATCCTGATGGGCAATATCGCGTCGGTCGCGGGTTTCAGCAGCCGTCTGTACGAAGCAGCCTTCGCCTGGGTCGGCTGGCTGCGCGGCGGTCTCGCCTCCGCCTCCATCCTCGGCTGCGCCGCCTTTGCCGCCGTCAGCGGATCGTCGGTGGCCACCGCGGTGACCATCGGCAAGGTTGCCCTGCCGGAAATGAAGCGCTTCGGCTATTCCGACGCACTGGCGACCGGGGCCATTGCCGCGGGCGGCACGCTCGGCTTTCTCATCCCGCCATCCACCGGCTTCGTGCTCTATGCCATTCTCACCGAGGAAAGCATCGGCCAGCTCTTCATGGCAGGGATTCTGCCCGGTCTGCTGCTGACGCTCCTGTTCATGGCGGCCGTGGGGCTCATGACCTTCATCGACCCGAAGGCCGGTCCGCGCGGCGAATGGGTGCCGATGGCGAAACGCATGATGGCGCTGCTCAGGGCGTTTCCGCTGCTGATTGTGATCGTCGTCTCCATCGGCGGCATCTATCTCGGCGTCTTCACGCCGGTCGAGGCCGCCGGTGTCGGCGCCGGGCTGGTCATCCTGATGGCTCTCGCCATGCGCAAGCTGGAATGGCGCGCGTTCAAGCAGGCCATCACCGCAACCGTGGGCACCACGGCGATGCTCTATCTCATCATCATCGGCGCGAGCGTGCTCAATCCCTTCCTGGCGCTCACCTATGTGCCCGCAACGCTGGGCGAGGCGATGACATCGGCGGGTCTCGGTCCCTACGGGGTTCTGATGTTGATCATCCTCGCCTATCTGGTGCTGGGCATGTTCATGGACGGGCTGGCGATGCTGGTGGTGACGACGCCGATCTTCTTTCCGATCATCACCGGCATGGGCTTCGATCCGATCTGGTTCGGCGTGATCGCCGTCATCGTCATCGAGATGGGCATGATCACCCCGCCGGTCGGCCTCAATGTCTTTGTGGTCAAGAGCGTTGCCCAGGATGTGCCGATGGCGACGATCTTCCGCGGCGTCATCCCGTTCTGGATCGCGATGGCGGTGGGCCTGCTGGCGATCATCGTCTTCCCGCAGATCGCGCTGATCATTCCCCAGGCGATGTTCCAGTAGAGCATACGCCGCTCCGGTTTGCCGGGGCGGCAAAATTCCCTGCTCAATCCCCCGCGACGGATCCCGTCGCCCTCGCCGCCTTGGCGGCCAGTTCGACGAACATTCTGTACTCGGCCTCGTCAAGGCCGGTAAGAATTTCCTTCTGAAGCGCTTCGACGAGCGGCGTCAGAGTGGCCACCAGGGCCTCCCCCTCCTCCGTCAACGCCAGTTTGCGCGCGCGCTTGTCCCTTGCGTTGACCTTGCGGCTGACGAGCCCCTTGTGCACCAGCCGATCGGCCACGGCGCCGATGGTCGCCCGGTCCTTGGCGACCGCATCGGCAAGACCGGCCTGATCGATCCCCGGGCTCTGCCGGATCGCGTCAAGGGCGGCATATTGCACGGGCGTAAGGTCAAAGCCTGCTTCCCTGGTGCGCGTCATGAAGACATGGGTCGAGATCTGGTGCAGCCGCCGGATGAGATGTCCGGGCATTTTTGAAACATGGGGCATCGTGTCTCTCGCTATTGCGCCAACCGTCGCGGCAGCGCCATGAAATTGCGATGCCCGAAGCCAGTCTACCCGAAAATAATATCTGTACATATCATTTGATTCATCGCCGCTTCCGGGCTATTAATAAGTACACATATTACTTTGGGAGAGTGGCAATGCAATATCATCAAAACGGCTTTCGTCCAGGCGACCCTCACATTCACGATGCCGCGCCCGGCAGGCCGTTGTCCGACCCGGGTTTTTCCGAACCGGTGGATGTGCTGATCGTCGGCACCGGCCCGGCCGGCCTGACCCTCGCAGCCCAGCTTGCCGCTTTCCCCGACATCAGGACGCGAATTGTCGAGCGCAGGGCGGGTCCGATGGACAAGGGCCAGGCGGACGGCATTTCCTGCCGCTCTATGGAGATGTTCAACGCGTTCGATTTCGCCGAAAAGATCCTCAAGCAGGGCTACTGGGTCAACGAGACAACCTTCTGGAAGCCGGATCCGAAAACCCCGGACCGGATTGTCCGCAATGGCCGCATCCAGGATGTCGAGGACGGGCTTTCGGAAATGCCACACATGATCCTCAACCAGGCCCGCGTGCACGACATGTATCTCGAAGTGATGCGCAACTCCCCCTCACGGCTGGAGCCGGACTATTCCATCCAACTGGCGGGCCTGACAATCGATCCCGCAGGCGGCGACTATCCGGTGACCGCCACGCTCGAAAGGGCGGACCGCGAAGGCGAGACGTTTACTCTTAAGGCGCGCTATGTCGTGGGTTGCGACGGCGCGCGCAGCGCGGTGCGCAAGGCCATCGACCGGGAACTCACCGGCGATTCCGCCAACCAGGCCTGGGGCGTCATGGACGTGCTGGCCGTCAGCAGCTTTCCCGATATCCGCTGCAAGACCCTGATTCAGTCGGCCGGCGAAGGCAATATCATCATCATTCCGCGCGAAGGCGGCTATCTGACCCGGCTCTACATCGAGCTCGACAAGCTGAAGTCCGGCGAGCGCGTCGCCAACCGCAACATCACCATCGACCACCTGATCGCGGCGGCGCAGCGCATCTTCCGGCCCTATTCGCTCGACGTGAAGGATGTGGCCTGGTGGTCGGTCTACGAGATCGGCCAGCGCCTGACCGACAAGTTCGACGACGTTCCTGAGAACGAGGTCGCCACGCGTCTGCCGCATGTCTTCATCTGCGGCGACGCCTGCCACACCCACAGCCCCAAGGCCGGCCAGGGCATGAATGTGTCGATGGGCGATGCGTTCAATCTCGGCTGGAAACTGGCAGCCGTGCTACAGGGCCGCTCAGCTCCGGACATCCTGCACAGCTACTCCGCCGAGCGCCAGGCCGTCGCCAAGGACCTCATTGATTTCGACCGTGAATGGTCGCGGATCATGAGCGAGCGGCCCGAAACCGGCGATGGCGAGAACGGCGAGGCGCCGAAATTCCAGCGCTATTTCATCCAGCACGGCCGCTATACGGCGGGCATGTCGGTCAAGTACGACGCCTCGACGCTGACAGGTGAGGCAACATGGCAATCGCTTGCGCCGGGCTTTGAAATCGGGACCCGGTTCCATTCCGCCCCGGTGGTCCGGCTTGCCGATGCCAAGCCGGTGCACCTCGGTCACGTGGTGAAGGCGGATGCGCGCTGGCGGCTCTTTGCCTTCTGCCCCTATGAGGATCCGGCGTCCGGCGATTCGGCGATTGCCGGTCTCTGCCGGTTCCTTGCCGACGACCCTCGATCGCCGGTGCGCCGTTTCACCCGGCCCGACGAGGACATCGACGCGGTGATTGATTTTCGCGCGATCTTCCAGCAGGGCACGCGCGAACTGGCGCTTGAAACGCTGCCCGCCCTTCTCAAGCCGCAAAAAGGCAAGCTCGGCCTTGTCGACTATGAGAAGATGTTCTGCCCGGACCTGAAGGCCGGGCCGGGCATTTTCGGCGCGCGCGGGATCGACCGGAAGAACGGATGCCTGGTGATCGTGCGCCCCGACCAGTATGTCGCCCACATCCTGCCGTTCAATGCCCATGACAAACTGGCAGCCTTCTTCGACGGCATCCTGCTCGAACCGGCCGACTGAACCGGTGGAGGATCATGCGGCAGGCGGGGCGCCCGCTTCGACAAATTCCCGCCAGCCGCCGAAGTGGGTGATGTCGCGTGCGCCCTTGAGACCCGACGGTTCGCAGATGAAGCCCTTCACGCTGGTTCCATCTGCGAGCGTCACCGTGCCGATGCCGAGCGGTGCGGGAATGCCCGCGATGAATTCGCCGAACGCGGCCTTGGGCAGCGCCCAGACCTCGATGTTGATTCCCGCGCCTTCTTCAGAGCGGACCAGGCCCGGGCGAAACGGCGGGCCGCCTTCGAGCGCATAGAGCCTGTAATTGCCCGCAGTCCTGCATGCCTTGAGGAAGCGAGCGCCGAGCTTTGTGAGTTCCTTGTTGAGCGGCAGGCCGGACATGTGCGCGCCTGCCGCCAGAACCGCGATTTCCCCGGGGCTCACGTCAGTGGCCCGTTCCACAGGAATGGGCGCCGGCCAGCCCGTCGCGCCCATGCTGCCCCCCGCATGGCCATGCAGCCGGACCGCGATTGACGCCAACCGGCCATCATCCCCGGCCTTTGAGATCAGCGTCACGCTGGCCGGACGGCCATCACTTCGCTGGCCCATCGGCACGGCGATGGCGCAGAGATCCATCAGGTTGACGAAATTGGTGTAGGTGCCGAAATGGCTGTTGGGGCCGACCGGGTCCGCTTCCAGGTCCTTGAGCGCGAAGAAGGTGGGGATCGTCGGCACGCAGAGCAGATCGACCGAGGCGAGCAGCGGCTCGGCAATCCGCTTGAGATCGGCAAAGCGGTAGAAATCCCGGAACGCATCGGCGGCAGAGAAATTCTCCGCTTTCGAAATGATCGCCCTGGTGACCGGATGGAGCGCGCCTGGGTTCTGCTTCAGCAACGCCTCCACAACGGTGTAGCGCTCGGCCACCCAGACGCCTTCGTACAGCATCCGTGCGATGGCGTAGAAGGGGTCGAAATCGAGCTCGACGATCTTGCCGCCCTGCGCTTCAATGGCTGTCCGGGCCGCCTCGAAGGAGGCCTGCTGCACAGCGTCACCGAGGAACCGGATAGTCTCTCGGGACGGCACACCCACCTTGAACGCCTTGGCCACAGGCCCGAGCGGTGTGGCCGGAAACCGCCTGGCATAGGCGTCCTGGCTGTCAAACGCCGAGGCTTCAGCAAACACCGCATAGGCATCCTCCACCGACAGGGCGAAGATCGAGATTGTGTCGAGCGTCCGGCAGGCGGGCACCACGCCCGAGGCCGACAGCGCGCCGAGTGTGGGTTTGAGCCCGACGATGTTGTTGAGCGCGGCGGGCACCCTTCCCGAGCCGGCGGTGTCGGTGCCCAGGCTGAAGGTCACCATTCCATGGGCGACCGCCACCGCCGAGCCCGAACTCGACCCGCCCGGAACGATCGCCGGATCCAGCGCGTTCTTCGGCGCCGGATAGGGTGAGCGCACGCCCACAAGGCCGGTGGCGAACTGGTCGAGGTTGGTCTTGCCGATGAGGAGCGCGCCGGCCTGTTTCAGCCGAGCCACGACGAACGCATCGTCTTTAGCCGTATAGGCGAAGTCCGGACATGCGGCGGTCGTTTGCTTTCCGGCCACATCGATATTGTCTTTGATGACGAAGGGAATGCCCCACAACGGCCTGGCGTCCGGATCGAAATCCCCGAGCGCTGCGGCCGCTTCGCTCACTTCCGCCGGGCTGAACAGTTCGATGAATATACCGGGATCGTCGACCGCCGCAATGCGCCGGAAACACTCGGCGACGATCTCGGCGGCGCTCGCCCCCGCGCCATAGGCGGTGTGCAGGGAGGCAATGGTGAAGGGCAGGTCTGCTAGCACGGGTCTATCCTTGGTCTTCGTCGTCCAGAATGATGACGGGCCGGTTCCACTGGATCAACACCACGCAGCCGGTCTCGGACCAGACCGAATGCTCGCTGCCTTCCGGATTGGCCATCATGGCGCCCGCCGGATAGGCGCCGTTGTCGTCGATCTGCGTGCCGGCAAGGACAAGGATCGTTTCCAGTCCCGCATGGCGGTGCCGGGGAACCCGCGCGCCGGGCTCGTACCGGAGCAGCGCGATCGCCGGTTCGCCCTTCAAGATATGATGGATGGTCACGCCGTCGCGAAACGGCTCGAAGGCCACATCTTCCCATCCGCCGGTGATGAGATCGCGCAGGACAATCGGCCTGGTCATGCGATTTTGCCGATCAGATCGTCCGAAGTCGCGGCCCATCCAACAATGCCGCCCTGGGCCACGATCATGGCGATGGCCGCCTGCTTGAACTCAGGGAAATAGCTCTCGGTGGCGTCGGTGATCAGCAGGCATTCATAGCCGCGGTCATTGGCCTCGCGCATTGTGGTCTGGACACAGACTTCCGTGGTGACGCCGGCAAAGATAAGCTGGGTGATGCCGCGCTTGCCGAGCTGATCGCCGAGATCGGTGGCGTAGAACGCCCCCTTGCCCGGCTTGTCGATGACGATCTCGCCCGGCAGCGGCATGAGTTCATCGACGATCGCGGCCCCGGGCTCACCCGCGATCAGGATGCGCCCCATCGGACCCAGATCGCCGATGCGCAGGCCGGGATTGCCGCGCTCGCGCTTGGCCGGCGGGCAGTCGGAGAGATCGGGCCTGTGGCATTCGCGGGTGTGGACGATGGCGAGGCCCGCCTCACGGCATGCATCCAGCAGCCGGCGCACCACCGGCACAATCGCCTTGCAGCCGGAGACGTCGTTGCCGAGCGTTTCGCCAAAGCCGCCCGGCTCGACGAAATCGCGCTGCATGTCGATGATGATCAATGCCGCGCGGGCGGGGTCGAGCCGGAACGGAAATGGCGATGCTTGTATCTCGACCATCACGCGTGCCCCGCCATGTGCCGGCCGAGTTCGCCCACATCCAGCGTCGCGATCGGCGTCTCATAGGCGATGCGGCCTTCCGACATCACCAGCACGCGGTCGGACAGTTCGAGGATCTCGTCCAGATCCTCGCTGATCAAAAGCACCGCGGCGCCGGCGTTGCGCGCCGCCATGATGCGGGCGCGGATCTCGGCGACGGCGGAGAAATCGAGGCCGAAACAGGGATTGGCGATGATCAGCAGGTCCACCTCGTCGGAAAGTTCGCGCGCCAGCACTGCGCGCTGCACATTGCCGCCTGACAGCGAGGCAATCGGGCTTTCAATCGACGCTGTCTTGACCTTGAAGGCGTCGACCAGTTCCACCGCGAGCCTGCTCATGCCGGCCCTGTCGAGCCAGGTGCGCGTGCTCTTGCCGTTCAGGCCACCGTTTTTCTTCAGATCGAATGTGCGGAAGGCCAGGTTTTCAGCCACGCTCATGCGCCCGGCGCTGGCGTTCTGCAAAGGCTCCTCGGGCAAAAAGCGGACCTTGAGGTCGCGCGCCTGCCGCCGTGTTCCGTGAAAGGCCTCGGACTTGACGTTGACGCGGCCGCGGCTCACGGGGCGCTGCCCGGTCAGCACCTCCATCAGTTCCATCTGGCCATTGCCCGAGACGCCGGCGATGCCGACGACTTCGCCGGCCGAGACGCGCAAGCTCTCCACCTCGATGGTCTTGAGGCCGGAGCGGTCGGATGCGGAGATGCCATCGAGCGTAAGCACAGCCTCGCCCTTTTCCCCGCTGCGGTCGGCCGAGCGGGTCAGCGTCTTGTCGCCGATCATCATCGCCGCCATGTCGTCATGGCTCAACTCGCTCACCTTGCCACCGCCGACATGGGCGCCGCGCCGGAGCACCGACACGACGTCCGCGAACGCCGTCACCTCGCGGAACTTGTGAGTGATCATCAGGCAGGTGAGCGCGCCGGCCTGGGTGAGGTCGCGCACCATGCCGAGCAGTTCGTCGGCTTCTGACGGGGTCAGCACCGAGGTCGGCTCGTCGAGAATGAGGAAATGCCGGCCGAGATAGAGTTGCTTCAGGAGTTCGAGCTTCTGCTTCTCGCCGGCCGCCAGGCGATTGACAGGCTGGTCGAGCGCCACGCTGAACGGCATGGTTTTCAGGAACGCCTGCAGGCCCTCGCGTTCCTTTCTCCAGTCGATCACCGCAGGCGCGTTCTCGCGCGCGATCACCAGGTTCTCCGCCGCCGTCAGCGACGGCACCAGGGTGAAATGCTGGTAGACCATGCCCAGCCCGCTCGCATGGGCATCGCGCGGGTTCCTGATCTCGGCCTCACGGTCATTGATCAGCATCTGTCCCGATGTCGGCTGGTAGAACCCCATCATGCATTTGACCAGGGTCGATTTGCCGGCGCCGTTCTCGCCCAGCAGCGCATGGAAGGAGCCCGGCGTGATCTTGATCGAGACATCGTCGAGCGCGGTGAAATCGCCGAACCGCTTGGTCATGTGCAGGGTTTCGACCCCGATGGCTGTTCCCTTGCTCATGCCGATATCCCCGAAATCAGAGACTTGCTGTCGCTGACCGCGCCGAACACGCCGCCCTGCATCTTGATCATGTTGATGGCGGCCTGGTGATTGGCCGGATCGGTGGCGCCGCAGCAATCCTGAAGCATGACGCATTCGAAGCCGCGGTCATTGGCCTCGCGCATGGTGGTGTGCACACAGACATCGGTGGTGATCCCGGTCAGGATCAGGTTCTCGATCCGCCGCGTGCGGAGCAGGAGTTCGAGGTCGGTGGCGCAGAAGCTGCCCTTGCCCGGCTTGTCGATGATCGGTTCTCCCGCAATCGGATACAGTTCCTCGATAATATCCCAGCCCGGTTCGCCGCGCACCAGGATCCTGCCGCAGGGGCCCACGTCGCCGATGCCCGCGCCGATCTGCTGCGAGCGCCAGCGCTTGTTGGGCGGCAGGTCCGAGAGATCCGGGCGGTGGCCTTCGCGGGTATGGATGATGTGGTAACCCTTGTCGCGCATCACGCCGAGCACCGCCTTGATCGGCTCGATCGGCGCGCGCGTCAGGCTCAGATCATAGCCCATCGTGTCGACGTAGCCACCCTCGCCGCAAAAATCGGTCTGCATGTCGATGATGATCAGCGCGGTGTTGTCCGGCCTGAGATCGCCATTGTAGGGCCAGGCATAGGGAGTTGACTGGATTGTCGGCATGGGGCCCGCTCCTATTTGGTGATGCTCAATTCACCCGGCGCGCCGCGCACGGCCCGGGTGGTTGAACTGGTTGCGATCAGAAGGATGAGGGTGAGCACGTAAGGCGCTGCGTAGGAGAGATAATAGCCCTTGGAGATGCCGATCGACTGCAGCGCCGGACCGAGCGCGCCGGCCGCGCCGAAGAGCAGCGCCGCCCAGATGCAGTTCACCGGGTTCCAGCGCGCGAAAATCACAAGGGCCACCGCCATCAGGCCCTGGCCGGAGGAGATGCCTTCGTTCCAGCTTCCGGGATAATAGAGCGACAGATAGGCCCCGCCGATGCCCGCGAGCGCGCCGCCGGCCGCCGTCGCCAGCAGGCGCACGCGGTCGACGCTGATGCCCATGGCGCGGGCTGCGTCCGAGCTGTCACCGACCACGCGGATGACGAGGCCGATGCGGGTGGAGCGGAACAGCCAGGCGATGAGAAAGGCGAGCGCAATGCCCACGACAAACAGCACATTGACCCGCAAGGCCGCCTCCACCTGCGGCGAGGAGGACCAGAAGCCCAGAGGAATCGCCGGCAGGTCGGGCGCCACCGGCTGGATGTAGGGCTTGCCGAAAAAGAAGGCGAGGCCCATGCCGAGCAGCATCAGCGCGATGCCGATGGCAATGTCGTTGACCCTGGGCAACTTGCAGACCCAGCCATGAAACAGGCCGAACACGGTTCCCGCCAGGGCCGCGGCGAGCACGCCGATCCAGGCCGAGTTGGTCTCATAGGCCACCGCGTAGCCGCTCATGGCGCCGAACACCAAGGTACCTTCGAGCCCCAGATTGATCCGGCCCGACCGCTCGGTCAGGCATTCGCCGAGGCTCACGAAGATGAACGGCGTGGAGACGCGGATGGCGCCGCCGATCATGGCGACAAGAACCGCCCAGAGTCCGAGATCACCTTCACCCATGGCTCTGTTTCCTCATGAGGCTTGAAAAGCTCAGACGGCCGGTGAAGGTCTCGCTGATCAGGATCGAAATGAACACGATGCCTTGCAGCACCAGGATGGTGGCGTCGGGCAGGTCCATGCGGCGCTGGATCAGGCCGCTTGAGGCTTCAAAACCGGCGAGAAGCACCGCCACCGGGATGATGGCCAGCATGTTGTGGCGGGCGAGGAAGGCGATCAGGATGCCGGTGAAGCCGTAGCCGCCGGCGAGCGAGCCGTTGGCGGAACCGTGCACGGCGGAGACTTCAAGCATGCCGGCGAGGCCCGCGAAGCCGCCGGCGAGCGCACAGAAGCCCGCCATCAGCCAGCCCACCGGCAGGCCCTGGATCTGCGCCGCGCGGATGTTGCCGCCGACGATGCGGGCGGAAAAGCCCCAGGTGGTGCGCTCGATCAGCACAAAGGAGAAAATGCAGGCCAGGATGCCGACCACCAGGCCCCAATGAATATCCCATCCCGGGATAGTGCCGATGCGGTAGGCGGCTTCGAGCGGCGCGGTCGAGGGCTTGTTGAGGCTTGCCGGGTCGCGGAGCGGGCCTTCGACCAGATGGTTCATCAGCGCTATAGCGATATAGGCGAGCAGCAGGCTCGAAATCGTTTCATTGACGCCGCGCTTGTAGCGCAGCGCGCCGACCATGCCGATCCAGACCCCGCCGACGCACATGGCGGAGACTGCCATGCCCACTATGCCCAGGGTCGATCCGAGGCCGGTCATGTGCATGCCGAACGCGCCGGCTGCCACGCCGCCCAGCACGATCGCCCCTTCCCCGCCAATGACGACGAGGCCGAGGCGGGCGGGGATGGCGACACACAACGCCGCCAGCAGCAGCGGTGACGTGCGCGCCAACGTGTTTTCCCAGGAAAATGCCGTGCCGAAGCCAGCCTTGAAGACCAGGCCGTAGAATTCAGCCGGCGACTTGCCGACCATCATCAGGAACAACGCGAACAGCGCGAGCCCCACCGCCAGCGCCCCGAGCGGCAGCGCGAAAGCCTCGATCTGCCGGTCAAGATGGCCCGGGGCCCGGGCGGCCCTTGCGGGAACGCCCTTCATGGGACCGGCGCTGACATTGGAATGTGCGGTCATGATCGCGCTTTCGCTTGGTTTGCTTTGGCTGCAGTGACAGGCTCAGGACAGCGAGCCGACCACCCCCTCGACCAGGTAGTTCATGCTCTCGAGCGCCACGTCGGTTTCGACAAAACTCTGGCCCGCCTCGGCGATGACATTTCCGCCATTGTCCTTGAGCGGGCCCTTGATGGCGGCGAAACCGCCCTTCAGGATCTCGGCCTTGACGGCTTCGAACTGGTTGCGCCCGGCTTCCGGCACGGCGGGACCGAGCGGGCTCATCTTGATGAACCCCTCAGCCAGGCCGCCGCGGACGAAATTGTCGATCATGCCGCCGTCGAGCGTGGTCTTGACCATGTCGGTGTAGACCTTGGCCCAGTTCCACTCGGCGCCGGTCAAGTATTTCTCCGGCGCCAGCGCGGTCTGGTCGGCGTGGTAGCCGCAGACGAAGGCGCCGCGGCCGGCTGCGGTCTCGATGACCACCTTGGGTCCATCGACATGGCAGGTGATGACGTCAACCCCCTGATCGGCCAGCGCATTGGTGGCTTCGGCCTCCTTGACGGCGAGCGACCATTCGCCGGTGAAGATCACCTGGCAGGTGATTTCCGGATCGACCGAGCGGGCGCCGAGCAGGAAGGAATTGATGTTGAGCAGCACCTGCGGGATCGGCTTGGCGGCAACGAAGCCGATCTTCTTGGTCTTGGTGGCGTGGGCGGCGGCGATGCCGTTCAGATACTGGCCCATGCCGATATAGCCGAAATAGGAGCCGACATGGGCTGGATGCTTGTCGGCGTTCCACATGCCGCCGGCATGCTGGAAGCGGACGCCGGGCTGCTTGGCGGCGACCTCGAGAATATGCGGATCGAAATAGCCGAAGGAGGTGGGGAACAGCAGGCTCGCGCCATCGAAGTTGATCATGCTTTCCATGGTCTTCTGGCAGTCGACCGTTTCGGGCACGTTCTCCTCTTCGATCACAGTGACGCTGTCCATGGCCTTGACTGCGGCGGCGCCCTCGGCGTGGGCCTGGTTGTAGCCGAAATCATCCTTGGCGCCGACATAGATGAAGCCGACGGTCAGGCCCGCGGCATAAGCCGGTACAGCGCTGAAGCCCGAGAGCGCGGAGACGCCCGCGAGCGCCGCTGCGCCCTTGATAAAGCCGCGGCGGCTGGGATGTAAAATCATGCTCATGTGCCTCTCCTGTGCTCCAAAACGAGGAAAACCGATGTGCTCATCATTCTGTGAGCAACGACACGCGGGTTTCATGGCGGCAACGATGCACCACTGGAACCGAGAATGTCTTCTGCTATATTCGCAGCAAGGTGATGCAAGATTTGCAGCAGTCGGGAGCGCACGAGATGAGGCATCTGACCACATTCGAATATGTCGATGCGGTGGCGCGCATGGGCTCGATCCGGGGCGCGGCGGAGGTTCTGGCCATCACCTCGACAGCGCTCAACCGGCGTATTCTGGCTCTGGAGGATGAGCTGGGCGTGCAGATCTTCGAACGCCTGCCGCGCGGGGTCAGGCTGTCGAGCGCGGGCGAACTGCTGATCCACCACATCCGAACGCAGATCGTCGACATGGACCGGGTCAAATCACAGATTGCCGATCTCTCCGGCGTGCGCCGCGGCAATGTCTCGATCGCCTGCAGCCAGGCGCTGCTGCCCTATTTCCTGCCCGAGCAGATCACAGACTATCGAAGGCTGCATCCGGGTGTCCGGTTTGGCGTCTATCTGCGCGACCGGGCGGCGGCGGAAAAGGCCATCGCCGATCTGGAGGCAGATCTGGCGCTGGTGTTCGAGCCGGTGCGGATGGCCGAGTTTCAGACCATCCACGCCGTGCCGCAGCAGATCCATGCGGTGATGACAGAGAACCATCCGCTCGCGGGACACGAGACATTGCGGCTCAAGGAATGCCTGCTGTATCCGGTGGCAATGCCGACCCGTTCCTATGGCGTGCGCTACCTGATCGAACGCGCGCTGGTGGGATCCAACATGTCGTTCGAGCCGGTGGTTGAGTCCGACAGTTTCGAATTCCTGCGCAACCACGCCGCCGCGGAAGGCATTATCTCGTTCCAGATCCCGATCGGCCTGCCACCGAACGGCGTCATCCCCGGCGTCATCACAAGGCCGGTGGACAGCCGCGATGTGCCCGCGGGCCTGATTTATCTCGGCCAGCTCCGCGGCCGCAGCCTGCCGGTCGCCACCGCCCGCTTCGTCGACCAGATCGTCAAGGTGATGGAACAGCGCTATCCGCGCGACGGCCTGCTGCCTGCGAGAGGGTGGAGCGGCGGGAAGATGTGAGGGTCACGTTTCCGCAACGCCCTTCGCAGGAACTACACAGCCGCCAGCAGCTTCTTTTCCCGATTGGCCTTCAGCCTGGCGAAATCGTCGCCGGCGTGGTGCGAGGAGCGGGTCAGCGGGCTTGAGGCCACCATCAGGAAGCCCTTGGTGTAGGCGATTTTCTCGTAGCTCTTGAATTCCTCGGGCGTGACGAAGCTCATCACCTCGTGGTGCTTGCGGGTCGGCTGCAGGTACTGGCCGATGGTGATGAAATCGACATCGGCGGTTCTGAGATCATCCATCAGTTGCAGCACTTCATTGCGCTCTTCACCCAGGCCCACCATGATGCCCGACTTGGTGAACATCGTCGGGTCGAGTTCCTTGACCCGCTGCAGAAGCCGCAGCGAATGGAAATAACGCGCGCCGGGGCGGACGGTGAGGTAGTTGCCGGGCACGGTCTCGAGATTGTGGTTGAAGACGTCGGGTTTCGCCGCAACCACGCGTTCGAGCGCACCGGGCTTGCGCAAAAAGTCCGGCGTCAGGATCTCGATCGTCGTCTCGGGCGAGGCTTCGCGGACGGCCCATATCACCTGTTCGAAATGCTCGGCGCCGCCGTCGGCCAGGTCGTCGCGGTCGACGGAGGTGATGACAACGTGGTTCAAGCCCATTTCGCGCACCGCCCGGGCGACATTCTCGGGCTCGTTCGGATCGAGCGCGTTGGGCAGGCCGGTAATCACGTTGCAGAAGGCGCAGGCGCGGGTGCAGATCTCGCCCATGATCATGAAGGTGGCGTGCTTCTTGTCCCAGCACTCGCCGATATTGGGGCAGCCGGCTTCCTCGCATACGGTGACCAGATTGTTGGCCTTCACGATGGCGCGGGTTTCCTGGTAGCCCTTGGAATTGGGCGCCTTGACCCGGATCCAGTCCGGCTTGCGCTTGACCTCGGTGTCCGGCCGCTTCTGCTTCTCGGGATGGCGCACGCGCTTGGGGACCGGTGCGGTGGTGTCGAGGATCGTGACCATCAGTTTATCCAACTCTCTTTTTTCAAACGATCGAAAGCTATTTCGATCTGGCGCGGCGAAAAGCGTTGCTTGCGGTCGTTCCATGCATACACTTTGGCGACAGCGTCATCGGCGCTGACCGCGCTTTCGCGCTTCACCACCCAATGAACCGTCGCTAGCAGTTCGAGACCGAACGGTGTTTCGAAACCTTCGACTAGATTGCCGACCCGATCAAAACGGGAAACGGTTTCGCGCTTGTCAGCAAGGAAAGCTTCCGCATCCTTCACCGCGCCTGGCACCAACTCGATTTGTTTGTCTGGCGCGTCGCCGCCATCGGCATATCCCGCCACAAGGTGGCCTTCGACCGCACGCAAGACGTGGCGCAGGTTCTCCGCATAGGGGCCGTAAGCTGCCTTTGCATATTGCAGGCGCAATGGTTCCCCAGCCTCCTGCATGAAGTACATAAGCTTATGGACTTCGAGTAGCGACACGAATGGGTCCATCAGTCCACCGAGATACCGGTTTATGAGCACGACGAGTGCTGCGCGTCCCGGGCTCATAGTCGGAACCTCGCGCGCCTTCGTGGCCACGGGTGCGCTGTTCGGCTCGAACACGATCACCTGAAGCTCATAGAGTCCGCGCAGGGCCTCGACTATGCGCGGGCGCACGTCGACCCAGTTGAGCCCGCCAAGGCCGCTGCCGAGCGGCGGGATCGCGATTGATCGGATGCCGCGGGTGCGGATCTCTTCGACCAGCGCTTTAAGCCCCGAGTCGATGTCTTCCATCCGGCTCTTGCCGCGCCAATGGCGCTTTGTCGGGAAGTTGATGATGAACTTCGGGTTCGTCAACGTCCGCGTCTCGAAAACAAACATCTTGCCCGGCTGCACTTCGTCGCGCCCGCAGGCGGCTTCGTAAGCCTTGAAGTTTTCCGGGAAATCGTTCTTGAACTGAAGGGCGATGCCGCGGCCCATGATGCCGACGCAGTTGACCGTATTGACGAGCGCTTCCGCGTCTGCCCCCAAGATGTCACCTGTTTTGAATTCGATCATCGCCATCTTCCCTCAATAGTACCAATCTCTTTTAATTTCGATCCTCGGTCTGTGCCTCGCACTGTGCATCGCGTCCGAAACCCTTGAGACGATCCCTTGCGAATGTACACCAATGCGCTCGACCAGATGCCAGGGTAAAGAATGCTGGACGAGAAACTCGGACTGCTTGGCTTCTTTGACGTCCGCCGGGCGAAAATCGGTTGCCGCCACAGCGTCCCAATTGATATCGCCCAGTCGATCCAGACCCGCCCGGAACTGCGTATAGACCGCACCCGCATTCGACAACGAGAAGGCCCAACGCCGTCCATTCGCCTCCGCCCATTGAACGACCTCTTGAAGATCGGCCTCAAGATGGATGATCGGCTGCTGCCCGCCCCTATAGTCAAGCTCGGGATGGTTCGCGCAATGGATCACGTATAGCATAATTGAACGTGAACAAAAATAGAACGGTACAAATTGGCCGACGGTCAGTTCGGCATGGCATGATACTGGAAGTTGCATCCGCCGCTGTTTGATGCTGCTCATACCGATAGCGGTTCCGCCTTGCCGCTGAACCATATCCGCATCCGACCATAGGAACCCGTCCGTGATGATCGAAGCAAGATTGTCCACATGAACGATATGATAGATTTTGGGTTGGGCGGGTACGGGCATGCGTCTAGCCGCGCTTGGCGCGGCCGAAGATCCACAGAATCAGGATTGCGCCGGCGATAGCGACGATCAGGTTTCCGGCAAATCCGTAATAGTTGATGTTGAGCACGCCGGCGAGCGCGCCGCCGACAAAGGATCCGGCGATGCCGACCAGCATGTTGGTGAGCAGCCCGTGGTCGCGGTTCATGGCGCGTTCAGCGACATAGCCGGCGATGACGCCGATCAGCAGCAGGCCGAAGAAGCCTACGCCCGGCATCGACATGATTCCCATCTGATGTTCCATCACCGTTGGTCTCCCGTGGTCGCGCTTCGGGGCGCGTCCGTTGCAGTACATGTAAGCCCCCGCAGCGGTCCCATCAATGCCCGCGCGACGGTCCAGGGCCCGATCGCCGCCCGGCCCGCCATCCGGCGAGGCATGGGCAGGGCTCGCGGTTCAAGCGTTCAATGCCCGCCCATAGGCGTCGAGCACGCTCTCCTTCAGCGTCTCCGAGATTGTCGGATGCGGGAAGATGGTGTGGATCAGCTCTTCCTCGGTTGTCTCGAGGTTCATCGCCACGACAAAACCCTGGATCAGCTCGGTGACTTCGGCGCCGACGAGATGGGCGCCGATGAGTTCGCCGGTCTTGGTGTCGAAGATCGTCTTGACCATGCCCTGGTCTTCACCCAGCGCAATCGCCTTGCCATTGGCGACAAAGGGGAAACGGCCGACGCGGATGTCGCGGCCCTGTTCCTTGGCTTTCGCTTCGGTGAGGCCGACGCTGGCCACCTGCGGGTTGCAATAGGTGCAGCCGGGGATCTTGAGCTTGTCCATCGGATGGACATTCTTGAGGCCGGCGATCTTCTCGACGCAGATCACCGCCTCGTGCTCGGCCTTGTGCGCCAGCATCGGCGGACCCGCGACATCGCCGATTGCATAGATGCCCTTGACGTTGGTGTTGCCGTAGCCGTCGATGACGATGCAGCCGCGGTCGGTCTTCACGCCCAGATCTTCAAGCCCGAGATCCTCGATGTTGCCCTGCACGCCGACGGCGGAGATCATCCGGTCGGCGGTGATCTTCTCGACCTTGCCGTCCTTGAGTTCGACATGGGCGGTGATCGAATCGGTGCCCTTCTCGACCTTGGTGACCTTGGCCTCGAGCAGGATCTTCATGCCCTGCTTGTCGAACTGCTTCTTGGCGAAGGCGGAGATCTCGGCATCCTCGACCGGCATCACGGTCTTCATCACTTCGACCACGGTCACGTCGACGCCCATGGTGCGGTAGAACGAGGCGAATTCGATGCCGATGGCGCCCGAGCCCATGACCAGCAGCGATTTCGGCATCTTCTCGGGCTTCATCGCCTCGAAATAGGTCCAGATCAGCTTGCCGTCGGGCTCGATGCCCGGCAACGCGCGGGGACGCGCGCCGGTGGCGACGATGATGTGCTTGGCTTTGTAGGTGCCCTCGCCCAGCGTGGTCTTGGGGATCGGGCCCTGCGGCTCGACGATCTTCTTCTTGGTCTTCGCGACCACGATCTCGCCCGGCTTGGTGAGCTTTGCCTCGCCCCAGATGATGTCGACCTTGTTCTTCTTCATCAGGAACCCGACGCCGCCATTCATCCGCTCGGCGATGCCGCGCGAGCGCTTGACGATCGCCGCGATGTCGGGTGTTACGGTGCCTTCGAGCTTGAGGCCGTAGTTTTTGGCGTGTTCGGAAAGATGCAGCACTTCGGCCGATCTGAGCAGCGCCTTGGTCGGGATGCAGCCCCAGTTGGAGCAGATGCCAGCCAGATGCTCGCGTTCGACCACGGCCGTCTTCAGGCCCAGTTGGGCGGCACGGATGGCCGCGATGTAGCCGCCGGGGCCGGAACCGATGATGATCACGTCGTAAGTGTTTGACACGCCTTGTCTCCTTTAAAGTCAGGGCGGACGGATCACCATCCGCCCTGCCATCGTTACAGGGCGCGTCGGGTCCTTATCAGGCCGTCAGCATCCCGTAGATTTCGTCCTTGAGCTTCAGGCGCTCCTTGCGCATCGATTCCATGTTGAAATCGTCCGTCGGCTCAATATTGGTTTCAGCGCGGTGAACCGCCCGGTTGATGTCGTGATAGGCGTCGAAAAGCTTGGCGAAATGGGCATCGCTCTGTTTCAGTTCGCTCATTTTTTCGACATGCTCGGGAAATTCCTCCGCCAGTTCGTGGGGCGTATGCGACATCAATCATCTCCTCTGGTGTGTTTGATGACTGCACTGTAACTGCCCCTGGTCCCTTTCCTCCTTGACCCTGGTCAATTGGTCCAAATTAGTGTCCCAGCAGCAACCGCGCCACCGGCGCCAGGCCACGTCCGATGGCGCGGGTGTTGGTCGCATCCAGATGCACGCCGTCGATCGATGAGCATTTGGCCACCGAACCCGCGTCAAAGAACCCCGCGCCGCTGTCATCGGCCAGATCCGCGTAGAACGAAGCCAGCATCGCCGACTGGGCGACGCCGCCCTCGAACATCGCGGCAAAATCCGGGTCCGCCGTCTCGACCAGCGGCGGCGGCGCGACCACCAGGATCTGCGGGACCTCCTGCTCCACCGGCCAGGCGTGCAGGCGCACCAGTTCGATGAGCCGGCGCAGTCCCTTGGACGCCGCATGCGCGGTGCCGGCGATTACCGGCTTCATGTCGTTGGTGCCGAGCATCAGGATCACCAGATCGAGCGGCGCATACGTATGCAATGCGTTGGGCAGCGTGCGCGCGCCGTTGCGGTCGCAATCGGCGGTGTGATCGTCAAACGCCGTGGTGCGACCGTTGAGCCCGTCGGCCACCACATGCACGCCCTCGCCCAAGCTTGCCGCCAGTGCTGACGGCCAGCGGTCTTCGAGCCGGTGCCGCCCGAGGGTTTCCGGGTCATAGCCCCAGGTGAGTGAGTCGCCGTAACAGAGGACTGTTTTCATTTCGTCGGGCCACTTTCCGGGTTCTTGAACCTGGTCAAGTTCTTGTCCAACAGTGCGTCGATAGCATCCATACTCGCAAAGATGTTGTCGAATCGCCGATTAATCATGTCAAAGCCTTGGTTCATGGTAGTCCTGAGATTGTGCAGCTCGGCGAGGATTTCCTCCGCCAATGAGGCGCTCATATCTTCCGGTTCAGCCATGACATCCTCCTTCGGATACTGCCGCGCATTCAATATGGTGCGCCACGGCAGCTAAGTCATCCCAGCGCCCGCTCTTCCGCATGTCAGCATTCCGCCTCATCGCATGTCGCCCAGCTTGCGCATCCCCAGCGCCACGAACAGGAACAGCACGCCGTTGGAGACGAGTTCGATGCCCAAGAGCAGGCCCAGGATGGTGGTCGCCGTCGAAGGCAATCCGGCGAGGATCATGATGCCGATGGCCGCCGAGATCAGGCCCGAGGCCAGTACCCAGACCCAGCCGGTGGCAGGCTTGAGCGACAGCGCGAACATGGTCTTGGCGACGCCCGTGGCCAGGAACAGCACCGCCACGATGAGCGTCAGCGGAATGGCGCCTGCCAAGGGGTCGGCGACCAGCACGAAGCCCACCAGCAGCGACAGCACGCCGAGTCCGAGCGACCAGATGAAGCCCGGCCAGTCCCGGACCCGGAACGCGTGGATTAATTGGATGACGCCCTGGATCAGGAACACCCAGCCGGCCAGCGTGACCGCGAAGATGGTGGCGCCGAACGGATTGATCAATGCCAGGAAGCCGCCGGCGATGCAGATGATGGCAAGCGCCGCCATCCAGGTCCAGGTCCCACTGAGACTTCCGTTCACATCACCACCGGCCATTCCACGCGTCCTTCAGTGTTGCTGTTGACGAAGCCTAGACCAGCATCCCCATCGGGTTCTCGATGTAGCCCTTGAAGGCTGCCAGCAGTTCGGCGCCCAGCGCGCCGTCGACAGCGCGGTGGTCGGTCGAAAGCGTCACGCTCATCACGGTGGCCACGGCAAGTTCGCCGTTCTTGACCACGGCGCGCTGTTCGCCCGCGCCGACGGCGAGGATGGTGGCGTGCGGCGGATTGATGACGGCGGCGAAATCCTTCACCCCCATCATGCCCATGTTGGAGACCGCCGTGGTGCCGCCCTGGTATTCCTCGGGCTTGAGCTTGCGTTCCTTGGCGCGCTTGCCCAGATCCTTCATCTCGCCCGAAATCACCGACAGCGTCTTGGTTTCAGCCGCGCGGATGATCGGAGTGATGAGACCGCCCGGAATGGAGACGGCGACGCCGACATCGGAATGCTTGTGCATGACCATGTTGTCGTCGGTCCAGGAGACATTGGCGTCGGGCACATCGCGCAGCGCCAGTGCCAAGGCCTTGATCACCATGTCATTGACCGAGAGCTTGTAGGCGGGCTTGTCGTCCTTGACGGGAGCTGCTTTGTTGAGCTCGGCCCTGAGCTTGAGAAGCGCATCGAGTTCGCAATCCACGGTGACGTAGAAATGCGGAATCGTCTGCTTGGATTCCTGCAGGCGGCGCGCAATGGTCTTGCGCATGCCGTCATGCTTGACGAGTTCATAGGAACCTTCAGCGAAGTTCTTGAGAACGGCGTCCTGCGACATGCCTTTTGGCGCGGCGGCAGGAGCTGCTGCTGCCTCGCCCTGAGGTGCAGCGGCAGTCGCAGCCTTGCCGGTGCCCGAGGCGATGGCCGCCTCGACATCGGACTTGACCACGCGACCATGCGGGCCGGATCCGGAAATCCGCGCCACGTCGACGCCGGCTTCCCTGGCGATGCGGCGGGCGAGCGGTGAGGAGAGGGTGCGGCTTGCCCCATCTGATCTCCCCCCTTGCGGGGGAGATGCCCCGGCAGGGGCAGAGGGGGGTGTTGGCGACTGGGTGGTGCCTCCAGCGGACTGTTCCTTTGCAGCAGAACCCCCCTCTGTCGGCTTCGCCGACATCTCCCCCGCAGGGGGGGAGATCGGGGCCGCCGGCTTGGGCTCCTGCTTTGTTTCCCTCTGGGCCCCTGCGTCACCGCCGCCCTTGGCGGCATCCTCGACGCTTTCGCCTTCACCGGCCAGAATGGCAATCACGGCGTTGACCTTGACGCCCTCGGTGCCGGCGGCAACCAAGATTTTCGCGACCGTGCCTTCATAGACGGCCTCGACTTCCATCGTCGCCTTGTCGGTCTCGATCTCGGCGATGACGTCGCCGGGGCCGACCTTGTCACCTTCCTTCACCAGCCATTTGGCGAGGTTGCCCTCCTCCATGGTTGGCGACAGGGCGGGCATTGTGATGTTGATAGGCATCTTCCGGTCCTCCCCTTAAAGCCTGTAGGTGACGGCTTTGACCGCCTCGACGATCTCGGCGACGTTGGGCAATGCCAGCTTCTCGAGATTGGCGGCGTAGGGCATCGGAACGTCCTTGCCGGCGATGGTGATGATCGGCGCGTCGAGATAATCGAAGGCCTGTTGCTGCACGCGCGTGGCGATCTCGGTGCCGACGGAGGATTGAGGATAGCCTTCCTCGACGGTGACCAGGCGGCCGGTCTTCTTCACGCTCTCGATGATGGCGGGCAGATCCATCGGGCGGATGGTCCTGAGATCGATCAGCTCGACGTCGATGCCCATGCCCGAAAGCTCTTCCACCGCCTTGACCGAATAGTTCATGCCGATGCCGAAGGAGACGATGGTGACGTCCTTGCCCTGCTTGTGGATGCGGGCCTTGCCGATCGGCAGCACGAAATCATCCAGCTTCGGCACATCGAAGGTCTGGCCGTAGAGGATCTCGTTTTCGAGGAAGATGATCGGGTTCGGATCGCGGATGGCAGCCTTGAGCAGGCCTTTGGCGTCCGCCGCCGAATAGGGCATGATCACCTGGAGCCCGGGAATATGGCTGTACCAGGCGGCGTAGCACTGCGAGTGCTGGGCGCCGACGCGGGACGCCGCGCCATTGGGGCCGCGGAACACGATCGGCGCGCCCATCTGGCCGCCCGACATGTAAAGCGTCTTGGCAGCCGAGTTGATGAGGTGGTCGATCGCCTGCATGGCGAAGTTGAAGGTCATGAACTCGACGATGGGGCGAAGCCCCGCCATCGCGGCGCCGACGCCGACGCCGGCAAAGCCGTGCTCGGTGATCGGCGTGTCGACAACGCGGCGCGCACCGAATTCCTGCAAAAGCCCTTGCGTGATCTTGTAGGCGCCCTGGTACTCGGCCACTTCCTCGCCCATGACGAAAACGTCCTCATTGGCGCGCATTTCCTCGGCCATGGCATCGCGCAGCGCTTCGCGCACGGTGGTCGCCACCATTTCGGTGCCTTCCGGGATTGCCGGATCGGAGGCCGCGGCATTGACGACCGGCGCCTTGGGTTCGGCTGGCACCGAGGCCGCCTTGGCGGGCTCCTCAGCGGGGGCTTCCTTTTCTGCCGGAGCGGGCGCGGGCTCCGCCTTCTTCGCCGAGCCGATGTCGGAGGCGCTTTCGCCTTCTTCCAGCAGCACGGCGATCACGGCGTTGACCTTGACGTTCTCGGTGCCGGCGGGGACGACGATCTTGCCGATCTTGCCCTCGTCGACGGCCTCGACTTCCATCGTCGCCTTGTCGGTTTCGATCTCGGCGATCACGTCGCCGGCGGTGACGCTGTCGCCCTCATTCTTGAGCCATTTGGACAGCGTGCCTTCTTCCATGGTCGGGGAAAGCGCGGGCATCAGGATATCAATCGGCATGGTGGTCCCTCCCCTTACAACAGAATGTCGGTGTAGAGCTCGGACGCATCCGGCTCCGGATTGTTCTGGGCGAAATCGGCCGCATCGGCCACCACGTCGCGCACCTTCTTGTCGATGGCCTTGAGGTCATCTTCAGAGGCGTGCTTGAGCTCGAGGATGCGGGCCTTGACCTGTTCGATCGGGTCGTGCTCGGAGCGCATCTTCTGCACTTCATCCTTGGAGCGGTATTTTGCCGGATCCGACATCGAGTGGCCGCGATAGCGGTAGGTCAGCATTTCAAGGATGATCGGCCCTTTGCCCGAGCGGCTATGGGCGACGGCCTCGACAGCAGCCGCATGCACCGCGCGCACATCCATGCCGTCGACCTGGTGGCCGGGAATGCCGAAGGAATTGCCGCGCAGGGAGAAGTTCGACTGGGCCGAGGAGCGCGCCGTCGAGGTGCCCATGGCGTAGCGGTTGTTCTCGATGATGTAGATCACCGGCAGCTTCCAAAGGGCTGCCATGTTGAAGCTCTCATAGACCTGGCCCTGGTTGGCCGCGCCGTCGCCAAAATAAGCGAGAGCGACATTGTCATTGCCGCGGTACTTGTTGGCGAAGCCCAGGCCGGTGCCCAGCGACACCTGGCCGCCGACGATGCCGTGGCCGCCATAGAAGTTCTTTTCCTTGGAGAACATGTGCATGGAGCCGCCCTTGCCGCGCGAATAGCCGTCGCGGCGTCCGGTCAGTTCCGCCATCACGCCGCGGGCTTCCATGCCGCAGGCCAGCATGTGGCCGTGGTCGCGGTAGCCGGTGATGACCTGGTCACCATCCTTCAATGCCATCTGCATGCCGGTGACAACGGCTTCCTGGCCGATATAGAGGTGGCAGAAGCCGCCGATGAAGCCCATGCCATAAAGCTGGCCGGCCTTTTCCTCGAAGCGGCGGATAAGCAGCATGTCGCTGTAGGCCTTGATCTCCGCGGCCTTGTCAAAATCGGTAATTCCGCCGTTCAACCCGCTTTTTTCGGCAGGCTTCTTGCGGGATGCGGCTGTGGCGGTTTTTCGGGCTGCCATGTCATCCTCCCAGTGGTCATGTTGTCAGTGACCTTAAGGAAAATGCGGGTTGGCAGCAAGCGCATTTACGCATGGCTGACATGCGACACAATATACTGTTTTTGTTGATCTTTACATAGATTAACCGGTATTCGGTTAATCCGTGGAATCAGTTGAAATACACAACTTCGTCCTCGCGGGCGACGTTCAGGAACAGCCGCGCCCGCTCATCCAGCATGTCCGCTTCCACCGCGCCATCGCTCAACAGCATGACCTTGCGTTCAAGATGCTGCCTGCGATCATCGAGCCTTGCAAGCCGCTCGGTCAAATCGACACGACGAATTTCCAGCGCTTCGGCCGAATTGAGACCGTAGGCGCCATGCCAGGAATGAAAACCGAAATAGGCAAAGCAGGCGACCGATAACACCGGAATAATCCAACGGATCCAGGATCGCTGCTTCTTGAATTGTGTCCGCATTCGAAAAACGCCTTACCCCTGCGAATGCCGGAGGATGGCAGGTCATGCTTAAGATAGCGTTAGCCGCAAGGGCCAGATGCTGCATGGTGGACGAAAAAAGCCCGCATCGGCGTGCGGGCTTTATCGGTTTCAGTCCCGACCTCACCAGGAGGGGGCTCCCAATTGACGGCTCAGCCCCTGAGCACCGAGGTTCCGGCGTAGAAGCCTTCCACACCCAGCTCTTCCTCGATGCGGATCAGCTGGTTGTATTTGGCCAGGCGGTCCGAGCGCGACAGCGAGCCGGTCTTGATCTGTCCGCAATTGGTGGCGACCGCGAGATCGGCGATGGTCGAATCCTCGGTCTCGCCCGAACGGTGGCTCATCACCGCGGTATAGCCCGCCTTGTGGGCGATCTCGACGGCTTCGAGGGTCTCGGTCAGGGTGCCGATCTGGTTGACCTTGACCAGGATCGAATTGGCGACGCCCATCTTGATGCCGTCGCGCAGCCGCGCCGAGTTGGTGACGAACAGATCGTCGCCGACCAGCTGGCACTTGTCGCCGATCATCTCGGTCAGCGTCTTCCAGCCGTCCCAGTCGTCCTCGGCCATGCCGTCCTCGATCGAGATGATCGGGTACTTGGCGACGAGTTCGGCGTAATAGGCGGCCATTTCAGCGCTTTCGAGTACGCGCCCCTCGCCTGCCAGATCATATTTGCCATCCTTGAAGAACTCGGTGGAGGCCGGATCGAGGGCGAGATAGATGTCCTCGCCGGGACGGTAGCCGGCCTTTTCGATCGAGGTCATGATCAGGTCGAGCGCGGCGGGGGCGCTTTTCAGATCGGGGGCAAAGCCGCCCTCGTCGCCGACATTCGTGTTGTGTCCGCCCGCCGCCAGTTCCTTCTTCAGCGTGTGGAAGATTTCAGACCCCATGCGCACGGCGTCGGAGAAGGTCGGCGCGCCCACCGGCATGATCATGAATTCCTGGAAGTCGATCGGATTGTCGGCGTGCGCGCCGCCATTGATGATGTTCATCATCGGAACCGGGAGCAGCCGCGCATTGGCGCCGCCGACATAGCGATAGAGCGGCAGGCCGGAGGACTGCGCGGCGGCGCGGGCAGCGGCGAGCGACACGCCGAGAATGGCATTGGCGCCGAGATTGCTCTTGTTGGCGCTGCCGTCCAGCTCGATCATCGCCTTGTCGAGCGCGATCTGGCCTTCGGCGTCCATGCCGCAGATATTGTCGCAGAGCGGACCGTTGACCGCGGTCACCGCGCGTTGCACGCCCTTGCCGAGATAGCGGCTGCCGCCATCGCGCAGCTCGACCGCCTCATGGGCGCCGGTGGAAGCCCCGGAGGGAACCATGGCGCGGCCCATCGAGCCATCCTCCAGATGGACATCGACCTCAACCGTCGGATTTCCGCGGCTGTCGAGGATTTCGCGTCCGACAATATCGATGATGACGGTCATGATCTGGTTCCTTTGAGAAGTTGAACTTGGGTTTGCGCTTGGCTTTGCACTGCCAAAGCTCAGCCGTTGCGCCGTCTTAGCGCACTGATGTGAAAAATCAAACACGGTGGTCTCTCAGCTTACGGGCTCGGGGGCCGGGCCGAACAGGCATTGCCTCAATCCCCTCGCGCAATCGCAGACGTGGAGACAGGCAGCCCCACGCATCCACATCGCCGGTCCAACAGGTCCAGATCGAAGCATGAGAGCGAAACTCCGTCCCGCACCCCTAATTCTATACTGGAAATCTGATAAAAATTCATAGCGGTGCGTTAACCTTTCCAAATACCCAAGGCCGCCTTGCTTGTTTCACTGTGTGAAAAACCGGCATCCATCATCTCGGCGAAAATGTCCAAAAGCATAAAAAATAGCTTCACTCCGGGGCTTTCCGGCTAGATTCATGCGCCATTGCGACAGGCTTCGGCATATTCAACTTGTCGCATTATCCGTTAACCAGTGCTTCACCATTAAGTTACGCCTCTGCTCTATTTTCCCTGATGAGACAGAGGGTTGGCCCCATCAACGTGGCCCTTTGCATCGGGATACACCGCCCTCTCGACAAGAGTTTCGAACAGCCAACACGTGGAGTTAGGTATCCTCAATGCAAATCAACATCGGTCGCAGTCTCGTCATACTTGGGGTTGTGGTTTCCGTTGGCCTTATTGGCTCAATGGGGCTGCAGAAGTACATATTTGACGAGTTGAAAATCAATGGCGTCGTTTATCACGATATCGCCCAGGGCAAGGATCTGGTGGCTGATATTGTCCCCTCATCGCTTTATGCGGTCGAGGCCTACATGCTTGCCAACGAGATCGTGGTTCACCCCACCATTGCCGACAAGAACATCGGCAAGATCGGCGAACTGATCAAAACGTATCAGGAGCGCAAGGCCTATTGGGTCGATTCGGATCTCAAGCCCGAGCTTAGAAGCAAGCTCGAGGATGAAGTATTGGCCCAGGGCGATGCATTCTGGACGGTGATGAACGAGAAGTTCCTGCCCGTCGCCACGACCGGCGACACAGTCGCGGCAACGGTGGCACTCGGGGAATTGTACGAGGTGTTCCACATTCAGGAGACGGCCGCCAACGAACTGGCCGCTTCGGCGGTAGCGTTCCGCGACGGCGCGGAAGAACTCGCGCGGTATGAGGATTCCCTGTTTTCAAAACTCTCCCTGGCCGCCAGCATCCTGTCCATGTCCCTGTTCCTTGGCGGGCTGTTCATGTTCCGCCAGCGCGCCATCGTTCCGCTGACGGCGATGAAGGACTATATGGGCGTCCTGTCGGCCGGCGACTATTCCAGGGACGTTCCCTATGCGGATCGCACCGACGAGATCGGCGAGATGGCGCAATCGGTTGCCTATTTCCGCCAGGGCGAGATGGACCGCAAAGCCGCGCGCACACAATCTGAAGCAGAGCAGGCCGAAATCAAGCGTCTGGAAACGGTGGCCGCTGAGCGGCAGGCCGCCGAGGATGCGGAACGCGTCCGCGTCATCGATGCGCTCACCACAGGCCTCGAGCAGCTTTCGTCAGGCAACCTCGCCTACCGGATCGATGCCGCCTTTGCTCCAGCCTATGAGAAGTTGAAGACAGAATTCAACGCGGCGGTCGGATCACTCAGAGAAACCATCGAAGAGATCTCGTCCACCACCAATTCGGTGCGCCTGGCCTCTTCCGAGATCGGCTCTTCTGCAGACGATCTGTCCAAGCGCACCGAACAGCAGGCGGCGTCGCTTGAAGAAACCGCAGCCGCGCTCGACGAGATCACCTCGACCGTGAAAAGCTCTTCGCAGCGCGCCGAGGAAGCCAGCACCATGGTCGGCGCAGCAAAGGCCGGCGCCGAAAAATCCGGTGTAGTGGTCAAGTCCGCGATCTCGGCCATGGAGAAGATCGAGCAATCCTCCAGGCAGATCGGCCAGATCATTTCGGTGATCGACGACATCGCCTTCCAGACCAACCTGCTGGCGCTCAATGCCGGCGTGGAAGCGGCGCGGGCCGGCGAAGCCGGACGAGGCTTTGCCGTGGTGGCCCAGGAAGTGCGTGAACTTGCCGGGCGCTCGGCCAATGCGGCCAAGGAGATCAAGACCCTGATCGAGACCTCCTCGACCCAGGTCAGCGCCGGCGTCTCGCTGGTCAATGACACCGGCACCGCGCTCGGCGAAATCGAAAACCAGGTCGGCAAGATCAACGACCTGATCCAGTCCATCGTCACCGGTGCACGCGAACAGGCCACCGCGCTCGCCGAAATCAACTCGGCGGTCAACCAGATGGATCAGGTCACCCAGCAGAACGCGGCGATGGTGGAGGAAACCAATGCCGCCACGCAGGGCCTGTCAGGCGAAGCGGTGAAGCTGGAAAGCCTTGTGCGCCGCTTCAACACCGCTGGCGGCAGCGGCCATGCCCCGGTTGCGGCGAACGCCTCCTCCCGGCCGGCACAATCGCCAGCCCGGGCGCTCGGCGCCAAGGTCGCCTCCGCCTTCGGTTTCGGCGGCAGCGCGGCCCGCAAGGAAGAGACATGGAGCGAGTTTTAAGTTAGCACCAGCTAACACTCCGCCAAATCCAAGGCCGCCGGGGGAAACTCCGGCGGCTTTTTTCGTCACCGGGCGGCTCGGGGGCCGAAGATGACGAAATGGGGCGACCGACAGGCTCAGGCGCAGCACACGTCCTCACTGCCATTGGCGGCAAAGGAACTTCGGGGACAGTTACCTTTTCCGGTCCGGCACCTGTGCGAGGTCTCGCGCGGCGCCCGAGCCGGAAAACGTCCCCATCAATCAGGCCTAGCGCTTGGCGACCGCGTCGAATTCCATCAGGGTTTCCAAGAGCCGCGGCAGGTCCCTGAGCGGGATCATGTTGGGGCCGTCGGACGAGGCGGAGTTGTCGGGGTCCTGGTGGGTCTCGATGAAGACGCCGGCGATGCCCACCGCGACGGCGGCGCGGGCCAGCGTTTCCACGAAGCGGCGCTCGCCACCCGAAGTTGTCCCCTGCCCGCCGGGCTGCTGCACCGAATGGGTGGCGTCGAAGATCACCGGCGCGCCCATGTCGGCCATGATCGGCAGCGCGCGCATGTCGCTCACAAGCGTGTTGTAGCCAAACGAGGCGCCGCGCTCGGTGAGCAGAACGTTCGGATTGCCCGAGCCGGTGATCTTGCCGAGCACATTCTTCATGTCCCAGGGTGCGAGGAACTGGCCCTTCTTGACATTGATGACCTTGCCGGTCTTTGCCGCGGCGACCAGCAGGTCGGTCTGCCGGCACAGGAAGGCCGGGATCTGCAGCACGTCGACATGGGGGGCGACGATGGCGCAATGTTCCTCGGTGTGGATGTCGGTCAGCACCGGCAGGCCCAGCTTTTCGCGCAGATCGTCAAACACCGGCATGGCCGCATCGAGGCCGGCGCCGCGGGTGCTTGTAAGCGAAGTGCGGTTGGCCTTGTCGAAGCTCGACTTGTAGACCAGCCCGATGCCCAAGCCCGCACACAATTCCTTGAGCGCGCCCGCCATGTCGAAGGCGTGATCGCGGGATTCGAACTGGCAGGGGCCGGCGATCAGGGTGAGCGGCTTGGTGTTGCCGAAGACCGCCTTGCCGACGGTGACTGTCGAACTGGCCATTGGGGAATTGGCTGCACTCATCGGATTTCCTCAAAACAGTAATAGGCGCCCTGACCCGGCGCAGGATCGACCACCAGCTTTCCGGCAACCTGGCGGACGGGCACGTCGTTTTTCAAAAGCAGCGCCGACAGCGCCTGCAGGTCACTCACATGAAAGACCACGGCGCGGCCGATAAGGCCGCGCTCGCGCGAATCTCCGGTGTCAACGCCCAGATGGGTATCCATGCCGGCCTTGTTGTAGACGGTGATGGCAGCGCCCTCGAGCGCGATGGTCATGCCGAAGGAATTGGCGTCGACCTCTCGGTTGCAGGCAAGCTCCTGCAGGAAATACTGGAAATCGGTCGGGTTTGGTTCCGACAGGATGATTTCCGAAATCCCGGTGACGCCATTGTCGTGCGTGGCCAGCGCCGAACGGTCGCTCGGGGGCACGTTGATGCGCTCGACGGCGAAGGCGAAGAAATCCGGGCTGCGCAGGTCGGCGGTGAACGCCAGCTTGAAGCTCGGGGTCACTTCCGAGCCGTCGGGCAGCTTCATCGGCCGGGAGAATTCGAGCATCTCGCCGCCCGACATGCCGAGTTCGATGAACCTTGCGTGGTCAGCCGCGGCGTCCCTGGAGCCGACAACCGCCGCGCTGAAGCCGGTGTCGCCACGGCGGAAGCGGTAGGCCTGGTCGCGGGCGACGAAGACATTGCCGGCCCGCGCCGCCTCTTCGCACTCCTCGCGCTGGGCAATCGCCAGCGGTTCGAGATAGGTGCCATCGGCGAAAAAGACGCAGGCATTCTCGGTGCCGAACGGATGGCGGGCTTCGGCAGCGATGGTGAAGCCCAGGCTCATGTGCCGGGCGCGGGTCGTCTCGAGATCCTCGACCGGCAGCACAAGATGATCGAGGGGGCGGCGGGTGCGCGGTGAGGCCATCGCTGAGTTACTCCGTTTGGCCCTCCCCTTACCAGCAAGCCCGGAAGGGGCGCAACCGCGATCAGCAGGCCGTGGGGCGGGCCCTTGCGGGACAACGGGACGCAAGCGCGAAAACGGCGACGGCCTTGCGGGAATCGCGCCCGCGCGGTATTGGGTTAACCGGCTGTAAACGGGAGCTTGCCTTGACCGGACCTTTTGCCGGCGCGTTGCGGCGCTGCCGCTTGTTTTTCACCTTGATCATGGTGATGGGTGCGGTTTCGGCCTGCGCCACGTCAGGCAGTGGCTCCATCGAGGAGGTTGTCGCGCCGGTGGCGCCGACGACGGAGAAGTATGCGGCGATCGTGGTCGACGCCAAGAGCGGCAGGATGCTCTACGGCGCCAATGCCAACGAGACGCGCTACCCGGCCTCGCTGACCAAGATGATGACGGTCTACATGCTGTTTGAAGCCATGGACCAGGGCCGCGTCAGCCGCACCGACCTGATCCCGATCTCGCGCAACGCCGCAGCCCGCCCGCCCTCGAAACTGGGGCTGAAGGCCGGGCAGTCGATCCCGGTCGACACGGCGATCCGCGTGCTGGTGGTCAAGTCCGCCAATGACGTGGCGACCGCCGTGGCCGAATTCCTCGGCAACGGGTCGGAGGCCCGCTTTGCCGAGATGATGACCGCCAAGGCGCGGTCGCTCGGCATGGACCGGACAATTTTCAAGAATGCCTCGGGCCTTCCCGACCCGGGCCAGGTGACGACCGCCACCGACATGGCGCGGCTGTCGATCTCGCTGCGGCGCAATTTCCCCCATTACTACGGCTATTTCGGCCAGACCGAGGTCACCGTCGCGGGTACCACCATCAAGGGCCACAACAAGGCGATGGACATGATCCCCGGCGCCGACGGGCTCAAGACCGGCTACACCCGCGCCTCGGGCTTCAACCTCGCCACATCGGTGACGCAGGGCGGCAAGTCCGTCGTCGGCGTGGTGATGGGCGAGGACTCGGCTGCTATCCGCAATGCGCGGATGGCGCAGCTGATGTCGATGTATGTGAAGCGGGCGCAGTAGCCAGGCATTGCCAGCCCTCAGGGCCCTTCGCAGGAAAGCCCCACCGGCGGTTCGTCCTCGACCTGCACCGTGCCAATCCTCAGCGGACGTGTGTCGTGATCGGCCAGGATCAGCCGGATGGCGGCCATGCGTCTGGTCGCCTGATCATCCATCAGATCGATGCGGAAGACCTCGCCGTCATCATAGGCCTGGGCCAGAGTGACGATCTCGCCCTCGCCGGCCGGATCGGTGGTGAGCCGGCGTTCGCCGAGCGCGAGCGTGACGGCGAGCACATTCGGCACCGGCCCAGCGCCCAGCAGGATGTCGACGCCGGAATCGCCCTTCATGTCGGAACAGGATATCGACTGGGTGGCGTGGGCCGCGCCGGTCAGTGCCAAGGGCATGCAGAGCATCAGGGCAGCTTGATACAATTTCACGGTCAGCTCCTTTCGGGCGCGGACAGCGGGCGATGGATGGTCTCCTCCCGCGCCTTGGTCGATTGTCTCAGTTTTCAGGTTTCCCGGCAAGCGGGTAACCGGACGGGCGCCCCCCTCATCCGGCCCTTCGGGCCACCTTCTCCCTGAGGGAGAAGGGAGAACTGCCGCATGCGCCAATTCTCCCGCGCGGGCATTCCGCCGGGGTGATAGAAGAGAACTTCAGTCCGGAGGGCCGCACGCGGGCTTTGCCTTCGGAATTTGGTGTGTGCGGTGCATGGCAGGACCATGCACCGGGGTGGCGCAACGCGCGCGCGGCCCGAGATTTGCCGGATGATGTCCGCATCCGACAGGCGGTTGCCGTTGCCTTGCCGCTCCGGCCCGGACGAGGCCAGCAG
>Ga0180016_100096_pt1 | contig 37655 bp, 40 predicted proteins | sample KR46_M_MetaG_FD_129673 | JGI IMG/M metagenome (GOLD analysis project Ga0180016, IMG submission 129673) | Groundwater microbial communities from the Olkiluoto Island deep subsurface site, Finland - KR46_M_MetaG | ecosystem: Environmental > Aquatic > Deep subsurface > Groundwater | place: Finland... | reverse complement strand
GCGGACGGCTAATCTTGTTTTATAACACCCCTCACCCGGCCACTCAAGGGGAGGCTATTGGGTGCCCACGAAATCCGCCCGGAAAGCGCTGCGGGGCAGACTCATGGCTGCCTCGATCTGCCCCAAAAGGCGCTCCCGGTCCTGGGGCAGATGCCCGGCCAGGTTCAGATGGTTGGTGTAGTGGTCGCTGTGCAGGCTCAGGGGGCCGCTCAGGGCGGCGATGATGGCCCCGGCCTCGTCCAGGGTCTGTTGGGGGGTGCACATGGTGAATCGGCCCTTTTTGATCTGGTGCAAGAGCAGGGTGTTGATCTTGGGCAGCAGGGTGCGCAGCCTGAGGGTCGGCGCTCCGGCCTGGTTGACGGCGTTGACCACCCTTGCCGTGGCCTGTGCGTGGGCCAGGGAGTCCTCCGGCCCGGCCAGGCCCAGCATAACGTACAGGCTCAGCTCCAGTCCCGCCTCCAGGGCCATGCACCCGGCCTCCACTTGCTGGGCGCTGGTCACTCCCTTTTTCACCCGCAGCAGGGTGGGGTCGTGGCCGCTCTCCAGGCCCACGTGCAGGCGCATTAGCCCGGCAGCCCGAAGCCGCTGCAGGCCCTCGGGGCCGTGCTTTAGGATGCTCTTCACCCCGGCGTACACCGTTATGCGTTCCAGGCGGGGGAACAACTCGCCCGCCTCGGCGCAGATGGCGGCCAACTCGCCGGTGGGCATGGCCAGGCTGTCGCCAGCCGGAAAGAACAGGGTGCGCACCCCCGGCCCCAGCTCGCGCCGGGCCTCGGTCAGGTCCTCCACTATTTCGGACACGGGCCGCACCCTGAAGGGTGGTCCTTTCTTATAGGTCATGCAGAAGCTGCATTTGTTGTGGGGGCAGCCCACCGTGGCCTGCACCAGCAGGCTGTCGGCCTCGGAAGGCGGGCGGTAGATGGGGCCTTGGTAGCGCATGGGCTTTAAAATACACCCCGCGCTGGTAGGCGGCCAATGGTTTGACTTTCGCTGCGCATGCTGCCAACATTTGCCAACACGCCCGCGCCGAGGAAAATTCATGAGCGACTGCCGCAAATACTTCCTGGAGCTCACCCCGCCCAGTCTGGGCGACAACACCGCGACCATAGACCGATTGGGCAAGGCCCTGGCCCGTGGGGAGGGCGGCTGGCCCGCCGCGCCGGTGGGCCGTTTGGATGGCTTCGCCCAGGTCATGCGCCAGGCGGGGTACAAGGTGACCGCCACCGTCTGCACCGGCCCGGCCGGTCCGGTCTTGGTGGAGGTGGAGCCAGGCGACGCCACCGCCCAAGCGCCCGGCGAGGAGCTGGCCGCCCGGGCCCAGGAGGTGCCGCCCGAGCTGTGGGGGCGCGAGGGCCTGGGCGTGGCCCTGGACGTGGGCTCCACCCATTTGCAGGCCACCTTGCACGAGTTGGCCGACGGCGCGGAGCTGGCCAAGGGCACCTGCCTCAACCCCCAGACTCAGTTGGGGGCGGACATCCTCACCCGTATCCACGCGGCGGCCCAGCCCGGCGGTGGGCAGCGCCTGCACCAAATGCTGGTGGAGGCCGCCGCTAAGGTCATCGCCGACATGTGCGCCCAGGCCGGGCGCGGGGTGGAGGAGGTGGCCGGGCTGGTGGCCGCGGGCAACACCACCATGACCCATTTCTTCCTGGGCCTGGACGTGCAGTCCATACCCAGGGAGCCCTACATCCCCCTGGTCAATCGGCCCAGCCCCTTTTACACCAGCGACGTGGGACTGGAGCTGGGGCCCGCCACGGTGGGCTGGATGCTCCCCAACGTGGGCTCCTACTTCGGCGGGGACCTGGTGGCGGGCATCGTGGCCGCGGACCTGCACCAGCGCGAGGACCTGGCCATCCTGGTGGACGTGGGCACCAACGCCGAGGTGGTGCTGGGCAACCGCGACTGGCTGGTGGCCTGCGCCGGGGCGGCGGGGCCGGCCCTGGAGAGCGGAGTGGCCAAGATGGGCATCCTGGCCCAGCCGGGGGCCATCGAGGGAGTGAAGATAGACCCCGTCACCTACGAGCCCACCCTGAAGATCATCCCCGGCCCGGACGGGGTGGCGGTGAGTCCCAAGGGACTGTGCGGCTCGGGCCTGTTGCAGCTTTTGGCCCAGCTCTACCTGACCCGGATCATGGACATGCGGGGCAAGTTCCGCATCTACGACCACCCCCGCGTCTTCGAGAGCGAGGAGGGCTGGGCCTACATCGTGGCCACGGCCTCGGAGTCGGCCACCGGCGAGGCCATCTACGTGGACGAGGTGGAGATAGACATCCTGCTGCGCTCCAAGGCGGCCATGTACACCATCCTGAGCACGGTGCTAAAGGAGGTGGGGCTGGAGTTCAGCGACCTCAGCGCCTTTTTCGTGGCCGGGGCCTTTGGCAACGTCATCGACCCGGACACGGCCATCACCCTGGGCATGCTGCCCGACCTTCCCCGAGAACGCTTCATCCCCTTGGGCAACTCCTCCCTGGCCGGGTGCCGCAAGCTCTTGTTGGAGCCGGAGGTCCGGCCCCAGGTGGAGGCGGTGGTGGGGCGGCTTACCTATTTGGAGCTGAACGTGAACCAGGCGCTCATGAACCGCTTTTCCGCGGCCCGTTTCATTCCCCACACCGATCCCGGCCGCTTCCCCAGCGTGCCGGTGTGGCACTAGGCGGGCTCTATGCGTGATGCCCCCGAGCTGTTGGAGCGCGCCCGGGAGTTGACCGGCCGCAGTCTGCGCCAGGCGCGCCTGATCACCGACACCACCAACTTCATGAACCTGGAACTGGGCGACGTGTTGGAGGTGGAGGGGCGGCGCTTCGTGCTAAAAGGCACCGAGTACGAGGGGCGCTTCGGCCTGGACGAGCAGCCCAAGTACTGGGTAAAGCGGGCCGTGGACTGGGAGGACGGCAGCGCCAAGATACTCAAGCTGGAGTTCTTCGAGGAGTTCGACATCTCCAGGGGCGGCATCAAGGTGCGCTGCTACCGCTCCCCGGCCAAGGAGGCCCGCATCCTGGCCATGGTCAAGGGCAACCCCAACTTCATGCAGGGCATCACCCTGCGCGATGAGGCGGGCAACCTGGTGCGGGTCTTGGAGCGCATCCACGGCGGCCCCCTGGACCAGCACCTGCAAAAGCTCGAGTGCGACCACCAGGAGTATTTTCAGCGTCACATGCGCGGGGTGCTCACCAAGCTGTCCGTGGCCCTGGAGGCCATCGGCTGGCTGCACAACCAGGGCGCCCACCACGGCGACATTCGGCGCGACCATCTGTTCGTGGACGAGGCTAGCGGGGCTTGGCCCTGGATCGACTTCGACTACAAGTTCGAGTTCAAGCAGAACCCCTACGGCCTGGACCTGTTCGGCCTGGGCAACGTGCTCACCTATGCCGTGGCCCGGCGCGACATCACATACCACTGGGTGCGCCAGGAATATCCCCAGGCGGAGGAAAAACTGCGGCCCGAGGACTTTTCCCCGGTGATCAAGAACCGCTTGATGAACCTGAAGAAGATTTACCCCTACCTGCCCGAGAGCCTGAACAACGTGTTGTTGCACTTCTCCAACGGTGCCGCGGTATTCTATGAGAGGGTGGAGGAATTGATGGCCGAGCTTACTCCGGCCATTGCCGAGCTGCCCCAGGGGGAGGAGGCGTGATGCCCATTTGGAACCGTATTTTGGCCACGGTGGACGAGCACGACAGCTCCCTGGATGCGGTGCGTTATCTGGCCGGGGTGCTGGGCGGCTCCGACGCCTGCCGGGTTCGGATCATGTCCGTGTACCAGGCCCCGGAGCCCGACGCCCACCCCAAGCAGGAAGAGCGCGCGGCCGCCGCCGCCCAGCGCAAGGAGCTGCTCCTGGACCGCCTGGAAGAGGCCCGTCAGATACTGGTGGGGGCGCGCATCGCCGCCTACAACGTGAGCACCCGCCTGGAAGAGTCGGGAGGCCGCACCATCGCCGAAACCATCATGGCCGCCCAGCGCCAGGGAGGCTTCGGCACAATAGTGGTAGGGCGGCGCGGGGTGTCCAAGGCCGAGGAGTTCCTGTTCGGCTCGGTGAGCAACTCCATCGTGCATAATGCCACCGACTGCGCGGTGTGGGTGATCAACTAGCCCGGCACAGCCAGAGGCCGCATGGCTGCGTTGTAGGCGTCACTCGGTCCTCGGCGTAGGTACACTACGCCTGCGTCTCTCGTTCGCCTGCCGCCTTGCCCTTCGGCCTCTGGCTGTGCCGGCTATTATCGCCAGGAAGCACCAAGCTGCTTTGTCGGCTTCACCCAAGCCAGGGCGTAGTGAAGGCTACGCCCGCGGCTTTCGCTTGCCGGACGCCTCGCCACGGCACTCCATGACCCTGTCCGGCGCTCGCGCCCGGCTTACTTGTAGCCCATCTGGATTAGGCGCTTTTGGGCCGCCTGGCCCACGTCGCTTTTGGGAGAGGCGCTGGACACCTTGCGGTAGTACTTGGCCGCGTTTTGGGGCTGCTTCAGCTTGTCGTAGGAATATCCCAGCAAAAAGTTGTTGAGCACGTGGTCGGGTAGGATCTTGGCCGCCTGCCGGTGGGCGGCCGCGGCGGCGCGGTAATCGCCTTGCCGGACCTCAACCATGCCCAAAATAAAGGTGGGGTAGAAGTTGCCCCAGCTCAGGCGTGCCCCCCGCTGGGCGTTGGCCAGGGCCTGGCGGTTCTGCTTTTGCTGCATCTGGGCGATGGCCAGGCGCGAGTAGAACATGCTCTCCTTGGGGTACAGGGCGATGGCTCTTTTGTACTGCGCTTCGGCCTGGCTCCAGAGTTTTTTGCGGGCCAGGGCGTTGCCCTTGTCCATGGCCGCATAGGCCGGGGCGCGGCCCCTTTGCAGGGCCAGGCTGCGGTTGAACTCGGCGGTGTGGAAGGGCCTGGCGCTGAGCGGGGAGGACAGGGCCCGCTTTTCGGCGGCGGTGATGCGCTCCCGGGGCAGGGGGTGGCTGGAGAGCATGCCCTCTATCACCCCGGGTTCGCTTTTCTGCATCTTCTTGAACAGCTCGAAGGTGTTGACCATGGCCAGGGGGTTGTAGCCCGCCTTGGTCATGTATTGATAGCCCAGCTCGTCGCATTGGCGCTCCTGGTCCCGGGAGTAGCTGAGCATCATCAGGCCGCCCGCCACCCCGGCGGCGGCCAACAGGGCCGGGGCGTAGTCGTTGTCGCTCAGGGCGATGGTCAGGCCCAGCATGGCCCCGGCCATGAGCACCTGGCGGGTGTAGGCGGCCACCGCGTGGCGGGCGGTGACGTGGCCGATCTCGTGGCCCAGCACCCCGGCCAGCTCGTCCTCGCTGCTCATCTTGGTGATCAGCCCCCGGGTGATGCAGATTTTGCCGCCGGGCAAGGCGAAGGCGTTGATCTGGCTGGAGTCCACCACCGTGAACTGCCAGGGGACGTTGGGGCGGTGGCTCACCCTGGCCAGGCGGCCGCCCACCCGGCTTACGTAGGCCTGAAGCTGGGGGTCTTCCGGCGGAGTGCCGTTGTTGAGCTGGATTACTTCCGGGTAGTAGCGGGCCCCCATGGCGATTTCCTGGGGCTCGCTCATGAAGGCCAACTCTTCTTGACCGGTGACCGGGTTCTTGGCGCAAGCCGCCAGGAACACGGACAAAAAAACTATCAGGACCGCCAGGGCGGTTCGGCATCCCCATAAGCTGCGCCAGCGGATCATGGCCAGGTTATCCCCTAGTTGAAAGTATCAACCGCAGAATAGCATAAGGCCCGAGTCCTCAGAAAGCGTCTTGCTTCCTAGAGCTTGTCGTGTACGCTCTTGAGCTTCTGTTCGATGGTGCCTGTCTTGTCGCGGCGGTCGTCGATGTTGATAAGGGTCATGACCCGCTGGGAGCCCGCTGCAAAAGGCAGCTCGTGCATCTGGCGGATCACCGCCAAAAGCTCGTCCAGGGGGCCTTCCAGCACGGTGCCCATGGGGGTCAGGCTGTGTTTTACGCCCGATTCATCCAGGGCCTTGTGCACTTGAGCCACGTAGGCGCTGAGGCTGGTGGTGCCGGTTCCCAGGGGGACGATGGTGAACTGAACTACGGCCATGTTGCTTTCCTCCTGCCCACCCAGCAAGGCGGGGATAAGTTGTGCACCCCAGGGGGCTGGGGTATAGTCTGTAATTGAGGCAGCATAGCGCCCATGCCGGGCGTTTTGGCGCTCTCCTTGTCTGGAGTGTACACCGTGGAGCGAGATTACTACGCCGGGCTGGCCGATGACCAGCTTTTCGAGGCCATTTTCACCGCCGAGGACCGGCTGCCCAGGGAAGCGGTGGAGGAGTTGGCCTTCCGCGACAGCCTGGCCCCCTATCTGGGCCAGATGGTGATGGACAAGCAGAGTTGGTTGGCCGACCTTCCCGATTGGTGGGCCGTGGTGCACGCCACCTACGCCCTGGGCCTTCGGGGAGGCGAGGAGACGGTTTTGCCCCTGGTGGCCGCCCTGCGCTGGGCCGACGCCTTTGACTGCGACTGGGTCACCGAACTGCTGCCCTCCATCTTCGGCAGGGTGGGGGCTTCGGCCATTCCCTGGCTCACCGCCGTGGCCCGCGACCAAGCCGCCGGTTGGTCGGCCCGGGACCTGGCCCTGCGCTCCCTGGCCTCCATCGGCCTGAAGCACCCCGAAAGCTCCGAGCACGTATTCAAGATCATCGGCGAGCGCTTCATGGACAAGGGCGAGGACCGCTTGGTGCGCCAGATGGCCGGGCAGGTGCTCCTGGACTTCCGTCACCAGGGCTACCGCATGGCCCTGCTCAAGTTCTCCCGGGAAGACTGGGCCTTCAAGGACATGGACTATCTCTACCCCGCCTGCCTGGACCCCGAGGAGGTGGAGGTGGCCTACAAGCAGAACCAGCCGGAGCTGTGGCACTACCAGGAAGACTGGATGCGCTTCTACGAGCCCGGCGAGATCCAGCGCCGCCTGAAGCGCTGGACCCGCGAGCGCCTGAGCGGCGCGGGCCAGAACCGCCAGATCAAACCCCCCACCGGCGGCGGCCGGGTGCTGCCCCTGTGGCGCACCGGCAAGGGCCCGGTGGAGCCGGTGGACGACGGCTCGGGCGAGGGCGGCGAGTAACACCGCTTTTCGCCTTCACGCCCCGACCGGGGCGGCCGGCTGCTGACCATTTGACAGCCTCGGGTCGGTGATGCTATCTTTATCCCTGCGTATCTATTGAATTGGCCTGAAATTTCGGGCAATTATCCACCCCAGCCCTGGAGGGGCGCGTGAGCTATCTGGTCCTGGCCCGCAAGCACCGGCCTGCCACATTCGAAGAGGTGGTTGGCCAGGAGCACGTGACCCGGACCCTGGCCGGGGCCCTGGAAAGCGGCCGCCTGGCCCACGCCTTTTGCTTCACCGGCCCGCGCGGGGTGGGCAAGACCACCGTGGCCCGCATCCTGGCCAAGGCCCTGAACTGCGAACACGGCCCCACCGCCACCCCCTGCGGCAAGTGCGGCCACTGCCTGGAGATCAGCGAGGGCCGCGCGGTGGATGTGCAGGAGATCGACGCGGCAAGCAACTCCCGGGTGGAGGACGTGCGCGAGCTTCGCGAGATGATTCGCTACCATCCCCAGTCGGGCCGCTACCGGGTGACCATCCTGGACGAGGTGCACATGCTCTCCAAGGCGGCGTTCAACGCGCTGCTAAAGACCTTGGAGGAGCCGCCCGAACACGCCGTTTTCATCCTGGCCACCACCGACGTGCACAAGGTGCCGCTCACCATCCTCAGCCGCTGCCAGCGCTTCGATTTCCGGCGCTTGCCGCCCAGGGTCTTGGCCGATCACCTGCGCAAGGTGCTGGCCGCCGAGGGCCTTAGCCTGCCCGCCGAGAGCCTGGCCCTGATGGCCAGGGAGGCCGACGGCAGCGTGCGCGATTCACTCAGCCTGCTGGATCAGGTGTTGGCCGCGGGCAAGGAGTCCATGACCCACCCCGAGGTGGTTGAGCTTTTGGGCCTGGTGGACCGGGAACTGGTCACCGCCACGGCCAACGCGGTGTTGGCCGGGGAGGCGGGCGAGGTGCTGGACCTGGTGAGCCAGGTGTATGCCGCCGGTGGGGAGATGCAGGCCTTTTACGCGGCGTTGCAGGAGCACTTCCGCAACCTGGCCGCGGCCAAGGCCGCGCCCGAGGGGGCGGACCTTTTCGGCCTGACCCCCGAAGAGATGGCCGCCCTGCGCGCCCAGGCCGGGCCCCACAGCCCCGAGACCCTGCACGAGATTTTCGACCATCTGGCGGCCAGCGAGGACCTGTTCCGCCGGGCCTCCCAGCCCCGCTTGGTCATGGAGATGACCCTGCTCAAACTCACCCAGGTCAAGCCGGTGGTGAGCCTGGCCGAGATCATCTCCGGCCTGGAGCGGTCGGGCGGCGGCGAGAACGGCGCGCCCCCCTCCCGGTCCCGCAACAACCCGGCCCCGGCGGCGGCCCCACCCGTGGCGCGCAACGCCTCCCCGGCCCATAATCCCGCTCCGGCGCACAACCCGCGCCCGGCCCCGGCCCGGCAGGCCCCGGCGGCCCCAACGCTGCCCCCAGCGGCGCCGGCGGCCAAGGCGGCCCCGGCGGGCAAGCCGGGCGACGCCGAGGGCATGCTCAAGGAACTGGTGCGCTACGCCGAACAGAACCAGCCAGCCCTGGCCTCCTATCTGGGGCGGGCCACGGCGGCGCTGGAGGATGGCCTGCTCAGGGTCGTCCTGCCTCCGGGAGCCATCGCCACCAGCTACGCCACGGAAAAGAATCAGCAGCGGCTGAACCGCATGGCCTCCGAGCTGTGGGACGGCGGCCCCAAGGTGCGCCTGAGCGCCTCCACCGAGGCAGTGCAGGCCCCGGACCACCAGGCCCTGGCCGCGGCGCGGGCGGCGGCCGCCGCCGAGCTGGCCGAGCACCCGGTGGTGCGCCAGGCGGCCGAGGTGTTCGAGGCCGAAGTGGTGGCCCTGAATCCGGCCGACCCCAACGACAAACCCAACCCTTTTTCCACGGAGCAAGATTGATGATCCCCCGAGGCGGCATGGGCAGCCTGATGAAACAGGCTCAGAAGATGCAGGAGCAGATGCTCAAGGTGCAGCAGGAGCTGGAGGCGCGCGAAGTCAACGCGTCGTCCGGCGGCGGCATGGTGGAGGCCGTGGTCAACGGCAAGGGCGAGTTGCTGCGCCTCAAGCTGGACCCCGAGGTGGTGGACCCCCAGGACGTGGAAATGCTCTGCGACCTGGTGGTGGCCGCGGTGGGCGAGGCCCAGCGCCGGGCCCAGGAGATGACCCAGCAGGAGATGAGCAAGCTCACCGGCGGCATGAATATCCCCGGCCTGACTTAACAGCATGTACCCCAAGGCGGTGGAAAACCTCATGGCGGCCCTGAGCCGCCTGCCCGGCATCGGCTCCAAGACCGCCGAGCGCCTGGCCCTGTTCTTGGTACGGGCTCCGGCGGCGGAGGTGCAGGCCCTGGCCAGGGCCGTGGCCGGGGTGGGGGCGGTGAAGAGTTGCGGGGTGTGCTTCAACCTCACCGAGCGCGACCCTTGCCCCATCTGCGCTGACCCGGGTCGTGACGCGGCCAGCATCTGCGTGGTGGAGACCCCGGCGGACCTCACCGCCATGGAGGCGGCGGGCGCTTACAAGGGGCGCTACCATGTACTCTCCGGCGCCCTGTCTCCCCTGGACGGGGTGGGGCCGGAGGCACTGCGCCTGCGGGAGTTGGTGCGCCGGGTGAAGCAGGGCGGGGTGCGTGAGGTGATCATCGCCACCAACCCCACCGTGGAGGGCGAGGCCACCGCCGACCTGGTGGCCCGTTCCCTGGAGGGCTGCGCGGCGGCCATAACCCGCCTGGGCTACGGCATGCCCGTAGGCGGTGACCTAAAATACATGGACGGGCTCACCCTGAGCCGTTCCTTGGCATCGCGCAGCAAACTGAAGTAGAGGGCATGGCCCGGACGGTCGGCGATCCTGGAGCGTGCCCGCTTTTTTTGTCGGGGGAAATGTGGAACTTCTTGATTGGCTGATGTGGTTCGCCCTCATACCCGTGGGCGGGGCCTTGGCCTTCGGCGGGCTGCTTTTCCTGTGGCTGCGCCGGATTCTTTTGACCCGCCGCCGGGTGTGGCTGGTCACCCTGGCCCTGGTGCTGCTCTTCCTAGTGGTCGAGTGTTTCCTGATTCTGCATTTCGCCTACCTGCTGCCGGATTAAAGCGCCAGCCCGCCTGGGCTGGGTCAGTCCTGGTGGGAGGCCAACTGCTCTTCGATGAAGGTCTTCACCTCGTCGGCCGGGCGGAAGACCCCGAAGTGCCCCTCTGCCAACACGTCCGCCTCCAACTCCAGCAAGCGCTGCATGGATTCGCGCCACTTTGCAATGTCCGAGCCGAAGGCCGGGGCGAAAGGCCCGTGCACGTCCTGGCCGAACAGCACCTTCTGGCCGCCGGCCAGGCACCAGGCGGCCACCGAGCCGGGAGTGTGGCCGGGGGTGTGGAGGATGGTCAGCTCTTCCTCATCGGATAGTGCGATGGACCCGTCGCCCGCCAACACCTCGTCCGCTTCCAGGAGCTCCAGGGCCAGGCCGTACCAGTCGGCCGCGGAGCGCTTCACATCGCCGGTGGCCAATACCTGGGCGTCACCGGCGTGGATGAGCACCCGGCAGCCGGTGCGGCGCTTGATCTCCGCCGCGGCCCCGGCGTGGTCTATATGGGCATGGGTCAGCAGCAGGTGGGTGGGCGGCTTGCCCGCGGCCCTGACCGCAAGATCCAGGATGGCCTCGGCGCTGGGCCCGGCCCCGCAGTCGATGAGCACCCGGGCCCGGGGGCCGTCCACCAGGTAACAAAGGCAGTCCCGTGGGTCGGTGAGGTCCGGTCCTCCCACCATGAATACGCCGGAAGCCACTTTGCGGGGTGTGTGGGCCTTGTTCATCAAGACGGTCTCCTTTGGTGCGGACGGTGCGAGGCCTCCTTCCTGGATGCCCGGGCTCATCTTTATTTAAGCTAGCACGACCCTGGGGGCCGAAAAAGGGGTTTTGACAAAATTTCCCGCCGCTTGCCTGGGAAAAAGTCAGCCCGGCATGGTTACGGATCAGCGCACCGGAAAATCGAAATAGGTATCCGGGTAGGGTTCGCCCTCCAAGGTGTAGTGCCACCACTCCAGGTCGTAGTTCTTGAAGCCCTGCCTGGTCATGAGCGACAACAGCAGCAGGCGGTTGGCCCGCTGCTGGGCACCCACCGCCGGGTTGGCGGTGTGGGAAAGGGGATGGAAGCAGTCGAAGCCGGTGCCCATGTCCAGGCCGTTGTCCCCGAAACGCCGGGCCGCGGGCAGGTAGCAGGGCCTGAGGTTATTGCCCGGCTGGTAAGTCTCCTGGGCAGGGGCGGGCAAGGGGATGATGGTCAGGTCCACGGTGCTGCCCCTGCTGTGGCTGGAGCGCTCGGCGATGTAGCCCTTGGCGAAGAGGTCCTTCTTGTCCACCGTGGAGTAGAACTCGGCCTGGGTGGCCCGGTCGTCCAGGGCCTTGGCCCAGGCCACGAAGTCGGCCACCGCTCGCCGGGGGCGGTAACAGTCGTAGACCTTGAGCCCCAGGCCCAGGGGTTTCAACTCGGCCTGCACTTTGGCCAGGGCCAGGGCGGCCCGGCGCGTCAGCAGGCACAGGGGGGCCTGGTAGCCCTTGACCGGCCGCCCCAGGAAGTTGTGCTCGCCAAAGTAGCGGGCCTCCACCACCAGGCCCGGCGCCACCTGGGCCGCGTCTATAATGTCCGCCGGGCGGGTGGCGGCGTCTTCGGCCAGGCCAAGCGAGGGCAGGGCCGGGAGCAGGGCCAGGGCCAGGAAGACAAGGAGCGAGATTTTCAGCGCGCGAGCCAAGACCGATCTCCTGTTTGCGTGATGATGGAGGTACTGTAGCAAAATCGGCCTTGCCCCGACAGAGCCATGCCGGAGGAAATTAGGCGGAGCGTGATATAGTGGGCGCATAGCTCAAGGAGTTGGTTTCATGCGCATGCTCAAGCAAAGAAAGCTGGTGGTGGAGTTCGGGCAAAAGCTGGTGACCGGCGGCTTGACCACCGGCTCCGGCGGCAACCTCAGCCTGCTCGACCGGAAGCAGGGGCTGGTGGCCATCACTCCCAGCGGGGTGGATTATTTCGAGATAACCCCCGGCCAAGTGGTGCTGGTGGACCTGGAGGGCAAGCTGGTGGACGGCCCGGGTCGCCCCTCCAGCGAGTTGGGCTTTCATCTGGCCCTGTACGCCGACCGGCCGGATATCAACGCGGTGGTGCACACCCACTCGCCCTACGCCACCACCCTGGCCTGCCTGAACTGGGAGTTGCCCCCGGCCCACTACCTGGTGGGATTCGCCGGGGCCAAGGTTCCCCTGGCGCCCTACCACACCTACGGCACCCCGGAACTGGCCCAAGCGGTGGCGGGGGCCATGAGAGGCTACAACGCCGCTCTCTTGGCCAACCACGGCCTGGTGGCGGTGGGTAACACCCTGGCTCGGGCCTTTGCCGTGGCCGAGGAGATCGAGTTCGCGGCCCGGGTCTACTACCAGGCCAAGACGGTGGGTGAGCCCAAGATCCTCAGCGCCAAGCAGATGAAGGAGGTGCTGGCCAAGTTTAAGACCTACGGCAAGCAATAGATCGATCGCCCGCCGGGGATGCACCGGGCAAGGCCTTGAAAAAGCAAGATAAATACAATATATAGTATTGCCTTGTACATTAGGTCCCATATTTGGTATCTTTTAAGTGTACGAGGAGTAAAAGGCCATGTACGAACAAGATGCCGCCCCCCTGCATCCCGGTCAGGTTCTGATGGACCAGTTCCTGCTGCCCCAGAGGGAGACCATAAGCCGTCTGGCCCGCCAGATGAAGGTGCCCCAGGGCATGGTCCAGAGAGTGGTGAACGGCGAATCCCCCATCAGCCGGGCCTTGGCCCACAAGCTGGCCCAGCATTACGGCCAGCCGGTTGATTTCTGGATGCGCCTGCAATTGCGCTACGACCAATAGGCCTCCCCAGGCCTAGGATCAACCTCTACCCCAACAAGCAAAAATCGTTCGAGCACTGTCAGTGGAGATTTATTCACCGGCATGCTACAAATGTCGCCGTGGCAGGTGTAGCTAAATACGCCGCCCAACTTAATTCGTCCTTTCGAAGGGAGCCCCCAAAATGGCCACGGGTGAGAGCGCCTCTCCTTCTAATTTCATTCGCAACATCATCGATGAACACAACCGCAACGGACGCTTCGGCGGCAAGGTGGAGACCCGCTTTCCCCCCGAGCCCAACGGTTATCTGCACATCGGCCACGCCAAGAGCATCTGCCTGAACTTCGGGCTGGCCGCCGATTACGGCGGAGTCTGCCACCTGCGCTTCGACGACACCAACCCGACCAAGGAGGAGCAGGAGTACCTGGACTCCATCATCGAGGATGTGAGCTGGCTTGGCTTCGACTGGGGGGAGCATCTCTACTACGCCTCCAACTACTTTGACCAACTCTACGAGTTCGCCCTGAAGCTCATCGAGGGCGGCAAGGCCTATGTTGACGACCTGAGCGCCGAGGAGATCCGGGCCCACCGGGGCACCCTGACCGAGCCGGGCAAGGACAGCCCCTACCGCGGCCGTAGCGTGGAAGAGAACCTAGACCTGTTCAAGCGCATGAAGGCGGGCGAGTTCCCAGACGGCTCCCGGGTGCTTCGGGCCAAGATAGACATGGCCCACCCCAACCTGGTGATGCGCGACCCCACCCTGTACCGCATCCGCCGGGCGGTGCATCACCGCACCGGGGACAAGTGGTGCATCTATCCCATGTACGACTTCACCCACTGCATCTCCGACTCCATCGAGGGCATCACCCACTCCATCTGCACCCTGGAGTTCGAGGACAACCGGGTGCTCTACGACTGGGTCCTGGACCAGCTGGCCATCTACCATCCTCAGCAGATAGAGTTCGCCCGGCTCAACCTGGAGTTCGCGGTGATGAGCAAGCGCAAGCTGCTGGAGTTGGTCAAGGGCGGCTACGTGGACGGTTGGGACGACCCGCGCATGCTCACCATCCGGGGCATGCGCCGCCGGGGCTTCACCCCAGAGTCGGTGCGCCTGTTCTGCGAGCGCATCGGGGTGGGCAAAAAGGAATCCTGGATCGACATGTACTGGCTGGAAAAGGCGGTGCGCGACGATCTGAACGAAAAGGCCCCCCGGGTGATGGGCGTGCTGGACCCCATCAAGGTGGTGATCACCAACTACCCCGAGGAGATGGAAGAGAAGTTCGAGGCCCCTTACTTCCCGGACAACCCCCCGGCCATGGGCTACCGCGACGTGCCCTTCTGCCGCGAGTTGTACATAGAGCGGGAAGACTTCATGGAGGACCCGCCCAAGAAGTTCTGGCGCATGGCCCCCGGCCAGGAGGTGCGCCTGCGCTGGGCCTACCTGGTCACCTGCCGGGAGGTGGTCAAAGACGACCAAGGCGAGATCGTGGAGCTGCGCTGCACCTACGACCCCGAGACCAGGGGCGGCTGGGCCCCGGACGACCGTAAGGTAAAGGGCACCCTGCACTGGGTCTCGGCCCGCCACGGCCTGAAGGCCCCGGTGCGCCTCTACGACCGTTTGTTCAGCGTGGCCAATCCGGGAGCCTTCAAGGACCGCGACTACAAGGAGTTCCTGAACCCCGAGTCCATGGTGCTCATGCCGGACGCGGTGGTGGAGCCCAGCCTGGCCGGGGCCGCGCCGGGCAGCCGCTACCAGTTCGAGCGCAAGGGCTTCTTCTGCGCCGACCCGCTGGACTCCACCGAGGGCGCGCCGGTGTTCAACCGCATCGTCACCCTCCGGGACTCATGGGCCAAGATATTGGACCAGCAAAAGCGTGAAGCGGCCCGCCTGGAGCGCGAGGCCCGCAAGACCAAGAACAAGGGCTAGAGGGAGAGCGGTCCGTGCCCCGGCGCATAATCTGCCGGGACGCGTCTTCGCGCCGCCGCTGGCCCCCCGCCCCGGGCCATAAAAAAGCCGCCCCAGCCCGATGGCTGGAGCGGCTTTTGCGTTGGCTGAACAGAAAAGCGAAAGACTAGAGGTAGTGTTCCCTGGCCAGTTCGCTCACCTGGGCGGTGAGGTCCAGGATGGCCCGCGACTGGTCCTCGCTGAGGGTGCCCATGCCGCAGGCCGGGGTGACCAGCGCCTGGGTGGCCAGTAGCTCATGGGGCAGCCCCTTTTCCTCCATGGCCTTCAAAAGTGCGTGCAGGGAGGCCCACAGGCCCTTGGCGGTCTCGTTGCCCTTGTATTCGGCGGTGGGCACCGCGCCCCAGGCCACGGCGCCGCCGCGCTCCAGCAGGGCGCGCACCGACTCGGGATATAGCAGCAGATGTTGGCCGAAGCCCTCGGAGTCCAGGTTGAGCACGTCGGCCCCGGCGTCCACCAACAGGGACCAGTCGGTGTTGCCGCAGCAGTGCACCCCGATGACCATGTCGGCCCGGGCGCGGGCCTCCTCGAAGGAGGCGCCCAGCAGGGCCAGCACCCTCTCCCGGGTGATGGGGGTGAAGGCGCTGCCGAAGCCGGACAGGGCGGGCTCGTCGAAGAAGATCATCACCGGGCGTCCCAGGGCGCTCAGGCGCTGGGCCTGGGCCGCCGCCGCGCCCAGACCACGGGCGATGGCCTCCGCCACCTCGTCGTCGTAGAGCAGGGCCTTGTCGTCGGAACCGGCCACGCCCAGGCCCATGGTTATGGGGCCGGTGACGTGGCCCTTGAGCCAGCCGAAGGCGTCGGCCGGAGCCTCTTGCACCGCCTCCAGGAAGGCGAAGTAGCCCGCGGCCATGGTGGGCTCCAGGGCGAAGGAGTCCAGCGAGCCACCGAACAGGCGCTCGTAAAAGGCGGCCAGGGCCTCCTCGCGGCTGAGGCCGCCGAAGGGAGTCACCTGGCGAGAGCCGGCGGAGGCGGTGAGCAGGGGGGCCAGGGCCGGGGCGTACTGGGGGGTCATGTCCTCGCCGGGGTCAAGCTGGGGCAGCTGGGGCCAGTAAGGCATGTCCTTCAGGCGGGACAGCACGTCGCTCACCGCGGCCTTGGGGTCGCGGTGGGGCAGGGTGCCTATGCCGGTGGCCGCGAAGCTGGGCTTGAAATCATCAGGCACGCTCGATGTACTCCCCGGTGCGGGTGTCGATGCGCAGCATCTCGCCCTGCTCGATGAACAGGGGCACCTGCACCACCAGGCCGGTCTCCATGGTGGCGTTCTTGCTGGCGCCGGTGGCGGTGTCGCCCTTTACGCCGGGCTCGGTCTCGGCGACCTCCAACTCCACGGTGATGGGCAGATCCACCCCGATGGGCTTGCCGTTGAAGAACAGCACCTTGGCCTCTATGTTGGCCTTGAGGTAGTTGACCGCGTCGCCCAGGAACTCCTGGGCGATGAAAAGCTGGTCATAGGTGTCGTTGTCCATGAACACGTAGTTGTCGCCGTCCTGATAGAGGTATTGAACGTTGTTCTCTTCCAGGTCGGGGATGTCAACCTTGGCCCCGGAGCGGAAGGTCTGCTCCAACACCTGCCCGGTTTCCAGGTTCTTCAGCTTGGTGCGCACGAAGGCGCCGCCTTTGCCGGGCTTTACGTGCTGGAACTCCACGATGGTATAGGGTTTGCCGTCGATCTCGATTTTAAGGCCGCGGCGAAACTCTGCCGTGCTGTACATGGAATCCTCTCCAGTTTCATTTTTCGGGTGGCCGCTTGGCCGGGGTTTTCTTGCCCGGCCCGGTGTAGACCACCTCGTCATCGCCCACCAGGCCCATGTCCCGGCGGGCTGCCCGCTCCAGGGCGGTTTTGTCTTGGCGTAGGCGCTGCACCTGGCGGTACAGGGCCCGGTTTTCCTGGTCCAGGCGGGCGTTGGTTTGGCGGGCCTGGGCCAATTCTTGCTGCAAGCCGGACAGGTTGGCCGCGCCGCGCCACAACACCAGGGCGCAAAGAGCCAGCACCGCGGCCAGAATCAGCGGCCACCAGTACCGCGAGCGCTCCGTGGAGGCCATCAAACCCTCCGGTTTGGCCTGTGAACCAAGGGTGAACTATAGTATGAGGCACGTGAAGAATCAAGCCGGGGTCCCCGGCCGCTCAGTCCACGCAGCAAACAAAGCCAAATATCCCCGGGCGCTATCTCTCCCCTGAGCCAATTGAACCCCAGTTCGATGCCCCCTGGTCGGTGCCGGGCCAGCCCGTGGAAAACCTGGGGCATGCGGTAGATGAGCCGGGCCAAAAGTCTCGCGTGGTGGTGATCCGTTAGCAGGGTCTCATCCACCGCGTGTTGGTAGAGGCTCAGATCGCCCGCCAGCACGGCCTGGGCAGCCAGACGCCCGGAGACCATGGCCTGGGCGATGCCCTCGCCCAGCACCGGGTCGGCCAGCCCGGCGGCGTCGCCCAGGACCGCCGCCCGTCCCTGGGCCACCTTCAGCCGCCGCCGGTGGGGGCAGGGGATGATGGCCCCCCGGGGCGTGCCGCTGGGGTTGAGCCCCAGGCGGTGGGCGAAGGCCTCGAAGCGCCGCCGCAGGCCGCCCGGGCACCCCTGGTCCCGGTCCATGAGCCAGGCGATGCCCAGGTTGAGCGTCTCGCCCCGGCCAAAGGCCCAGCCGTAGCCCCCGGTCACCCCGCCCAACTCCAGGAAGGCGGCCTCGGACAACACCGGGCGCAAGCGGGCGGGCATGGGCATCTCCTGCACCAGGGCCGCGAAGCGCCACCTGCCCCCGTCCAGGCCCAGGCGGCGGGCGGTAAGCCCTCCGGCCCCGCCCGCGGCCAACAGCCACTTGGCCCGCCAGGGGCCTCCCGCCCCCTCCACCCGCCACAGGCCCTGCTCCCGGCCGATGTCCCGAGCCCTGGCGCAGAGCACCTGGGCCCCGGCCTGCTCGGCCCGCCGGGCCAGCCAGCGGTCCAGGCGGGCGCGCTCCACCAGATAGGCTCCCGGACGCTGCGAGAGGTAGGACGCGCCCGGACGGCCGGGGTAGCCGATCCACAGGCGGCGCACCGGGTGGGCGGACAGCCAGGCGGGCGGCTCCATCCAGGTCATGGCGTCCAGGCCCCGGGCCGAAAGACAGCCCCCGCAGGGCTTGCCCCGGCCACGGGACCCGTCCAGGGCCAAGACCCTGGCCCCGCTACGGGCCAACTCCACGGCGGCTGCGGCTCCCGCCGGTCCCAGGCCCACGATTATGGCGTCGAACACGCGTTCCATGGCCCCAAGATTTAGCACGCCGCCGCTCCCGGCTCAAGCGCCGGCCTTGCCCCCATGGCCGGGGCATGGTAAACACGCCTTTACCCACCCGCGCGGGTTAGTGACTCTCCCAATTGCACATCGGAGGCCCCATGTCCACTCCCCAACTTTTGTATGCCGATGGCCAGGGCAACATCCTGGACCATCCCGGTCTGGGCATGGCCGGCTCGGCCGGAGGCCGCTGGGAGCCGGTGGAGGAGTCCCAGTGCATCCCCCTGCCGCCGGGCAGCGAGTTGTTTCTCTTGCCGGGCCGCCTGCCGGTGGGGGTGGACGATTCCGGCCAGTTCGAGGTGATGGAGATCGACCCGGCCAACGGGGCATCCAACGTGAGCGCGGTGGCTGCCTTTCTGGCCCCGGCCCACACCGCCACCCTGTGGAGCGCCTTTCAGACCAGGCCCAACGCGCCCGTCCTGCCCCTGTTCGCCTACGCGGCGGTGGGCCTGGCCAAGGAGCGCATGGTGGTCACCGCCATCCGGGTGGACCCGCTGCCCCGCCAGGACCCGGACAAGTTCCCCCCGGCCCAGCGGCTCCAGGAGTCGGGGCGGCGTCTGCTCAGGAAGTTTAGGCACAACCGCCTGATGCAGCACCTGGGCCACTGCGCCATGGGCTATGGCTGCCCGGCGGCGCGCAACCTCATGCTGGGCCGCTGGGAGGCCCCCCTGCCCACGGCCGGGGCCTGCAACGCCTCCTGCCTGGGCTGCATCTCCAGCCAGCCCGAAGGGCCATTCCCGGTCACCCAGGAGCGCATCGCCTTCACCCCCAGCGCCGACGAGGTGGTGGAGGTGGCCATGCACCACTTCACCAACGCCCTGGACCCCCTGGTGAGCTTCGGCCAGGGCTGCGAGGGTGAGCCCCTGACCCAGGGCGATCTGCTGGAAGAGTCCATCCGCCGCATTCGGGCGCGGGTGCCCCAGGGCACCATCAACCTGAACAGCAACGGCTCCCTGCCGGGAGTGGTGGCCAAGCTCATGGACGCGGGACTCAGCTCCATCCGGGTGTCGGTGAACAGCCTGATCCCCGAGCGCCACCAGGCCTATTACCAGCCCAGGGGCTGGAGCCTGGCCGACGCGGTGGAGTCCATCCGGGTGGTCAAGGCCGCCGGGGGCCACGCCTCGCTGAACCTATTGACCATGCCCGGGGTCACCGACCGGCCCGAGGAGGCCGAGGCCATCAGCACCCTGGTGCAGCACACCGGCCTGGACCTGATCCAGTGGCGCAACCTGAACATCGACCCGGAAATTTATCTCCGGGTGCTGGGCCTGACCCCGCCCCAGGAGCGCATCGGGGTGGCCGAATTGATCGACGGCCTGCGGCGGCGCTTCCCCAAACTCAAGCACGGGTATTACAACCCTAAGTTGCCGGCCTAGCGGCGCTTCCCTAAAAAAGTAACGCCCCGCCTCCGGAAAGAGGCGGAGCGTTTTTAGTATATAAGCGGGGCGTCCTAGTCGTCCTCGGCCAAGGCCTCCTGGGTGGCGCGCCCCCGGATGCGGTCTATGATGCGGTGAATGTCATCCAGCACCAGGTAGCCGCAGGGGATCAGCACCAGGGTGACGCCCGTGGCGAACAGCACTCCGAAGCCCAGGCTAACGGCCATGGGGATGAGGAACTGGGCCTGCAGGCTGCGCTCGAAGATGATGGGGGCCAGGCCGCCGAAGGTGGTCAGCGAGGTGAGGATGATGGCCCTGAAGCGCATGGGTCCGGCCTGGCGGATGGCCTCGCCGGGAGTCATGCCCGCGTCGCGCAGGCGGTTGGCCGCGTCGATTAAGACCAGCGAGTCGTTCACCACCACGCCGGTAAGGCCCACCATGCCGAACAGGCTCAGCAGGCTGGTGCCCAGGCCCATGATGAAGTGACCGGCCAGGGCCCCCACCAGGCCGAAGGGGATGGCGGCCATGACGATGAAAGGCTGGCTGAAGGAGCGGAAGGGGATGGCCAGTAGGGCGTAGATGAGGAACAGGGCGATGACGAAGCCCTGCAGCACGTCGCTGAGTGATTCCCGCTCCTCGCGGCCCGCGCCTTCCATGGTGTAGCGCAGGCCCTTGTACTTGGCCAGCAGCTCGGGCAGCACCGACTTCTCCAGCCAACCGCGCAACTCGCTGGCGTTGGCCAGATCGGTGTTCACGTCGGCGGTCACCTTGATCACCCGGCGGCGCTGGGCCCGGTCCACGCTGGTGTAACCCCGGGTCATGGTGACCTCGGCCACCTGGCTGAAGGGGACCTCGTCGCCCGTCGCGGTGCGGATGCGCATCTGGCTTACGTCGCTCAAGGAACTGCGTTCTTTTTCAGGATAGCGCACCAGCACCCGCACCTCGTCTTGGTTGCGCTGTATGCGTAGCGCCTCGGCCCCGTAGAAGGCGTAGCGCACCTGCTGGGCCAGGTCCTGCAAGGTGAGCCCCAGGCTGCGGGCGGCGGGCTTCAGCTTGAGCTGCATCTCCCACTTGCCTGGAGTGAAGCTGTCGGCGATGTCGAAGACGCCGGTGTAGGTGGCCAGCCTGGCCTTGAGCTCGTCGGCCGCGGTGACCAGCTCTTCCTCGCTGGGAGCGGAAAGGTGCACCTCGATGGGGTTGCCGGGGCTGAACATCTCGCCGGTGAAGGAGAGCGACTCGGCCTCGGGCACCACCCCGGTTTCCTGGCGCCAGTCGGCCACCAGGTTCTTGGTGCTCATGTTGCGCTTTTCGCCCTCCAACAACTCCACGAACACGGTGCCCAGGTTGCCTCCCGAACTGGAGGTGCCTCCGCCGTGGCTGCGGCCTCCGGTGCTGATCCCGACCATGCTGACCGTGTATTTATGCAGGGGTTCGGAGCCCTCCGGGCGTTTTTGGTCGGCCTGGTCCAGCACCTTCTTGGCCGCTTTTTCCAGTTTGCCCACCACCTGGATGGTCTGCTCGGCCGGAGCCCCGGCGGGCAGCTCCAGGTTGGCGGTGAGCAGGTCGCCCTCCACCACCGGGAAGAGGGTGAACTTGATGTAACCGCCCATGAGCAGGCCCAGGGCGATGAACAGCACCGCCAGGCCCGAGGCGATGGTGGCGTAGCGCCAGCGCAGGCAGAAGTCCAGGGACTTGAAGTAAGGCCCCCGGATGAAGCGGATGAGCAGGCGGGCGCTGAGCTTTTTCTCGCCGGCTTTGCGGACCTTCACCTTGGCGCCCGCCAGGTGCGACGGCAAGATGAACAGGCACTCGATGAGCGAGGCGATGAGCACCGCGATGACCACCACCGGGATGTTGCGCATGATCTTGCCCATTATGCCGGTGGCCATCATCAGGGGCATGAAGGCGGCCACCGTGGTCAGCACCGAAAAGATCACCGGCTTGCCGATGATGCTGGTGCCCTCGATGGAGGCCTTCATGGGCTCCATGCCCTCTTCGCGGAAGGTGAAGACCTGCTCCCCCACCACGATGGCGTCGTCCACCACGATGCCCAAGACCATGATGAAGGCGAACAGGCTGATCATGTTGATGGACACGTCGGCAAAGGGCAAAAACCAGATGGCGGCCAGGAAGGAGATGGGTATGCCCAGGGTGACCCAGAAGGACAGCCGCGCGCTGAGGAACAATCCCAGGACCAGCACCACCAGGATCAGGCCCTGAAGCATGTTGCGCAAAAGAAGGTCGATGCGGCTTTTGAGTATCTTGGAGCGGTCGGCGAAAAAGTCCGCGCTGACCCCGGCGGGCAGTTCGGGGCGGATCTTTTCGACGTACTCCTTGACCTCCGAGGCCACGTCCAGAGCGTTCTGGTCGGCCACCCGGTAGACCTGGATAAGGGCGGCGGGCTTGCCGTTGAAGCGGGCGAACTTCTCCTGGTCGTCCTGGAAGCCCTCCTTGATCTGGGCGATCTGGCCCAGGGTCACCTTGCTACCATCGGTGCGGGTGATGACCGGAACCTCGCGGTATTCCTTGGCCAGGTACTTGCGGCCCTTGGCCCGCACCAGGATTTCGCCGCCTTCGGTTTTCACGCTGCCGCCGGGCAGGTCCAGGCTGGCCTGGGCCACCGCGTTGGCCACGCTTTTCAGGGTGAGGTTGTAGCGCTTGAGGGTCTGCTCGGATACCTCGATATGGATTTCGCTGTCGCGCACCCCGAACAACTCGGCCACGGTCACGCCGGGCAGGGTGGTGATGTCGTCCTTCATGCGCTGGGCGATTGCCTTGAGACTGGCCTCGGGGACGTCCCCGAACAGGGCCACCCACAACACCTGGGTGCGACGGGTGGTTTCGCGGATCACCGGTTTCTCCGCCTCGTCGGGCAAGGTGGTGATGCGATCCACCTCGCTTTTCACCTCGTCCAGGAGCTTTTGCAGGTCCCAGCCCTTGACCACCTCGATGATGATGGTGGCCAGGCCCTCGGTGGCCTTGGAGTCGATGCGCCGGATGCCCGCCAGGCCGGCGATGTTTTCCTCGATTTTTTGGATCACCCCCTCTTCGACCTCAGAGGGGCTGGCTCCGCTGTACTCCACGCTGATGGTGATGGTGTCCAGGCTGGTTTCCGGAAACACCTCCAGCTTCATGGTCAGGGCGGTGATCGCCCCGGCCAGGAGGAAAAAGATCATCAGCAGGTTCGCTGCCACATGGTTTTGCGCGAACCAGGCGATGATTCGTTTCATTGCTTAACCCTCCTGCCCGGTGGTGCGCACCTTCATGCCGTCGCTTACTTCGCGCAGGTTGGTGGTGACCACCTTGGAGCCCGCGGGCAGGCCGGGGTTCAACAGGGCCTGGTTGCCCTCCTGACGGGCCACCTGGACCTTGGTGAAGCGCAGCTTGCCGTCCGTCCCCACCAGCCACACCACGTTGCCCTGATGTAGGGCGGCCCGTGGTATCAGGCTGGCCTGGGCCAAGGTGTGGCCGATCATCTCCACCTTGACGAAGGCGCCCATGGCCAGGGGGGGAAGGGTGGCGTAAGGGGTCGTCCACCCGAACCACCACGCCCACCAGGCGGGTGCTCTGGTTCACCTGGCCCAGGGCCCGCACGATGCGGCCCTGCCAGGACAGCTTGCGTCCGGCGAACTCGGCGGTGACCACCGCCGGGGAGCCCTTCTTGCCTTGGGTGGTGAGGCCGGGCACGTCCAGCCAGGCCAGGTCATGGTCCTCGATGTGCACGTTGATCTCCGCCGCTTCGGTGGAGAACACCGTGGCGATGGTGCCGCCCTTGGTCAGGTACTGACCCAGGTCCACATTTTCGCTGACCACCCGGCCGTCAAAGGGAGCGCGCACCTCGGTGCGCATGAGGTTGAGCCGCGCCTGCTCCACCTGGGCCTGGGCACCCTCCAGGCTGGCCTGGTACTGGGCTATCTGGGGCTCCTTGACCAACAGGGCGGGGGGCTCGCCGAACTTCTGGCCGCTGTCCTTGTCCAGCAGTTGCCACTCTTCCCGGGCGCTGGCCGCCTCTTCCTTGGTAGTGCGCAAGCTGGTCTCCGCCGCCTTCACCGAGGCCTCGGCCAGGGTAAGGGCCAGGCGGTAGTCCTTTTGCTCGATCTTCATGAGCAGCTCGCCCTTTTTGAACGAGCCGCCGGCCACCAGATGGGGCGACACGTAGACCACCCGCCCGGCCACCTCGGCGGCCAGAACCGGCTGAGCCACCGGGATCACCGTGCCCTCGCCGTTGATGCTCACCTTCACCGGCTCGTTGCCCACCTCCACGATGCGCACCATGGGAGTGACCACCTGGGCCACCTTGCGCGCCGGGGGCTTCTTGCTAAGGGCGAAGGCGGCCAGGGCGGCCGCGCCCGCGGCCAACAGGAGCACCACCAGGGCGATTTGCCATACCACTTTCTTGCTGACGGCCATGACTGTCTACTTCTCCGCCTTGGCCAGGACCGGGGGCTTGGCCCAGCCTCCGCCCAAAGCTCGATACAGGGTTACGCGATTGGTTAGGACCGACAGTTCGTTTTGCACCAGTTGGTCGGCCAGGCTGTAACGGGTCTGCTGGGCCTCCAGCACGGACAGGTAGTCCTGCAACCCGCGAATGTAGCGGTTCTGGGCCGTGTTCTGGGTGGCCTCCGCCTCCCTGACCGCGTCCTTGAGCAACTGCCGCCTGATATCCTGCTGTTGCTTGGTGAGCAGGGCTCCCTCCACCTCGGAAAAGGCGTTTAGCACCGTCTTGGCGTAGCTGGTCACCCCCTGGGCGTAGCGGGCCCGGGCGGCTCTTTCCTGGGCGGCCAGGCTGCCCGCGTTGAAGATGGGTTGGGAGATGCCCAGGGCTATGTTCCAAAGCTCGTTGGCCGGGGAAAACAGGGTGTGCAGGGCACTGTCCGCGTAGCCGTAGCCCGCGGTGAGGCTGATGCTGGGGAAACGGGCCGCCCTGGCCACGCCAATCTTTTCGCTGAGTGACTCAAGCCCCGCCTCGGCCGCCTTGAGGTCCGGCCGCCGCAACAAGAGCTCCGAGGGCAGGCCAGGAGGCACCGGCTTCATGCGGGCCAGATAGTCAATGCCCTGATCGGGGTCGGGCTTGATTACCGGGTAGCGCCCCAGGAGCACGGCCAAGTCCTGCTTGGCCAGGCCCAACTGCTGTTCCAGGGTGGGGGTGGCCGCCTTGGCCTGGGCCAGGGAGCGCCGGGCCTGGCGAAGGTCCAGGGCGCTGGTGAGGCCCCGGCGGTAGCGGCCCTCAACGAAGGTCATGCTCTTGGTGTAGGCGATGATGCTGCTTTGGTTGACCACCAGGCGCCGCTGCAGGTTGCGGATGTTGAAATAGCTGGTCACCGCCGAGGCCACCACGGTCTGGGCCACGGTGCGCCGGTTTTCCTCGGCCTGCAACAGCTCGGCCCTGGCCGAGGCCTCGGCCCTGGCCAGCTTGCCCCAGAGGTCCACCTCGAAGGTGGCGGCCAGGGAAAGCTCGTAGCTCTCCTTCTCGGTGGAGATGGTTTGGGTGGTGGGCAGGCTGAGCGACGAGGTGGAGCGCTGCCTTTGAGCGGTGCCCCCTACGCTGACCGTGGGGAAGCGCGCGGCCCGGCTTTGCACAAAGGAGGCCCTCAGCTCCAATACCTTTCCGGCGGTGGCTTGCAGGTCCAGGTTGCTTTTGAGCACCTCGTCCACGGTCTGGTTGAGTTGCGGATCGCCGAACTGCTCCCACCAACGGTCCAGCTTCTCGTAGGGCACCGTGTTCTTGGCCTGGTCGTAGGTTTGGGGAACCTTGTAGGCGAACTCCGGGCGCTGGTAGTCCGGGCCCACCTTGATGCAACCGGCCGTGGCCAAGAGCAGGGTTAAAAGCAGGGCCGGGAGGGCCCAGGCGACACGCGGCCTCATTTTCCGTTACCCCCATTGAGCCCGCACAGGGCGAACTGGGTGATGTGTTCCACGATTTGATCCACGAATTCTTCGTCGTATTCCCGTCCCGTTGCCAGGGTGACCACCGGCCGGGCGAAGTTGAAGTACAAAACCTGAGAAAAAATGGAGAGCACCACGAGCTTGAGGCGCTCCTGATCCATTCCCTGGGGCAGGCAGCGCTGCCACAGGCGGATGGCCAGTTCCATGAACGGGCCCATGGCCTCCTTGGATACCAACTGGAAGGCCTTGGATTGCTGGCCCATTTCCCTGGCGACGAGTTGGGAGTGACGTTGGCGCTCCTCGTCGGTCATAGGCCCGGACAAAAAGGCTTTGGCCAGGGTGCGCACGACTTCCTCGGGAGTGAAGTGCTCTTGCTTTTCCAAGTCCACCAGGGGCTGCTGAATCTTTCGGGCCCGCTCCATGTAACGGATGCGGAACACCTCCAGGTAGAGGTTCTCCTTGCTACCGAAATGGTAGTTCACCGCCGCCAAATGAGTGCCCGCGGCCGCGGTGATTTCCCTGAGGCTCACGCCGTCGTACCCCTTGTCGGCAAACAGCCGCTCCGCCTCGTCCAGCAGGCGCTCCTGGGTGGGGTCGGCCTGCTTATTGTGCTCTTGGCTCATATAGGGCCCTCCAATACGAACGTTTGTATCAAACAAGTGTTCGTATGTCAAGGCGGCCGAGAATATTCTCTGTCCGGGTCCGCCGGCGGGTAAACATTGACCGGCGGCCGGCACTCTGCTAAGAACCAAATTCACCGTCCGTAACTGGTTGGCCCAAGTGGAAGCAGGATGCGTGCCAGGGTTTCACTCTGGACTTTGGCGGATATGGTCGGGATAACAGATGGTTATAGATGGCGATCCTGATGGGGCCGTGGCAGGCGCATAAAAAATATGCACCAGCCGCACTCAGGGGTTAATTTTTATGCGCCCCCAAAGGACACCAATCGGAGGAAGCAAGTTGAGCGAGCAGCATCAAGACGACAGCCTGGGCGGCCTTAGCGATCAGTTTTTGGCCCACGCCCTGACTCCGGTCAACCTGGGGGTCTTGCCCCATCCCGACGGCTATGCCAACCCCACCGGCACCTGCGGCGACCGCATCGAGTTGTTTTTGCGGGTGCAGGGCGAGGTGGTCGCCGATGCCCGTTTCATGACCGAGGGCTGTCTGCACACCGTGGCCTGCGGCAGCGCCATCACCAGCCTGATCAAGGGCCGCGAGGTGAGTCAGGCCTTGCAAGTGGGGGCCGACGAGGTGGAGGAGGAGCTGGGGGGCCTGGACAAGCCTCACCGCCACTGTGCGGTGTTGGCCGCGGTGACCCTCAAGGCCGCTCTCCGGGACTATTACAAGAAGAAGCAGGCCCCCTGGAAGGCGGTGTACGGCAACCGCTGATCCACGCCTCCCATACCTGCTAACGATAATCATTTTCCTGATATTTGGTTTCGCTTTCCCACTTCCCTCATAATGAAGACCGAGGGTTTGCCGGGAGCGGGGCGCTTTGCCTCGCCCCTATTTTTCAAACCGGTCCCATGTCCCCTCGCCGAGGGCATGGCGCGCAACGGTATTCAGAGGAGGTGGCAATGTTGCGATGGGCTCTTATCTTTTTGGTGGTGGCCATCATTGCCGGGGCATTCGGGTTCACCGGCATAGCCGCTGCGGCGGCTGGTATCGCCAAGATACTGTTCTTTATTTTCCTGGTGGTGTTCATCGTGCTTTTGGTGGCTGGTTTGATCGCCGGACGGCGGGGCCGCATCTAGGGCTCCCAGGGCTAGCAGCCCACTAGCCCGGCCGCTGGCGATTCCCCGGCGGCTCCAAACACGAACCAGGGTCTGCCCCAGCCCGAGTTTAATCACAAGCTGGAGGTAATCATGAAACGCATTATCTGGTTAACGACCTTACTCACGGCGGCCGCTGTGTTCGCCATGGCCGGTTGCAGCGGAAACGACGAACAAAAAGTAACCGCCGAGCAGGTGAAAAAGGAAGCCAAGGAAGCCGTGGACACGGCCGTGGCCTATTCCAAGCAGAAAGAGGACGAGTTCATGGCCCAGGTCAATCAGCAGTACGACTCCCTCAAAAAGCAGAGCGACGAGCTGATGCAAAAGGCCAAGGAGCAGGCCGCCGCGGGCAAGGAGCAGGCCAAGCAGGCGCTGGCCGACCTGCAGGAAAAGCAGCAAGCGGTGAGCGACAAGATGGCGGCCATGAAGGACAAGGGCGGCGAGGCCTGGGCCAAGGCCAAGCCCGAGCTGGAAAAGGCCCTCAGCAACCTGCAAGAGGCTTACAACAAGGCCAAGGCCGAACTACAATAGAAGCATCCGTTTGACCGCCGCGATACGGGGGGGGGCCGCCCCGGGCCGCCCCCCGGCGCGGCTCCACCATAAGGAGAAGCGCCTTGACGCCTGCCGATTTCGTCACCCTGCGCATGAGCATTTTCATGGGAGGGCTGGTGCTTTTCCTGCTCCTGGAGCTGGCCGTGCCCTACCGGCGGCCCTCGGTGAGCAAAACCAAGCGCTGGTTCATCAACCTGGGCATGACCGTGTTCAACAGCCTGGTGCTGCGCCTGGTCTTTGCCGGGGCGGTGCTGGCGGTTAGCGCCTACGTGAGCGCCAACCACATCGGCCTGCTATACCTCACGCCGCTGCCTTACTGGGCCCGGGTGGTGATCACCGTGGTCTTTCTGGACCTGCTGCTGTGGGTGTGGCATCTGCTCAACCACGTGGTTCCCCTGTTCTGGCGCTTCCACCGGGTGCATCACACCGACCTGAACATGGACGTTTCCACGGCCACCCGTTTTCACCTGGGTGAACTGACCATCAGCGAGGCCATCAAGCTGGGCCTGGTGTTCTTCTTGGGGGCCGACATCCTGGGGGTGCTCATCTTCGAGTCCAGCCTGGTCCTGGCCGCCCAGTTCCAGCACAGCAGCCTGAAGATCCCGGCCTGGCTGGAGCGCTTCTGGTGGGTGCTGTTCGTGCCACCCTCCATGCACCGCATACACCATTCGGTGGTCATCAAAGAGCGCAACTCCAACTACGGCACCATCCTGAGCGTCTGGGACCGCATCTTGGGCACCCTTATCCAGGACACGGACCAGGGGCGCATCAAGATCGGAGTGGGTGGGCACTTTGAGCAGAAAAAGCTGGGTTTGGGGCACCTGTTGATCATGCCCTTCACCAGATACGTGAATTAGACCCGGAAAGGCCTTTCATGAAGCTAACGCAGTTTTTTAAGCGCGCCCCCAATCTCAGCCCCGAGCAACTCGGGAAGTTCCGTGACGAGCACCAGGAGGGCGGCTACACCCTGTTGGACGTGCGCCAACCAGGCGAGTACGAGGAGCGCCACCTGGCCGGGGCCAAGCTGATCCCCCTGCCCGAGTTGCCCGGCCGCCTGGAGGAGCTCGACCCCCAGGAACCGGTGGTGGCCTATTGCGCGGTGGGCGGTCGCAGCCGGGCGGCGGCCCAGTTGCTGCAAGGCCAGGGCTTCAAGGAGGTCTACAACCTGGAAGGGGGCATCAAGGCCTGGGACGGCCTGACCGCCCAGGGTGCGCCCGACTGGGGCCTGGAGATCATGGACCCCGGCGAGAGCCCGGCCCAGGTCATTGCCGCCGCCTATGCCCTGGAGCGCGGCCTGGCCGCCTGCTACCAGCGCCTGGCCCAGGCCACGGACCACCAGGAATTGTCCGAGCTTTACCAACGGCTGGCTGGTTTCGAGGGCAGACACATGGACCGCCTGAAGCGCGCCTGGGAGGGGCTGGCCCCGCGGGAGCGCCAAGGGGTCGGCCTGGAAGCCCAAGGCGAGGCCCCGCTCATGGAGGGCGGCTGGAAGGTGGAGGAGTTCCTGGCCCAGCACAGCAACGCCGCCCAGGGACAGGCCGAAGTGGTGATGCTGGCCATGGGTCTGGAGACCCAGGCCATGGATCTGTACCTGCGCCTGGCCCAGCGCATGGACCAGCCCAAGAGCCGGGCCTTGCTCGAGGAACTGGGCCAGGAGGAGAAAAGCCACCTCCAAGCCCTGGGAGAGATGCTGGAGAGCCTGCACAAGGGCTAACTACGCCGCTACGGCGACAAAAAAAGGCCCCACCACTCTTTCGTGGCGGGGCCGTGGTATTTGCAGTTGAGGGCTAGGCCCGCTTGCGGCGACGCCGCAATACCCCTCCGCCCAGGGCCAGGGCGCTGGCCATGAGCAGCATGGTGGCCGGTTCCGGGGCTCCGGCCGTGCCGCCGGTGCCCACGATCAGGTCCTGGCGGTCGCTCTGGTCGTTGATCTTGTATTCCCCGGACAGGTTGATGGTGCCGCCGGTGAGGCTCTTATACTCGCTCAAGGCAATCAAGTAGGAACTGGCCAGGGTGGCCGCCGCGCTGCTGGCGGTATAGAAGCGGCTGGAGCTGTCGGTGATGCTGCCACTGGTATAGGTGGCGTTGGGGTCCAGGGTCACCTCCCAGATGGCCAACTGAACCGCCTGGATGGCCAGCTTGACGGCAGAGGAGCCGTAGTTCACCGAGCCGGGGTCGCTGAGCCAGTCGTTGCCCGGAGCGTAGTTCTCCATGAGCCAGGCCGCTTCGCGCCAGTTGAAACCGGTCACCGCCGGGCTGATCTCCGGTCCGGTCCACGCGTTGGGATCGCCGGGGGTGATGGGGTTCTTGAAGTTTTGCAGAGGGTCCACACAGTAGCCGAACCACATGGCGTCCTGATAAGTGGTCGGCGTGTAGAACTCCGCGGTGATGGCGTTCTTTTTGACGCCGTCGACCCACACGGTTACGTTGCTGCTGCCCCGGTAGGCGATATTCATGCTGTCGGCCATGGCCGGGCCGGCAAACATGACCAACGCCAAGCCCAGCAATCCGGCCAAAGCCAAGCGGATTTGCCTTAAACGGACCATCTTACATTCCTTTTCTGGTTTTGTCCGGACATGGTGGGCAGAGCCATGCCTGATAGTCTTCCTCTGAATAAACTATGGGTACTGTTTGGCAAAATGCAAGTAATTTAAGCAAGATTTACGCTTGGCCCCAGATCGGCGCCAATAAAGACTGGTGGCGCGGCGGCAGGGCGCGGACGCGCCCCCCTGCCAAAATATTTGGCGCCGGGGCTAGCTGCCCCGGCCGAAGCCGCACACCGGGAAGCGGCAGCCGTCGGCGCAGTTTTGGCAATAGCCTCCGTGGGCCAGGGCGGCGATGCTTTGGCGGGTGAAACGCTCACCGGCCAGCACTCGGGGCAAGACCAGATCCAAGATGGTGGTGGGGTGGAACAGGGCGCAGGCGGGCACCCCCAGGATGGGCAACTCGCCGCCCGGGCCGTCCATTTGGCCGTATAGGAACATGGCTCCGGGCAGCACCGGGGTGCCGTAGAGCAGATCGCGGCCACCGGCGTCGGCGATGGCCATGCGGGTGACATCGTCGGGGTCCACGCTCATGCCCGCGGTGGTGATGATCATCTCGGCTCCCCGGCGCACCAGGCTCTTGATGGCCGAGGCCACCGCCGCCCGGTCGTCCGGGGCGAACTCCACGCCCATGACCTCGGCCCCCAGGGCCTGGAGCTTGCCGGTGACGATGGGGGCGAAGCGGTCTTCGATGAGCCCGCTGGCCACTTCGTTGCCGGTGACAACCACCCCCGCCTTGAGCGGGGCCATGGGGGCCACACAAAGCAGGCCGCCCTGGGCGGATGCCAGATCCACCGCCTCGGCCACCACCTGGCGCTCCACCACCAGGGGGACCGCCCGGGTGGCACCAAGCTGGTGGCCTTTTTTCACCGGGGAGTGGCGGTGGATGGTGGCGCACATCACCCGCCCGTCCAGGTTGAAGCGGGTCAGGCGCTCGGGGTCCACCTGGAACAGGCCGTCGCGGGCGGCCACCAGGACGATCTTGCCCTCCGAGGGCGGGCCCAGAGGCTCCACCCCGGGGCCGCACAGCGCAGCGGCCAACTGCTCGGCCGCCTCGTTCTCGTGCATCTCGTGGGGAGCGACCTCCAGGACGTACAGATGGCGTTTGCCCATGCGGGCCAAGCGCTCCAGGTCGGCGGGGGTGACCATGTGGCCTTTCTTGAAGGCCGGCCCCTTGCTTTGGCCTGGTATTATCTCGGTCAGATCGTGCGCCAAGACCAGGCCCACGGCATCGTCAAGCTCGACCAGCCGCCCCACCGGACCGGCGGCGCACTGATCGCCGCAATCAAACTCCATCACAACTCCAAATTCGGGCCAAGGTTGAAATAGGCCCGCCCTGCGCACACCGGACAAAGGGTGCGCCCGTTTTCCCGGACTGCCTGGCCGCTGCGCACCAACACGCCGCATTGCTCGCAGGCCATTTTCTTGGGCCTGGCTCCGGGCATCTCATGGGCCGGTATTTTCAGCTCCACCCAGGCCGCGTCGAACAACTCGGCGTTGGGCATTATTATGTAAGCCTCGGTCTGGGCGGTGTGCGGGTTGGTCGCCTGGGGGGCGTAGTCCAGCGCAAGCTTTCGGGCCTGTTCCCGGCTGATCAGGCGCACCGCCCGGCCGCTGGAAATCTCGCCAAAGGTGGCGGCCAGCAGGCCCAGGTTGACTAATTTAAGGGAACCGCGCCCAAAGCGCAACCCGCTGGCCACGGCCACCGCGTCCGACAGGCAGCGTTCGCTCTCCACCACCCCCACCAGGTTCTTTATCTCCGGGTAGGGCAGGGGGCAGGGATAGCCCAGCAGGCCCAGGCCCAGGATGGCCATGCGCACCCCTATCACCTGCCCGGAGCAGAGGTGGCCGTGGATGCGGGCCGAGGCCGCTACCAGGCTCTCCACCTGCTCCCGGGGCGGGACCGGCGGCATGGGGGCGAAAGAGGGGCTTGGTGGGCGGTGGCTGCTCATGGGGTTCCTACTTGATCCGGTGCAACACGCCGACGCGGCCGTGGCTGGTCATGGGCTGGGCCGGGGCTGCGCCCGCGGCGCTGGTGACGGTCAGGGGCCGGGTGCGGTAGCGGGGGGTCACCGCCGCGCACAGAGCCCAGAGGTTGCCCAGGGGCCAGTGGCGTAGGTTGGAGCCGCGCCAGGGGGGCGTGGCTGCCCAGGAACTGGGCACCGGTCCCAACACCTCGCGCACCAGGCGGAACAGGGACCAGGGCGGCAGGAGCATCGCTCCCGCGAAGGGATGCCCGCCGCCGGGCAGGTGGGCCAGCCAGGTGCGGGGCGAAAGCAGGTTCATGGCGATGAGGCACACCCGGCTGGTGGCCACCCGGGCCGCCTCGGCCACCACCTGGGCCCGGCGCTCGGTGAACTCCAGGGTGTCCACCAGGATCACCGCGTCGAAGCTGTTGTCGTCGTAGGGTAGGTCGTGGGCGTCGCCCACGTCGATGTCGGCCTTGGGGCCCAGGCGTCCGGCGGCCAGGCGGGCGGCCATCGGTCCGGCCTCCAGGCCGTGCACCATGGCCCCTCGGGACATCAGATGGGCCAGATGCACTCCCAAGCCGCAGCCCACGTCCAGCACCCGCCAGCCGGGGCGGAAGTCCAGGGTGCGGTCCAGCAGGGCGCAGCTCTCGCGCACATAGGCCTCCCCGGCCGGGGTCTCCAGCCAGCGTTCGTAGGCCTGGGCCTCGGCTGCTTCGAAAATTAGGTCCATAGTTACAAGATTATCCTCATGACGCGCCAGGGGCAAGGGTTGGCGGGGGGGGGCGGTTGTGCTAGATTTGCGAGACCAACAACCCATTCGCTGGCGGCGTAGATGCGTCATCGTGACCACAGGCCCCACGGGCCGGCCTACCTGGATAGGCTGCTCTCCTTTGAGCAGGTGCCCGAGCACCGCAACGTGGATTGCGGGCTCTACGGTGTGTGCCTGGAGGTGGTGGTGCACCGCCGTTGGCCCTCTTTTTCCTGCCGCCCCTGCTCCCTATGGTCTCGCCAGTCCCGGGCCCAGAGCGGAGAGGGACCGGCCCAGGTCCTGCTCATGCCTTTGGCGGCTCATCGCTAGAGTCGCCCTTGTCCCCGTTCCCGTTGAGGGGCCCCCGGTTCTTTTCCAGACGATACAGCAACTGATAGATGCGCTCGCGCCAGAAGTACACCGGCGCGATGAAGGCCACGCTCAACAGCCCCAGCACCAAGAAGCTCCAGTAGTTTTCGTGGTAGATGGCCGCGCCCTGCAGGCTTAGCATCAGGGTGCCGGGTATGCGCCCCACCGAGCTGACCACCATGAAAATGCGCCAGCTCATGGGGGTTATGCCCAGGGCGAAGCAGAAGTAGTCCTTGGGGAAGCCGGGGATGAGGAAGAAGATGAAGCTGGCGATCACCCCCTGGCGTTCCATGAGGAAGGAAATCTTGGCCAGGTACCTGGGCGGAACGAAGCGCTCCACCAGGGCCTGGCCCAGCAGGCGGGCGGCGAAAAAGTTGATCCAGGAGCCTATGGACAGGCCGATGGTGGAATAGATCAGGGAGGTGAACCAGCCGAAGACGTAGCCCCCGGCCGCGCCCACCAACTCGCCTGGTATGGGCGAGACCAGCACCTGGAATATCTGGAACACCACGAACACCAGGGGAGCCCATACCCCGTAGGACTCGATGCGGCTCCGGAAGGCCTCGCGGTCCTGCAAAATCTCCCATAATTGCTTGGTGAAGTGCCACAGGGGCTGCCAGTAGACGATCAGCAGCACCGTCACCGCCACCAGCCCGATCACTCCTATTGCGATGGAGGCGGTCGGCCGCTTGCGGGGCGGTTCTGGAGGCGGCGGTGAAGTGGGAGGGGCTGAGAGCTTCACGGATTCATCCAGGTTACGGGGCCTCTACCGTGAGTCGGCGGCTGGGGTCCGGGTTTTTTTAGCTTGGCCTCGAGCGGGCCGGGCCGTCGGATCAGCCCTGGGCCACCAGGGCCAGGGCCTCGCCCAAATCCAAGGTGCCTTCGTATATGGCCCGGCCGGTGATGAACCCGGCCAGGCCCAGGGGGGCCATTTCCATCAAACGCCGCACGTCGTCCAGGTCGTGCACCCCGCCCGCGGCGATGATCGGCGCGCTCACCTCCCCGCAGAGACGGCGGGTGCTCTCCAGGTTGGGGCCGCTGTGCATGCCGTCGCGGGCGATGTCGGTGAAGACGATGGCCGCCACCTCGGGCACGTCGAAGCCCCGGGCCGCGTCCAAAAAGTGCAGCTTACTCTGCTCGGTCCAGCCCTGCACCGCCACCATGCCGTCGCGGGCGTCGATGCCGATGACCACCCGCAGGGGGAAGCGCCTGGCCGCCTCCAAGGCGGTTTGGGGCTCACGGGCGGCCAGAGTGCCCAGGATCACCCGGTCCACCCCCAGGGCCAGGGTGCGCTCCAGGCCGGCCAGGTCGCGCACCCCTCCGCCCAACTGCACCGGGATGGTGAGGGCGGCGCAGATGCGTCTTATCACCTCGGCGTTGGCCGGGCGGCCTTCCACCGCGCCGTCCAGGTCCACCACGTGCAGGCGCTTGGCGCCCAGGCCTTGCCAACGCAGGGCCATGGCCACCGGGTCGTCGCTGAATACGGTCTCGTCATCCATGCGGCCCTGGCGCAAGCGCACGCAGCGGCCGCCTTTCAAATCTACGGCGGGTATGGCTTCCAAGATGTTTACTCGGTTTTTGATGCGGTCTTGCGCCAGGGGAAGCGCTCCAGCAGGCGGCTCATGCCGATCTTGCCCAACTCTTCGGCGGTGTACCAACTCAAGCCGTGCTTCATGTACTGGCCTAGGTTCAACAGGTCCTGGGACAGGGACTGCTGGGTCTCGTCGAAGCTGTTCTTCCACAGCACCGTGCCGTCGCTGACCCGCACTATGGAAAGATCAAAGGCCACCGAGGCGGGCTTGTCCACGGCATAGCCGGTGCCCACGCGCTGGCGGAAGCGGAAGATGAACCCCACCATCACCGCGTCGGCCCCCAGCTTCTTGCCGGTGGCCGCCACGTCCTTGCGCAGGGAGTCCATGTATTGCCGTCCGGCGATCTGGGCGAAAACCAGGCCGGTCTGGGCGTAGGGCACGAAGGGTATGTTGGTGAGGTTGGGCAGAGCGAGGTTTAGAGCGTCGTCCAGGACCCGCTCGGCCCCGGGGATGATCTGGCCGGCGTTGTAGGTCGCGCCGGTCAGCGGGCAGCACACCGTGCCGCCGGGCTGTATGGGAGCGTCCACCCGGATAAAGGGCATCACCGCCAATTTTTTGGGCACCCAGGCGATCTCCTGCCTGGCGGCCTGGCTCTGGTCCGTGGTTGAGCAACCCAGGCTGAGGGCCAGGGCGGAGATAAGCACCGCCGCGGCTATAAGGGCAACGCTCCGGCCTTTCATAAAACCCCCTTGGTTGAGGAAACGCCGCGCTCGCGGGTCTCCGGCGCGGTGGCTTGGTCCAAAGCCCTACCCAGGGCCTTGAAGGCGGCCTCCAGCATGTGGTGATCATTGTCGCCATAGAGCAGGCGCACGTGCAGGGTCAAGCCGCCGGACAGAGCCAGGGCCCGCCAAAACTCCTCGGCCAGTTGGCCGTTGAACTCCCCCACCGTGCCGGGGCAGCGCTGGTATACACCGCGGTACAGGGGGCGGTTGGACAAGTCCACCACCACCTGGGCCAGGGATTCGTCCATGGGCACGAAGGCCGAGCCATAGCGCACCAGCCCCTTGCGTTCGCCCAGGGCCTGGCTCAGCGCCTTGCCCAGGCAAATGCCCACGTCCTCCACCGTGTGGTGGGGGTCCACTTCCAGATCGCCCTTGGCGACGAGCTTCAGGTCGAAAAAGCCGTGAAAAGCTACATGGGTGAGCATGTGGTCAAAGAAACCGACCCCGGTGGAGATTTCGCTCTTACCGGTCCCGTCCAGCTCCAGGGAAAGGCTGATGCTGGTCTCTTTGGTTTTTCGCTCTATTTCGGCGCTGCGGCTCATGGCTATACTTCCTTGCGCAATACGGCGGGCACACCCCGCCCTAGACCCCTGCGGGCCCCGATGCTGAGATGCTAGCATGACCCGCGCTGACTGTCGAGAGATTAGACCCCTGGCCATGGCCAAGAGTGTCAGGCCTGGTATATTGTTAGCAGTCGTGGGAGAGGCCCGGAGGGAGGTTGACTTTGCCTCTGGCCGCCGGTATATTCCCACCACGCCGAAGGCCCCCATCGGGGGCGCGGGTCTCAGATGTGGGGCTGTAGCTCAGTTGGGAGAGCGCCACGTTCGCAACGTGGAAGTCGAGGGTTCGAGTCCCTTCAGCTCCACCACTTCTTTATCTCCGCATAAATTTCCAAAGAAATCTGGTGAGAAACGCCTCATGGTGCGCGAGGGCTGCCTTTTTGGCTTCCGCCGTGGTTTGCGCGCGGGGAGTGGTGAAGGGGCAAGAAGTGCCTGGGGAGCTACTTAGGTAGCTATCCGGGTGCCCCAGACAGCTTGCTTGTCTGGGGCATTCGCTGTGTCATGAGGGGTAAATATAGGTTACAATTCGATCGCTTGTAACATCGTATAAGGTATGCCTATAAAAGACAGTTAGTATGACTGACGCGAAACCTGCGGCGAGGGGGGATTTAGACATGGAGACAACAAAAAACGACTTAGTGAAGGCTACTCAAGAAGGTTATGAAAATGCTCTGGTAGATTTGAACGACAAAGCGTGGCTACGCTCCGTGATCTCGACATTGCCCTACGTAGGCTCGATAATTAATGAGCTTCTAGCCTCCAAGGCCGGCAAAATAACCGCAAAAAGAATTTCTTTTTTTCACAAAGAAATTAAGGAACACCTTGAGACACTGGAGGAATCAAAGATAAATTTAGACTTTTTCGAATCCGAGGAGTTTTATGATATCTACATTAAGGGACTACAGGCTGCGATAGCAACTCGGCACGATGAAAAAATAAGAGCATATGCTGAGATATTAGTTGGCGCAGGTTTGAAAAAAGCAACAGGTCACGATTCGGAACTTTATTTAAATATTATGGCAGATCTCCAGCCCGTGGAGTTACAAGTAGCGCGGGCGTTGTACGAGCTACAAGTGGATGGTCCTGAACCTGGTAAAAACGTGCATGATTGGGAAAGGGAAGGACATAGCTGGAAGAATCTGTCGGAGACGCTTGAAATGGAGGAGCCATATCTCAAGTTAATTTTGCAGAGACTTTTAGGAGTTGGCTTGGTCACTGAACCCATATATGTTGAAACAATGCTTAACCAAGGTCACTTTGTGGTTAGTACTTTGCTGAGAAATTTGATGTTGTTTTTACAGGAAACAAGAAACAATTAGCCTCTTCGTCGTTACGAGTGGAATTGGTGTAGTTGCGATGCCATGATTGGCCGATCCATTTGAGCCTGTAGCTGGAGTTGATCATCATGGATGCCGGCGATCTTTTGGCCCTGGGCCTTGG
>Ga0180016_100095_pt1 | contig 37717 bp, 39 predicted proteins | sample KR46_M_MetaG_FD_129673 | JGI IMG/M metagenome (GOLD analysis project Ga0180016, IMG submission 129673) | Groundwater microbial communities from the Olkiluoto Island deep subsurface site, Finland - KR46_M_MetaG | ecosystem: Environmental > Aquatic > Deep subsurface > Groundwater | place: Finland... | reverse complement strand
TTCTCTGTGTATCCCCGGTCTTGTGCGGAAACAGGTTGAAGAGCTGAAAAACCATGCCTACTTCCTGGCGGATCTTGTTCAGATTGTCCTTCTTCCGGTCGATCAGGTGGTCCTCGATGAAAACATCACCGCTCTCCGCCGTCTCCAGGAAGTTGATGCAGTGCAACAGAGTGCTTTTTCCGGAACCGCTGGCACCGATCAGGCAGACCACCTCACCGGCCTGAACCTCCATATCCACGTCCTTGAGTACATGCAGCGCTCCGAAGTGTTTGTTCAGTTTACTGACTTTTATCATTAAAGACTCCTCCGAACACTATTTATCGACATCCAGACGGTTTTCCAGCTTCTTGGCGAGGAAGGTAAACACGACCACCAGCGCCAGGTAGTACAGACCGGCGATGGTATAGTACTCGAGCACGTTACCCAGCTGATTAGCCGCTCGTCGCATCGCCGTCATAAAGAGTTCAGGCATGGTCACAAAGGCGGCCGGCGAAGAATCCTTCAGACCAATGATAAACTGGTTGCCGAGCGGGGGGATGCTGCGTTTGAAGGCCTGCGGCAAAACAATGCGCCGCATCGCCAAGTTGTAGATCATCCCCACTGAAAGCGCTGCTTCCATCTGCCCCCGGTTGATGAACTGAATGCCACCCCGGAAGATTTCCGCGATATAGGCACCATTGTGAACGGCCAGCGCCAGTGAGGCCGCCCAGAAGGCGGGTACATCCAGAACCGGAGCCAATCCGTAGTAAATCCAGAAGATCTGGACGATCAACGGGGTGCCGCGGATGACGGTGATGTAAGCATCCGCGATGGTGTTGAAGAACCTGTCTTTCTTAGTCACCACTAATGTCGGCACCGACGTACTTCTCGGCGATGGCCAGGTAGGTACCATCAGCCTTGATGTCGGCCAGAGCCTGGTTGATCGCGGTCAGGAGCTGTGGGATGCTATTCATTTGGTCACACAACTATCTATCCCATAAATTGTATCCTAACCTAGGTCTCGCTGGCAAAGACTTCGAGTAAGGAAAAGCCGGACGTGTCTCCCGAGAATTCGTGTACGATCAACCTAACTCAGGTAGCCATTCGATTACTCGCAAATCCTGCCTGATGTGAGATCATTCTGGGGGAATCGGCCACATCTCCAAACCATATCCCGCTCCATACCGCTTCAGCATAGGTAGCCGGGAGTAAAACCGGTATATGAGGTTTGCCGGAGATAGACGTGCCATGATACAGTTATTCAATACAGCCTGTATCGAGTTAACCAATTACCCGATCGGCGGATCTGAATGGCCGCCGGTCGTCCTATTTTCGGGAATCCGGCTATGACTGCATCCGATCTGCATTCCCGAGAATTGCAAAGAACTATTCCTGGAGAGATTTGGTGATCGGATTCTCCGGATACCCTAGGAAGTAACTGACCAACAATCCGCCCAAGACCAGGAAGCCAAAACTCGCCGCCACCACGTCCAGGAAATCGACATCGTCAAGCAACCGCAAACCATTCACCTCGCTTAATATATACATATTCCGGTCTGCGGTCGGTCGTTCTTTGTCGGATTATCAAGGAATAATACGAGCGAATAGGCCCCTATAGTTGGTTGCTTTTAGGTACAATCAATAAGAAGGAGAATACCTCAAAACTCGACATTGTTGTTAAGTTTTAGGGCTGACATGGGGGGGATATCTTTGAATGTTGTTTCGGCTCTGTCCTTTGTGGACAACCAGGGTCAGCACGCGAACAAAAAGGCCTCCCTCTTCAGCGCTTGGCTGCGGTGCGTTAAGCTCGGGGCCCCCGCCTTCGGTCTCTCCGAACCGCCTTCTTCCTTCGCTGAAGAAGCCGAAGAGTTGCAACGGCAACACCATCACCTGATTACCACCTCATCCCCGTATTTGGACATAATGGAACAACTCGCGCAAGACTGGCCGGCCTGCGCGGTCGTTCTGACAAACAATGCGGGACGTGTTTTATCGGTACGCATTAACCCCGAGGCCGCATCCGGTCAGCTACTGTTTTTTCTGCAACCAGGCTCTTCCCTGGCCGAGGAAGCGATGGGGAATAACGGTGCGGGTACCGCATTACACAGCGGTCAGCTCTCGGTTTTCAACGGTTTTGAACACTATAACCAGTCGTATCTGGACTGGAGTACCGCCGGTGTTCCGATCATCACGCCAAGCGGGGAAACAGTCGGCGCATTGGGCGTTTTTGTGAGCCAAGGGGAGGGGATGGTCGAGGAGGCAGCCCGGTTTCTTGAGGCCATTGCCGCCACTCTGGGACGCACTTTCAATAGGATCGAGCCCGACTGCTCGGCTGCGCCCGTGAACGGTTGCCAAAACAGCGCAGTCCGCCAACCGGATAGCCTCACGTCTGATGAAAGCCTGTACCAATACGACCACCTGAGCCTGGCCTTGAAAATAATGGGGGGATTCGCCCACGAGGTGCGTAACCCTCTGACCATCATCCGTGGGTTCGCGCAGTTGTTGCTCGAAGGAACCAGCCATCCGGATCAAACCCGTCGGTACCTCTCGCTCATTCTGGACGAGGTGGACCGGGTCAACGATCAGATCAAGGGTTTTATCAGCTTGTCCTCCTCCGATGAGTCAAACGACCAGACCGTCGACATTGATTCGGTTTTAAAGGATGTAAACCTGCTCATGGACGGCTACGTTTTTCTGAAGGGGATTAACCTCGTTGTCGAAACCGAACCGGAAGTAGGTGCGGTTAAGGGTAACCCGCAGCAGTTGAGGCAGGTAATGATAAACCTGACCAAGAATGCCCTCGATGCCACCCCCGCCGGCGGCACGGTAACCGTTCGGGCTGCCGGAAACGACGAGCAGGTCCGGATTGAGGTGGCCGACAGCGGAGCAGGGATTCCTGAAGAACTGATGCCGCAAATCTTCGACCTCTTCTTTACAACCCGTGACGGGGTGGGCCTGGGACTGGCGATCAGCAGAGACGTCATTCACCGCCACGACGGCACCATCACCGTCGACAGCAGTCTCACCGAGGGCACCCGCGTCACCGTAATCATCCCCCGCTCTCCCCGAGTCCTAAAGGCATAGATCCGGATTCCCCCTGAATTTGCCGGGAGGACTAGTATCCCGAAGGTTAAAGGGCCGGGGGTTAGTTACAAAAACCCTGCCAGAAAAATGAAGGGCTAATCATTTATTGATTAGCCCTTGCACATTTGCAATGAGTTAATGTGTTGGTGGCTTGGCCTCCTAGGAGCCCTGCAGGCGGCGGATGCGCTCGTCGAGATCGGGATGACTGGCGAACAGGCTACTCAGGCCCTTCTTCCCACCGCTGATCTTCAGGGTTTGCAGTGAGGACTCGGATTTATCTACCAGTTGCACGTTTTGCTTCAATGACTTCAGCGCCCGGATCATTTTGTCCCTACCGGCAAGGCTAGCACCTCCCCGATCCGCGTGGAACTCACGATGACGGGAGTAGGCCAAGACCGCAATGCTACCCAGGATTGAGAACAGGATTTGGAACACGATGATCGAAGCGATGTGCACGATCCCGGCCATCTCGCTACGCACCATGTTGGAAACGGCGTAGGCGATGATGCGCGACAGGAAGACCACAAAGGTATTGATCACGCCCTGAACCAGGGTCATGGTCACCATGTCACCGTTGGCAATGTGCGCCACTTCGTGCGCCAGAACTCCCTCTACCGCATCCGCGTCCATACGCTGCAGGAGCCCGCTGGACACCGCCACCAGGGAGTTGTTCTTGGACGGTCCGGTGGCAAAGGCGTTGACCTCGGGGGATGGATAAATTCCGACCTCAGGCATCTTGGTAAGCCCGGCCCGCCGGGACATCTCGTGTACCTGATCAATGAGGCGCCGCTCCGGCACGGTCAGGTTGCCGCGCGGTTCGAGCACCTTGACGTTCATCATTTTCTTCGCCATCCACTTCGACAACGCCAGTGAAATAAAGGCACCGGAGAAGCCGATGACCGCGGCAAAGACCAGCAAGGCACCGTAGTCAATACCGTAGGCCGTAATGTATCGGTTCACACCCAGGACACTGGTTACGATCACGATTGTGGTCAGCACCAACAGGTTAACTAACAAAAACATACCAACGCGCTTCATGATTTCTGCTCATCTCCTCCTGTAAACAAAATTCTGCTCAAACTGGATTATACCATGAAGGTTCAGAGCGGTTAAGAGCCCTGTTTTGTCAAATAATCGAGATAACTCCCTATAGCCCGCAGGCCTGCTCCAAATCCCTGTTCATCCGGAGCTTTTGGCCCTGACCGGTGAAAGTGAATTTATTCTACCATTTTCCTGCCCGCGACTTTACAAAAGTGCGTTCTCCAGCAAGGATTTTCGGCCTTCCCCTAGAATAAAGCTAGAGTAAGTGGTTAGATTGACCCGATCGTGACATATTAATTAGCTGATATCCGACCAAATGTGATCGCTAATGGGTCTAATGGGTGCCAAATGAGCACGAAAGGATGGCGACAGTTGGAAAAGTACGTATATCTGTTTGAGGAAGGTAACGCCGGGATGAAAGACCTGCTCGGCGGTAAAGGGGCCAACCTCGCCGAGATGACCAATATCGGCCTGCCGGTTCCGCCGGGCTTTATTGTGACTACCGATGCCTGCAACGAGTTTTCCGCCGCAGGCGACCGGTTCCCGGTTGGAATGGAGGATCAAGTGCGTGAGAATATCAGCGTCCTGGCAAGACGCCTGAGGCGCACCTTTGGTGACGAAGCAAATCCGCTCCTGGTTTCGGTACGGTCGGGTGCCCCGGTATCAATGCCCGGGATGATGGACACCGTCCTGAACCTGGGCCTGAACGACCGGACGGTGGAGGGGCTGGTGCGTTCCACCGGTGACGAGCGGTTTGCCCTGGACTGTTACCGCCGCTTCATTCATATGTTCGGTGACGTGGTGATGGGGGTCGAGCACTACCATTTTGAAGCAATCCTCCAGGCTCAGAAGGATCGCAGTCGGGTAAGCTTCGACCACGAACTGACCGCGGCGGGCTGGGCGGAGGTTATCAACCGTTACAAGACTCTGATTCAGGACGAGACCGGGCGCACCTTCCCTCAGGATCCGTTCGAACAGCTGTTTATGGCCATTTTCGCCGTGTTCAATTCCTGGAACACCGACCGGGCGATCACCTACCGGAAAATCAATAAGATCCCGGATACCCTGGGCACCGCCGTGAACGTGCAGACCATGGTGTTCGGGAATATGGGAAGCGACTCCGGTTCGGGTGTGGCCTTCACCCGCAACCCATCAACCGGGGAGAATAAAATCTACGGAGAATACCTGATCAACGCCCAGGGTGAGGACGTGGTCGCCGGAACCCGGACGCCGCTACCCATCGACGCGCTATCGCAGGACCTCCCCGCCGTCTATGAAGAGTTCACCCGGGTCTGTCGGCTCCTGGACCGGCACTACCGTAACATGCAGGACATCGAGTTCACCATTGAACGTGGTAAGCTGTATATCCTGCAAACCCGAAACGGCAAACGAACCGTGAACGCAGCCGTACGCATCGCCGTGGAGATGGTCGAAGAGGGCTTGATCACTAAGGAAGAGGCAATGCTGCGCGTCGAGCCGGAACAACTCGACCACCTGCTGCACAAGCGCATTGACCCTAATGCTCAACTGAACGTCATCGCCACCGGACTTCCCGCCTCCCCGGGCTCTGCTTCCGGGCTGGCGGTGTTTGATGCCGACTTGGCTGAAAAACAGGGCAACGAGGGACAGAAGGTGTTGCTCGTACGTATGGAAACCACGCCGGACGATATTCACGGGATCGTCGCCGCCCAAGGCATCCTCACCTCACGCGGCGGAATGACCAGCCACGCGGCGGTGGTGGCTCGCGGCATGGGTAAACCATGCGTCTGCGGTGCCGAGTCCGTTAAGATCGACATCGAGAACCGGCTCCTGCGTGTCGGTGACATCACCGTGCGTGAGGGTGAGACTATATCCATTGACGGCTCCGCCGGCCGAGTAATAATGGGGGAAGTCCCGATGCTGGATCCGGAATTGTCCCCCGCCTTCCTGCAGTTGCTCGAATGGGCCGATGAACTGCGCACCCTGGGGGTGCGGGCCAACGCCGATACCCCCGAAGACACCGCCAAGGCCCGTTCTTTCGGTGCGGAGGGGATCGGGCTGTGTCGCACGGAACACATGTTCATGGGCCAGAACCGTCTACCCGTGGTCCAGCGCATGATCCTCGCGGAAACAGCCGAGGAGAAGCTGGAGGCTTTGGCCGAACTGTTGCCGATGCAACAGGCCGACTTTTACGGCATATTCAAGGCCATGGAAGGGCTGCCGGTCTGCATTCGCTTGCTGGATCCGCCACTGCACGAGTTCCTGCCCAACGCCGAGGAACTGGCGGTAGAGATTACCCGTCTGAAGCTGACCGGAGGGGCAAAAGAAGAAATTCAGGAAAAGGAAGATCTCTTGCGCAAGGTCCGTTCCCTCTCGGAGTTCAATCCGATGCTGGGGCTGCGCGGTTGCCGCCTGGGCATCGTCTTCATTGATGTCTACCGGATGCAGGTGCGGGCAATCTTCAATGCCGCTTCCCAACTGATCAGTGAAGGCTGTTCGGTAATTCCCGAAGTGGAAATTCCGCTGATCATCGACGTCAAGGAATTTGACTATCTTAAGGAAATGGTGGACGCAGTGGCTGGTGAGGTTGGTGTGGAGACTGGAGTTGAAGTCCCCTATGCGGTGGGGACGATGATTGAGCTTCCCCGGGCGGCGCTCTTGGCCGGGGAGATCGCAGAAACCGCCGAGTTTTTCTCGTTTGGCACCAACGACCTGACTCAGACCACCCTGGGCTTTTCCCGTGACGACGCAGAGGGTAAGTTCCTGCACCATTACCTGGAGTTGAAGCTCCTGCCGGATAACCCCTTCGTGGTACTCGACCGCAAGGGCGTCGGAAAACTGATCCAGATCGGTATCGCAGGCGGCCGGGCGACACGGCCGGACCTTCTGATCGGGATCTGCGGCGAACACGGCGGCGAGCCCTCCTCAATCGAGTTCTGCCACCAGGTGGGGATGAACTACGTGAGCTGCTCCCCCTACCGGGTACCGATCGCCCGCCTGGCGGCCGCCCAGGCCCGCGTGATCACCGACCAGCTGGTGAAGAAGGACTACGGCACGAAATAATCCGTCTGAAATAGGGATACACTAAGGGAACAGGGTAACTGTAAGTCCTTTTGTGATGGAACAGGTTCCGAATATCTAAAGGGGAGTTTGAAACTTGGACGACAGGCTCAGCAGAGGATTCTCTGCAGGTATAATCGCCGGAGTAGCTATGAATCTGATTGACCATTTTCTGTTTTTTGTGATTGGCATAGACCATTTCCGGTTCATTGATTGGGCAGGCATTTTCATTTTTGGGCACACCCCCACAAATCTCCCGGAGGCGGTGTTTGCCCAGGTCGGTCAACTCTTCTTCTCCGGCCTGGTCGGCATTTTCTTCGTCTATCTGCTCCCTCAGGTCACTAGCCGGTACTACCTTGTTAAAGGCGTGATCTATGCTCAGTTTGTCTGGTTCGGATCCTACGCCCTGTCCATCCTGTTCCAGGTGCCCGGACTGAGGACAATCAGCTTGGAAAGTGCGGTATCCGATCTTATCGGTTCCTTGGTCTATGGTCTGGTTCTGGCCTGGGTATTGAGACTAATAGATAAACGTGTCGGAGTCTGAGACCACACTTGGTTACATCCCCTTGAACCGGCCATTGTGTCGGTCCTTAAACTTCCAGTTAAATCCCGTATCCGGCATCAGGCGAGACTCGAGAAAACGTGCCAAGCCCTCCGGATCCATAAACCGGGTCAGTTTTCCTTCCTCGGCCACAGATATGGCACCGGTCTCCTCGGAAACCACGACCACCACCGCATCCGACTGTTCAGTCACTCCGATCGCCGCCCGGTGCCTGGTGCCGAGATCCTTCGGGAGTTGGAGATTCGGGGTCAGGGGCAGGTAGCAGCTGGCGGCCAGTAACCGGTTTGCTCTGACGATCACCGCCCCGTCGTGCAACGGTGTCTCCTTCTTGAAGATCTGGATCAACAGGAACCGGGACACCAGGCCGTCCATCGGCACCCCGGTTTCCACGTATTCCTTGAGCCCGGTTTCACGCTCCAGGACGATCAGAGCCCCGATCCGTTTGCTGCTCATCTCCTGGACGGCCTCAACCACCTCGGAGATCACCCACTTGTACTGTTCATTAGCCTGAATCAGGTTGGCAAACGGACGTCCGCGGCCCAGCTTCTCCAGCATGCTGCGGAGTTCGGGCTGGAAGATGATCGGGATAGCCACCACCGCCATCACCCAGACCTTCTCCAACGTCCACTTCAGCATACCAAGCTGGAAAATCTCCGCCACCCCGGTTAACACCACCAGAACCAGGAGTCCCTTCAACAGCTGGACTGCCCTGGTCCCGCGCAGATAAGTAAACACTTTGTAAGCGATCAACATTAAAAGCAGTACGTCGATCACCAGAGGAACGGTCACCGTAATCGGTCCCAAATTCACGTTCGAAACACCCCGTCAGGCAATTCGATTTGTTATCTGAGAGTATTCGACAAGAATCGTCTTCCATCCTCTTCTGTTTCGACCGACGCACCGCTAGTAATTTCTGCAATATCGGCTTTTAGGGCTTGACGGAACTTTCACATATTTGGTAAGCTATGTGCAGTGGAGGTCTAAGGTTTGCGTATACTAACCTACTAGCCAAATACTTCAGTAGCGGGGAGAGGTGAAACAGTGTCACATCACGACCAGCATGAAAGTGCAGAATCTAAGGACATGAGCGTTGGAATGACCATTTTAATGATTCTCTTCGCCTTTGCGGCAGCCCTTATCATCATTTACTTCAATCATTATCTGGCAGCCATTCCGGGCTTCAATGCACCGCCGTTTGTCGTCGCCTTCTGTATCGGCGTATTCGCGGTCATCGGCTTTGGCGTCCTGAACACGATCGCCCGCCTTGGTAAAGGTGAATCAACCGGACACAGCCACCACTAGTCCCTGAAACTACATAATGCGACATCCGAAAGGCTCCCCTAAAACGGGAGCCTGTACTTATCCCCAATATCCACAAAGGGGGTATCCACAAAGGGGGACAGGCTACTTTTTGATAATTAAGCGCATTGTTTTATGTCTAGCCTGATGCAAAGGGTTATCCACAGAAATCAGCAGTTATCCACAAAAGTAGCCTGTCCCCCTTTTTCCCTAGGAGGGTTCTTGGAAGAGCCAGACCAGGATCGGGGAAATCAGGGTGAGCCAGGCCAGGAGGAAGGTGCCGATCGCACCCCGTTTGTTGCCTTTCCGCCAGGCCCATAGGCCGTAGGATGCGGTGTAGATTGCGACCATAAGTACAACCACCATTGTTGCTGCTCTAACCACATGCTGACCTCCTCCGGCTAATCACTAGCTCTGATCCATCAAAACCGGCGAAGCGGAATATCTTCGGAAGTAAGACCCACACGGCGGATGCGTACGTCAAAGCTAATCTCAATGTCCGCGTTGGGGAACTGATCCGCCCATCGATACTCCTCCCACTCCCGCCAGGTAAGGAACTGCTTTTTGGCCTCCCACCCAAAGGTGAACACATCGGCACCCAGCTCCTGGGCCCGGCGCACCGTAACTCGGGCGTCCTCGTTGTAAGACTGGGCCAGGAGACGCTCCAACTGCGGAATGCGTTCCGGATGAGACCAGGCGGTGAAACCTTCCTTGCCCACGATGTCTGCCTCCAGGAACACGTCGGCCCTGATTTGGGACGGCCCGTTGCCCCGGCGATCCACTTCGATGCGCGGTGCCTGCCGGGATCTCGCCTGTATAATGATAATACGCCCTTGCTCATTGGGATCAGGCAGGTTCTTGAAGGTACGATAGTTCACATTTCGGACCAACTTGACGATCCCCGTCTCATCCCCGTTTAGGGTGCCCACCATCCGCCCTTCCCGGATTACGGCCGACCCGAACAGTTCCACGGCCACCCCGCCGCGCCGGGGCAATTGCCCGGCCACGTCCTGCCCCTTGGGCCGAAGATCCGGGTGGGGAGGTCCGGGCTCCTCCTGCTCCAGCCCGATCAGCGGAACCAACCCCGCAGCACCGGCGGTGCGGATTTCCTGATCCGCCAGACGGAAGGTGCCCACGGGAATAAACTCCGTGTACCGCCAGCCGGAGGTGATTAATTCCCAGTACTTCCCCGGTTGGATTTCTAAGACCGGCTCCGCCTGCCGCAAAACCTCCTCGGCCTTCTCCTGGCTAATCAGCAGCGCCGTGGTCGGCCGGAACTGACGAAAACGGTTGAGGAGCATGATGGTGCCGCTGATATCCTCCTCCGCCAATTCCCGGGAAAAGATGATGGCCTTGGTATGGGAGAGATCCCCCTCCCGGCTGACAAAGGAGTTCATAACTTCTAGGGCCGCCGGCAGGGAAGGCACATCCATAGCGGTTACGAAGGCGGTGCTTTCCCCGCCTCCGCCTGCGGCGAGCGGGACCGCGATCTGGAAGGAGATGCGCAAATCGTTCTCCCGGCCCCGGTCCACTCCCACGGCCATGATCCAGGATACTTCGTCGGGTTCCCGGTAGTCCCAACACCCGCCCAACGGCAGGGTCGCCAATACCATCAGGCCCACCAGGACGAGAAGCACTGTCTTTCGCGCCCGATTGTGTCTACTTCCCACCGCCATCGCCGCCCCCTCCCTTCCGCTTGTGCCGGGTCCATCCGCGGCTGATCCGTGGCTGCCGTCGGGATCGCAGTGGATCCAGGTAATCCGGGCGGCGCTCCTGCTGCCAGACCGGACCCCGCCACAGGTAATCGGGGGAAGAAGCGGTCATCGGCGTGAGCGGTGCCAGGAAGGGCACGCCAAAGGAGCGCATCTGCACCAATAGAGCAGCGTGGACAAACAACCCCGCCACAATCCCAAAGAGCCCCAGGAAGACCGCCAGCAGGAGGTACACAAAGCGCAGCATGCGTACGGATACGGACAGTTCGTAGTTGGGTATGGCAAAAGAACCAAGGGCGGTCACCGCCACAACTACAATCAGAATGGGACTGACAATATTGGCCGCCACCGCCGCCTGGCCCAGGATTAAGGCGCCGACGATCCCCAGGGTGGTTCCGACCGTGCCCGGGATACGGATCCCAGCCTCCCGGATCAGTTCAAAGGCCAGCTCCATCATCAGGATTTCCAGGATGGTCGGAAAGGGCACCGCCTCCCTGGCACCGGTCATGGCCAGCAGGAGATCCGTAGGGATGAAGTCCTGGTGATAGGTCACCGCAGCCACGTAGAAGGCCGGCAAGAGCATAGCCACCGCCAACCCCACGTAGCGCACCACGCGGGCGAAGGTGCCTCCCGGCCAGCGGATATAGGCGTCCTCCGCAGCCTGCATCAGTGAAAAGAAAGTGGTTGGAACAATCAATACCCAAGGGTTTCCGTCCACCAGGATAGCCACTCGGCCCTCGATCAGGTTGGCCGCCACCCGGTCCGGACGCTCGGTGCTCAGCGCCTGTGGTGACAGAGGCGTGTCCGTGTCCTGGACCATCTGCTCAAGAATGCCGCTTTCGTGGATGAAGTCTGCTTTCAGAGACTGCAGCCGACGGAGGACTTCTTCGACCAGTTGTGGATTAGCGATATCGTCCAAGTACATTATGGCGCACTGGGCTTGGCTCATCTCACCGACCTTTACAAACTTGCTCACCAGCGAAGTCCGGCGCAGGTATTTCCGCACCAGGGTGATGTTGGCGCGGATCTGTTCGGTGAAGGCTTCCTGGGGACCCCGAATCACCGCTTCCACTTGGGGGGTGGAGATGCCCCGGTGTTCCCAGGCCCGGGTCTCCACCGCCAAGGCCCGGTCCTGCCCGTCCACCACCACCACTGTCAGGCCGTTCATTACGTTGTCTGCCAGCTCCTGGTAGTTGCGCACGGTGACGACCTCGTTCCCTGGCAGCAAGCTTTCCGCCACCCGGTCCATGAGGCTGTCCACCAACTTCTTTCCCGGATCAGGCCGCAGAGACGGAAAGAACATCAGGGGCTGCAGAATGGCCATGTTCTGCGTCGATTTATCCGCCAGGCCGTCGTAAAAGACCATCAATGCCTGCAGCGGCGGCTCCATGCCGATGATGAACTGCCGGATGACCACGTCGTTGTTCTCCGGGGAGCGGAAGAGCTTTCCCAGCGTCTGTTTGATCTCCTGCAGGTCGGTCGGCAGGGGCACATCCTGGTTGATCAGATCCGCCAGCCGTTCGGTCTCCGCCTTTTTCCGCTTAAATTGTCGCCTGTCCCCCGCCGGAGCCTGTTGCTGATCCTCCTGCGACCCCGACTCAAATAGCGACTGGTATTCCTGCGGCTCTCGAAACAGTACTCTACGAGAAAGCTTAGAGAAAAGAGACAATAATCATCACCTCATTTCGGGTCTACCGATAAGGTTTCCAAAGGTGCGTCGGCTATGTACCTTTGCCTGAAGGCTTGGTGCGAAGGCCACCCCGGGCCGCACCGGACCGGGGCCCGTCTCCGGACTTCGGCCCGCCTTTCTGCTGATTCTTCCGGCTTCGCCAAATTTCCGCCGCCAGGAGCGCGCCCACGACCAACCCCACCGGTACCACCGACCAAGTGATCAAAAGGTTAAAGGAAATCTGAACGGCGGAAATGATGTTCGGGAATAGGAACGACACCGCGATGACGATTACGGATATGGGGAACAGGAATGGACGGTAGTAGGGCATCTTTAGGATGCGGGCAGTTACCGCCGCCGCCCCGTACAGGCCTGCGGTCATGGAAATCAAACCGGCGAACATCCAAAGCGGCAGGAAAATGGTTTCGAGGCGTACCAAGAACCGGCCGAGGTTTATCGCCCTGCTGACTTCGAAGATCGGGAGAACCAGCTCGTGGGCTACCGGGAACGGATATACCATCGAGGTCACGAGGATGATGGAAAATACGGTCAGACCGGAAATCAGAACCGTAGCCAGGCCAACGGTGCGCATCACGCCGGAAGCCAAAAAGGGGGCGATAATAGCGAGCAGGATGATATCCGAACCCACCCCCAGGGTGCTACCCACTCCCTTGACCAGTCCCCAGGGGCCGGGACCCAGTAGCGGATACAAGCCGTGGCTTTCCCAGAGGTTTGCGGTGAGGGCCAGGAGCACAAACACCCCGAACAGAAAGGGCAGGAAGAAGAGCCAGGCCACCCGGGCCAGGGTGTCGATACCCATATAGGCCACCGCCAACATGGCCGCCATAAAGGCTAGTAAGACTACACTGAGGGGGGTGTTCGGCAAAAACGCGGTCAGCAGAAACTCGCCGAACTGGCGCAGTTCAAGGGCGACCAAACCGATCAAGAAGATTAGCAGCATCAGCGCTAGGAAAATATTGGGGATGGGGCCCACCAGTTCTTCGCCGATTTCCACGATCGTTTTTCCGGGATGCCGGTTGAGCAACCACACCAGGACCAGCACCCCGACCACGCCCAGAGGAAGATGCGCCAACACGATCAGCCAGGTGCCCGACAGGCCCCAGTCAAAGATGAATGCCAAGTATGGAATAAAGGCCTTGGCCACCAGGAAGATGGTCAGGAGACCCACGGCCTCCCGCAGCCCGATTTTTGGTGATTCGCTCATCCAATGCCTCCACAAAACCTCTTAGCGGGTAACATTCCCCATTGCTGCCAGAAGAATGTGAAAGTAGAATAAAGGCTTCCAACTGAACCATGCCGCCTGACAGGGCCCATCCGCGTATCTTGTCGAGCCCCTTTAAACCGCCGGAAATACTCGCTAGCACGCATACTTACCTACCCGGTTGCTGAAACTAAGGAACAGCGGCTCAGTCGGCGGAACGTTCATCCTGCCGACGATTCTGAGGAGGTACGGAATTGCAGAGAACAGAGCAAGACACCGTTTTCGTTGGATTCCTGGGAGGCCTGATCGGAGGACTGGCCAAGCTCGCCGCTGATGTGGCCTTTTTTATCCTGGGCATCGCTAAGACTACAGAGGCCCATTTAGCCGCGCAGGCCTTTTTGCCCACCGGTACCGCAATCACGCTGTCCGCTCTGGCTTTGGGGGTCGCTGTGGACTTGGGCATTGCGGTGGCGCTGGGAATCGTTGCCGCCTATATCATCGCTTTCACCGGCCGGGACTACCTACTGCTCAAAGGACTGATCTTTGGTGCTCTGTTATATGTCTTTGGCTACGGCTTAGTGGCCCAGGCCTTCTTGCCTACGGTCGTGCTGCGGCCTGACTTAGCTACCAGTGCTGTGTTTCTCTTGACCCATCTGGTGCTGGGTGCGGTGACCTTCCTGGTCATCGGCCAGTTTCAGACTGAAGTGTGCGATGCTCAATGAAGATTAAACCCGAGCAATTAAAGGATATGGTCAGGCTACGTCTTCAACCCTCAAAGGGCCGTACCCAAATTAGTGATGCAAAAGCGCAGCCCGGTCGGGAAAAGCCTCCCCTGGTCTGGCTGGAGACCAACACTTGTCACGGCAATATCTTGTCAGTGATGAATATCGCCAACCCCACCTTCCCGGAACTCATGGAAGACATCTTCGACCTACGGTACAGCAACACCCTGATGTTCGGACAGGGCAGCCAGCCCATTGAAGTACTGGAGGCGGTAATGGCCGGGGAGATCAAAGACTACTTCCTGGTGGTGGAGGGCACCGTACCAACTAAAGATAACGGCATCTACTGTGTAATCGGCCTAAAAGACGGACAGAATTACACGGCCCTGCAGGCGGTGCGCGACCTGGGACCTGAGGCGAAGTATGTCATCGCCGTGGGCTCTTGCGCAGCCTGGGGACTGCCCTTTGGTGCCTACCCCAACCCTTCTGGATCAAAGCCAGTGTCGGCGGTGATCAATCGGAAGGTGATCAACGTGCCGGGCTGTCCGACCAACCCCGAATGGGCGGTCGGCACTCTGGTTCACCTGGCTATGTACGGTGAACCCGAGCTGGACAGTCTGAACCGACCGGTGATGTTCTACGGCGAGACCATTCATAACCTGTGCACCCGGCGGCACTACTACGAAAGCGGCATCTTTGCCAAAAAACTCGGGGAGCCCTGGTGTATGTTCAAGATCGGGTGCAAGGGGCCGGTCACCTATGCCGACTGCCCCAGTCGGCAGTGGAACGGGGAACACGTAAACTGGCCGGTCGGGGCCAACACCCCGTGCATCGGCTGTACCAGCCCGGAGTTTCTGGAACGAACGGCACCGTTCTTCAAGCACCTTCCGGATATCCAACTGCCCGGGGTGCGGGTGGCTTCGGACCGGGCAGCTCTAGCCACCGGGGCGGTCACCGCCCTCGGGATCGGAGCGCACCTGGCTGGACAGATCGCCACGGGCAGGCTACAGAAGACACTCAAAAAGGGGTTCTCCGGCTCGTTCCGGATTAAGAAGGGCAAGCCCAAATGATGTCGCTGGCCCGCAGAGAGGTTAGTGCACTTATGGCCCGTAGCAAGATCACAATCAGTCCGACAACAAGATCCCTCGGTCCAACCAATCTGGAGGTATGGGTCGAACAGGGCCGGGTGGTTGACGCCCGCTGTGCTACCGGGGTCTTTCGTGGCTTTGAGTTAATCCTTAAGGACCGGGACCCCCTGGATGCCCCCTACATTACCCAGCGCATCTGCGGCATCTGTCCGGCGGCGCACAGTACGGCGGCTTCCCTGGCCCTGGAGAACCTCACCGGGGTACGACCTCCGTGGAACGGCAACGTCCTACGTAACCTGCTCCTGGCCGGGAATACACTGCAGAACCACCTGCGTCACTTCTATTTTCACGTTATCCCGGACTACGTCCCGGGGCCGGAAAAGCCTCCCTTTGTGCCCCGGCCGACCAAAGACTACCGGATGGACAAAGCGGCCAACAAACGCCTGCTAAACCACTATTTTGACGCCTTTACCTACAGCCGGATGGCTTACGAATTGGATGCCCTGCTGGGCGGCAAGGGACCCCACCCCCACTCCATTCTCCCCGGGGGGAGCACCGTTCCCCCGACAGCTCCGGTATTGATGGATATCCAGGCCAGACTGAACCGGATCAAGCGGTTTATCGATGAATCTATGGTTCCGGACGTGCATACCCTGGCCCAATTCTATCCGGAATACTACCAGATCGGAAGCCGTTCAGTGAGGCTGTTGGCCTTCAGTATGTTTCCCAAAACACCTGAAGACAGGGAGGACCGGTATTTCCCGGCAGGCGTTGTCCTCGACGGGAAGACTTTGCCGCCAGATCCAAAGAAAATCCGCGAGCATTTTCGATTTGCTTACTTTAAGGATCCGGGTAAACCTGAACACCCCACGGCAGCCAGTACGAAACCCCGGCCAAACAAAGAAGGTGCTTATTCCTGGAGCAAGGCACCGCGTTATGACGGCATGGGTTTGGAAGGGGGGTCACTGGCACGGCTCTGGGTCACCGGTGATTACCGTAAGGGAGTATCGGTGATGGATCGACTGGTGGCACGGGTGATGGATACCCGGATTATTGCGGGGATGATGATTGAATGGCTTGACCAGTTGAAGCTGGGGGAACCGATCTTCAATCATTTTGAGGTTCCCAGCGAAGGGGAAGGTCTGGGACTGACCGGAGCAATGCGCGGCCCGCTGGGACACTGGATAAAGGTAGAAGGCGGGCGAATCGCGAGTTACCAGATTATCACCCCCTCGGCCTGGAATTTCTCCCCGCGTGATGACCGGGGGAACCCGGGACCTTTTGAGGAGGCACTGATCGGAACCCCTATTGAGGATGAATTGCTGCCGGTCGAGATCGGGCGTGTGATGCGGTCTTTTGACCCCTGCATGGCCTGCGTCACCCACGTGTACACTCCCAGCCGTCTAGTACAGCGCTTTGTTATCTAGTCTCAGGTATTATGTAGCCCAGGCAGAGGAGGGCGTCAACCTTGAAAACGCTCCGCCACCCCTTCCCGATCCGCATCTGGCACTGGCTGTTTGCCCCCGCGATGATCCTGGAGGTCATCACTGGCCTGTCCCTTTCCTACCCCAATCCGGCTCCCGGCCTTCCCAACCTGCGTTCCGTTAAGAAGGCCCACTTTACCGTCGGGTTCATCCTGGCCGGACTCTACATCGCGTACCTTTTCGACCGGCGCAAGTATCCGGACATCTTCCCCACACCGAAGGACCTCTTTATCGGGCTGCCCAAGTTTCTGTCCTACGAGTTTTTCCTGACCAAGAAGAAACCCAAGTTTGAAAAGTATAACCCCGGGCAGAAATTCCTCTATACCCTCTGGCTGTTTCTGATCCCCTTCTTGCTTGTCCTGGGCCTGTTCCTGTATCTGCCACGCCTGTTCATGCGCCCCCTGGCTTGGATCGGCGGACTCAACAATGCGCGCCGTCTGATCCACCTGGGCACCGTAGTAATGGCCGCCAGCATATCCGGACACATCTTCTTCGGGCTCACCCACAGCATTGAGGTTTTAAAGTCGATTTTCATCGGTTCCTTCAACCCCCAAAAACAGTAGGGTCAAACTAGCGCTGAGGCGCGTTTTACTTAGTCTTCCGGTTCCTACTTCCGTCCTCTTTTCCTCCCCAAGCCAGCCCGGCGGCGGTCATTCTACGACGTACGTAAGCCAGTTGATCGCGCAGGGGCAGGTCTTTGGGACAATTGTCCATGCAGCCCATCAAGCCCATGCAGCCAAAAATCCCGTCTTCCGACCCCAGCACCTCGTAGTGCTGTGCCTCACTGCGCTCGTCACGCGGGTCCAACAAGAAACGGGCCAGGCGGTTGATGCCCGCTGCCCCGATGAACTCATCCTGGACGTGTACCTTTGCACAGGCCGCAATGCAGCAGCCGCACTCGATACAGCGATCAGCTTCAAAAATCTTCAGTGCCGTCTCATTATCCATGCGTTCCTCTAGGATACTGTGTGCGAATGCCCGTGATGTGTGCAGCCAGGCCCCGGTTCGCAGGGCAAGAAGGCGAAACCAGGTACCGGTGTCCACCGAAAGATCCCCGATCAGTTTAAAAAGGGGCAGCGGAAATAGCGTCGTCCGGGCCGGGAGATCCCTGGTAAACGTCTTGCACCCCAATCTGGGTTTCCCGTTGATCAGCATCCCGCAGGAACCGCATAACGCTGTGCGGCAGACAAAGTCAAATAAAAGGGACGGATCGTGTTCCTCACGGATTCTGGTCAGGGCGATAAAGACATTCATACCCGGTGTTTCTTCAAGTTCAAAGGTCTGCATTCCCGGCTTTGTCCAGCCTGCAGACGGGTTATAGCGGAAAATGTCTAGGGTAAGCTTACGGCCCATATCTCGACCTCTTCTGTTGTTTAGGTAATTGCCGTACCGTGGTTAACCGCTCCCCAATGACGGGGTGGACGCGCGGTTACCAGGCGGCAGTTCGGTAATGACCACGGGTTCGTATTTCAAAACAGGCTGTTCGGCCCCAGGCGGCCAGTAGGCCAGGGTGCGCTTCAGCCAGTTGACATCGTCACGGTTCGGGTAGTCCTCGCGAAAGTGGGTGCCCCTGCTTTCCGTTCTGGCGAGAGCGCCGCAGGCGATGCAAAGGGCCAGGCGAACCATGCCCGGTAATCGTAAGGCGCTACCCAATTCGGGGTTGGCCCCCCGGCCGGTAGAAATAAGCTCAACCCTTTCCGCACGTTGATGCAGTTCCTGGAGTTGGGCCACCGCGTTATTGAGCCCGCCACCCTTTCGAAATATGCCGACATGCTCCATCAGGATGCCCTCCATCCGTCTCTTCAACTCGTAGACGTTTTCCCGCCCGTTCTCTCCGGAGACAATGCTCTTTATACGATGCTCCTGTGCCGCCAGGCATTCCTCCACTATCCGCGAGGACCACTCCAGGGTGTGTCCCAGGGCGTACTCGGCAACCCTTTTCCCGACAACCATCCCGGCCACAATCGTTTCGGCCAGGGAGTTGCCGGCAAGGCGGTTGAACCCGTGCAGATCCCAGCAGGCGGCCTCGCCCACGGCGAACAGCCCTCTAATACCATAGGCCGCGCCGTCGATGTTTGTTCTTACCCCACCCATTATGTAATGCTGGGATGGACATACCGGGATCAGTTCCCTGGCCGGGTCGATGCCCCCGAAAACCCGGCAAACCGTGTCTACGCCTTTCAGGTGTCGGTCGATGTGTCCCGGCCCAAGGTGACGGATATCCAGCCAGAGGTGAGGGCCGTGCGGCCCGTCCACCCCCAGGCCCGCCCGGATACGCTCCTGCATGTACCGGGCGGTTTCATCCCGGTAGGGCAGTTTCTTGTTTTCCGGCTCGTATTCAGGTACAAAGCGGACGCGGTTACGGTCCAGCAAGTAGCCGCCACCCCCCTCGCTGACGGGGATCCAGGTCGGCGGCATTGTCTTGGGGTGGAATTGCACGGCCTCCATGTTTCCCAGGCAGGCCAGACCGGTATCCAGCGCCAGGGACAGGCCCGTGCCCTCGTTGATGACGGAATTGGTGGACACGCCGTAAAGGCGTCCACAGCCGCCGGTGGCGATAACGGTCGCCTTCGCCAGGTAAGCCCGCAAATCACCCGATCTCAGGCATCTGGCTACGGCCCCCAGGCATTTCTGACCGTTGTGAATCAGCGAGACCGCTTCCGTACGGTCGTGCACGGTAACACCCAAGCTGAGTGTCATCGCGTCAAGAGCGTAGAGCAGACTGTGCCCCGTACCTTCAAAAACGTAGCAGGTCCGCCACTTTGTCGCACCCTTGGCCTTCTTTGAGGCGATTAGTCCGGCGCCGGCCTCAGGCTCTACCACGATGCTGGCATCCGGTGTCTCCCTCCGACCAGCCGTAATTCTGGTCCAGGGCACACCCCACTGCTCCGTCTGCCGGACGGCGGCGGGGACCGTATTGGCAAACAGGCGCACCACGTTCTGATCACAGCCCCAATCGGCACTCTTTACCGTATCCTTGAAATGGATGTCCGGGCTGTCTCCCAGGCCCATTGTGCCGTTTCCCAGCGCGGCCTGCAGCCCTCCCCGCGCCACCGTGCTATGTGAGCGTCTGGGTGGAACCAGGCTAAGAACCGTGGTCTTCAACCCGCGGGAGGAGACTTCGATAGCCGTGCGTTCGCCCGCCAACCCGGACCCGATGATCAAGACATCCGTAAGATGGATATCGGCCTTTGTCACCGAATGCATCCCAGCCTGAAGAGCGCCCAGAGGGCCCCCACGTTCACAGCTAAGATAAAGGCGATAGCCGCACCCACGGCAAGACCGAGGGAACGCCGGCGGATTTTCGCCCACTTCACAAACTGGCGGTATATGCCGACCCCGGAGTGGTACTCGGCAACCAGTAGCAGGATAATGTAGAACAAGAGATAGTCGGCCTGAACACGCCGGGCGCTCTTGACCGCCTCGATGGGCCAGTCAATCAGTACAACCCAGATGTGAATCGCGGCTAGAACGAGAATGGCCAAACCGGTGACGACTTGCAGAGCCCAGCCATACGTGTCCGTATGTCTCATCATTCCTGCGACCCGCCAGACAGACCGGTGCTCCCTGAAACCGGTCGGAATCCGGCGCGCCACACTCCCGATATGAGCTACGGCGATCAGGAATACCAACGCGATACCCACCTGAGTCAAATAGTATTGCTCCAAGAACCTCGAAAGGGTGTTAAAGGTCGAAGCTCCGAAAATGACGGTCACCACGAAAAAAGCGTGGACCCAGAGAAAACCCACCAGCAGAATACCGCTGGTAAACCCCGTGAGTTCCAAGTACATGTCGGTCCTGGGGTTTTGATCCAAAGCTTTCGCCCGCACCATCGTCGATCATTCCTTCCATCAGTTCCCCTGGGTGATGGCATATGCTATCCGGCCTTCCCGTTGAAGGTCTCCGCCGTGAATATCATTGTTCACCACTAGAGGGAGATCAACGGCAGTGTACTCGTATATGGCTTCCGCCCCCAGTTGAGGATATGCGGCCAGGCGTACCTTCTTTATGTACATGCTCAAGAGGGTCGCGATGCCGCAGGTGGCACCGAAATAGACGGCCCGGTGATGACGCATGGCCTGCAGCACTTCGGCCTTACGGTAGCCCTTAGCGATAACACCCTTCACGCCCTGGCCCAGCAGGGCCGGAGTATAGTCGTCCATGCGTTCCGCCGTAGTCGGGCCGGCCGAACCCAATATGCGGCCCGGAGGCGTCGGCGTTGCCACCGCGTAGTAGATGACCTGATTGGACAGATCTACGGGGAGCTTTCGGCCGTAGCCGAGATACTGTACCAGTTTCTTGTGGGCGGCGTCACTGACCGTGTAGATCTTCCCGCTGAGCGCCACGTGATCGCCCGCTGCCAGGGTTTGCACCACTTCGTCGGTTAGGGGTGTGTTGACCCTTTTAATCACCAAATCCACCTCCTAAACTTGCGGTCTATATTTCCGCTGTCTTGTAGCGGGCCGCGCAGCACAGCAGGTTCACCGCCACCGCCATGGAGGCCATGTGGGTGGGGTAGGTTTCAATATGGACGTCCAGTACCGTGATCCTGCCCCCGCGGCCCATCGGACCGATACCCAGCTTGTTAACGGCGTCGAGCAGTTCATCTTCCATGTGCGCCTTGATCTCTTCGGGGTGCCTATGCCCAACGGGGCGAAACAGGGCTTCCTTGGAAATCAGGGCCGCCTTTTCCAGTGTCCCGCCGATCCCGACGCCCACGACCAAAGGAGGGCAGGGGTTCGGCCCCGCCCGTTCCACGGTGTCAACAACAAATTCCTTGATTACCTCCCACCCTTTCGACGGGTTGACCATTTTGGCCGTGCTCATGTTCTCGCTGCCCGCACTCTTAGGCATGAGCGAAATCTTAATCCGGTCTCCGTCAACGATGCGGCAGTGAATTACGGGAGGGGTATTGTCCTTGGTATTAGTTCGCTCAATGGGGTCGTTAACCACAGATTTGCGGAGGTAGCCTCTCTGGTAGGCGTCCCGCACGCCCTCGGTAATAGCCCCGTATAGGCTACCCCCGGTCACTTGCACGTCCTGCCCCAGGTCGATGAACACAACGACGATACCTGTATCCTGGCAGATAGGCAGCCTGTTTTCGGCAGCAATAGCCGCGTTGGACAGTAACTGGGCAAAGACCTCCTTCCCGTAGGGGGAGATCTCCTCCTCGAATCCTCTTTGAAAGGCTGAGTGGATGTTCTCCTCTAACACGAAGTTCGCCTCTTCACAGAGCCTCGCCACCACCTCGGCGACCAACATGGCCTCGACAGTACGCAATTCCCGAAACCTCCCTTGCGAAGTGGTACCACTCACAGTACTGCGGTTGTTTTTTATTCTTATCAAAGATTAGCCGGGGTATGTAAACAGGAGTCTGAATCAGTATTGCCTGCTCCAGGAGCATAGTAGTGCCTGGTTACCATCCGGACTGCTCCACAGCGGTGGCTGGACAAGTTGTTAGATGCCAATCGGATACAAAAGAGCTCTTGTGGGTATGCCTAGTCAATCAAATAGTTCCCGGCAACCGGGACAGAGCGGTGCCCCCAGACGGCCCAGGAGCAGGCCGAGAGTCCGGCAGCCGGGTACCCCAAGCCACAGCGGCGGGTAAAGGAAACCCATCGCCATAAACCCCAGGCTCCCACCCGCTCCGCTCAAGAAAGCCGTTTTCCACATCGGCAGGACATTCTCAATCTGTGCTTCGCAATGAACACAACGCAACAGCCTTCACCCCCTGGTTCACTGCAAAAACTAAAACAACTAAACCCTGACCCGCGGTTTCTGCTATACTCGACGTATGATCGGTCGAGTATCCGTCACAACCGTCGTTATCAAAGGGGTCAACGGTTACGGTGTCCGTGTTTCCGACCCCGCGGCCACCGTTCAAGACTACCTGGACGTGGTAAATGAGGCTATTGAACGCGGTAGACTATTCCGTGGGCGGGCCGAACGGGCCGATTGTCTGGGCTGTGATCTCTGCTGCCAAGAGCGGATTCCCCTGACTTCCATAGATGTGCTGCGGCTGTACAGCCCGCTTGTACCGGAGCCACTGACCGCGTTTATTCGCAAACACGCTCATATATCCGTAGACGGTGGTGCCGTGGATATCACCCTACGCCGGGACCGTCAGGGACGCTGCCTCTTCCTGCGTCCGGGTGAAGGGACCTGCCGTATTTACGACCTCCGTCCCTTGGTTTGCCAGACTTTCATCTGCTGTCCTCAAACCAAGCGCGCCCGTAGGCTTCGCGAACAGATCGTCAACGTGGGCGAGGACGAACTGGTTCGTCAATGGCTTATGGAAAACCAGCGTCTGAACACCACGCCGCATATCGACGAAACATCCGGCAGACACCGGGTTAGGCTGGATGATTGGCCACTCACCCCGTTTAGCGGCAAAAAAGCCTATGATGAAGTGCTGCTAAGGAGTGTGTGCTCACCCGCGGTGTGGGGCGACATCATTGCCTGAGCCGCATTCCTCATCCATTCTATGATTGAGCCCTTGGTTGCGGATACCCTGTCGCTAGGCAACCCCCCCCATGAAAACGGCAAGGGCTCTTATGAAGAACCCTTGCCGTTCGAAAACACCTGCCGTTCGGGAGCGGAGCCTTACCACTCCTCCAGCCCGTATTTCTCAAATTCGCTGGTGTGAGCTGCCAACTGACTGGCCAATTCGTTTCTTTCCCGTTTCAGGCGCTTCACGGTGGCCTGCAGTTCGGCCACCTGCGCCGAGCCTTCGGACACCGTTGCTTCACCATTCCTGGAGCGAACCAGTCGGACACAGATGTCTTCGATCTTGTACAAGTGACGATGCAGTTCGTCTAACTCCTTAACCGGTCCAACGCTCCGGATTTGGTTGATCTCATGGTGCATCACCATTTGCGCCAGAAAATCCTTGGTGCTCATTCCCGATCGCTCTACGAGTTTCGTTAAGCGATCCCGTGTCTCCTGATTCATTTTTACGGAAAACACGACGTCTGCCATTTACCAGATGCCTCCCATCATAATTTGGCTGCTTACCGGCAGCCCCGGTAGACTTTTAGTATACTCCCATGGCGGGGATAGTCAAGGGGCGGACAAGATAATTTTTAACAAAAAGGTCCAAGCCTCAGCACGGGTGCTGTGGGAGTTTGTCACCACGCCTCCGAAGCGTGTTTGAGATGGGTTGATGTCATAGCAAATTCTCATAAGAGCTATTGATCTTTTCGGCCCGTTTGTGTATAATACTCTTTGTGGCGGCGTAGCCAAGTGGCTAAGGCGACGGTCTGCAAAACCGTTATTCGGCGGTTCAATTCCGCCCGCCGCCTCCATATGAAAATGGTGAAGGCAAGGCTTCCGAGATTGGAAGACCTTACCTTTTTCTTTTGTTGCCTTGCCTCACATTAGTTGTGAAAGTCCCTAAACCCCGCTACCGGACTGCCGGCGATGCTAGTTCCCAATACTTCCTCACAGAACTCCCAGTTTCCTGTCAGGTTTACATAATTTCCCTGCACGTTGGATAACAGGGCTCCGGCACTAAGTTACGCCTCAAGAGTTCGTCGTCTACAGGGTCGCCCAGGGAGTCACTAAAGATGAACCGTGCAGGATCTTCAATGTACTACCCATGCCGCCAAAGCGGCCTTCAGATGTTCCAACCGAATCTTTGAGGACAAGTCGAGTAAGCCGTAGATACAGGGCCGGCCGCATTACCTTTGCCAGCCCGTACGAACAGCATTGTGTATACTGAATCTGCGGATTACCTGAAGACCGATAGACGTTCTACAGAATTCGTCCCATTTCGTCATTTTGTCCCCCTTGTTGAAATGTGCTGCTAAATCATACAATGTCTAAGGTGGTATTTGTTGATAAATATGCAAATGTAGATGCATTAACAAACAACTCTACCTATCCTGATCAACGCAAAGGAGCCCTTTTGTGGCAGTTGCAGCATCATCGGTACGAGGGTTTCAAAACAATAGTAAGCTAAATGAGTTAATGCGGACAGCACCGAACAGTTTCTCCTCCGTCCTCAATACCATTAATGCGCTGGTTATGGTAATGGATCAGGAAGGGCGCATTATCCGCTTCAACCGGGCCTGTGAAATAACCTCGGGCTATACCCTTGAAGAAGCAAGGGGGAAGTGCCCTTGGGACTTTCTCCTAATTGCGGGGGAAATGGAACCGGTCAAGGCCGCAGTCGAAGAACTCGGTATCGGGATACCTCACAACAAGTTTGAGAGTCACTGGATGGCGCGAGACGGAAGTCTGCGGTTGATTAGCTGGTCCAACACTGCTCTGTTTGGAAAAGAGGGTCTCCCTGAATACACTATCGCCACCGGAATCGATATCACCGACCACAGGCGGACCGAGGGTACACTTCGGGAAAGCGAGGAACTGTATCAAAGCCTGGTGGATGCCCTTCCCGATATTATTGTACTGATCGATCTTCAGGGCAATATCGAAATGACAAATCATCAGGCAGCACTGGCGCACGGTTATGCCAGTGCCAGCGATTTGAAGGGCCAAAATGTCTTTGATTTTATTGTTCCTGAAGAACGAGAGCGGACCATGGAAGGAATGCAGCGGGCCCTGGAAACCGGGACTGTCCGCAATGCTCAGTATCATCTGATCGGCCCTAACGGCACGCCGTTCCCGGTAGAACTGAATGCCTCCCTAGTACTGGACCGTACTGGACAACCCAAAGGCTTCATCGGCATTATCAGAGACATTACTGAGCGCAAGAACATGGAGATGGAAATTGCCCGTCTGGACCGTCTAAACTTGGTCGGGAAGATGGCGGCCGGGATAGCCCACGAGATCAGGAATCCGATGACTGCCGCCCGCGGATTTATCCAACTGCTCCGGGAAAGAGAGGAGTCTAAACCGGTCAAGGGTTATTATGACCTGATTACCGAAGAACTAGACCGGGCCAACTCAATCATCACCGAGTTCCTATCGCTGGCAAAACATAATCTTGTCTTTCTTCGCCCCCATAATCTCGGTTCTATTTTAGAATCGCTAGCTCCAATAGTGCAAGCAGATGCCGCAACTCGCGACATGCAGGTCGAAACGGCCCTTCAACCCGTCCCGGATCTGCTCCTCGATGAAAGAGAGATCCGCCAACTTATATTAAACCTCGCCTCTAACGGCCTGGATACGATGGCTCCAGGAGGGGTTTTGACTCTGGGCACACACGTTGACGATAAGGGTCAGATTGTACTGACCGTGCAGGATCAAGGCCCGGGAATGGAGCCGGAGATCCTGGGCAAGTTGGGCACACCATTCTTTTCAACCAAGGAGCAAGGCACCGGATTGGGGCTGGCTGTGTGTTTCTGTATCGCGCATCGGCACAAGGCCTCAGTGAACGTCAAGACCAGCCCCACGGGATCAACCTTCCTGGTTCGCTTCGAACAACAGCAGGTTAAGCCTGAACCCATCTCTCCAACCGGTGTACTGCCTCCGCCAGGGCCAGATCGTAAACCACAATCCTAAGGCCATTTCCGAAGGTTAAAAAGTTAGAACCTTGTCCGCACGGGCGATCAGATCCAAAAACTTAATCAAGGATGTTATCATCCTAATGGAATATCAGTGGCTTATCCACAGAAATTGGCGGTTATCCACAAAAGTAACCCGTCCCCCTTTCTCCTTTTTCTAGTGGGAGTGGGGTTCTGCGTATTCCACGGCATTGTAGGATTCAACGGCCGTGCCTGCCTCGTTCACGATCTGCATATCGAATTCCCAGGCGAAGTGCTCGGTCATCACAATGAAGGAAGCGGACTCCGGGACCTGCAGTTTGTAGGTGGTTCCGGCGGGTTCAAGGGCTAGATTGTAGGCTGCGCCGTCAACCACCTGGATCTCCGTTCCGGGGGAAACCATCGCCGGGACAGCCTCCATTAGGTGTTCAGCAGTATGCTGAGCTACCAAGTCGTCACCTTCGGCATTGTAGTCTCGGGCGTCCAGGAAAACAACCATAATGGAGGGATCACCCTCACTCTCCTGAAAAACCAGATCATAGGTGCCAGCCTCCAGGTCGTACATCGCACTCCATTCCACTAGTCCCTCATGATGATGTTCGCCTTGCGGCTCTTGTGGGGCACCCGGGTCTTCCGAGGCGCTGGGATTGAGCTGAGACTGTCCGCAACCCACCACTGCAACGCTGACCAGCATCACGGACAGGACCAAAACGAGTAACCGCAGGGATATCTTTTGAAAGATCATTTTCTAACCTCCATCATTTAAAGTGTTTTAGGCAACCGATAGTAACCACTTTCACCCCCTCTTTAAGTCGACCGCACAATAACAAAACCACAGTCGACCCGGCATTCCCCAATGGGAACGTCAAAAGCCTCCGTGGCTTCAGTATCCGCTTTCAGCTGTCTGTTGAAAAGGGGTTCCGGGGAGAACGGCCTTCATAACGCATTGTGAACCAAGATTATCACGGGTTTCTGCGCAGCGTCAATAGTATCCGCGTAGCTTCTGGAACGAACCTGTTGACCGAGGGCGGAGTACGTGCTAAACTGCACACATAAAGGCAGTCATGGAGACGGCCACCGATCCCTTCCCGATCCGCCAATTTCAATACTACGAACCAAAACCACGAAGGTTTTATGTCCCCCAGCAGCGGGGGCGCAAACACGTGGTTTTTCTTGTTTTCGGAAGGGAGCAAGGCGGTTGCACATCGCAGACGGAGTCCTGGGCACACCTGTGGTAGCCGCGGCGGCAGTGGTCGCTGCCGGTACGCTGGTTTACGCCGCACGGGGCATGAAATCTGAGGATGTCCCGCGGGTGGGCCTGCTGGCTGCCGCCTTTTTTGTGTCCTCCCTGTTCCGGATCCCAATGGGCATAACTAGCGTCCATCCGGTTCTGATCGGCCTCACCGGAGTAATGCTGGGTAGGCGGGCTCCGCTGGCCATCTTCTTGGGGCTCCTGCTTCAGGCGATGCTGTTCGGTCACGGCGGCCTGACCACCCTCGGCGTGAACACCCTGATCATGGGCCTGCCAGCGCTCTTTGCGGGTTGGGCCTTTGCGGCTACCCGCCGGTACCCGGTCTTACCCCGCGGATTCATGGCGGGAGTGGTCGGTGTGATCGGTGGCACCCTTCTGGTCGTGGCCTTTCTCAGTCTGAGTAGTGAAATGTACAGCCAGGGCCCGTTTTCGCTCATCAACCTAGTACTCCTCACCCACCTGCCCATTGTGATCATTGAAGGATTCCTGACCGGTTTTGCGGCCAGGCTGCTCTACCGTACCCGGCCGGAAGTGCTGGGAATTGAAGAGCAACGGAGAGAGAATCGTGCCGAATAACGGGGAATCATACTTGAAGATTTAGTCGCGTAGATGAACAATGAAGGCTTAGAACGCTTCGAAAGGGATTGATCCGTTGAGCACTCTGCACATCCAACAAGAGGTTGACACCTACGCCGGTTTAGATTCCTGGATGCACCGGTGGGAACCAAGGCTGAAAATCGGGGCCGGGCTGGTATTCGTTGTCGGTGGGGTGCTCCTGCAGTCGCCGCTGCTGGCCGCGGTCGCCCTGGGCATAGCGGTCGCTGCCGCAGTGTCTTCCCGCCTCCCGCTCTCGTTCCTGATCACTAGGTGGCTGTGGGTGCTCCCCTTCTTGGCGATAATGGCACTTAGCCTCTCGATGGGCGGTGGACTGGGAGCCTCTGGGGAAGGGTTGACGCTGGCCTTCCTCGTATCTATGAAAGCACTGACCGCCCTGACGATAATGATCACCCTGGTCGGAACCCAACCCCTTTCCGCTTTGATGAACGCCTTTACCCAGATGCGCCTGCCGCACCTGCCGGTGATGGCTCTCCTGCTCGCCTGCCGCTACCTGTTTTGCTTCCGTGATGAGCTTCAGGTGAGACAGCGTGCTTTCGCCGCCCGGGCCTTCCAGCCCAAACCGAACCGCCGGACGGTCTCGGTGTACGGGGAGACCACGGCCTCCATGCTCCTGGGTGCCCTGGACCGTTCGGAACAAGTGCACCGGGCAATGGTCGCCCGCGGTTTTGACGGCCGGCTGCGCACTTCACCTCCGCGGGCCATTAATTACACCGACCTGGCCAAGGGCGTGTTCTCTGTGGCGTCGGTCACCCTGCTGCTCCTGGTTGACCGGGGGTTCCCTATTTGAACGCGCTCGAGATCACAGATCTTCACTACACCTACCCCGACGGCACCAAAGCATTGGACGGAGTATCGCTGACCATCCCTCACTACGCCCGAACTGTGCTGCTCGGTGCCAACGGAAGCGGGAAAAGCACCCTGCTCCTCCACACCAACGGACTCCTGCCGCCTAAACGGGGCCGGGTTCAGGTTCTGGGTCAAGAATGGGCCGGAAACGATATGCGCCGACTGCGTGAACGCGTGGGAATGGTTTTCCAGGATCCCGACGACCAACTGTTCGCCACGACGGTGGCGGACGATGTTGCCTTTGGACCGCGCAACCTGGGTCTGGACGAATCCACTGTCCAGGAGCGCGTCCACCAGGCTCTGAACGAGCTGGAAATCCTGGACCTAGCCCACCGGCCGCCACACAACCTGAGCCTGGGCCAGAAGAAACGCGCCGCCATCGCCGGAGTACTCGCTATGCAACCGGAAATGCTGGTGCTGGACGAGCCCACGGCCAGCCTCGACCCGCTGGCGGTACGTCACCTGACCACACTCCTCCACACCCTGCACCGTCAGGGCCGTACCATCATCCTGGCCACCCACAACGTGGACTTTGCCTATCAGTGGGCGGATCAGGTGATCATCCTGCACCGTGGCCAGGTTCTGGCGAGCGGAGACATCACCCTGCTTCAGGACGAGGCCTTGTTGGACAAGGCTTCCCTCGAACCGCCGCTCCTACTTCAGGTTTTCCGGGACACCCCCCACCGCCCAAGAAACACCGCCGAAGCGAACCAAATCATCCGGAACACCCTGTTAAGTTAACTAAAGGGTCTTTGTTAAGTTAGTGTCCTGGCCCCCTTTGTTAACACGTTGCGGGGTTGGGTTTCTGATGCTAGCATGAGGGTAAATGGAGGTGTTGGAAAATGACGAGTAAATTTGATTTCTTTCCTCGTCCGAACGCACTGGTGGAACTTCTGCGGATGCTGGATGATAATGCGCCCTTCCGCTACCGTCGGGTTCCGGTGGATGTGCACGAAACGGGCCAGGAGGTCGTGGTTGAGGCCGATCTGCCGGGGTGGAAAAAGGAAGCGCTTTCCCTGCGGTTGGCGGGTCGAGTGCTCCACATTTCGGGTACCCGGAAGGTGGGGGAACAGACAGGGCAAGACTATTTCCGAAGTGAACGCCGGCTGTCTGAGTTTAACGAGGAAGTGGAACTGCCCGCCACGGTGCTAGACCAGAACATTAAGGCCCGCCTCGAACAGGGGGTCTTGGTGATCAGGCTGCAGAAGGCACAACGGGAAGAAGGCCAGGAGATCGTCATTGAGTAGGGGTTAGTAAGGCAGGACCTCTACTCCCGCTTCCTTTAGGAGGTCACCGGAAAACTCGTCCGGGTAGCCCTCGGCAAAGACAATTCTCTGCACCCCCAGCTGCACCAGGAGCTTGGCACAGGTGAAGCAGGGGAAGTGGGTCACATACAGGGTGGTGCCGGAACCGGAAAGGCCGGTGATGGCCAACTGGAGAATCACGTTCTGCTCGGCGTGCAACGCCCGGCAGATCTCCTGTCGCTGTCCGCTGGGCACTCCCAGCTTCGCACGCAGGCACCCGCCCCTCTCCTCGCAGTGCAACAACCGTGAAGGCGGCCCGTTGTAACCACTGGCCACGGCTCGGTTATCCCGCACTAGCACGGCTCCCACCTGTCGCCTCAGGCATGTCGAGCGGCGCGCCATCAGGCGGGCCTGTTCCATAAAGATCTCATCCCAGCTCGGTCGCAATTCCACTCACCTCACCATCCTAGTATTCCTTGCCGGGGAATTACTTCCTGCCGATGCCGAGTTATTTGTCCGAATCGGGCATACACTTTGAAAAAGCTGGTCATTTGCCGAAACAGCCTCGCCAATACTTGTCCGGATACATATGGAAATGTTATCTTGACAATAAGGATTTGCACGATGGGGATGAACAATGTCGGAACGTAACGATGTCCGTGAAACAGAACTTCGCAACCTGATGGCTGGCTACATCGATAAGATGGTTTGGCCTACGCTGTTGTTGCTTCTCGTAGCCAAGCCCGCCCACGGTTACGAGCTGATTCGCGCCCTGCACGAAATGGATACGATAGAGGGTGATCTCGATCCGGCCACTGTATACCGCAACTTGCGGCGTATGGAGGAGGACGACCTGGTCTCTTCATATTGGGAAAGTGGTGCGGCTGGTCCGGCCCGGCGTTTGTACCAGTTGACCGAACGGGGTGAACTGGCGCTGCATCTGTGTGTTCCGCTCGTCGACAGCCGGAAGGACAGCCTGGAAAGGTTCCTGCACAACTACTCCGCCGTCAGCACGGACATCGGAAAGGAGAAACCACCCAATGAATAAGATACCTCTGCTTATTCTGCACGCCGGCGCGCTGCAACACCCGATGGAGCGCTTTGCCCGCGAGTTTCGGAGCCTCTTTCCGGAGGTGGAAGTGCGTTTGGAATCAGCCGGATCCCGGGCCTGCGCCCGGAAACTCCTGGGTGGTTATCAGGCGGATATCATTGCCCTGGCCGACCCGCTGCTCTTCGACGAACTGCTTCTCCCCCATCCCGTTCAGAAATACTACATCTTTGCCACGGATCAGATCGTAATCACGCACCAAACCGGTGCCCGGGGATCAGCAGACATCAACCCCCAGAACTGGACTCAGATATTGCTGCGTGACGAGGTGTCCTTCGTCCGGTCTGACGAAAACCTCGACCCCTGTGGCTACCGGACGCTGATGGTCTGGCAACTGGCGGAAAAACACTACGGTGTTCCGGGGCTGTACCAGCAGTTGAACTCCAAGTGCACGGCCGCGTACGTCTACCCCAAGTCTCTGGATCTGGGTGCCGTCCTGCAAGGCCGGGAAGCCGACTACGCCTTCCAGTACCTTTGCACGGCTAAGCAGTATGGCCTGGATTATGTAACCCTGCCGGAAAAGATTAACCTGTCCAATCCGCGTTGGGCCGGTCTTTACGGCCACGCCACGGTGGAGGTTGAAGGGAAAACACCCGGTTCGAAAACCATCCTCATCGGTGAGCCGATCGAGTTTGCGGCGGCTGTTCCGTTAAACGCCCCACACCCCAAGGAAGCCAACGAGTTCCTGCAGCTGACCCTCAGCCATACGGGACAAAGGATCCTGGAAGAATGCGGCCTCGTGGTTTACTAGTCATCCACCGGAAATAAGGATTGCAGGTGACATTTTTATCTGTTATTCTATATGCAAGCTGCACTTAGTTGCAGCAACAACCCAAGCAAACTACAAACCTACACCCACGAAAAAAAGAGGAACCTGAGAGGAGTGTGCAGCCCATGGTGTTCCCGGTTTCGGGTGTCGAGGTCCATCCCCTGATCCCTCTGCTTGTAGGATTTGTACTTGCGACCTGTACCACACCGGCCGGTGTTTCCGGTGCCTTTCTGCTCCTGCCCTTTCAAATGAGTGTTCTCGGCTTCACAAGCCCGGCGGTTAGCGCAACCAACCTGGTGTACAACATCGTGGCCATCCCGGGAGGGTTGTCACGATACATTCGCGAGGGCCGGATGGCCTGGCCCCTAGCCTGGGTGGTGATTATCGCCACCTCGCCCGGTGTTTTCCTCGGCGCTTTTGCACGGGTTTTTATTATGCCCGATCCACGCACCTTCAAGCTGTTCGTAGGACTGGTCCTCCTGTACTTGGGTGTGCGCCTGCTCTATGAATCCAGCGGACGATACCTCAGAAGCCGCAAGCAGATGCAGGCCGTGCAAAATAAGTTCCGGGAACGGGTTAAAGAGCTTAAGCAAAGTCAGCAGTCCCGAATTGTGGCTGGCCTACCAGCGGATGCGGTGGTGAAGACGGAGTCGGCTTCTCTGCGCAGTGTTACATACACCTTCTGGGGTGAGACTTTTTCCTTCAAGCCCATCACCATCGGGATCCTGTCCTTCTTCGTCGGCATCATTGGCGGCATCTACGGCATTGGCGGCGGCGCGATCATCGCCCCCTTTCTGGTCTCCGTTCTGGGCCTGCCCGTATACACCGTAGCGGCGGCCGCTCTGGCCGGCACACTGTTAACCTCGGTCGCCGGAGTCATCGTCTACACCGGCCTCGCCGCCCACGTTGGCGAGCAGATGGCGGTAGCCCCGGACTGGGGGCTGGGGATCCTTTTTGGGGTTGGCGGTTTCCTCGGTACTTACGCCGGTGCCCGCCTGCAAAGCTACCTTCCCGACCGCTTGATTCGCGGGGTACTCGGGGCCCTGGTCACTTTCCTGGCGGTACGCTATATCACCCAGTATTTCTTCTAAACGATCCAGCCAGTTGCTCGGCATAAGACCGCCGGACGTTTTCCACCCATCACATCGACATACGTGGGGCAAAAAAAGCGGCCTACCGTTTGTGACGGTAGGCCAAATAATTTAAGGAGGCAACATATATGAGGAGGGGGGCCCCTCTTTTCGTTTGTGGTTAGTTCACAGTGATGTAGTGTTTTGCTACGATGGCCTGGCCCTCAGCGCTCAGGCAGAAGTCCGTGAAGGCCTGGAGCAGCGGGCTGGCTTCACCCTTGTACATAAAGATGAACGGACGAGAAACTTTGTAGGTTCCGGCCTTGATGTTATCCACTGATGCTTCCACACCGTCAATCTTAATCGTCTTGACCTTGTCGTCCAGATAACCCATCGACAGGTAACCGATAGCGTTCTTGTCACCGGCCACGGCCTGGTGGATACCGCCGTTGGACGGCTGGACGATGGCGGCGTCGGAGATCTTGGCGTCCTTCATTATCATTTCCTCAAATGCACCACGGGTACCGGAACCGGCTTCACGGGTGACCGCCATAATCCGGCTGTCCGGACCGCCGAGGTCTTTCCAGTTGGTGATGTCACCGGCAAAAACCTTACGCACGTCTTCGATGGAGAGATCTTCAATAAAGCTGTTCTCGGGGTGTACCACCACGGCGATACCGTCCAGGCAAACAACCACTTCGGTCAGTCCGTAGGCCTTTTCCTCGTCTTTCAGGTTACGGGAAGAGGCACCGAAGTCCGCGATGCCTTCATTTGCCGCTTTGACTCCCTGGCTGGATCCGCCGCCCTGGACCATTACGTTGGTGCCGGGATACTTGGCCATGAAGGCCTGGGCAAACTCTTCCGACAACGGTTGAACCGAGGTTGAACCGGCCGTGGTCAGGGTACCTTTGATGGCGGGTTCCTCACCGGGCTGCTGGTTGTCCGCGCCGGGATCCGGGGTTCCGCCGCCACAACCCGCGACAACGAAAGCAGCTAGCAGGCTCACGATCATAATAAGCATCCATTTGGATTTGAAACCGATCTTAATCATCATTCTTCCTCCCTCAATCAATTAAATGTCTTGATCAGCACATTCCCGTTCGGGGTCAAACTATTCCTTTCATCTCCCCTCCTTCAATCCAAACCACCGAAACTTATCTCTTAGAGACAATACTAATCGGTAGATGTTAAATAGCTGTTATCGGAGTTTTAAGATTGGGTTAATTCGCGAAGCGGCGCTCAACGTCGGCCGTGGATCAGGGTTTCGCCGAGGCTGGGCGGTAAACCGACGGTCCAAATCGCCTGGATCACACGCTCGATGTCGTAGTCTATCCGATAGATACGTGCGCTCACTTGGTCCTGGCCGTCTGTGCTAAACAGCGCAAAGGCCGCGCGGGGGTCGCCGTCCCGGGGCTGGCCGACGCTGCCAGGATTGACTACCATCGCGGAATCAGCCTTCCGCACGTAAGGGCGGTGGGTGTGCCCGGCTACAAGTACATCGAAGTAGAACTCCTGCTTGAGTTCCGGAAACAGGCCTGAGATGTTCTCCTCATACAGATACTCGTTTAGGGCCCGGGGGGATCCATGTACCAGCAGGATATCCGACATTCCCAGCGATACCCAGGTTTTAGCCGGAAGGTTGCGTAAGAAGTCCTTGTTCTCTTTGAAAAGATTAGCCTTTGTCCAATGCATGGAGGCGACGCCGACGGCCATGGTCTCGGGGTCCGGATAGTCACAGCCGCAAGCCAACCGGTCAAAGGCCACTCCATCGTCATAGTTGCCCAAAACCGTTGGAATAGCACGCTTCCGAATTAGTGCCACCACTTCATTCGGGAATGGCCCATACCCGACCAAGTCTCCCGTGCAAAACACCCCGTCCACCCCGATGCGGTCGATCTCCTCAAGGACGGCCTCAAGGGCCGGGAGGTTCCCATGGATATCCGATATCACTGCAATCCGTTCCATTGTTCTCACCTCAATATGATTTACCGATCTCTAATGAGAGGTGGGACGTGAGAATCTGAAAGTGAGACTTAAAGGTTGGAATTCGTAGTGCGAATTCCATCGAGTATCTCACACCTCACACTTCTCAGTGAGCCCCGGCCCCCATCCGTTTGGTAATCATGTAGCGTACCAGAAGGTTGGTAATCAGGTTTACGCAGAAGATGAGGATAATCAACACACTGGCTGTAGCATATCCCATCTCAAAAGATACTCCTTCCGAAACCAGGATGTACAGGTGCAGGGAGAGGCTACGCACGGGGTCCATTATGGACGTGGGCAGTCCCAAAGAGCTACCGGCGGTCAGCATGATTGCCGCGGTCTCACCCACCGAGCGCCCGATACCCAAGATGATCCCGGTCACGATGCCCGGGGCGGCGGCGGGCAGTACCACCCGCGCCACAGTCTGCCATTTGGTGGCACCGAGGGCCAGGCTGCACTCGCGGTATTCGTAGGGTACGCTCTTGATCGCTTCCTCGGAGGTGCGCACGATGACCGGCAGAATCATAAAGGCCAGTGTCAGACCGCCGGAGAGAATGGACCAGCGGAAGCCGCAGAAGATCACCAGGAAGGCAAAGCCGAACAATCCGAAGACGATGGACGGCACCCCGGCCAGAGTGTCGATGGAGAAGCGCACCGCTCTCATGACACCGCTCTTCCCAGCATACTCCGCCAAGTAGGTGGCAGTCAGGATCCCGATCGGTGCGGCCACGGCCACCGCCAGCGCCACCAGACAAGCAGTACCCACAATGGAGGGCAGGATGCCACCCGCGCGGCCCATATCCCGCGGGTAGGAAGAAATGAACTCCCAGGTGATCAGCCCCACTCCGTGCGAGAGGATGTGCCACAGGATATTAAACAGCGCGAAGACCACACAGATTACGGAGAAGTAGATAAAGGCCTTGACCAGGGTCTCCTCGATCCTCAAGCTGCGCCTTTGCATTTTCACTCCGTCACCCGCCTTTTTAACCGCGTGACCAGGGCGTTAAGACAAATAATCAGAACAAACAACACAATTCCGGTCGCAAACAGGGACGAGGAGTGGTCGCCGTAGGCATAACCCATTTCCAAGGCGATGTTGATGGTCAAAGTGCGAACCGGGTCGAGCATCGAGGTCGGAATCAGGGCCGTATTTCCGGCGACCATAATCACGGCCATTGTCTCCCCTATAGCTCGTCCCATACCCAGGAAGATGGCGCTGATCAGGCCTGAGCGGGCACCAGGCAAAATCACGTACCGGATGGTCTGCCAGTGCGTCGCCCCCAGTGCCAGAGAGCCCTCCTTGTACTGCTTTGGAACAGCTCGGATCGCGTCCTCGGAGATATTGATGACGGTAGGCAAAATCATAATCGCCAGCATTATAGAGGCAGCCAGGATACTGAAACCCGGTACGTCAAAATGGGATTTGATGAAGCCGACAATCACTATCAGACCGAAGAAGCCGTATACCACAGTGGGGATGCCCGCCAGGAGCTCAATGATAGGCCGGAACAGGCGGGCCAGGGGTTGCGGAGCCATTTCGGCCAAAAAAATAGCACAGGCAACTGCGATCGGGACACCGATGATCAGTGCCCCGATAGTGACGTAAAAGGTTCCAATAATCATCGAGAGGATTCCAAACTCGCCGTAAGCAGGGTCCCAGACCTTACCCGTGATAAAGCTCGTGATCCCGTACTTCGCCAGGAAGGGGAAACCCTCCAGGAAAGTGAAAACCGCAATCAGCATAACGATCAAGGTACCTACAATCGCGCTGAGCAGTAAACTCTTTTCAATTAGCCACTCAATTCTCCGTCGCACTGCGTCACCCACCGGAATGGTTTCCTTCATCGTAATCAACCAATGTTAAAACAACGTTGCCGGCGTGTTAACTTTGTGTAAAGGAGCCGTTGGGTGGCAGCAGGGCACGAAAAAAGAGGCTTGATATGAGCCTCCTCCGTTGGGGCTGTCCTGCGTTTCTTAGGTCTGGCGCTATTGCGGCGGCAGCGGGGAATTGACGGCGAAATTGGCGCGGTTCATAATGTGGTCGAGATAGGAGCGCGGTCCGTTGTCCTCTTCCAGAGCAATGAGTGCCTCCAGTTCCCTGAGCCTATCCAGGATCGGCTCCTGATGCTTGGGTGCGTAGTAGTAGAGCGTTTCCAGCAGGTTCTGCCGCTCCCGGAGCAGATCAGCCATGATACTGCGGTACGGATGATGCAATGAGTTCCACCTCCTTATAGTCCGGACGTAACCTTAAAGAACATAACTCTATTCTATGCGCTAACCCTCGGTATATGCTACTGGTTTCTTTGTCGATAATCCGCTTTGAAACGGTTCATCCGTCAACCACTAGCACCCGCATTACCCCACCACCTACCCGCCAGTCGTTTCCAAGGGTAATGATAGCTGCGGAATGTGAAGAAACCATTATACCAGTCTTAATTTTGAGTTAACGGCAACACGTTCGACGGAAAGGGTTGTGCGCT